>ENA-UOTX01001614-UOTX01001614.1-compost-metagenome-genome-assembly--contig:-NODE-1614-length-15401-cov-51.999478_pt1 | contig 15401 bp, 17 predicted proteins | sample MGYA00238143_ERZ746982 | MGnify/ENA primary metagenome ERZ746982 (study PRJEB28758, sample SAMN06268862) | compost metagenome | isolation source: single cell | place: USA: California, Emeryville, Joint... | reverse complement strand
GTGATTATAAGGGATATAGATACTTATCATGAGAAAAGAATGACATCACGATGTCCTATGCAAGAATTTTGTATTCGACAAATAATTTCTTAGTAGCCGCTGTAAATACTTTCTCGTTGCTAAACTGACCAGCGTTCGCCTTATCATCTGTGGTGAGATAGAATTTCAAACCTTCAAGTGATGATGCCTTTGAAAAAAAATGTGAATTGGAATGGTAAGCCGAAGGGAATTTACAGGTGCTTTAAAGTTGAGTCTGAAGCAATCAATGAGCGCACTGTTCTCAGGGACGCTAGCCTTGGCGACAAGAACCGCAAGTTTTCCTTTGCTGTTAGGCTGAAGGCCTTTTGTCTAAAAAAATAGTGAGTCGCGTGAGATAGATGCGTTGTTTACTCTCCAAGCCACTTTGTTTCCTTCGACAACATGGGCTGCTGGGTTGGTTTTCACATGATTACTTGGAACTTTGGCTTTAAATAAAACTGATATTTCTACATCGTAGAGGGAATATTGGATTTTTTCATTCATCTAATAAGTGCTCAAGGATCTGTTTTGAGAAAGAACGATAATACCTTATATTGCATTGTTATTTCAGCATTTCCTTCAGAGTTTGTCTCGTTTTTAAAGATAAAAAACAAAGGAAGCATAGTTGAATCTAGGCATTTTGGATTGATGATGAAATCTACAACCGGCTGTGTGTCTTTCACGTGATTTAACGTGAGTCTATGAGAAAAAGTAGAGAGGAGTTTATTTCATTGCTAATAAATCTATTTCATACTTTTGCATATGTTCTGTATGACTGCCGAATGAGATTCCCTGACCACTTGGTTTTTTTGAGACTTTTTTGCTATCTTCCCATAGATATGACTCTCCTTCGGAACCAAGATAAAAATGATTTTCTCCAAACTAGTTAATGCGATAAAGTAGCACTCAATTTGAGATATTCTTAACGAAATGTTACCCCAAATGCTTCAGTTTTAAGGTCGATTGACAGTTGTCCCAATATCTTTACCTCTTCGATTTTGCCATTTCTTATGCCTAAATTGAGTTTTTCCTAATCAATAAGTTTATTGCCAAACTGCAACAATTCTTTGATACCATATGTTTGAAGGCGGTTATCGCATCAAGATCGATTTTCTTCTCCAGATTTTGATTTGGAGAAGGGCCGCCGCCGACAACGGAGTTAAACATTTCAAAGTTATTGAAATCTTTTTCGTTCGATTTCTTCTCTTCAGGTTCTAATATTTCATATCCGCGTCATTACCTGTCTCAGAGTTAATCCTTACTGCTGTTATCAAACTCGTCAAGGTCTAACAGATCCACTGTTGCAGTTGATGATTGTTTCGTTATAGTCGGATCTAAAAATGTCAGCACCTCGTTAGAAATGACTACAAATAGCACGAGTACTTATGTGTAGCGCCTTTGCAGGAAGATCAAAAATATCGTCATCAGCTGGCGCATTCTTTTGAGTGGGCTGTCTTTGGGATGACGAGGAAGAAGCCCCGGAAGACTTATTGCCAACAACGCTATCAAATTCGTTGAAGATGTCCATGCTGCTTTCACCAGGCTTTGATTGCGCTTGCTTCTGAGTACTAGTGCTTGTTGTTGGTTTCGATACAACACTTGAATAATCCACCACATCATTTCTCGGCGTTGATTGCTCGCTTGCTTTTGAACTTCCCCGGCTCATTTGCGGCTGTTGCACTGTTGGTTTCCGGTTATACGAAATCCTAGCATTTGTAGGCTTTGAGCCAGTCTTTTTCAATGGGAAAGCCCTCGAATAAGCTGCCGTTTTGAAATTTTGTAAATTTTGCGAAGAGGATCCAATCTCTGGGTTATCAACCAATAAACCGCTTATTACATTTTGGAGAATTTGATCGTTTTGCTTCGCTGAGAAAGTACGATAGGAATATTTCAGTGGCACATCCTGTATTATTGATTTTTCGCTATCATTCGTAACTAACGGGAATTTATCGAGAATTTCTGCATCAACTGACTTCTTCGTCGAGTGGATATCAGCGACCTTAAGAGGAAGAATCATTCTCAGAGGGTTTGCTTCTCTGGTGTAGATCATATCTTCGAGAGTGAGGAATAACTTGCAAAAAAAGTTAATTGATCTTTGCCATTAGACTCGTGAGTTACTTCCAAATAACGTTTGTGTAAGCTCTCGTTTCTTTGGAATTTCAAAACGACTTCATTTACTTTTTTCAAACAATCCAAGCCGATGAAAGTCTGATGATTCCCTGTAATAATTTGTATGATAAGCTAAACAGTTGAAGTTAGTGCTGATCAGGAGGAGGAGTCGAATACTTCTTTTGAGATACTGCATAAGCAAGTAAGATTCTGAGTAATTAGGAAACTTCTGTCAATTTTTTGGTTTCTTTCTGTTGAAATGTGATGAGAAAATGCTGATAGGCTGAAACTTTATACTAAATTTCTGAATTATGATGTCATAGATAATTTTGGAGTATTCATAAGCAATTTCGCTTGGGAAAACGCTGGCTGTAACAACGAAAAGGTTCTCTCCACGTTTGTTTTGAACGATGATTGCCAAGACTCGCATTTCGAATAAATTTATTGTATCGGAATTAACAATAACAGTATCATGCACTCATTGATTTGAATTACGATTTATATTAATGCAACAACAAGGATATTGAGATTCAAAGAGGAAGATTCTTAGTATAAGAATAGGGTTTTCAACTGTTTTGAGCTGTGTAGAGCGATTATTTTTGCCTTTCATGCTGATGTCGGTCCATACTAAGTAAGAATGTTTCTATTTTGGTTCAGCAAAATTAAACCATAGTTTGAAAATTTATGCAACAGCATTTCAGCTGCTTAAAGCAATAATGGGGTGCTAAAACCAATAAAGATCAAATAAAATTACAAAAGATTGATTCGCAAATAATAAAAAATTCCCAAAAAAATATTTGTTTGTTGCTGTTAGTACAATAGCTAATCATTCTCTTATATTATTTGCGAATCTTATCAAAAAGTCTGTTTTGAGAGCTCGGAGTTAATGTTCCTTTGCTAAGGTAATCACGCATCTCTTTTTGGCGCGTCGAAGATCGGTTTCTGTCAACTTTACCCTTTGAGCCGCTGTTGCTCGGACTCGCTTTGCTGATCATTGAATCATAGCTCTTCTTATGCGCTTTAGCTAATAAACAATGTATTACATTCTTCGTAACTTCAGTAACTTACCATAAGCCATTGGCACCTCCTGCTGCTTTATCCCGGAGTTACTTGGCGCATTGGAATACCTGGTCGCCGCTTTGACGTTCACGTAGTCTGTTTTATTAAAATTCGGGTTTTGTTCTACCTTGGGAGGGCGGCTTTGAATGAGCATATTTTCATTAGCAAATTCCTCAGAGTAATTGTTGAGATTTACCTCTTAGACGATTGTCGAGAGTTGTTTTCTTCAGTAAAATTCAGTTGTGTCCTTGAGAAAGGCTCCTTGAAAACACTTCCAGGTTCTTCCATGCCTTGGAAGTAATTATTGTATCGAGAAAGAGCATTCTCCTTGTCTTTGAGTGAAATTTCTTTTTTCTTCTTCGTTGACATTAATGGGCTAGACGCCGTTGTTTGAACCTAAATTAGTTGACGGTCAGCACCAATTGCTCATTTAAGCAGTACATTTGATGAGAGAGATTTTAAGTTAACGAAAGTTTGGGTGCAGTATAAGTTTTCTTCTTTTCTTTTTTCTTGAGAATCATCTCGGCCGATACTCAACGCTTGCTATATATATACATATTTGGAAGATTAGTTCAAGTTCAATACTCTAATTGCTTTACATATTTTCTTTTTTCAAATTCGAGTCTTTTCGATTTTAGATATGCGAGTCGTTTCTGCAAATCTTCAATATTTTGCATCTCTTTCTCGTTTTGGTTCTTTCCGCTTAAGTCAGACTCAGACCCTTTGGTCTGAAGTTTATGTTTCGGTGGCTTGTTATTGATTTCCTCGACTTCAGGAGTGCGATCCCTGAAGTGCAATCCGTCGCTGTCTCTGCTATCATTATGGTTCACTGATCTCGTAATCTCGCTATATTAAGCAAATACATTCAATTTCCTCAATATAATTAAGAAAAGTCATACTCTGTTGATTTGCCATTCCACTCTGTGCTCGAAAACATCCCTCTGCTGCCTGTAGAGCTCAACAGCTTTTTCTCATTTCCATAATTGTCCAAAGTCTGCTTTTTCTGATGGATATCGCTGTATCTATGCTCCGTGCCCTCACTTCTCCTAGAAGCAGGCTTCGAATCTAAAAGCAAGATTCTAAGGCGATTTTCCTCAAATGAGACCTTACCTCTGTCTCTCGAGAGTTGAGTTGGAATAATAACGGCATCTAAGCTGTTCTTGTGGCTGTGGCACGCAGTGGATACAGGTCTGCTCTCTTTGCGTTGGAGTTCTACCTGCTCTTTCAAGAGTTTCAGCTCATTCTTAAGCGTCGTGATTTGATTTGTTTTCTCATGGTTTGAATTCGCTAAGGCATCCATCTTCGTTAGAAGACTATCAATTGCTGCTTCTTTTTGTTTAATAATATCCTTTTGAGTCTCAAGTTGCTTATTCAGCTGCTCGATCTTCTCCTTATATATTTTGTTCTTCTCAGCGACGCTATTAGAATATAAGTGTTATTTCCAAAAAACCATTCCTATAAACTCACGATGAATAGATGTCGTTCTGGTTCAACAGCGCAAGCTGCTCATTTTGGTTTCTTAGCTCTTCGATAATCGAGTCTTTTTGCTTCACGATGCTTTTCAGCTTCATTTTCTTTGTTTGGAGGTGATTTTGCTCTTCTAACAAATGATAAATTTCCATCTCTTTAGATTGAATCTCCTTCTGCAGAGAAAACTCAATCGCCTCGGCTTTCGACTTTTTCTCCTCTAATTTTACCATTCGCTCTTTCTGTAGCCACATATTAAGTTTAAAGGTCATGTAAATGGATGTCAACATACCATCTCAGCGAGTTGGTTCTTCAAACTACAATTTTCATCCTCAAGCTGCTGCTGTCTCTCATAAGCCTCAGCAAGCTCTTCTCGCAATTCTCTATTAAATTCAGCAAGGGTTTTCTCCACCATTTGCCGCTCAGAATATCGATTCGGACTTGGCTGTTCAGTGTCATCTTTCTTCGAGTTATTCTTCGTCAAAGTCATCAACCGCTCAATTTCTTTATCTTTCTGCAGAATTTTCTCCCTCAGATCCATTATCACTGAATCCTCCGTCGGTTTCGCAGATCCACGAAACCTGAAACGTACATTATCCGAGTCAGGCTTTGAGTCACATGCTTCTTGAACAGAATTTTTACTGCTATTATCATCCTGCTGAGATAGCCTCTCTATTCATAATTCATTTGAGTCACAAATTCCCTTCATTAAATAGAAGATACCTTTTAAGTTTTCCTGAAGATATACTGAAGTATTCACTGAATCATATCTGCTTTGAGGCTCTTGCAGTGGCATCTCGCCATGGTCTCTTTTACCTTTCTTGCTGCCAGTGCTCTTTGAATCAGCAACGCTTTGAACAGAATTTCTAATCACATCGGTCTCTTGCAGTTCAAATAGAATTTTCACAGGGTTTTGTCGTTGTGATGGCAAATCTTTTTCTGATCGATCAGTTGTTGCATAGACTTCCCCCTGCTGCGCCAGAATATTTTCTTGATTTTGAGTCTCTTGGATAAGATCTAAATCGCTAGTTCCAACAAACTCAACTTTCTCTTCAGAAGCATCACAAGTATCTTGTCTAACAGAATTTGATGGTTGCTTATCAGGGTGAAATTCCTCGTATTCAATGAAATTCACGTCCTCTAGCTGAAACCGCATGCTGTTTTCACAACCATCTCCTCCGATGCCTGACGGATTGCACATTTGAGAAACAGGACTTGATATGTTGTTCAAATGCATCGTTCTTGTAGACAAGTCTATGTGTATCGAGTCAATGAAGAAGGATTTGAAGTGAGTGCTCACCTAAATAGGTTCTATCGATAGAATACGACTCGTTTGTTGTGGGCGAAACACAGCTGGCTAACTTATTAGGATCGATTGATTGTGGATTCAAGTAAGGTATGAGGCCTGGGGGATGCTGGATTGTGTTGCTGTTTGTTGTGTGAATAATGAGAGAGGAGTTGAAATTTCTTACGTGGACACTGATTCATGTGTTGGTTCTTTATTGCTTTGCATATAAGAGTTGTCGAATGAACTGCGTAACCTTTCTTAACTTCGAATTAAAAATAAAGGAATTGGTTTTTTAAATTTTTAACATCTATTTTTCGACAATTTGAACTTGTGACACACTGTAAATCCGTTGCGTTTAGATTGTTAAATTTTCCCGCAGAAGTGCTGTGAAGAATAAGAAGATAAAAAAAAATTGAATATGAAAAAGGAATATGCCTAGGGATGAAGCGATACACGATGACTTGTGGTATAGCTGTTTGCTTAAGTAGGATAACGCACTAATCATTCTTTTCTGAAATTGAATTAATGTAGTATCTGACATGATAAAATATTGTCTCTATACATGGATAAGCGATACCACCAATGCCATCGATGAAAGAGAAAAAAGATTCGATAATTCGCAAGATATAGAGGGTAATTGGGAATTTATTATTTCGCTGAAGGTTGATGTGCAGAATCCAATTCTACAAAGTCCTTGAAACAGCAAATAAACTGATTTTCGAAGTATGCGCGAGATCAATCGTACATCTAGTTGAGAACAACAGGCTTTTTCTTTGACTATATCTGAGAGGGTAGAGTTTGTAACCAAAGGTGTCTATTTCACTCATTATTAAGTGATTAAACAACAAATCATAATATTTTTCATCCTGATATTATTTTAATCAAGTACTCAGAGCATTTAATTATAATCGAATTTTAATAATATCTTAAATTCTTTTAAAGTGAAAACCAAGCCTAAAATCCTTCAAACTTAGCCTGAGACGCTGTCTCTTAAACAATTTTTGAGTTCCTTCGGGAAGCAATACAGGATAATGATTAAGGCTGCGAATCTTGAAGTTTTATTTTTGAAAAAAAAGGAGGATAATTGAAGGCATGTTTGAAGAGACGGATATTGGTTTACGAGCAGAATCTTATTGGCAAAACTATTCAGTCTCATTACGAGATATTACATCAAGCATAGCAACAAGAAAGAGCTTAAGTTTTTCAATGAATAACTTTTTTTGAGGTTCTCGACGGGTGCGAGTCTCTTCTTCTTTTGCTATCCTTTAATTCACATTGTATTTAAAATGATACTTATAAGAGCACGACATATTTTTAATACACCTGCAATTCGTAAATTGGTATAATTTCTAAGATTTATTCATTGAAAAATATGAATAAACGAGTTCAAAATTTAACATCATTTCAAAGTTTATTTAAATTAATTCTAAAAGAATTCAATACCGAGCATAACTTCACAATTAATCCAATTAACTCAACTATTTGCAATTCGAATTTGGAAATACTAAATTAATACTATACATGTATCAAAGAAAATGAATTCAGTTCAAATGAGAATAGTAATTGCTAATTTCAAATGGTTTGGTGATTATATTAACAATAGAGGTCGAACTATATCGTATACAAGAATAGATAAAGTATAATGAGTATTTTAAAACTGTCTCTTACTTTCAGACAGCAAATTCAAGTTCAACTAATAGTAATCTTCCTTTCTAGGAGTGTGATTGCAATATAGAGATTCGACTTCGTAATCAACTCAACTCAATGTCGTTCTATTTCAAGCAAAGTATCTACATTATCCCTATGCTCTGAACCAGATTACATGAACAGAAACTAATTCTTCGGTTATTGAACACACATCAAGGTTGCCTCAGTGGCATTCAGCTTGTTTCTCAAATATTATTAGCACAAAATTCAAACATGCTGGTCTTGAATAAGAACGTTGTTGAAGGCTTCTATATGTAATATCTTTAACATTCACGATTATTCGACCAAAGATTAGTATAATATTGTCACAGGAAAGGATTCGAAATTCGGTCGAAAATTTTAGCAGCGAGCAAGAGAGAGAGCTTACATTTATTCTTGGCTTTCGAGAATCCAATGATTTCTTCCAGCGAACTAATGTGACAATTCATATCAAAATATTTCTCTTGAGAGACGATGCATCGGTCATTTAGATCAACGAGTGTAGAAGTTATCTATTATAGGCATTAGTTAATGCAATAATTTCGAAGGAAAGCTACTAGATCATGAACAAATAATAGCCTTATTCTAGCAGGAATATTTGGAAGTTGAAAGGGTGTTGCAAAAAAAAAATAAATCAAGCGAGCACTTTTGTTTGTTTATGTATCTTGAGTTTTTCACCTTCTGTCCCAATGCAATCAATCCACAAAACAAAGAATTCAGAGTCACATAGTGGTGCAAAGGATGACCAGTGCCTCCCCCATGCCAATATCTATGATGATAAATATACTACATCTGTACCTACGATGTCTACAATATGTCAACGTTTAACGCTACAATCCTAAGCTGTTAAGGCTCCCCTTAGCTTAATAGTGGAATTACGAGTTCTGAAGAAAATTGTTTGCGTTGCAATAACCCAAGCATTTTTCAAGATAAATTGGTTCAGAATTATCTGGTTCTGCTATTGGAAATGTTTAATGAATGTATTTCTTGGTTTTTGATTCCTTAATCTCAGCCCCTAGACTCAAGTGCTATTTTGAAAGTTCTTTCGGTTGAACTCCATCACCTTATGCTGAGTTCTGCAAATTCTAATCTGAAATACTATTGGATACATTACTTTTATATTGAGAATGTAGAAGTATTAATATATTTGAGAAACTAGTCTTTCATAGTAGATTACCATAGACCCATTTTATTATTATCTTGAACTACTCCATTATATGATAATTTTTAGATCATGATACTAGTTTTTGAATTGAGCATCTCTATCTTATCAATTCACTTTCCTATAGTTGATGATCTTGCATCATCTCTACTTAAGCCTTAGAAACAAAATGTTGTTTTGAGTCTGGCTTAAATTGAGATTTTACTTAAGTTAACGAAATTTTGAAATAAATGCTTTTTTGCAATTATTATTATCGGATTATCTAATGTGATCCTTAAAGACGTTACCTTTGATGATTCATTACGACGGTTATTCTACAGAGACCACTCGTATTCTCCAATAGAATAGATTACCTTTAACAGACTCAGTTGATAAATGAATCATTTTCTATGAAATACAATGCCCATATACCATTATTTCCCTTGAAGAACTCTCTTCGAATGACAACACTGAACGTTTTAAGCACTCAAAAAGGAGAAGAAGCCCAAAATCTGTTGATTCTGGCTTCCTCTTCAATACGTAAAAAAAAAAAGAGCAAGAGAGTTTCCGCAGGATTTAAGTTATGTGTTTTTTGCATAATTCAATTTATTTAATTGAACTTCCGATTATAAAATATTTACGCATGTTTGATTAATTATATCAAAGCACTTGATCTTTATGCGCATAGCTCAAATAATTAGAGTTTCATTTGCAATTCAAAGGCAGCAGAGCTATATTGTCGATTATCTCTTTCGTTGAACTCGAAATTTTAGATTTCTTATTGTTTTCTAAGTAATACGTTTGATTTTGAGCTCACCAATTTTTTATTGCTATGCATTCATTGTTGGGTAGATTTGAATAGTTTTTAACTTCTAAGAAAAACCTTTCTATTCACTAATGCCTTATTCAGATAAGCCTCTTTGTTAATGTAATAAACGCTCATATAGTCGATCAATATATGCTTTAGTTGGTATTTTTTGTTTTTATATCTATTTCTTCTTGGCATAGTACTTCATCTCTTCAACGAACAATGCTCTCAGTCTGTCCACTGAAAGTTCGCCTTCCTTCTCGAAATCTAACGTGATTGCGCCGTCTGCGACCTTTTCGCGAGATACGTCTCTTACTTTCTTCAAGAATGGATGACTCAGAGCCTCATCGATAGTAATTCTCTTCTTTGGGTTGAAGATGAGCATCTTGCCGAGCAGATCAATAGCTTCTTTGGAAGAGCCAGGATACAACTCGCCAAGATCGACTCTCTTATGTGGAGGGAAACTCTTCAAATACTCGACAGCCTTGGCATCAGTGACAAAATCGAACTCTTCTTCCGAAGGCGTTCCGAGAACTGAGAAGATAATGTTCAGCTGATCCTGTGAACTGTGAGGGAAACCACCTCTCTTGGTAGTAGCAGCCTTGTTAGGGCTGAGAGGGAAGCACGAGGTACCAGGGAACAGAGGGCTTCTGTCAAGGAAAGTAGGAGCGTTTTCTTTAATCATACCCATCAATTCAGCAAAAATACATCCAACGGACCAGACGTCAATCGCGGCAGTGTAGTCCTTTTCGAGCAAGATGAGTTCTGGCGCACGGTACCAACGTGTGACGACGTGACCAGTCAACTCTCGTTTCATATTTTTTGTCTTGATAAGTCCACCGGACGATTTCACGAGCTTGGAGTTGCCGGTTCTCTTGGCATCAGGTTTCGATTCAGGTCTTTCGATCGCGTCTTCAATGTCTTCTTCTTTCTTGTAATGAGCACCTTCGATACCCTCGATCGATCGAGCAAGTCCGAAATCACAGATTTTCACAGAGCAATCTTCGTTAATCAAGACGTTAGCTGGCTTCAAATCTCTGTGAAGCACATCAGCGGAGTGAATGTATTTCAATCCGACCAAAATGCCGTAGATAAGGGTTTGAATGTGAATAGTCTCGAGGTGGATAGGAGACTTGACCAGCTTCTTGAGATCGGACTGCGAGTACTCGAGCACTACGTAAATAGTGTCGAATTTTTTTGGGTCAGGGACATCGATGATCTCAATGATGTTTACGAGATTCGGGTGATTGAGTTTCCTTAGAAGAACGACCTCTCTGAGGATACGCTTGCAGTCGATAGCGTCTTCAAAGATGTTGTTGAGTCTTTTAATGGCGACTTTTTTGCCAGTGGATTTCTGAATGGCTTCAACGACGTAGCCGTAGGACCCGGAACCGATGTGCTTGACGATTTCGTAGCCCGATCCGACTTCCCAGTCTTCAAATGACTTGGATAAGCTAGTCAATTTGGTGATTTTCTTCTCGCCTTCTACCATAGCTTTTTTTTTCCGTAAAAGTAATAAGTTTTTTTAGTACGATTAAAGTTTTATTTCTCTAAAATATGAAATTAGTTGCAGAATAATTGCAGAATATTAATACAGAACGCTGCTTTTGATGGCTTCGCAATCTGTAAAAAGTAAAATAAAAAAGGCGCTTTCTTCGAGTCAAGGAAAATACTATTCACTTCAAGGTTATGTTGCGAGGAAAATCCCCAAGTATGCCTATAGAATGGGCAGTCATACCCTTGAGAGCGCTGAATATGAATCTTGAAGTTATAACAGTTCGGAAAAAGCTACAAAAAATAAGGCTCATGAAAGATTTATGTTGAATGGAGGCGCTTTAGGAAGGCTATTTTAATTTTTTCTTATGGAGCGGTTAATTGCTTTCAGGTCAGTTTTCATTGGCAGAATCAAATTTTTAATTATCTATCTCCGGGTGTTTTCGGATCTGTAGTATATATTCGATTCAAAGATGATTTCAATAGCCTCTAACTCACTCAATATCCTCCAAAAGAAGTTCAATGCGACACATGGGATATTTGAACAGCGGGAAAAAGTAGTCGTATATGAGGAGTTTGATTCCCGAGTAATAGTTCTACTCAAACTCATCCAAAATGAATGTGTGAATTAGTTTGATACATGGCGTGTCAAAAGAACTCATAAAAAAGATCCGCTTTGGGATGACGATTCAGATGAAGAAGAGGCAGCTCGCATCCGAGTGCAACGAATGCTAAAAAAACAGTGAGACCTTCGAATAATTCGAAATAATCATATGATTATACTCCATAGAAGAAAAATAAAACCCAAAAATTTGGAGATGCATGAACCGATTCCACACACCAAATGGAGAGATGTGAATAATGGTAGTTTTCGTCGTATAAGCGAGCCTAGCTAATTGATAAATTGCAATTAGGAGATGAACTCGAAGCCTGGGAAGTCGGAATCATCATTGATGAAGAGGACGACTATCATCAGCATAGAGTGCTTATAGTCGATCAGGAGTTTCCAAGTCTGAGCTCGCATCCATTCAAAAAGAAATTTAAACCGAAATCGAAACCTCTTCAAGTGGTTGCAAATCCTATGTACAACCCACATGCCCGGTTTTACAACAGTAAAAAGGCGCCTGGACAGAGCTTCAAGGAGTTAGCGAAGGGATCTGAGCCGGCGGTGAAAAATTCGGAAATCAGCAAAAATCCGAATTTTGGTGACGCAGCCAAACCGCTTGCAGCTCCGATTTCTGATGCTGATCTTGCAGCTTCTTACGCGAGTCCTGAGAAGAAAAATCAGGAGAATAAAATCAAATTTGAATCAGGAGGCCCCAAAAAATTCACAAACTCGAAAAAGGAGGCCCAAAAGTCTCATGACAACAGTCCTCAGAAACCAGATGAATAACTTATTGACCAATTATAAGTTGGAGGAGTGTCAACGACTCCCTTTAAAAAAAAATAGAGAAGAACAATACAATAAGACAATCTGGCTATTGAGGGATTAAATACAACGACTCTCTGACCATATTATCTCACTACTTCGCGTGGAATATGATTTAAAATATTAAAACAAATAAAGTTAATAATACTTATGTTGATTATACGCATATATAATCGATTCCAATTAAACAGACTTACTCTTTACTAATGGTTACCGCTAATAAATAAGGAATCCCTGAAAAATAGAAAAGGAAACTCAATGTGGTTTGTATCGCAAAAAGTACTGTCTCAGGTCTTTTTGGTCGTATTTCCCATAATAAGTGAGGAAAATCTTTCAAAGTATACAGCTCAATAGAATAAGTATAAATGATAATTAAGATAAATATGTCAAATGATATAACGTCAAATAGCTCAAAATTGAATCTGGGTCTTCCAGATTCTTAGGAGGGTCTTTATTTCATCATTCATGATTATGCATCAGAAAGACAGTTTATAATAGCTTTTTGCTCGATCCTTTATAATAAGCTGAGCCTACGCTGAGTGAGTTATGTGCTAGCGAGAAGCTATTTCCCACGTTAGCTTGCAGAGAATCAGAAGTTAATTGATGAAGGTAAGGGTGTTTTGAGCTGCTTCCTGCGTTTGAAAGTGCTGCTGAGCCGCCGAGATTTAAATTTGGAACAGGGTTTACTGCTCCCTTCTGGTTCTTGAGGTGATAATTAGGCAATAGCTCCAGTTTCAATCGGGGAATCATTTTCTTGATGTCTAATTTACTCGATTGTTCTCCAGAGACATCTATCAAATACATGATGAGTGAGTCCATTTCTATAAAAAAGGAATATTTTACCGTTGTAAGAGGTATGTGTTGATTTTCTTCTTGAATAGGCATCAACTGACTGACTTCTCAGTTTATCGGGATAATCAGAGTGAGGAACAGGCTTTTTTGTGTTTCCATGATTTGAATTTAGATTTGTCACCTGCTTTTCGGTAACTTCGTAGATACTATCTGCATATTCAGGGTTTGAGAACATATCGTTCTGAGATTCCATCTTCTCGAAGGTGCTCTTGTTATAAAAAGTTGGCTGTGTAGACGCGTTTGATGCTGCATCAGTGCTCTTAAACAAATTTTCCTTCTCTTTCGCTTCAGCCGATTGGAACTTCAACATCTAGTTTCTATTAGTATAAAAGCCCAAAGCCTCCTTAATTACCTTATTTTCTTCAATCAAAGCCTTCAGTTTTTTCTCCAAGTTCTCAATCTTCAACTTCGCTCTAGCCAGTTCCTCCTCTGCACCGCAAGTACATTTACTCTTTTGCTTCAAATCGTTTTGGTGCCCATGCTTATGTCTATCAGCAGGCTCTACAGAGCTCGGTCTCCCAATCGCAGAGTTCGATCGAAATAGCTGTTGAGACTTAAGATCTCTATTATCATAGTCCGGATTGTTCTCTTTATTAAAAGAGTTATTTCTGCTCAATTGTTTCTGAGCATTCTCGACGACTTCCTGAATCGATGGAGTTTTACTGTAACTCCCTCTTCTTTGATGATGAGGATGCATAGTCTCCACAGGACCTTTGCCCTGATCCGACCCTCTACTTTCATAGGCACCCTGATTGACTTTTTTAGGGTTTGGCGCCAAGGAACTGCCGTTCTGATAGCCGATGCTAAGATTCTGATTGTTTGATTGCTCTTTAAAACTTTTTGCTTTTTCTGGGTTTTCCAGCATCATTTTGAGAATGAGGTCGTCCATTTCAAGTTGGCTGACATTTTGATTATCAATGATTTTCGAGTTGTTTATCATCGAAATATTGCCGATATTTTTACTCAGAGTTTCGATGTCTCCTTTCATATCAAAGCTGGCATCTCCGGCTTGGTGGATGGTAGAGAGGTTAAGAGCTAATGAACTGTTAACTTTTTCGTTTCTGCTAGGGTGACGGTAGTGTGCACTGGTCTCTGGCTTTGGTATTGGGTTGGTCTGTGTATCGTTTGCCAAACTTCCAACGAGATGACCGGTTTGGTCTAGAGATTTATTAGAATACAATCAGTAAGTCATTCACGCTTGAAAGAATATATTTACCCTTTTTGAGAGCTTGCGTGATTAAAGAAATGTTGGCTTCATCCTCCATCAGAAACTCAAACACGTTTTTAATGCAGTTTGCAATGGCTTCTTGTTCATTCCTTCCGTAGCCTATGCGATAATGAGTTAGAATAAACTGAGGGGCTTGCTGATTAATACCATTAGCTTTCTTGCCTTTGCAAATAATACTGGCTTCATAGCTAGAGAAATATAAGATGTCACTCAAAGAAAGTATCATTCGCTACCATTTGTAAGAAACCATGCGACAAGCTCTTTCGAAGCGGAGTTTTGAAATTTGCTCATAAACTTTAAGCGTTTGCTCGAGTTCTTGGTCTTGGAGAGAGCGAATAATGTTCTTTAGTTGCTGGCAAAGCAGTTTGTTTGTCATGTTGTCAAGGTGAATAGTTTGATTAGATTTTAACAGCTAAATGTTAAATTTTCAAAATTCGTAAATAAATTTAATCCCGTGTGAATATACCTATCTGTACGACACAGATTTGGTTTCAATGTTTTTAATTGAAATCAGCCTGCGACTAATGATACCAAGAAAAATTCATTCAATTCGTTCCCTAGCTTAACTATACTTCTTTGGATCCGTAATTTTTAATTTGAGTATTGATTGAGCGCAATCATCCCCTCTTGTTCTTATCCAACTAATTGACAACCTTTTTACTTAAAAAAAACTGCTAATAAGCAAGAAGCAAGGTTAGTAATCTGGCCGAAGCTGTGCTGAGAATCTTCATTCAAAATATTTCCTTGATAATAAAGCTGCAATTTGAGCGTAGGATAAATATGGATCCACCATCAATCATCTTGGTAGAAATAAAAGCGCAT
>ENA-UOTX01001610-UOTX01001610.1-compost-metagenome-genome-assembly--contig:-NODE-1610-length-15443-cov-4.895028_pt1 | contig 15443 bp, 11 predicted proteins | sample MGYA00238143_ERZ746982 | MGnify/ENA primary metagenome ERZ746982 (study PRJEB28758, sample SAMN06268862) | compost metagenome | isolation source: single cell | place: USA: California, Emeryville, Joint... | reverse complement strand
GGAAGACTAAAAGCAGTGAAATTGTTGGCGCCAACATTGGACAGTATTCAAGCCGAGGGAAACTCTTTCTAAACACCCAAAGAATCCTCTTAATCGCCTGTTTGTAAATATGAGTTATAGACCATGAATTATGATAATTAGAATCTACCAGCAACCCATCTTCATTTAAAAAGTGAAGGGTTAGCACATTATGAAGCGATTCCTCATCTGTAAAAAGCGGGACATTCTTAAAAGTGCTGGGAATACTATCGAAAACCGCCTTCAGCTGCGTTGAATATTTCAAATCATTGTTCTCGTATTTCAAGTCAAAGAGATTAAGGATGATATCACGGATATCTTTCACTCGTGCTCCTCTTTCGAAAAAGTAAGAATTGGGATAATCACGTCCAGAATTACTTCCTGAGGAGGTACTTCCATTCGAGTTTAATCACTTCTTGTCTATTACGCTTTCCACCTCCTGAAGGGAATTTCGGCTCCAAGCTAATCCCAGACCACATTTTTTCGAGGTAAAGCTATATGATGAATATTTTTATTAAGATGCTGCCACTAGAAGTGAATTACCTGCTCTTTGATATAATTGGGAAAGTACTCAATAAACTTGTCGGGGTTAAAGAGGATTTTGTCTTGGTTAGTGAACCAGCCCTCCTCTTTTATCATGAAACTTTTGTCTCGATCGCTGAAAGAGCAAGAACCAACTTTGTACATGTCCTCAATTTTTTTCTTGGTCTGGTTCGATACCGCCATGTAATTATCATAATCGTGGTTCGAGCACTTCTGAATACAACCGATGATACCCATAATAGTGGAACTCAGTTAATTTGGCTGAGGATGCTCACTGGATAATTAATTGAGTTTTATTTAAATTATCCAAGAAAAATGAAGGGACTATCGATATACAAAGGTTTATGGCATCCCAATGACCAAGATTTATGAAAAAAACTAGAGCGCTTAGATTCACAATGGCTTAGCTGAAGAATAAAGGCAAAGGCACGAACTGCGAATGGAACAAAGAAAGGAATAAAAGTTATGCATCTCCATTCGAACAGGAGAAATAAAATTAACTTGAGAGTGTTTTGCACAATTATTCTGGGTTATTAATGCATCTTTGTTAAAAAAAAATAAAAAAATTTCTTCTTCAATTTAGATGCTTTGCAGACAGCATTAACAAAGATATATAAATATACAAATGTCTCTCTGAGATAAGCAGTATCAATTTGAGAGCTGATCCAACAAAGCTTTTGTTTTTTTGGATACAATTTTCTCATAAACTAACATAACACAGGCAGTAGTTTTCTTAACAAAATCAATTTTCATATATTAGTGATAAAAAAGCTATCAATTACAAGCACTTCCACCATCTTTCTATTCAGTCCTTCAATCTAATCTTTCCTAATTTTTAATTATTTTTTCTCTTAAAAATATTAACTTACGAATAGCGAAAATAGCAATTCCTTAGAAAATGTAATATTCGTCTAATAAAACTAAGGTAACTCTAATCAAGGCAGCAACATACATCAATATTTTTAGTTGAACCTCAGGTTGATGATTAAATAGCTTTGGTCAAGTTTGATCAGAATACGGAAAATTTTGACGAAAAACATGGAGCTCTTTTGGATTTATGCCAAGCAGCTGCTTTTTTTGGCTTTATAAAATTATTATTAGTATCTCTTTTCTAGAGTAGGATAGAGCTGTTTTTTCTCCTGTTCTTGACGCAACAGATCAAAATCCACGTTTAATTTGGGATTCACCGAATTTAACTCTGCTACGGGCTGTATTTTCAACGCAGGATCGCTCAGGGCTAGTGAGTATATATTTTGTTTTGTCGGTGCCAGACTCACCATTGCGTTTTGTATCATACTCGACCCAGCATCCGCTACCACAGGTTTTGGCTCTGCTGGTTTCATAATATTCTCCAAATTCAGAGACTTCGCAGGGCCGGGCTTTTTCCCGACAAGATTCATGTAAGACGTGAGCTGTTCAGGGATCTCCGCCAGGACTTCCTGTGCAAGTAGCGCCTGATTTCCACTGAATTTTCTGAAAGGCACAAATTGCACGATGTCTCTTGCGGCTTTCTTTCCAGAGCTGTTATACAATCCTTTATCTCCGTCGAGAACTTCCATTGCCTGAAAATCAGAATTGCCCACACCAACGATAATTATCGACAGAGGGAGCTCTGCGGCTTGGATAATCAGCTCGATAGTCTCTCTCATATCATGAATTTCACCATCCGTGAGGATAAGCAAGATGCTATATATTCCTGCACTGCTCTGCTTATTTGCTTGGGCGACTTGCATCGCTTGCTTAATTAACGGACCAAACAGCGTTGGACCGGCCAATTCCACATTTTTCAACGCGTATGCGTAAGTATCCATGATGCCCTGAAGACCAGATACGAATTGCTGGTCCGGGTTGCCTGTGCAAGGGAAACAGTGCATTGTTTGTGAACAGTATAACTTAGGGAAGCGAGGCTTTCCGCCGAATCCATAGACAGGTACCTGCTTATCATAGTCATAGTTCATAAGAATTTCGCAGACTGCCTGAATTGCTTTTTGATACTCATTTAGTGACCCATCATATCGTAGAGAATGCAGCGATTTTGGATCAGTCGGAGTTCCATTTGATCCCGTAAAATCAATTGCCACTAACACCGAGAGCTGTTCACCTCCTCTGATATAATCTATGAATTCAGCTTTCTCTTCAATAGCAAATGTATTTATCTTCAAAGTGCCCGATTTTTTCTTTTTCCCTGGATGGTACAACTCGAAGCTACGTTTCCCATTGAGAATTTCGTCCATGGTAAATTCGGTCTCACCGATATACTGATACTTTCCAGACTTCTCCCAGTCCCAACATTCGACTCTGATCGGTCTCTGATGGTCGCCGCCATAGAGCGTCTCACCTTTTATCTTAAAAGGCTTCCAGATAGGATCAAGATTATCCATGATCGTCTCAGTTTCATGCACTTTTAACCACTCATTCCCTCTTTGTTTGAAAAACCTCAGCAATGGGTCCGATTTCCCAAACCATCCATCAGTGTTCATAAGCTTGACTCCAACCCACTGCCAAAGAATCATTTCTCTGCAAGAGCCCACCTTCTCAGCACGGACGATCAGTTTCCCGCATTCTTTCGATGATTTATCTTTGAGGTCCAAAATCAATGTTTGATTTTGCGCGCCAACAATTGCACCGATCTGAGTGGAAACAGCTCCCAAGAAGTCTGATTTCTGAGGACTATCGTAATCCCAAACCTCGAATCGAATTTGTTGTTTGACTTCAAATATGTAGTCCACAGTGAAGCTTTTGGAAAAGTTTGGATTGAGATTATCTTGGATAGTTTCAGTTTGACCGACAGAAGCGAATTGGCCTCCTTGATTAGCGATATACACCTCGACGTATGGATCGGATTTACTGAAGTAGTCTCTGTTTTGAAGCTTTCTACATGAAATGTACAGCTCTATTTGCTGATTAGTAGTCGGGTCCACCATTTTATTGAGCAAACAATATTACTACTACAAAAATTTTATTGCGAAAAGCTTTTAATTTATTTCTAAATTTCCGCAATTTATATGCTAATCAAGATACCGATAATGTGAGATAAGCCAGAATTAATTGTTTTATGGCGTGCAAAATGCTGATTTGCCTTATCCTCTGCGGATTTTGAGTGAGAAGGCGACTTGGTCAGTAAGTTGATGAGATTTAGAATGGAGATAGGTTAAGTATAAAATTTTGATTAAATTGATCCGAATTTGGTCATTATTAGATGCTGTCAAGACTGATCAGCTTAGATTTATCTCAGTTTGTCCTTTGTTGTTCTAGCCGGCGAAAAATTTATCAAGAACCAAATTTCTCACTGGTAAACCAAGAGTGAGATAGTATTGCGGAGTCAATCCAAGACTGATCTATTCGACCTCTCTTGAATTTAGATTTAAACTTTAGCGTATCCTCTTGGTAAGTCACTGATACAACGAAAAAGCTGGGCTAGTGAGCTAATAGACACAAACTACATCTAAAAGATAATATTATGAACAACTAGCATCGGCAATGGCAGTAGCCATTTTGGTGTCTTTCCAATTCTCTCCATGGTCTTACGATCCCTTAATTATGTGTTTTCCTTCAAAAAATTCTCAAAGTTTTTCTTCTTGTTCCTTCCTACGTAATCATCTGAGGATATCTCTCTAATTTTACGAATAAGAGATCCCGCCTGTTCCGAATATTCACACCCATGGAGATCATCGTCTGAACTGTGCGTTGAAACTCATTAGCTTTTCTACTCACCAGTTCATCCTTAATAATACTCCTTATAATTTTTAGGGAGAATTATTACTCTTTTAAAAACATGATAAGAACCCTTTCTTCTCACTCACTCACACACTCACAAAGAAACACTAGCATCAAGTGATTATAACGTAGTAGCACTTCAAGGTAAACTAAGTATTAGTTCTCAAGCCTTCATTCATAGTTCTTGAAAATCCCAAAAGAGAGGCCTTCCAAACCCAAATTGCAAGTATTTGAATTGGAATTTTTACATGGAAAGTACTTTGAATTCGAGATTCTATCACATGGAGTATTTAGTAAAAATTAAAGTAGATAAATACTTTCTGTCAAGTAGTTTTGAAATTTTTTTGTTTTATAGAATCAGTTCATTTGATCAGTAAATCAAATAAACATCTGGTAAATTTTATAATTTGTATTTGGTAAAAACAAATAGATTGTTGCGCTCTTGACCTATGTTTGATTTTATGTTCCAAGTCGGAAGCAGCCTGCTAAAACGATTCCTCGATTCGATTGGACAATCCCTTGTTCGCAAACAATAGCCACGAAATTCATTTCTACATCAATCCTGACCCATTCGTGGGTATCTATCTCAAATCCCCCACGATGTATGCAAATGAATTTTCATTGCTTTCCGGGCCCCTTTCCCTCGTGCTGTGAACAGAGATTGCTCTAAACTATCAAGAATCGCCATCGTCTGCTGCCTTATGTTTCTCAAAGTAATGTAATTTGTATGTAAAGCTGCTGTAATTGATTGATTCTTTATCATTGTCAATGTGAAAGGAAACCCCTATTGCTCATCTTCTAAAATTTGTTAGGCTGCTTGGTTATGAGATGAGAATATACGAGGAATGCTATTCTTAAAAGTCTGGTATATCGAGTACTCACTTTGAAAAAATAGTTCTATAACTCAAGATAACCGAATTATTGATGCTTAATTGAACGCGACTTGAATTATTACGAAACTCCGAATGATTAATTATTTTACCTGATGAATTTTGAATTAGAATTGTATTAAATCAAGTCTGATGTATTGAGTAGTCAAAGACTCTCAGAAATTGAATACGGATAACTTTTCCATTTAGACGTACAAGAGATCCATACTATACTAGTCACAAATTTGGAGGTACTACAAATCATCTGATGTCATCGAGAAATTACCCAACTTTTGGCAATTCTTCTCAAGTTTCAAACCTTAAATTGGAACTGGCTTTCTAACTTGGACACTACCTAATCTTTCATTTTTAGCTGACTATTTAGAAAAAGCCCATTTTGTTAATCATCAATAAAGGAGATCTTATGCATGAATATTGATACGTAAGCAACCTAAAAGAGATACTTATGGAAAAGAAAAGTTTTTTCTCAGAATGGGTCTTTCGGGTCTTCAAGCGAAGGTCTTTCGTCGAGAATCTCTTTGTTATGCTTATCCATATGCTCGATGCACCCATACATGAATTCTCTGAAATCCTTATTGTAAAGTTTATAGTTTTCAGGATCGCTCAAAAACTGTCTGTATTTTGCATTGTTTCGTTCATTTGCGAATAAATTGATGATAGGCTTTATCAGATTTGGGATTGCGAAACCAGGTTTCCTTTCCATTTCTTTTTCTCCGTACTCAGCCCATATCTAGCAAAAAAACATGATTAAACAAAATTCTATTGAAACTACACTACCTCAAGAATTTCTCTCCTTGAATAGCCAAGGTTCTTTTTCCCATAAAAAACTCTGTCAACATCCGCAAACAGCCAAGGAGTTTCATAAGCTGCCCGTCCGATCATGCAGCCCTTCAGTTTATATTCAGGATTGAAGATCTCTTGCACCTAAAACCTCATTAGCAAACTTTCCAAAAAAGCCGATAATTACTGATTTAAAGTCTCTGAAGCCTCCATTGATACTAAATTCAAGCTCAGGCAGCTCTTGCTTTAACTTTATGACTCTATCATATTGCAGAGGTGGCACTGTTCTGTTTTCTTTAGGATTTAGACCCTATTATTACTGAATCAACTGACAATTTTCCGCTGGAATAGCTTACCTTTAAATAAGCTTTTCTTGCGTGCATAATGTAGTGGTTAAGATCTGCGTATTTAGAGGTGATCGTAATAAATTCTTTAGCAAATTCGTATGTATCCAGATCATCAACACCGAGTCTTGTTTTTATTGTTACAGGGATCTGCGCTGCCTTTCGCATCGCCAAGCAACATTCTGCGACTAGTTGCGGCTCTTTCATTAAGCATGCTCCAAATGCGCCATCCTGGACTCTTGCGGAAGGACAGCCAACGTTGAGATTGATTTCATCATAGCCGAGTGATTCAGCAATCTTAGCACATTTAGCGAGGGACTCTGGCGTGTTCCCACCGACTTGCAGAACAATAGGGTGTTCAATTGGATGGTACCTTAAGAATTCTTCTGGTCCCGCTCTAAAATCGGCATCAGCCTGTATTTTCAGGGAGGAAATTACTTATTGTTCAGAATTGCATTTTCATGAACCATTTCAGTCCAAAGTGTTGCATGTTTTGTTAAAAGTCTCATAAAGAATCTGAAATGAAGGTTAGTAACGTCCTAAAGTTTGTAGTTAGGTAATTAGCATTTTAGCCTAAATTTACGATCATCGGAGCAATGGCGATTCGATGCGTAAGCCCTGGTGAGAGGGCAGAATCATAGCGAGTCTTTAGTAGAGTTTCTATGTCGACAAAACCATCCGGGAGCTTTGCTTTGGCAATAACTTTATCGATGGTGGCTTCTTTAGAGTTTTCCATTAGTAATTATTTTATTTACATATAGAAATTCCGACCAATTCGAATTTAGCTGCGTAAGAGATCAGAAAAAACCAGTTGTTACGCCAATAAATTTCCGATTTTGCGATTCAAAGACGAATACAAAATAAAAAGACCAAATAAAGTCTATTTAAATAGTTGTAGTTACAATATAATCGTTCATTTTAAGAGAAAGTGGATGCTAGATTAGCTCAAAAATCGGTTTAATGACAAAAGGATTGAAAAAAACTAAATTCTTTAGGAATTAATAGCTTGAATGACCAATCAATGTTTATTTCATTTTTTTTGTGGGGGGGGGGCAGAGGGTCCATTATTTCTTTTTTATGCACGACTTAAATGAATTTGCACAATTAATCGGACACCCTAGGCTACTTACCAACAATTTTGACTTTGTATATATTTCTTTTCTATCGAAATAATTGGACATCAATAATAAGTTTAGATATCATTCGCGATATTTGCAGAGTGGTGCTCGTAAATCCTCGAGTTAGACATAAACTTTTAACAAAAAACACTTAAGACTATGAATTTATCAAAGGAAAAAGCTTGTGTATTGTATGAAATGTCTTTTGTCAGTAAATTTACATTATGCATTTCAAGTTATATTATTGAAAGAATCGTTGATAAAACAATCCGAAATAATTGAGGATAAGAACCAGAAAACCTAAAACATAATAACTAATTCATTTCTTTCCTCAAAGCTGACTTTCACTCATCTTTCTGTTGATTAACTAACATTTTTCTTACTGGTAATTCTCACTCCTTCTTCATCGCTACTTTCTTTTGTCTTAACTTCTCAAGTTTGTATTATTGAAATTATATTATAGTTTTATGGAGAGATTTTCGTTCCAAATAGCTAGAGTGACTTATCAATTCTATAATTATTCAATTGTGCACTTTTCAGATAATTTTCTGTTTGTAGTTAAATACTGTTTAGTTAATCGATTTCTTCACCAATCTCTCAATTACAGCTTGGCCTTGTGAGCTGGGAAACCGAGACCTTCAGCAACTCTTGTTCCGTATTCAGGATCGCATTTGTAGAATATCTTGACTTGTCTCTCTTGAATCTATAATTCATTGGATAAGAAAAAGTTCTAAACGGCAAAATAGCTTACGTCTCTATCAGCATTCTTCAAGTTGCCAACGATGTTGTTTACGAGACTAGTTCTATCTTGCTCCTTCATGACCTTTCTGTAGAGCATGCCTGGTTGAGCGAAGTCACAGTTAGGGTGCTTTTGAGCATATCTTTGCACAAGGCCATTGACCTAGCAATTAAAATTTTATTAGGATCCATGAGATTAGTTATAATAATACCTTGAATGGAGGAGGGGTGAACAGTTTGTTGGAATCGTGGCCGCCTCTTGAGTTAGGGTGATAGTTAGGGGTGTTTCCTTGGTTTCCGTTAACGGTCATGAAACCATCTCTTTGACCGTTAGAGAGCCTGACTCTGTAAGGACAGTTGATTGGGATTTGGGAATAGTTGACACCGAGTCTGTGGCGGTGGGTATCAGGGTAGGAGAAAAGTCTGCCCTGGAGCATTTTGTCTTCAGAAGGCTCAATACCTGGGACGAGGTGGCTTGGAGCGAAAGCAGACTATGAAAAAAATTGATTAATAATGATTGCCAGAGTGTTCAGATATAATTACTTGCTCGGTTTCGGCGAAGTAGTTTTCAGGGTTTCTGTTGAGGACGAGCTTTCCGATGTCGATGAGTGGGTAGTCAGCGTGAGGCCAAACCTTAGTGATATCAAAAACGTTCCACCTGAAAGGAAAAGTTAGTTTTTCTAAGAAAATAAAGGTATATATTTATTACTTGTAGTTAGCGGCGTCAGCAACTGGCATAACTTGCATCTTCATTGACCAAGTTGCGGTTTGGCCCTTTTGGATATGGTAGAAGAGATCTCTGGTGGCATAGTCAGGATCCTCAGCCATCAAGTCCTTTGCTTGCTTGCCAGTGAGGTTCTTGATTCCAGAGTCAGTCTTGAAGTGAAGCTTGACGTAGAAAGCCTCTCCTTTGTCGTTGTGAAATTTAAGACTGTGGCTTGAGTAGCCGTTCATGTGGCGGTAGCCATCAGGAGTACCTCTGTCAGAGAAGAGGATCGTGACTTGGTGAGATGACTCTGGGACCAATGAGAGGAAGTCCCAGAACATGTTAGCGTCCGGAAGATTGGTTTGAGGGTTTCTCTTTTGGGTGTGGATAAAATCAGGGAATTTGGATGGATCTCTGATGAAGAAGACTGGAGTGTTGTTGCCAACCATGTCCCAGTTACCTTCTTCGGTGTAGAACTTGATGGCGAAACCTCTAGGATCTCTTGCAGTGTCGGCAGAGCCTTTTTCACCACCGACAGTGGAAAATCTCACAAAAACTGGAGTTTTCTTGCCAACTTCGCTGAAAAGCTTGGCTTTGCAGTACTTGGTGATGTCATTGGTAACCTCGAAGTAACCATGAGCACCAGCACCCTTAGCGTGGACAACACGTTCAGGGATACGCTCTCTATCGAAGTGAGCGAGCTTGTCGATGAGGTTGAAGTCTCCAATAACGACTGGACCGTACTCGCCAGCAGTGATGGAGTTCATGTTATCGTCGACTGGAGCACCATTTGAGGTGGTTTGCAAAGGAGCCTTTTTTTCCATTTCTGAAAGGATTTTTTTTACTTTAGAGGATCGTTTAAATTATTAAAAAAATCGGATTTTCGATTAAAAAATGATTCAAGTCAATGCTTCTTAAAAAGTTTCTACATGACGTCACTGATGCACTTAAAAAAGATCAATTTCTCTGGAACGAAGAACCCATTCTGCTTGTATTCTAAAATAACCCTCTTATAGTGGTTACTCTCAAACGCATGAACAAGAACGAATTCAACTCCATAAGAGCATGACCACTTTGAGCAACCTCTCGTAGCAATTTCCCTCTTAAATTCCGTGAATTAGATATTTCTGACGTTGCATTATTTATTATTATTCAATTATAGGAGCAAGAAGTTCCCTTGATTCTCTGAGAACGAAAGAATTTCTCGTGTGTACTGTTATTAGACAAAGTTTTTCTGCCTTTTTTTCTAAAAATCATATTTATTGAGATTAAATTAGATTTTCTTGTGTCCAATATGAAAAATAAACTTCAACTAGGGACCTTTGCCAATGGGTAACAAGCTGGTATTGTCCAGGATAATTAGATTTTGAATATAATAAGCATTTTTGGTTATTCTGTGTTTATTACTCGATTAGAGATATCCACGTAATACAATTAAATATCACGATTAATCCCGAAATGCCTTTCTCATGAGTTAATAGAATAATAATTCCCCGCAAAATTCAATAATGAAGATAGCCTCAGGTTCGAAAAAATGTTGTTTAAAGTTTGAGTTTGAAATTTTAGAAAGGAATTTTACTTCAGAGATATCCTTATTTTTCCTACATAGCGGTTTGAATTGGCTGGTATACACCACAAATATGAAATAACTTTTTCTATTTTCTCTTATAACTCTAGTCAAGGAGATACTTGCTCTCCACTCAAATCATCGAGACTAAAAATCTCTTACTCATTCAAAGAGCGAGTGTTAAGAGTGAAATTGTAGTTAGCTCTATCAGAGACATCAATCTCATAGATTCTATTGGCGAAACAGCCACTAAACAAGAAGGCCTTGTTTTCATCGAATCCGTAATCATTTCGGTTCGCGAAATGATCATCCTCTCGAAGGAACTTCGCTCTCCTCTTCATGAACATGTACTTCTTAATATCGAAGACATAATAGTCGCTGACGGCTTCCCCTTCACGCTCTCCTCCCAAGATCGCGATCTCGTTCTCAGCAACCTTAAAGATACCCATCTTGATCGCAGGCTCGTACTCAAAGTTGTCCAAGATGGTGTATTTCAGAACGGACCAATCGTTCAAGTGAGCCATGTACTTCTCGATCTTCTCCACGAAGTTGTTCATATACTTCGGGTTCTGTCCTGCGAACACGTAAAGGTGGGTGTTGTTGTGGTTGACACAGGAAGACCATTGACGAGGATAGTTAATGTCTCTAATCTCGTAGAATCTGCGAGATTTCAAGTGCAGTCTCTCGCATTTAGGGATGACTCTTCTCTCCTTGTTGAGATTCATGTCGTAGCCGGAGATCAGGTAAATGGAGTCGTTCAAAGCGCTGAGCGAGAATTCTTGTCTCTTGAAGAGCATGTTTGGAATCTCCTTCACGAGTAATTGGTTTTTGTCGTTTTTGAGAGTGATATTCGTGCAAAATACTCTATTCGAGGTCTTGTCTTTGTCATCAGGGTCCTCACCACCGAAGAAGAAGACGAGCTGGTTTTTCCAGATGCAAGTGCCACAGTTGTTGAATATTTTGAAAGGAATCTGGAAATCTGGGTCAACAAAGAGGTTGTAGGTCGTGAAGAGTTGGACTTCCAAATCGAAGGTGTATAGCTCGTTGGACGAGTACCGCACTTGCTGAAGGATGGGTTTTCGGCCGAGATCCGCGTACTCAGAGGTTGCTTCCAAAAGACTTGCCAAATTCTCTTCAAAGACTTGAGTTGTCGATTTCAAGAGATCTAATCTGTTGAGTTGATCGTCAACGGTGTTTTTTTTAGCAACGGGGCCATCTTCACTCACGAATTTGGAGAGGTGCTCGGAAATGAAATAACCGAGTCTAGATTCGAGACTTCCTAACATCACGGAGAATGATCCAATCTGAGAGTAGATCTCCTCCTTGCTGAATAATCTGTCGAGTTCTTCATCAACACGTTCAGGGATAACGGGTTTTTTTGCTGTTGCGGCCATTTCATCGATTGTTTCCACCTGAATGAATTGGCCGAGTTCTGGGTTCTTTTCGAGGTTGACTTGAAGGTCTCTGAGCTTCTGCAAGGTCGACGTGCAGGTTGCGGTGGAGCTCTGCAGTTTTTGGGTGTGTTGAGAGATTTTCTTGAGGATCAGGTTGTAATTGGTGCCGTAGGCAGCGATTGCTTGTGACTTGAGAGTATCGATCTTCTTTTTAATCTCATCAAAGAATGATTCAAGTGAGTTAAGGTCAATGTTCTTGAGGTTATCGAGAACGATGAGTTTTTCTTCGTGATGTTTAATCGATTCTTCGTGTTGGTCGAGGATGGAGTTAACCTCGGTGATTGAGGATGCCAACACAGTGGCTAAGTTCTGTTTCTTTTCCATTCAAGGGATTTCTGATTTTGAAAATGTCAGTCTACAAATTTGTTGAGTTTTGATTATAAAAGTTGACAATTATAAGGGTGTTTATTCATGCTATCTGACCAGAAACTTGTAAGAACTAAAAAAGAACTATCCCAACAATATGTAGTTTGTTTAAGCAGTGTTGGAGGTAATAATACCTCAACGAAATTGGATGCGAGGCATTCTTTTAACAAATCATCTTTTGCATATGAGTACCTTTTGTTCCCCGCCAAAATCTTTGTCCTGTATGTCAGTTATGCTTGCGAGATCTTCAGAGTTAGTGCTTCATATTCCAAATAGGAACCTATTGGAAGGGTACCCACTAAGATGAACAACGATGAGTGATATGAACCTCAGAATTAAGATGCATTTAACCAGAATTTAGAATATAATAGGGTTTTCATTTTTCTGTCACCACGAATATTTGCAAGTCTTTCATTTAATGGAGATCTTAGTTATGAGTTTGTAACAGAAAAAATTTATTGAAGTACTCATTTGGTGCTCTATTCGGAAGCAAAAGCCTTTTTGTCTTTCTACTTGCCCTCTAACTTACATAATTACATCAGAAACAGGAATGCATTAAATCCAATGTTATGAGGTCAAAGAACACACTTTTTATTTAATCTCAAAGATACAAGTTGCATGAATTAAACTCAAGTCTTTTGGTAGAGTTTCAAAAAATTCGCTACTATTCATTCTCGCATTCACAATTTTTTACTATTTTATTTTTCTGGAAAAAAGTTGTGTCGAAGAAATTAATGAATGAATAGCAGAACTTCTTCAAAGAAAAAGAATTTACCACCTAGGCAATTCTGGCCAATATAAGATGTTCTAGAGAGAGAATGAAAATTTATCAGCGCTTGTGTTTGATCCATGAAAGATAAACTTTTCACTCAAGTTTACCAAAAAATTTTCTTTGTTGATTAAAATCATTTTCAGGACGTTAACAATCAAAACTCGCTCAAGTCTTAAAAATACCAAGAGTAGTGTCATTACAGCACCACTCAATTTATGACTTTCAACATCCGAAGCCAGAAAGAGATTTTATAATTCTTTTCAGTTTTGAAAAAACACACTTCGATTTCTAACTATTAAATTCATCGAGGAATACCCTCAAAAATAACACTCGCTACAGTTGCATTTTGTTGTCTCTCTCTCTTGGTGAAGATACTTCTTTGAATTATTCACAAGGGCCGGCTCACTGTCCATTCCAAAATATTTTTCGTGAGATCTATGAGAATTGAACATAGTTCACATTTAACTGATTACCAAAGCAAAGCAAAGATCTGAATAATTTTAGCTGTTGTGATTAAAGTCTCTCTCGCAAGACTTTTTTTGAAAAGTATTTTGCATAGCAAGCCAATTTTACAAAAAAGCCATGGAAGTAGTTACCATTCTTTCTCACAGCAAATAATTCTCTCCTTAAGAACCCAAATCAAGACCGAGCAACCGGACCTCAAATTCAAACTTCAAATCAAACATCCTCTGTGTCTGGATATCGAGTAACTCTTAAAGTCTTATCTATAAACATTCTATTTTTCAAAGACTGGAGGCTCAACACCCACGGGTTTGAAAGAACCCAGCGAAACTGTTAAAGCAATTATACAAGTAACCTAATCGTCAGATTCTATTGAAATTTATCTGAAAATTTTGAAAGAAATACTCCGCAAACTCTCCTACTGGAGGGTTGAAGTACACACCTGGTAGTTTTTCTACAAAAACACAGCCTTTGGCTTCTCAAACCGGCCTGAAGGACACAACTCCAAACAATAACGAAGGTAAATCAGAAGATGTCGCTCCACTTGACAGTAATCGGGCTCTTTCCACGAAAGAAACAAGGGGTGATGGTGGAAGCGCTGAGAACCTAGATACACAAGAATCTCAGAGGAGCCTAGGGTAAACAACAAGTCATTAGATCCTTATTTTAAAATTATTTTTTTTTTCACAAGGAATCAGCAAGCGAATCTCACAGGAGCTGGCCAGCAGGAAAAACCTATCTTGATTGTGAATGAACCAGCAGATAAGAAGCATGAACTAGTTTCAGATTTGAAAAAATCCATTGAAATCGGTACTAATACAAAAGTAATGAAATTCCATCTTTTGAGCATCTTGCTTAACGAGATATATATTTCAGAGCAACTATCTTCATCCTCATGAAAGCCATAGCGGAGTTGTAAATTATCCCTTTATTTTTCATGGAATTTAGCTGCCTTGGATTTTAGGAGGGAGGCAGAAAATCGGACGATTTCGAGCAAGATGGGTCCGTGATCATACACAACACATCAGGCATCTCTAAGTGCACCAAATACACAATCGAAAATCCAGAAGAATTGGATCCTGAATTCACACGGAACTTGCTATCGCCTCCTCGTTCCACCAAAAATAAAACTCATGAGAGCCCTATCGACTCTTTACGCGAAGATTTGCAAAGAGAAAACGTAAAAAGCCATTCTCATATTCATCATAGACATTCTAATTCGTTACTTCAACAGGTTCATATTAAAAGAGTAATTATTGAAACGATCGAAACAGGACCCGAAGCTAGTAAATTCTTGGGATCTCTCGGCCCCATTGAAAGAGGTCCAGAACCAAACAAAAATATTTTAGGATCCTTAGGGCACGTCGATTCTTTGAAAAGCAGCGGTGTGATAGAATCAAAGTACAAGGGACCTACCAGCAGCTATTATCCAAAAGCAGTCGACAGGGTTCAACCTGAGGAGAAGAAAGAGGGTTTGCCAGCTGCTTCGACCTTCAAACCAGTATTCGATTTATACATTTAAATTGTAATATATTTCTGATGAAAAGACTGAAAAAATTTCAGAAACTAAGCCAGCGAACAAAGAAGAAATTCGTCCGACGGTATCTCCTTCGAGCCTAATGCAAAGAGAAAAACCTGAAATGTTCACATCACCAAAAGCTACTGTGTCTTCCTATCAATCAACAACAACCCCTTATCAGCCAAAAGTAATTATTTCATCTCCTTTCCAATCTCTTATGATTACCGCAAAGGCTTACAAAGATTATTCGACAAGTTCATATCAATATACTCCAAAATCAACCCTCAACTACACCTATCAGACTCCAAAACCACAACCAGAGTCCCAGCCATCTTACACTGGAAAATATCAATCTCAGCCAAGATCTGACATAACATCAGTGACAGCAAAGCCACTCGAAACTTCTTCATATAAAGCGCCTGAAACTGGTGCTATTAAGCCTCTTGAAG
>ENA-UOTX01001608-UOTX01001608.1-compost-metagenome-genome-assembly--contig:-NODE-1608-length-15452-cov-24.614764_pt1 | contig 15452 bp, 7 predicted proteins | sample MGYA00238143_ERZ746982 | MGnify/ENA primary metagenome ERZ746982 (study PRJEB28758, sample SAMN06268862) | compost metagenome | isolation source: single cell | place: USA: California, Emeryville, Joint... | reverse complement strand
TTGCTGGTTAGGACGAACACTATGATTTACATAATAACGAATTACACCTATGATTAAAGTTTTTACCGAAAAAAAGAGAAGTGTTGATAGTCTATTTTGAAGAGTTGATCAACGCCAATAGTAAGGAGAAATTAAGGATTCTCGTCGAGATGGGAGGTTTTACTGAGGAGTAGAGCGAGCGCTGTCAAATTTTAAGATCTCGGTTAGGAGGCATTATACTATGAATTTCTAATCTAAAGAAAGCATTTGGTTTTATCAATTCCATCTGAAATCTTAACTAATGAATAAATTATCATGCAGCAAATAATCATTCAACAAAATAGCATAGGCTCATAAGCAAAACAAGGAATATATATTCACATTTACTTTTGATACATTTCAATCACCATAAATATATCCCATTCTCTAAACCAAGTTAAATCTCTTCTTTATAAAATTAGCATACTCTTCTTTTGGTAGCATGAGGCGAATACACTGATCATACAACTCTGAAATCGGCAATTCTCTTCCAGGGTGTGTCTTCGGCAACGAGAGCTTAATATTTATAGCTTCAGCATAGAAATACTTCCTCAATGGTTCATCTTCCGGAAGGCACTCTCGAGTTCGCATCAAAGCTTCACTCTCTGTTGTCCTCGCTGTATATTCGCTTTCCTCTGCTCGGGGCTCTATCGCAGAGTCTATCTGTGAGAGAACTTCAACATCTCCTTTCAGCTCATCTCTCAAGTATTTCGTATTCCTTTGAATCTCCTGCAATATATCTGACTGATACTTCCACAGTTCCTCCTCAGCTTTTCTTCTGATAGATTCGCGTTGATAAACTTGAATCTCTTCATAAACTTGCATATCCTCTTGCAGTTTCGAGACACTGCAATTCTTGTCTTGAATCAACTTAGCTTTGTGTTGCAGAGTCGCAAACATCCTCTGAAGATAAATAATTGCACCAATCTCTTGATCGTTGGCATCAGAAGCTAACAGTTCGAAAATTTTATCAAACTCACGCAATTTACTCAGGATGAATTGCAAATTGAAGTCTTCCGACAGAATTTCTCTAGCTATTTTTGAGAGTCGCTTGCAGGAGTCAATAAACTTGTATCTGCGCTTCTCAGGAGCCAAGTTATTTAATGAATCATACAATTTTGAGATGATTTTATCAATTTTTTGGTTCAGATCCTGTATTGATGATGTAGATTCAGTTTGGTAGGTTTCAGGGGCTACAAATATCCGTTTTCTGCGTTGATAGATATCTTCTTCCAAACGTTTCGCGCAGTCTAATGAGTGCTTGTCAACTTGGTCTATTAGGATGAATTCTTCGCAATTCATACAGAAAACATCATTATTTATTTTTCTTTCTTCAATCGGACGATAAAAAACCTCTTCTCGCAATTTATAGCCAAATTTGGTCGGCTTGATATAGCCAGCTGTGAGAGTGGCAACTGGAACGCGCTTTGGCAGAACGCCTTCTTGGATAGATAATTCATGATAGTTAGCTGTCTCGTCAAGCCTTGAGCCTTTACCGAGCTGATTTGTGTTGTCAAGGAGTTTTGTTTCATGTTGGGAAGCTTGAGGCCTAGAAGACAAAGATAGTGTGTCTCGGAAGGGTTCCTCTCTTCCGGCACTCACGAAGCTTCCCTTAAATGTGATGGTACCGGATTCTGTTCCTCTTGGTTCAAATTGTTCAAATTCTGTTTTTGAAGGTCGCGGTGGGAGAGAAGCAAGGGAATGTCTTCCAAGATTCAGAGTTGTGCTTAGTCGTTCCATGCTGAAAATCTCTCCTTTTTTGTAGTTGCTGTATAAGAAATTTTCAACGAATTTTTTGGCCTGATCGCCAGCTGTGACCATATTCTCTTTATTTACAAACATTAATCCATGTTGCTGCGGTTTATGTGGCTCATGTGGTCGGAGGATAATTGGATCTTTTGGAGAAGCATACAACTCAGTTCGTTTTTCTTTGCTCCTTGTGGAACGCTTATAATTGCTGGGAGTCCATTGGCTTGTCCCATCGTTCCTTGTCGCTGTTTCTTTCGTTGGAATAGTTTCAGTTATTTTGAACTGCATTGGCTCAGTTTCTGCTCCACTTTCTCTTTTTGATTGAATTTCCTGTGGGTTTTCCAATCCTTGCTTTGGAATGGGTTCTGGTTCGAATTGCACGCCTTCTAATCTTTGTATCTTAAAGTCTCTTAAACTTCCACGTTGTACAGACGTTCTCTCTTCGGATTCCCTAGCTTGAACTTCTCTATCAGCGAATTGCTGCTGCATCAAATGCTTTTGCGGTTGAATTTCAATTTGTTCATTAGAGCCACTCGCTCTTGATAATAACTCATGCTTCAAGTTTTCACCTTTAAGCAGATTGCTACGCTCTCCCTCAGTCTCAGCGCGATGTTGAATAGCTGACAAATCCAAGATCTTGTTAATAAATTCAATCTCTTCCTGCCTCAGCTGATGCCCTTGACCCTCTGCTTCTTCGTTAATAGCTGATTTTCCTTCTAGCGTCTTAGTTGCGAATGAAAGCTGCTCAATCGCAGGAGACTCATTACTAGGAATTTTACTAGGCTGAGTCTTCCCATCTCCAAAAAATTTCTGGCCCAATGAAACTTCTTCATTTGGCTTGATTTGATCATGGAAATCATGGCCTTTCTGTTCTTCATCAACATCCTGGACGATTTCTCTCTCAGCTTCATCAACATCATCATTGAGGCTCGCGTTTTGTAAGATTCTATCAATATGCTGAAAGATATTCGATCCTTCAAAACTGCGTCGTTCTTGAGAATCCTCTTCACAGGACCTTGACATGATCTTGGCAGTATTGAGTGGCGTGGTCGACATTGGCGATACCTTTAATTTTTCAGTTTCGACTTTATTAAGGCCTTTGTCTTCTGCTTTTTTCTCTGGTGTCTGATATTTTGCAGCGATATTGCTGGACTCTTTAAAGAAGCCCTCTTCTACTTGATTTCTTTCCTTAATCGTAGATTCAATCTGATTGAAATCGTTCTCTTTCTCGTGTTGGATTTTTTCTTGATTATTCGCTTCAGTGCCCTCTCCTTGCACGCCAAAATTCCCACTCAAACGTCGACCTACATCAGCTTCGCGACTCTGAATCACCCCGAATGGATTGTGCGTGTGCTGTGTCTGTTCACCTATATCCTGATGCTGCTCTCGTTGGATCAGTGGAGCAAAATCAGCTGTTTCTCTCACTTCATTTTTAAAGAGTTCACTGCTTTCTTTCTGTTGCACGATAGAAATAATTGGAAATGGGTTCTCTGCGACATTCATCGGAGATTCGCCTTCTATATCACCAGCGCTTTTTGACTCCGTTCCAGATTCCTGCCCTTCTGATAACGGAGAATCCTCATTAACTAAATTATCTTTCCTCCGCTCATCACTTATTTCGGATTTCTTACGTATCACTCTTTCTTCTTCCTGTTTAGCAGCGTTCCTCGCGTCTATATCTCTCTGAAACTTTTGAATCATCTCAGAAACAAGTCCTCCTGTTGACCTTCTCTCCTCTGAATGAAATCTCTCTTTCTCTCTGCTGTCCGCTTTAGATTTGCTGGCTTCAAATTTCTTTATCAGGTCTTTAACAGATTCTCTCATCTCCAGGTTTGGAGGCTGGGATTTCGTTCGCTGTCCTTGCTGGCTTCCTTTTTCGAATTTAGCTATCAAATCTCTAATGGTTCCTTTCGCCAAACCTTCTCTCTCACTTTCACGACTCTTTCGAAGTTCATGTAAGCGCTTGTCTCCAGAAGTTCGTGCTTCACTTTCATCAACTTTTGGCTTTTTCTTTATCCTTCCTGATTCAGAGAGATGTTTTTCTAGTTTTCTCCCACTATGTGTTTCAGAATAGCTCTTGTCGCTCTGATTCGGGTCAAATAACTGGTTGTCGAAATTTTGGGACGCTTGCTCGTCGGTGTAGCTTGATTCAGAGCTCTTTTCAGTAATGTCAAGTAACTTTTCACTAGAAGTAGGACTTTCGACCTTCAAGTTTTGAGTTTTCTGTGCAGGCATGTCCTTTTTATCAATAAGATCTTCATGAGAAGGATTTGTGAACATGGAAGCTGCTGAAATATTTGAGCTTGCCTTTCAATAAAAAAGTTGTAATATACAACTCCGCAATTTTCCATATATCCGGTTCTGAAATCAGTAAATTATCAACTGGAACATGAGAAATAAAGAAAAAAGAATTCGAAATATTAAAACTGGATTTTTAATTATTGCGTTATTGAAAATTTTTCAATGAATATGTAATTCCACTTTTAATGTGCTGCTGACTCGTGAAAGATCAGTCCTAAAGCTGCTCAGCATATGACATCTCGCATCGTAACTGCCGATTATGTTCATTTTTTATCTGACCTACCCTGGAAATATCTTCACGATGTATCTTTTTATTGAGGCGATATGACTATTTTAGGATAGAGTAATATGAGTGAAGTTTATAAACCTCCTAGTTGACATAAGATTTCAGAAACTCAGATAATAAAATTTTTTTGCCATACATTTCAAATCGACTTTTTTTCGACATTGCTATCATTTACAATATGAAAGGTTAATAAATTCTTTCAAAGCCTATCTATTCTTTATCATTATGTATTTTTCGAGAAAAAAAATAATAAAATTATCTACCTCAATCTTGCTCTGTTAAACTATTCTCAATTCTCCGTTTAGCCAATGACTTTCTCTCTGCTTTTTTTGGCCTCCTCCCACATCTTTCTGAAAACGCTATCTTCCCGTTCAAGAAGCTCCTTAGGGCTCCCAATTTCTTCTAATCTCCCTTGATTCATAACAACGATCTTATCCGAATTTATTATAGTATTCAAACGATGAGCCACAGTCAGTACTGTGCAATCTGCGAAGCTTTCCTTAATCGTCCTCAAGAACAGCTCTTCATTGTTCACATCAATATTTGAAGTTGCCTCATCGATCAAAATAATCTTATTTCTTTTCAGTAACGCCCTGGAAATGCACACCATCTGTCTCTCGCCAGCACTCAGATTTTCTCCATTGCTTTTAATTTCTTTATTCAGTCCTTCTTCTCCTTCGTACAAATGTGAAAGATTCACCATCCTCAACGCATTTTTGACTTCTTCATCCGAATATCTCTCGAGAACATCTACGTTCTCTCTGAGAGTGCCTTCAAACAGCTGTGGATCCTGCGCAATGACCGTAATTTTGTCTCTCAGCGCAGTCAGATTCACAGAGTTGATCGGAACATCATCGATAACGATTGATCCTTCAGCAGCCTCAATGATCCTTAGAAGACCCAACATTAACGACGATTTGCCTGAACCAGTTCGACCAACAATACCCACTTTCTCTCCAGGCTGAATAGTTAAATTCAGTCCTTTGAGCACTAGTGGCAGCCCGGGGCGGTACCTTGTTGAATAATTATCAAAGCGAATTTTGCCTCGAGAAGGCCAGTCAGTTTGGAGTATTGGAGATTCCGCATCAGGGTCGATTTTTTCAGACTCGATTTGTGTAAATTTATGGCATCTTTCAAATGAAATAAGCCTGGCCTCAAGTTCTGCCAGCTCCCATAAAAACCAGGTCATGAAGCCCGGGGCACCAAGCAAGAAAGAAGTTGCGACCCCCGAAAAAGCTGGTGATACGTTAATATAATCTTTCCATACCAAGGTCACTAAACTGATTGGAATAAGCACCATTGCTGAGCCAAACGCACACCTTGTATTGTACCATTGAGACGCGGCGCTAATTACGAGCTGATTTTTGATGATCTCATCCATTTTAGCCATTTGCGCCTCAAAGAACCTTTTCTCGTGACGGAAACTTCGTATCACCGCAAGCCCGTGAAGAGTCTCTGTCAAGTGACTCATAGCAGGACTGTTAGCAATTGACCGCAGTCGAAGCATCTCGCGGTTTAGGTTGGTATATCTTTGATAAAACGAGTGGCAGATCCAGAGATATCCGAAAACTGGGATGATCGTGAAGGCGCTTGAGAGAGTCACCGCGACTGAAAGAGTGAGAATGATCATTACGACGCTCGCCGTGAAATGCGCAATACTCCAAGGGATACCTGAATCAATGCGTTCGATATCTCCGCTGAAACGGTTAAGGATTCTTCCTGTAGGTACACGATCGAAGAAGAGATTCAAAGGCGCTTGAAGGACGGATCGTAGCATTGTCTCGTGAAGATTGATTGAGCATTTGAAAGTCCTCAGGAATGACAGTCGGAATACTGAAAATTGGAAGAACAAGGAGAAGAAACTGAAAATGCAAAATACTGTGATGAAACTTTTCACAGTGAACGCTGAGGGGTTATCTCCCCAATAAGCCAGCAAAGGACTACTTCCGTGGATTGCAAATTCCTTGAATATGGCGATGAGCACGATGAGAGAGAAGAATCGGATTCCGCCCCACATCTGGTAAAAGATTTTGAAGGTAGCAGCTTTCATTCTGCCCTTCTCTCTGTCTTCGGAGATGGTCAGGCTCTGAATCAGCTCATCAGTACCAGTTTTTGGGCCTTCTTCAGAGGTGATGATCTCAATCGACTCCGTGTCTTGGTGCTTTTCGTGCTTAATCGCTGATTCTTTTTCATGGTTTTTTTCATGATCCAGCTGATTATCATCCTCGTCAGATTGAGTTTTCCCGTCTTCTTGGTTCTGGTCCTTCTTTGAGAGCTCCTCAAACTTTGATGTCATTTTGAGCTGCTCAAATGTCCCTTGGAGCACGATTTTGCCGTCCTCCATCATGTAAATATAGTCGACGTATTTCAAGTAATCTAGATTATGTGTTATCAGAACCCTCGTTTTTCCAGCCAGATGCTCTAGAAAACACCGCTCCATGATGTAGGTTCCAACATGGATATCAACAGCACTCAACACGTCATCCAGTAAAAAGATATCGGGCTCGCTATACAGTGCTCTCGCAAGACTCACCCTCGCTTTCTGTCCTCCGCTGAGATTAATACCTTTCTCGCCGATTTCTGTTTGATCACCATAATCGAGTACTTTGAGATCCGACTCCATTGCTGCCATTTTAATCACTTTGTCAAAGCGTTCTTTGTCATAAGGAAGACCGAATAAGATATTTTCTCTCAGAGTAGCGTTGATAATCCAGGGTTTTTGCGGGAGATAGGCGAGACGCCCGTTTATTGTTACCTGAGGAGGTTTCAAGTTACTTGGAGTCATTTCGCCGACGAGTGAGTAAAACAAAGATGACTTACCACTGCCGACATCGCCTATAATGGCGACGAAACTTCCTTTGAAAATCGTCATATTAATCTTTTCAAGTTCAAAACATGAAGCTTTCACGGCGTCTTCGGAATCTAACAATCCTGGTCGAGCACTTTGTATACTCATTTCGAGCTCCTTTTCGTCATCTCTCTCAGTATACAAGCCCTCAGACGTATTTTCTAGCGCGATAGGAGGAGACTCTATCATACTTGTGTCAGGGGCTTTGAATTGGCTGTCATTGGCTGGTGCGTTTTCATATCGCCAGGAAAAGTTGCCTTGAAATACTTTGATGGCCACAACGTCATTCGTGGGCTCGGATTGTTTGATATATGAGAGATCTAACTCTGGGCTGAGGAGGAATTTTTGGATTCTCCTCATCGAGATCATCGAATCCGTCATAACAGTTAGAATGCTTGGAATTTGTGAGAAATAACTTGCCAGCGTTCGGAATATCGAGCATAAGGTGATCATTGTTGTAGCATCAAGGTCGTTGCCTAATAGCAAAAAGACTATGACAGTGGCCACTAAACCTCCTTGAGCGCCGATCAAATAGATTACAGTCCAAACGATTGTATACACTGAGCGCTCCTTTAGCGATTTGATTTCCTCGCCACGAGCATTTCCGATTTTTTTAATGAAAGCATCTTCCAAGCCGCTCATTTTGATATATTTAATTCCATTCAAGACCTCGTTGAGTAATTTGATCCTCCTATCCTTTCTTTTCATAATAACTTCCTGCAAGCGACTGTAGTTTTTATTCACTACGTAGCTCAGGAACGCAAGAAGGAGGTTCATACCCAATCCTCCCACCGAAGAAGGGCCGGCCATATAGAAAATAACTAAAATCCCGACCAACATTTGAATCGGGGTGACAAATAGATTCTGCAGAGCACCCATCATCTCGCGAAGCTTCTCACAATCAATGTCGTAATTGTTGACGATAGAACCTACTGAATGGTCCTTTCCTTTAATGATTGACACTTTCAATGCCTTGTTATAGATCAAGCCAATCATCCCAAACTTGAGATTTATTCCGAGTATCTCCAGAGCGAACTTGCTATGTGACTCTATGATTGGCATAATAATATTTATCACCGGGATAAATATAAGCAATCCAATCACATGAATGAGAGGAGGGTGTTCTTGACTAAGCAGCTTCATTGTTACATTAATGATCAGAGGGTTGCTGAAGAACAGCAGAATTCGCAGCGCGCCAAGAATCATCAGCAGGGTTAGTTTTTTTGCATAGGCTCTGATGATCGCTCGTAAAATGAGGAGGGATTTGTTGGAATCCTTTAGCTGCTGCCATTCATGCTCAAGTGCTTTGAAATTATTGGATGATTGCTCAGAGGCTCTTAAGGAGTAGTGCATATTCTGCTCAAAAGTTTTCTCTTGATTTAGTTTCATGATATTTGTGATCCATTCGAAAGTGATTTTCTTAATAACAGGTTCCTCGAGGTATTTTCGAGGGTTTTCCTGCTCTGCGTCTGTAGCAATACGTTGATGCTTGATTTGGACAAGAGAGCCGGCTTTTGAGGGGTTCATAGTCAGTCAATTTGATTTATTTCAAATAGTCGGTTCAATTTGTTTAATAACAACGTCTTAAAATCAATAAACATATTCTGAAGCTTGGGCTTTTGTGTTTAAGAGGTTTAAAATAGAATTGATTTCACTGGGAAATAGTTTAAGTCAAGCGTTTCTCATTTGCACGAGAAATTAATCTCAGTGGAAGGTATGGACTACCCTACGCTTTATGAGATCAGTAAGGAAACGGAATTTTCCCGAATTTACATTACAATGTATATGCATCATTCAAGCAGCTTTCTATTTGTGACGTCAGAATATTTCTACCGCAACTTCCTCACTCAACCATTGAAAGCTGAAGTTTTCAAATAACTGTTACGTTATAATACATAACTGCCTTAGTGTGGAGTTCGATACTGTAAACATGTATTGAGATACAAGGTTTTATTTGTATGTAGTTTAATGTATCAGAGCAAGGTCTGAAGGTAATAGGTATTCTTCTTGATGAGCATTGAATGTAACCTTATATTACATTTGAAGTAGAAAAGATGTCGATCAAGAAGGGTGGCTAACTTATCAAGAATTAAAATCATGTGCAAAAAAGTATGAGAGATGATCATGAGGAACGATCTCAAGGAGCGAATATCAATTGTTACGGCTAGAACTGCGCATTGATATTAGCTTCAGATGGTTAATACTTTATTTCCTTGTTTAAACATATTTTCTCCTAAGACAAGAAAAATTGAAGTAGCTCCTGATCCAAATTTCCAATCGTATTCATAATCTATAATCTCAAATTTATCTCCAATCAGAATGCGTGTCATCATCGTTCTTTCAGTCTTAGCATTAACTGCTTCTGCAGCATACAACCCGGTTAGCACCACCACTAAGCCGAACAAAGAGCCTTACGACATCCATTTCAACTCAGTTTGTACCAACAGAGCGCCTCAGATGATGTGCACCATGAGCATCTACACCATGTGCATCTGCTACAACAATGGAACTTGCGTTGAAAAGTTCGGAAATAAATGCAATGTCTGCTCAAACAAGAATGTCTTCTCCGTCTCCATGGGTAAATGTCCTGTAGAGCATCCATACCTATGCCAACCTCAAATTGCTCCTCAAACTTACCCATCAACACGTGATTCAGTCTGCATCTGCACTAAAGATGGAAAATGCTCAATGGGATTTGACAACAAGGCCAGAAAATGCAAGGAGAGCAACACTTTGGCTGTATTCCCAAAGAGATGCCCTGCTGAAAACCTTCAGGCAACTACTAAACCCAAAATACTCGAAGAAGAAGTCCTACTCCAAGTTGGTGGAACAAGAGTTTGCACTACAGCTGACCGATTTACAAAGATTGCATGCCCAGCTGTTGTCCGCGATTATGGATGTGTTACTTACACTGACGGCACTCAAAGATATGTCCCTGTGAATATGTGCACTTGCCAAAGCCCAAGAGTGGTGAAATATGCCGTTGGACAACAATGCTAAGAACAACTTAAAGATGAAAGAAAGTTAAATCCGGTTATGTGATGCTTTCAAAATTATAACTTAATGAAATAACAGTAACTAAGTTCATTAGTTTAAGAATTACATGGTTGGTCCTTGAATACGCAATAGCTCAGCATAAACCAAACAGCAAACTAATAAGATATTAACAATATTCAAATTTATTTATTAGAACATCGAAATGAACTAATATACAAGCTGATTCTTGATTAGTCGCTTTTTAACAGAACGTACAAGTGGCAGGGATCACTGAGAATTAAGATAGATATAAATATCTATAATTCATGCGTTTGTTGGTAAAATGCACTCAATAATTAGTTGGTGCCATATCATTCAATACGAGCATTGATTTTGAAGGTGTCGCCTGAATTCCTCATAGATAGATATCCAGACTATATTTAAGAGAGAAGGTGATATTTTAACAGATATTATTCCTCTTTCAATATTAAGTTTTCGAATTCCGCCAGTAAACAATGCACAATGCAAAAGAACAAACTCTAAATCTCTTCTTGTCAAGTCTCTGATGGATGCATTTGTTTCTACCAGCTTACCTCTATGATTACGTCCAGAAATAAAATTTGTTAACAAGAGAATATTTAAGACAGCTCCTGATCCAATTTTCAAGGCAAAACCCAGAATTTTTCAATATCTCAAGTAACTTATAATCTAAAATTGTATTTCAATCAAATGCTCACTGCAACGATTCTTTCAGTATTAATATTAACCGCTTCTGCAGCATATGTTCCTCCTAACGCTCCCAGAGTAATTACACATGCTAATGACATCACTTTCGACGCAATTTGCACCGCAAACAGCAGAAAACCACAGACCATTTGCACCAAGAGTATCTACACCATGTGCGTCTGCTACAATAATGGAACATGCACTGAAAAAGTGGGAAATAAATGCAATATCTGCACAAACAAGAATGTCTTCTCCGTCTCCATGGGTAAATGTCCTGTAGAGCATCCATACCTATGCCAACCTCAAATTGCTCCTCAAACTTACCCATCAACACGTGATTCAGTCTGCATCTGCACGAGAGATGGAAAGTGCAAAATGGGATTTGACAATAAAGCCAGCAAGTGCAAGGAAAACAAAACTTTGGCTGTGTTCCCAGAGAGATGTCCTGCTGACAACCTTCAAATAACTAAAAAAGTCAAATCACTCGAAGAAGAAGTCTTACTCCAAATTGATCAGGAAAGAATTTGCACTCCTTCTGATCGATTTACAAAGATGGTGTGTCCAGCTGTTGTCCGCGATTACGGATGTGTTACTTACGCCGACGGTACTCAAAGATATATCCCTGTGAACGCTTGCACTTGCCAAAGCCCTCTCGTACTCAAATATACTGTCGGACAACAATGCTGAGAATATCGCAGTGATGAGAATGAACTCAAGGTGTGATTTGCATAACTCTTTCAAAATAATATATCATTCAAGTGAATCTTAAAGTTAATTTTGAAATCAAGATAAAATACATTTGCGCATATGCGAGTCAGTTAGTTAGTAATTACACATCCGATTAATATCAACTAAGAAACACCTTAAGAATATAGGTATCTTAAAGTTAACCAACCACAAACCAATCATATCTCACATGAACTGTATGTAGAGCGAGAGAGCTAACAATAATAACCTCGATAAAAAAACAAAAACAAAAGTTATTTTTGCTTTGGTTTTGAACTTCTTTGCAGATATTGGTAACAATTTGGTGAATATAGAGAAATCAGAAAATACACTCTTCTCTCTGATATTTGAGAGTTCACATAAATTGAATTCCACTTATTCAATTACTTCAACTAAAAATCACAGAGAAACCGTCTTATGGAATCGGGGTTTCTAAGTACATCTCTTAGTATTTCGATTACGAACAACTTCTATTTAGAACATAGTTGTTTATTTTGGGGATTTCTGTATCCAAACAAAACGGAAAAAGAAACAAAGAAAGTCCGTATCTGAGCAAGCTAAAGACAAAGCTTGCATTAAAATCTGAATATATTCTCCAATTACTGTGAAGAACGAAACCTGAAACAGCTGCAATTGCTATGCTGGCGTATTGGAACTTCAGATAATAAATCATTCAGATCTTTTTATAGTTGGTGGTCGGGAAGCTTTTACAACGCCGTAACCATAACAAATTTAAGTACCCACTCACAGTGATGGGGTTAGTGATGACATTTTTTATGAAACACCAATTCATTACTTGGGAATAATTACAATTATCGAATGATTCACCTCATTAATCATTCTGACAAATTCGCTCAGTTATCTATAATTGATGGGGATTTAAGTGAACTGTTCTTCTTTATTAATTAGTTAGCTATACGCAAAATTTTTTCACTTAGATATTGAGTTGTTTTTAAAAAGTTTCGCCAATTCTGAATTCATGCCAACAGTGTGCTTCATACCAGTTATTAGAAACATTTTCCGAACAAATATTAATTGCATTGTTAGAATTTCTCCATTTCAATGAACAGATGCTTCAGGAATATGCCATATCATTCCATTTTTTGTTCCAATCGATAAATGTGGAAATACATTGCATGATATGTTATGATACTCATGAGAGAAGGAAAAAAAAAAAGATATAGTAGCATGAACTTGCCGTAACTCAAATGTTCACTATCTGGTAAAATTCTTTAAGAAAATAAAATAGCTCTTGAGCCAAATTACCAAATCTAAATTTCAATTGCTTTAAATAATTTACAAACCAAAATCAGAATCTTTTCAGAATGCTCGCTGTCACTGTTCTCTCTATCTTAGTTTTAACCGCTTCTGGCGCATTTGTGACTAACTCTACCCAACTCGGCAAAGATCCCAACGACATCTATTTCAACTCAGTTTGCAAAGCAAATAACAGGCAATTACAGATGTTTTGCACCGCGGCCATCTATACCATGTGCGTCTGCTACAATAATGGTACTTGCGTTGAAAAATGGGGAAACACATGCAATGTCTGTGTTAACGCTAACGTCTTCTCAGTTACAATCGGTAAGTGCCCTGTAGAACACCCATATCTCTGCCCACCTCACTCTACTTCCTCCAAGCCACTTCTCTCCAGCACATTAACTCGTGATCCAGTATGCATCTGCAACAAAGATGGAAAATGCTCAATGGGATATGACAACAAGGCCAGAAAATGCAAGGAAGGTAACACTTTGGCTGTGTTCCCAAAGAAATGCCCTGCTGACAACCTCCAAGCAGCTCCTAAAATCGATAAATTAGAAGAGCAAGTCTTACTCCAAGCAGGTCAAGAAAAGGTTTGCACCGTTGCTGATCGAAATTCCAAGATTATGTGCTATGCTGTTACCCTTGATTTCGGATGTATTACTTTCACCGACGGTACTCAAAGATATGCCCCTGTGAACGCTTGTACATGCCAAAACTCTAGAGTCCTCAAATATAATGTTGGACAGCAATGCTATTAGGTTGAGTATCCATTGAAGTAAGTCAGAATGATAAGTTTCCTTTGAGTTTACTGATGCGTTGAGAGTAATGTCGCTTTGAAATGAATTCATATTGCTTTACATTTGATTGATTATCGACAGATAAATAAAATTCATACCTTGAAAAATGTTTCAGAGAAATCTAATGCTGTAGTTAGAATATCTAATAAAATCCAAGGCTCTCTAGAGCCCAATAGCCTTGAAAAATACTAATCTTCTCAGAGTAAGAAAGGGAATTTGCTTTCTCAGCAACTTTATTATCAATCAGTTGCCTAATAATAATCATGTATTTTTTTGATGCTCTTGACCAACAATTAAAACAATTACAAAAGTTACTTTCTCAAAAAAGTATTTAAGTTTGATATCATAGATATACTAACCTGTATGAACAATAGGATTTTCCATATTTTTCATAAAATAGTGGCTGAGGTTCTGTGCATCCAAGTGTTTCCTGTTTTGTTTGACAATATTCGATTTATAATTCAATACTCTCAATACATAAAGTCAATTCAGTTTTATAACTTTATCAAACATTTTAGAGATTTAGTGGAGGTTTGCATTCAAGTATTTTGCTTCCGTGTACCTCATGTGACACTAAGATCGCAAACTTCTCGACATGCTTCAGCTTATCCACGCTAATCGAAGCGTAATCAAACCTTCCAGCAATATCAGTGTAACCGTCTTTGTAGAACTCTTCAGTCCCGTTTTTCAGCTTGGCAAACACCTTCACATACACTCCAACAAGGCAAGCCTTCGTTTGTGAGACCGGGTCCGCCAAAACTACGTCGATGTTGCCAATATTCTCATAAAGCTGAGTTTGCAACAAACAGTTGAAATAGAAGAGGTTTTCACTCAGATGATTGGTGGTATTCTTGACTTCAATAAGACAGTTCTGAAGTCTAGCAAATTTGTTGATTTCGATAATCTTAGAGGTATCAGTGGATTCAGAATCAAGCTTGACAATATCAGAGTAATTTGGCTCGATGATGTCGAACTGCTTAGTGTCTTGCAGGATAAATGGCTTGAGAGAAAACAAGACTTCGAGATCAATGACGAAATAGTTGATTTGGACGTTGTCGAGCTTTCGGTAGTTGACAACTATATTTTGGACTGTCTAATCTCGCGCTAAGCGTGCTGCTAACAACTTTTTTCTGCTGAGTCGCCAGCAAGTCTTCTCCTTCAGTTGTTTTGATAGTAGCGGTCTTTGATGGGTTAACAGCCTCGTGGACTTCAACGAAAAGTTTCCTCCAACTATAAATATAAAGAGTTAGCTAAATGAAACAAAGAATATTAGGCTTTACGTGCTGACAGGATAATCCAAGTATTGTGCAGAAACTTCTTTCGCGATTTTCATTTCCGGGTAATTGAATCTAGTATCAAGGTAGCATCCAAGATAGTCAAATTGCACACGACCAACGTCATCGAGATTCTTTTTATTAATCTTGGAAATAAGCTCGAAAGCTTCCTTTTCTTTACCTCTATTGACCCAGATAATCGCAATTTTCAACTTGGCGATATCATCATCAACAACGCTTTTTCCTTTCCCGCCTCCTCTTTCAATGAGCGATAGGAGCAGCCGACGGTAGGTAGGGTCGTAGGTCGTTCCTAAGTTCGAGGGTCCCCTGCTGCTTGCGCAAACTTGTAAGCTGCTAATTAGGTCATAGTAGATGGTTTCCTCAGCAGGAATATGCTGGTCGGTATTGACAAGAGAAGTGTTCAATCCGCTTCCGAGCTTTTGAGCAGCAATAGCTGGGTTCTGCTCGAGCAATGTCTCAAAGACCTC
>ENA-UOTX01001607-UOTX01001607.1-compost-metagenome-genome-assembly--contig:-NODE-1607-length-15483-cov-19.186875_pt1 | contig 15483 bp, 15 predicted proteins | sample MGYA00238143_ERZ746982 | MGnify/ENA primary metagenome ERZ746982 (study PRJEB28758, sample SAMN06268862) | compost metagenome | isolation source: single cell | place: USA: California, Emeryville, Joint... | reverse complement strand
TGACGCCTCCTCCAACGCTTCTTAATCCGTTGATGCAGCTGAGAACTCAGAATTTATTGATGCAGAACCTAGGGTACAATGCGCAGTTATTAAACAGTTTACAAGGAATTAGATTCTACTAGTTGAAGGCAAATAGGTGGAAGTTTAGTTTATCGTGTGCGTTGTCCCGTTTGTGAAAAAATTTTTCGTTATAGTTCAAATTCGAAAAGGTTCTCTGTTTCTCGGTCAGTTGAATAATTTTTGTTCAATTCACAATTTATATTCAGTTTACATAGCTTTTCAGAGCCACTACTCTATTCTTTGGATATCCCTTTATATTCAAGAAAAAGAGACCAAGCTTGGTCTGACTTTCTCAAGCTAATGGTTCACAAATAAATCGATGTATTTTTTTGGTTACAAAACCTAACTGAGAATAGTAATGGTTATTAGACTATAATTCTGTGCTTAATTCTATAAAGCTTTTCTAACAGCTCGAGGGTGGAGACTCTGTTCGAGATGGATTCCTGATTTTAGAGCCTAAGAGAAAGAGAACAGAATTCACAATTTTAATCTCAATAAAGAACATATTTACTGAGTTAAAAACGGATTAAAAACTAACAATTTCATTGCAATAGTAAATTTCACGAAATTATGGCCTCATCCCAGCAGTGTGTAGCAAATATAAACCCATGAAATCATTCACTCATTCGATCGTTAGTTGTTTCCTTTCAATATTTGGCAAATATGCCTTTAAAATACTCAGTAAATGCGAAGAAAAGCATGGTGTGAGGTGCCATTCTAGACCACATAGCGAAGAATCCTTTGTAGAGTCCAGCCACTCCTTCAATCTTCAGAATCTTGATGAAGCAATCCCATGGTCCCTTGTACAGCTCTCCTCCTGCTTGGGAGTATTTCTGGTTGTAGACTCTTGTGCTGACGACGTCCCAAGGACTCTGGGTAAACGAAGCTGCGAATGAAGCAACGAAGCTTGAAAATACATACAGAACCCCATCATCTTTCAAATGGAAATTATCAACCGCGATGTGCTTGATCTTATCATAGGTAGCTAGTTGAGCTGCGGAACCGACACCCGTTCTCATTGCGAAGGGAACAGCTCCGTGATACAGTCCCTTCACGCCTTCTAACTGGAAGATCTTCGTCAGGGCTTCGAGTACGCTCTTGTATTGGTACCTGTGTCTTTCAGCCGCGAAACTGTTAGCTTGTTGTCTCGTCTTGACCAATTGCAGTGGTGACGCCGTAAATGAACCTGTGAAACCAGCACAGAGACCAGTGAGCATATTGTATGCGTGACTCTTTTTGTTATCTTCATGTCTGAGGGCCTTTCCACTCTCGTAGATGCCAAGTCTGAGGCCATTCATGACTGTTTGGAAGTAAATCGCTGTGAGCAGACCTGATTGAATGCCACGGATTCCCTCGTATTTGTAAGTCTTGATAAGAGTATCAACTACACCATTGAGTTTTTTCTGGTACTCACCTGTTTTCATGAGTTCTCCCTGTAATTGAAGACGAGTTTTGGCGCAATCAAATGGATTGCTGAACACTGCAGCAGAGGAGCCTGCCATGGCTCCAATGACAAAATTCTTTAAAAGGCTTTCTTCCTTCTTTTGAATCATTTTTTTAGTTTAAAATCTGTCAAATTTTATGAATCTTTAATTCAACACTACTCTATTAGCTGTTTAATATCGCAATCAACTCAAAACGGATATTTTAATTCCTGAACACTAAAAACAATAGCGCTCAATTACGATTTAATGGCTCCCTATTTTGCTTTTCCACGTGATTCTTCGACATGATCAATCCGTTGGTTCATTATTCCTATCGTCGCCCATATGCTATTCACTGATTCTATTATTATTCAACATAAGTTTTGGAATATCTCATTGGCACTGGTGATATTACCTTGAGATGCTAGCGTAGAAGACGAAAGAAGACTCTCCTGTTTCTGAAGAGCAACATTGAAATTTGAAAGGTTCTTGTTTATATTGGCGAAGTTCGTGTCATACAACTACAATGAATCCGTTTTAGTCATTAAAATTCTGGCGTTACGAAAGAAATACCTTTAACTTTTCATTGATCTTGCGAATACAAAAGGCGATTCCTTCGTCTTCCTCTTTCTCTTTGCTATAGATGCGAGATAATGGATTTACTTATCATTATTGAGTTACGGTTCCTCGTCTTTCGCATCTAATCGATCCTCTATTGCAGAAATCTGTTTCAGAATCGAAACTTGCACTGTTTCAAGTCTCTGCTCTGACTTTATTCGATTATTCATTCTATTTGCAGTTGGTTCAATAAGCTACACAACCAGTTAACTCTTTACATTTCTGTACGTATCGTTTCAATTTGAGAATCTATTGCCTTTCCGAGCGCTGTTTGAAAAATTTTAAACTTACTCTCAACTACACTCTCGATCTCCTTCAACAACATTAACACTTTAGAATTATGAGAATTTCCTCACCTGATCTAACTCTGCGCTGTGGAAGGTTGATACATTACTGCCTCTCGTCGAGGAAATCATTCCACTGCTATCATTAAGGTTGGAATAGAGCGTATCAAAAACAGATGCTTTTGTATTGCTGAGTTCTGCTTTAATGGCGTTGATTTGGTCCTGGAAATTGTCGATCATGCTGTTAAGCGCCGTCCAAATCTTTTGAATATCATCTTTTAAACTGGGAGCAGAAGCGTTTTCTTCATTTAAATCGTCAAAGCTGTTCCTGCGGATCAACCCTGTTTTTGCCTTCCCTCTGATTCTTTCTAAAAACTCAACACGATCGCTCAATTTCTTCATTTCCTCAGTAAAATCCCGAAATTCACAAGCCTTGCCATCTTTATTTCCTTTAGTCAATTTTGAATGAGAGAAATCTACCTGAATTGAGAATCATTGGTGTGATAAGGTAATCTGTCTCGCTCTTAACCCTCTTTTTATGCTTTTTCATTGCAGTGCTGTTAGAAGGTGTCATATCTTGTGAATTAATGTGACGTGGCTTTGCAGGCGAGTTTAGAATGGCTTGCTGAAGCATGTGTTTATGAACAGCGCTGGCGACAGCTTTCTCAAGTGCCTCTTGGAACATTTCGCTTTCGATAACTATTCGCACGGTTGATGAAGCAGATGGGAGTGGACTTACCTGTTGTTGCGATTGTATTGTAGTCTGGCTCTTCGGGTTGTGGAATTTCGAGTTTTTCGGCTTTTAGTTCTGAAATGTTCGATTTCATTGAGAAAACCGTTTCTTTGAGTTCATCAAGAGTCCCTTTCAGAACCTAATGGTGGCGTGGATAAGTTTTTCAGGGCGGGTAAGTACTTCTATGTCAACGTTGGTTGATAAAAGCTTTTCTTCCAAGTCTTTTATTGCTTGACTGTCGTCCATTGTGTGAATAGCCGAGGTTCAGATCTCAAATAAAAAATAAATATCTATCCTTTTTCAGTGTTTATTCCTTAGAAAATGTAGCCATTAAGAAGGTGTCGTATTTGAATGCTTTAGGGTAAAATAGACTAAGAAGACAAAGAGATGTTCTTTTCTCCGATTAGTTAGACCAAACCGCTTTAAAGAAAACTTCTCAATGAAAATGCTAAGCAAATAGATCACTTAATTGAAATTTTTCGTTGTACTATTGAGGTATTGACTATAATGAGTCTTCTAAAGGCTTCTAACAGCATAAAACAGAAATGATGCGAAAGAAGCATGTAGTCAATATTGTTCCGACTGATATTATTAATTCTATTGGATGTAAAATGCGGTCTTTACACCCCTGCAGAACTCAATCACGCTTTTCTTGCAGCACTGGTTTGATTTTTTTGAGGAAAAATCATCCAGCAAAGAACGTGTAATGATTCTATTATATTTTTTATTCTTTTTGGGTAGAATTCTAGGGTTCTGCTGATTAATGAAACAAAAAAGACCCGATAACTCTACAGGTCGTAACACAGATAATACTCATTCGTGACCCTCTCTAACCTCGAGTTTGGCTACCTAATTTTAGACTTTTCGAAATCGAACCTCCAACTACACTTTCAATTCCATCACAAACACTCAGCGAAATCCCTCACAAACCAGCTCAATCAACGCAAGTAACTTGTTAATTGACGTATGCCTAGATAAATCAAATTTATAATAGGCCGGCTATCAAACGCTAAACTCCCTGAATTTTGATCTCGTTTGCCTTTGCTGACTACTTTCAATTCTGATCACTTTTCTCACGTCAGATTCTACAAAGCTAAACATCTGTGTATTTATATCGGTATGTTCATTATGTAGAATAATATAATCTTCCAACAATATGAATACCAAAATCCTTCCAAGCGAAATCCTCAAGCGATACCAAAATTTCGAGTACGTTGGTGTTGACGGTGACTACATCATCGCGAAAGCAACCAGCAAAACCTCAGATTCCTCAGTCGAATTAAGAATTCTCAATCTCGACGACCCAAAAGTCCTCCAAAGGAAGACTGAGCTCGTCTTTAAACTCCTTCTGCATGTGACCATTAATTCCACGCTTACTGCAGCCTTAATGAGTTATCAATTCTTCCACGAATACTCCAGTGCAAAGACATGCTTTGTTTTCGAAGACGAAACTACACGGCAAGCTCGAGTAATCAGCAGATCCCTCGCTAAAGAACCTGCCAGAGTCCGCAGTAAGTACACTGGGTTGAACGTCGAAACCCGCGGCTACCAGCAGCAACAGGACAATTCAAATCAAAATGAAACAAATGAGACTTTCTATGAGAAAATGAGGGATTGGGTGGACAAGTATGTGCAAAAGCAGGAAGAAAAGATACAGAAATTTTCCGAAAAATTCGATGCGAACACTAAATTCCAAACGATCGTGCTTTTCAGAGATTTTGATGGAAAAATGAGTCAAATATTCCAGTTCGCCAAGCAAAAGCCTACTCAGCCTGCTCAGCCCACAACAAAGAAAGTCGTGAAGAAGGTCGTAAAGAAGATCGTGAGAATTTCTAAAGCGCCACAGAATAACCAGACGAAAAAAAGTACTTCTGATTCAGCAAATAGCGGGAAAGTTGTTTCAAAAGCAAATCCTGCAGCCGGAAATATTGACCCAACGAACCGCAAGAAATAGTTAATTTTTAAAATGTTTATGAGCATTACAAGCTATTAGTCTTTTTTAAATCTGTTTCTGCATCTATATGTCCTCTCTTACTCTGATAAATGAACAATTAAAAAAAGATTTCCTCTCAATAACTTCTTTTCCATTAGTTATGCTCTATATCAATCGAATAAGCAATTAGATAGAGAAAGCTGTGGTATTTTTTGACTTCTTAAGCGTTGATTAATCAGCCCAAAGGAAGTTCATCTAAAATTACTGGCCTAGACTCGTTTTGATACCCTCTCTCTTAAAATCACTAACTCATAGAGAAATGACTTAAATTCATTACAGCCAGGCGATTCTTCTCATTTAGGTAATCTTTTTGAAACTGTTATATTCATTCGCTCCCACTTGTCCTTCTCTCATTAGGATTTGAGGATAGTAGGTAATATATCCACTTTTCCTTTGCAACTCGTCGCTCTCAACAAAATTTTCAGGGGGTTGCTGATAGCTCTTTAACAACGTGGAACGTGGAATATAAAATTTTTCCAGGTGTCTTTTCTTTAAATAATTCAAACGCATAAAGATAATTTAAATCCTATTTCCGTGAGATCGCAAAATGGAGCTCATGCTTCTCATGTTTACGCTGGGATACCTCAGCCAGGTCGTCGGCAGCGTCCTCCTCATCAAAAAAATCAGAAGAAAGAAGAACACTGAAGGCCTGTCCTTCGAGACTCAAATTTGTTACCTTGTCGGTGTCCTCATCAGAGTCATTTGGATCTTTAAGACCCGACTCAGCAAGCACTTTATCGTTTGGCTCGAGCTTGTCGTCTCTATCAGTATTGCTGTCTACCTCGTGTACCTTTTCGTCAAATACAAGGACAGTTCCTTCGTCCAGATCAACAACCCTATCAAGCTCGTTTATCTGGTTGCAGTTTGCGCTGTACTTTCCTACTTCTTCCATCCAGGCAAGCGCGATGCGTACATGCAAATGCTGGTGTCGTTCACGATATTCCTCGAGGCCGCGGGAATGTTGCCACAGATTTATATCATGAGAAAGCTGAAAGCTGTTGAGGTGACGATCGGCCACTATGTGTTCTCGCTTGCGGTGTCAAGAGTGTTCAGACTGCTATTCTGGTTCATGTCCTGGCTTGATGGAGTCGCGTTCGGATATTTGGTTATCGCTGATTTAGTGCATACGTTGCTTCTTGCTGATTTCTGCTATTTTTATCTCCGCTCGAAGAGAGGAACTCCAATCCTCCTTCAATAGAGGGAATATATTCGTAATTGATGTTTAACCTAAAATTGAATGCGCTGATCAGTTTACATAAAACAATAGAAAAACATCAGTTTCAATTCAAATTTTAAGCTAGTAGAATGAAAATGATGATGTGATTTTGATGAATGAACTAGTTGAAATCTTTCTGCCTCACTTCAAAAAATATTCAATATGAATCTGAAGATTTTTGCTAAGAAAACGCGTAAAATCTGGATATTTTTGGCCAAAGACTCTGCGCACGAATTTTTTTAAATTCTACCTAGGTTAAGTATTTTATGATGAGATTGAATAGTGTTTTTATATTCTTTTGTTGAGAGATAGATGCGTGATTTAGGGGTGTTCAGTAAATTCATTGCAGCATAGTATTTTTCGAAAGGTCCAGTCCATTTAATCTGAGTATATTTCCAAAAAAAAATAGCTATGTAATAGCGTTTGAAATGTACTAGGATATTCTCTCATAGTAATTCTCATTATTAAGCGTACTGTGGATTCGTAAACGATAATAAATTTCAGAAATAAAGTTTGAATATCTACAAAGGTTTATAATTTGAAAAATAAAAAGCTGAAAAGATAATGAAAACTGAATTTGGTATTTGGTAAATCCAGTGTTCCATAAGAGAGGGCAAGAAACTCATGCCCTTTATGTAATGCGTAGAATGGCAGAAGCGTCGTCGTTGTTAGGTATTAGTTTCCTTCTTTCAAATCAAACTCCATGTATTAGTAGGATTTTGAAAAATTCTTTCTTGTAATTATTGCTGCTTAACCAGTGTATTGAGTACGTTTCAAATGTTATCCATTGTTGATTAAGAACGCAAAAAATTATCAATATCTAATCCCATTGCACAAAGATCATTTCATATATCCTACAACAGGAATGTTTTAGGAAAGTTTTTAATCAATTCATTAGATAAACCGAATATGTTATATTATTTAAATAAATATTTATGAATCTTAACGAGATTGCTAACAAATCCAAGAGGGACATAAACGCAAGAGAAAAATTAGGAGAATCAATGTCATCATTAGCATTCTATATTTCTGTTGAACCCGATGTGCTACTTTTAACAAAATTCAAGGAATTGAATGATTGATTTGGTGGAAATTAGGATTTTTGGGTAAATCCTATGATGGAATCGCTAAGATAAAAAAAAAACGGAAAGAGATGTAAGAGCAAAACGTTATTATTTCGCTAGTCTAACGTTCACTAACTCAACATTATTGCTAATCTCATCATTAATTTCGATATTCTGAGCATCGGCCTGCCAATTGGAAAAACTCGCTTGTGGTGGAAACTCCGCCTGGTACATTTGTAGCTCTTTTGCTCTTTTTATTCTCTCAAGAGTCCTTCCAACTCCATTCGAAATAAATCTCTCAAAACAATACATTAGAATGCTTGTTACAGCTCCCACTAAGATTACTATCCATCGGAAATCCACCGGAAGCGTTTCCGGAACTCCAAATAATCTATCTCCCACCGCCATCCATAAGAACAACCCGCATAGAGCCACAAAACTGAGAATAACCGCGATAGAAAAAGGGAAATTTGTGTACCATGGCTTCCTGAACGGCTTCCCAATGCTGAATGCAATAATCGAAGCTATTATCAACAGACTTGAAAACGCGAAGAGCGTTCCGTTCTCCATGGCTTGAAAATTAAACTCTAGCGGATCAGGCCGATATTTTTCAGCCGGCACGAAAAACGCCCGCTGCTTTAGAATGAACAACAAAGCCAGCTGCCCCAGAAACTGCAAAGAGATTTGCCCAAACACTGAAATGAGACAACTCGAAGAGAACAAACTATCAGGTGGTAAATCAATGCTTAGCTCCTCGTGAGGTCCGGTGTAACTCATCGTGACGAAAATTGGCACGATGATACAGAGGTCTTGCCAAAGGAACTGCATGTCGTTGAAATTAGAGAGCTGCGTATAGAGTATCGAGACCGCTGTGAACTGGATCATGCTATAAAGTGCCATGAATTTAAAGCATTGGAAGTTGGTCGCCAGGGTACAACGGCCTTCTCTAAGAACTTCAATTAGGCTGGAGATATTCAGCAGTTTGGAATTAAACGGCGCTGAGATCGACGCTTCCGCTTCGCTCAGCGCGAGTCCTACGTCCGCTGTCCTAAGCGCACCGACGTCATTGGCGCCGTCGCCAACCATCGCAACGAGCCTTTTTTCCTTCTGGAGCATCTCGATGAGCTGTATCTTATGATTGGGTTGCATCCTAGCGAAGATCTTGCTTCGGTACACCACATCTAAGACCTTTTTAGCGAACTCTTTACTGTCTGTGATTTCCCTTGCTGCTAATAAGTAGCTGAAAGCTCTTCCTGTGAATGCTATCTCATAGATCGCTCCCTTCGGAAGCTCGTTAATAAAAGAATAGAGGGCGTTATTTAACGCGCTCATGAGCTCCGTATCAGTATCGGGTTCGTTACTTGAGTCAATAGCCGGGGCCGCTATTAGGACTTCGGGCTGAGGAGCTTCTTCATTAATTGTGATCAGCTGAAGATGCGAGCTTCCAAATTTTTCGATCAAATCGCAGATTATCACGCTCGCTGTCTGCGAGATCATCGCAACGTCCTTTGCGACACTCACCGCTGTGATGGGATTGTCACCAGTCGACATCTTGCTCTGAATTTGCGCGCGATTGAGAACACGAATCGTCGGTCTGCTTTCAGGTTTGGCTTTATTCTGAAACACGGCAAAACCAACAAAACGTAAATTAGTTTCTGTTTTCGCACGGTCGAGATCATCTAAATGGATCTGACATTCACTTTGATCGAGCTCTCGATATGCCAGTGCGAGGACTCGGTACCCGCTCAATGTATAATGGTTCAAAGTCGAGTCGAAATCGTTAGGAAGAGTCGCTGGGTTGCTGAGGGTCTTGACTACCTCAGGAGCGCCTTTGCAAAATAAGAATTTTTTGCTTGGTTCAAGCGCCAGCGCTGCAACAACACTCATACGTTGAACATTCGAATTGAACTCAAATTTCTTCGAAACAATGAAATTTCCTAGTTTCACTGACTTCATGGCAAACAGCACGGCCGCGTCATTCGACGCTTTATAAGCGAATTCCGAAAAATGCACTAACTTCACCTCCATAGGGTCCCCAACGATATGATCGCCCATGAGAACGACATTGTGGCAAATTCCCATGACTTTAATCGCATTATGAACGCTTGCATTCACGAATTTTTGGGCATTTTGCTCCGTCTCGACGAACTCCTCGAATTTGGCGTTGTGCGAGAGTCTTACGCCTTTCAAGTCCATTTCATCAAAGGTGATCGTTCCGGTTTTATCAAAGCAGACGGTATCGATCCTTCCAGCGACTACAGCTCTTGGGGGACTGATACAGAAGATATTTTTTTTCTTTAATCGAGCCAACGCGAATGAGATTCCGACTGTGAGCGCGGCTGGAAGCGACGGGGGAACAGTGATAGTAACAAGATCGAGAATTCTAATGACAATTACTGACGTATGAACCTTGTGCATGATCACTGGGATAGATATCAACGACCCTGCCAGCGTAAAGCAAGCAAGGATCAAGAGGAAGAGGTATGCTTCACGGTCGAATTTGAAATGATGCGGCTTCGGATATAGGATTCCTCGAATCAATTGCCCACGAATAGATGTGAAGCCTGTGCGAATGACCAAAGCGCGAACCTCACCTTGATTCTCATTTATTTGGAGGACCTCTGTGCCTTCATACACCGTGAAAGTTTTGTGGAAATGTGGATTGTACACCTCCTTATTGTACGGTATTGCGAATTTTGTCACCGGAATAGACTCCCCAGTCAACGAGCATTCGTTTAGCAAGGCCTGCCCTTGCAATATTATGCAGTCGCAAGGCACTTTCATTTCGTTCGTTAAAGATATAATATCACCAGGAACCAACTCAGAGGAGTTAACTCCAGTTATTTTCACCTCCTCACCGTCTTTTATTCTATACACATCAACAGTGGTCGTGAAGAAAGCCATGCTTCGAATCTTAATCAAATTTGATTTAATCTCTTTGAGATTGAGAACTGCCGATAGCAAAGTGATACACCCAATTATCACTGCGTAGTAGTAATAATGCTCAACGCACCACAGTATGACGCTAAAACCTTGGAAAATGAAGAACGGATGCAAAATTTCATGGAGGAAAAGCTCCCAATAACTTGGCACTTGGAAATCAATATGACAAGGCCCATACGTGCTTTGCATGAGACCAACAGCCTCTTGGTCCAATCCTCTCGAAAATTGCTGCCGAATCTGGTCAAAAGGCTTCCATATCAGCATTTCAATCGCCGAGCACGCATTCTCCTCGTCGTAAAGAACATAGTTCAGATGCCTGTTTTTAAATAGCGTTCGCGTTCGAGCTTCCTTTACGTGGGAATCATAGATTTCCCCCTGAGATTTAGGAACGATTTCTAATAGGCCGTCCCAATTGCGAAGAAGGAAATGCGTGGAGTCTCGAAGCTCAGAAACGTGGACATACATCATCCAAATTTTGAATTTGATGAGCCATCTGCAGAGTAAGTAGGTGACTCCAAGGGTCAATATAACTGAAAGATAGTATAAAACTAATTTTGAGCGCTTTCTTTGCAAGAATCGGACGTTTTTCAGCTGCTGGTCGCTTTCGACAAAGGTTGGACGGACTCTGCATTCGCCTGGAGGCAGCGGCAGTTCCATTTGCGGTGCCTTTTCATCATCAAATTTTATATATTTATCACTCATCAAGCCGAAATTAGTTCAGTTTTATTTCACAAAATTGAATTTGGAGGAAAATCATCTGTCTCAAAAGAATGTTTAATTTTTCTATCTAGCTCAACGCCTTTGTTTTTTTACGAAAATCCATATTTTTTTGTAAGAGGTTTCTATTAATTGAAACAAGAACTATATAATATCCTCCTATGAATAACTACATAGAAATTACGGCCTAGGTCTCTCTCTAGCTCCAAATGTGAAGGAATATTTCGATTTTTGTCTGCTGAATGAAGTCATCAGCTTTTTATTTGTTAAATGCAAAGTAGGCCGGTTCGAGTCCGCTGTCCCTTCGAAAAACTCTGCTTCCTCGGAGAAGAATATGTTTATTGGAAGGTTTTCCTCCACACTGAGGCGTAACTCAGAATTAGCGAGGTTAATGATTCCGTCTCCTTGCATGCTGTAGATATGGATGTTTGCCTTCGAATCTCTTCCTTGGATTACGAAGTTACTGGCACTGAGTCTCTCGATGAGGACGTTCGCATCCTCAAGGTCCATTAGTAAGGGGCCTTGGTGGTTGTTGATAACAACGTTCCCACCTTGAGATTCAAAATGCAGCCAAGAGCTCAGATTCGTTATATGGTTTTTCAGGTTTTCCTGATATGATTGCCCTTTTTCTGTCGTTCCTTTTAGTAGAGCCTCATGCTTTTGGCCTAACCCCGTATAAATCGAAGAGATTTTGAATTCTCCGCCGTTGAGGTTCCTTATGTTTGCATGGCCTGAGATGCCGATTCGCTTGGCGACAAGATCGCCTCTGGTTTCCAATTTCATTAAATACGCTTCCAGATAAGAATCGATTTGGATTTTGCTATTCGCGGTCAAGATCTCGGTATTTTCGCTTTTAACCTTGCTTAATTTGATTATCTTACCATTGTTAGGCACAGCTACTCTAACATTCCCTATTGTTTTTGATGAAACATCAGATTTTTCATATTCCACGCTCCCTAATGTCGTCAGGTCGATGTTATAATACTCAGTAATATCTGCAATGAGCTTATCTACAGGAAGACTGCGAGTAGCGTTCTCATCGGAAAGGAAAAACATCTGCTCACTGGCATCTTCGCTGTAGGTGAGCTCCTTGGGGTTGGCTGCGCCGTAGAAGCTAAGGAGAGCGTAATCCTCCCAAATTGTCTTGATTTTTATGTCGATTTCTGATTTTGTGAAGGAAGTTTTCAAAAGTCCGTTTTGACCGTAGTGATGCTTGAGTTCAAGCACAGGCTCAGCAAGATTGGCAGTACAGAAATACCGGCAGCCAAGTTTGGATAGCAGCTTTGCTTTTTGGATAAACATGTGTTTGGATTACGTAGTTATTCGATAGGAAGTTTCCAATAAATAACTTAAAATGCATATCTATTATGCTTTTTCCATCTATATAATCTAGGTTTTTCTGGGCGTTTTCTGACTCACTACACAAGAAATTAGCTCTACATCGGTTCGGCGGGCAGGATATATATTATTGCACATAGGAGAGGTCAGAAAGGAGCCTAACAGTTAATAAATTTAAAGTGTCTGTGCTATTCAATGCAGCTGAAGCTCAGTTGCAAAATTAAGTTTTATTAATTAACACCCTCGTTTTATTCTATCTTGCTTTCATAAATAATGGCAGCTAAGCCTATCAGACTGACAGCTGATCAGATCGCCGAGGCTGAGAGGAAAGCCCTCGCTCTTATCAATCAAAAGGTTCATTACGCTTACGCTTCAACCAGCAACGACGCAGCCTCCGCCGCAGAACTTATCATTGATAGCCTCCTTCAAAAGGGAGCAGAAAAGATGTACGGCAAATATCTAGCCCGCAGGCTACCTGAACATATGGCTCATACTTACGCCCACATCGCGAAGGAAGTCGCAGTTGAGCAGCTCAGACATTGCGATGCGGGAGAGTGTGTGGACGCGCTTGTCCTTGGCTGGAGTGAAGAAGAAGAGGCGGTATTCATTTGTTGTTGATTTCCCATAAAAAGCTGATAATCCCTTTTAGAAAAGCAGTAGTTTGGATTCTTGGGCCGTGCAGTCCCTCAAAGCCGAGATCAGAGAAGGCATTGAATACTCTCTTGCTGATCAGTCTCTGTCGATTCAAGGCTCAGTGCATAACACGACCAGATTCTCGTTCATGTCGACAAAAAACCGACCAATGACACAGCAGAACCGCTCAGCACACTCATTCAGAAGCGAAGCAACTTTCCGCCGCAAAGTGCCTGAAGCAGAGCTCGTGCAATTAGACACCTCGCGAAAACCAGAAACTCCTGACCCGATTATCGATAGGATGCGCAACGAACGTGAAGAGCTAGCGAGAAGACAGCAGCAAGAAGCAGTGATAATGCGAACGTCAATTAAAGGCGATAAACTGCGGGAAGCAGCACGTAATGAAGTCATTAAAAAGCTGAAGGACAAGCAATACACCTACGAATACGACGGCAAGGTGCTGCTGACGAAAGACGTTGAACCCAACACGTTGCCTAATAATGAAACTGCCCAAATGAATTACAACCTCAACCATCCACCCGAAATCGCAACGAAATTTAGATACGTAAGTTCAATAATGGCTGAGTAGCGTTTTTATCAGCTGAGAATAGGAAACGAAGGAGATACCCGACAACAGATACGGTAAATATAAGATCTCATCTACCAAAAAGAAGGAACAAAAAGCACCGATGCCCTATGTAGAACCTCCAGCATTAAAAGATCTTATCCAGGTGAGCATTTCTCTTCCTCTTCCGAACCCTGTGTAATCAAATATGATTAGCCTGCAACGCGAGTGAAGGTGAAAACAGAGGAATTCGTGAAAGAGGGTCCTCCTCTTGAAGGCAACAGGATGTCGAGAGAAGATTACGAGAAGTTGAGTCACGATATACAAGAGAAACAGAGAGAGCGGTATCAGCAGATGGCTTTGGAAAATGCGCGTAGGTTAGGTCCTAAGGAGGATCTAAGGACGATTCAGGAGGTACAGGTTAGCGAGCAGATCGAGCGAGCATATAACAAGACTCCTGAAGTAAAAGAGTGCTAACATTGTTGAATTTATGTGTTTTTTTAGCGTAATATTGTTCGAAAAGCAACTAGCACGCCTGGTATGAAAGTTCATAACCAAGGACAGCTGGTGAAAATGTTGGTTGATGAACCGGGCATCGATCAGCAGGCTTTAGAGGAGCAGCAGAAGAGAGTCGAGCAGCATCAGCGGAAGCTCCAAAAGCAGAGAGAGATGGCTGAAGATGAGAAGCGCGCCAAAGAAATCCTTGATCGAGTTTCGTCTTATGGTAATTGAAAATAATAAATTTGTGAGTTATACTCATGTATGATAGACCGACTTCCTCAGAGGGATGGCGATGGGAAAAAGCCGATAGGTTTGCATAAGGAGGTGGAGAAATATAATCGAAAGATCATGGATGATCCTTCTTGGGGCCAGCCATACATAAAGACGAGACCGAGAGGCGTAGGTGGCGAGGATGAGGAGCTTCGACCACAGTCGTTCGCTGAAAAAAAGCGATCGAAGACGCCGATTGTAGGATCTGGCATGCTAAAGAATCCTCGAGAGAGACAGTCGCCTACTCAGAAGGCTGTGCTAACAAACTCTTCTGCGAATAACTCGAGACCGACGACGACAACCGCGATGAACTTATCGCAGACTCGGTCTTCGTCGGTTATTCAAAAGCGATTGATCGAAGCGAAGGAGACTGAAAAAGAGTTGACGCTGCTCAATTCAAAAGGCAAGTTGAGAGGTCTTCAGAGAGGAGTACTGCCACAGAGACGATTCGGCAGAGAGAGTCAGCGACTAGAGCGAGCACTAGAGTCAGCGTTGATTCGCAGAGGGCTAAAACCTCTCAGAATCAACTAAGAATGAATCAAACGCCTCTGAGAGGAGCAGCAGCGACAGAGATTCCTAAAATAATTAATCTATCTTCGGTTTATAGTTCTAGCAAAAAGTGAGAATTATTGCCAATGTAAAAATGTTTTTTTTTGTCAAGAGACTCATTGTTTTTGATGGTTAGAGCTGTTGTTTTCTTTTGGGTTTATAATAATTTTTCGCTTCGCATTTTTATTCGTCAATAATTCATGTAACATATACATATCTTCTGATTCCTTCCCACTTAAACACTTTCTTTAAAAAGAATGTCGAGGAGGGAATTCCTTTAGCGAAGACAGATATAGAAGCACTTAAGTATTCCTGCCTCGAGGCAGATATAGAGTGTTTTTCTCTTGAGTCGTAACTAAATTTACTCTTCATAATGCTCCAGGATTCAACTCTGATTGGAATAATGCTCCATGGATTGATTTTCATGGGTCTAAGAGATCATTCAGCAACCTCTAAGAGTGTTTTCTAATAGAATTTGAGAGCTCCAATCAAATTGATTTAATTACATTTGGCCAGATTTCAATAGAAAGGACTCAAGATTTAAGAGATTTGCAGCAGGACTTTAATAAAATTTT
>ENA-UOTX01001604-UOTX01001604.1-compost-metagenome-genome-assembly--contig:-NODE-1604-length-15523-cov-11.358604_pt1 | contig 15523 bp, 11 predicted proteins | sample MGYA00238143_ERZ746982 | MGnify/ENA primary metagenome ERZ746982 (study PRJEB28758, sample SAMN06268862) | compost metagenome | isolation source: single cell | place: USA: California, Emeryville, Joint... | reverse complement strand
AATTCCCAATTCCTAAAGGGGACGATGCTACAAGCTGTGAACTGAGTATGAAAGACTGCGATATACTTCTAATGAGATCCTATGAGGAGAGAGTGCGACTCTGCAGTGTTATTACAGGGAAGTCAATTCTACAATTTAAACAAAGAGCAACTTCCTTCAAGTTTAGCACAGATGAAAAACAAATAGGATTGAGGACACACGATTTTCTTTTTATGGTAGATACTGTGAGAGGGTATCCCATAAAATCATTGGCTCCTGAACAATGGTACGGTTCTTTCCGATTGATTGGACAAAGATTCTTAGCGACGATAGAAGATGAGCTAGTACTTCAAGACGTGTCCGACGCTCAGACCTGTCTCAAAATTCCTTTGGAATACAAGTCCAAAGACCAAATTTATAAGATTTCTCTCGATCATTCAGCAAATCAAATTGTTTACTTCGAAAATACAGATGTTGTAGAGTTTGCGAAGCTTCCGACGAATGCTGTTTGGCCTGCTCCAACGACTGCCATCAGAGGAACCAATAATAAAGGCCTAACTTTACAGGGAGTAATAGTCAGTAGCTGTAATAAACTATCTGAGAAAAATATAATGATGTTCCAAAAGAGAGGAGATTATGGAGCTTTTTCCGAAACTGTATTTAACAAGTTATTTCCAAGCAACTCAGAAGAATTTAATGATTTAAGAGAAATCATTGCCATTAATAAAGGGCTGGCTCCCATTCACGCTCAAATAATAGGAAGCAATATGTACTGGAGTAATTTACGGAAGCTTGATCTTGCTTCGAATAAAATTGGCGACATAGGAGCCATAGAAATTGGAAAGAGCAAAATCTGGGTGAATTTAGAAATTCTTGATTTGAGTAAAAATGATATCGGCGACATAGGAGCGAGAACGATAGGTGAAAATAATGCTTGGGAAAAACTAGTACAGCTTGATTTGAGTTCAAATAAGATCAATGAAAAGCAGACTGTACTCTCCATGTGTAGTAATGGGACTTGGAAAGCGCTCAAGTATCTTTACTTAGGATGCAACCCAGCTGCCTTGGAAGCAAGGGATGCTCTCAAAGTTATACAAGACATCACTTCGAAGAGTCTGGAGGAAATTGATCTGCCAGGAGCAAGTTTTAAGCAGGCTTTCCTGCAATGTCTAAAGTATAATGAATCAGAATGTGTTGTAGAATTACCATTATCAGGAAACGGATATAATACATTGTATGCGGCCATCATTGGACTCAACACAACTTGGATTAACCTACAAACATTAAATTTGGGATATAACACGATTGGTGCGGAAGGGGCTACTAATTTGAGTAAGAATACAACTTGGACCAACCTACAAACACTAAATTTGGGACATAACAAGATTGGTGCGGAAGGAGCTACTGCATTGAGTAAGAATACAACTTGGACTAAACTACAAACACTAAGTTTGGAATGGAACGACCTTGGTGATGAAGGAGCTACTGTATTGAGTCAGAATACAACTTGGATTAACCTACAAACATTAAATTTGGAATACAACCACATTGGTGATAAAGGAGCTACTGCATTGGGTCAGAATACAACTTGGATTAACCTACAAACAATAAATTTGGGAAATAACAAGATTAGCTCGGAAGGAGCTACTGCATTAAGTCAGAATACAGCTTGGATTAACCTACAAACATTAAATTTGCATTGGGCCTTCTTTGGTGATGAAGGAGCTACTGCATTGAGTCGCAACACAACTTGGACTAAACTACAAACACTAAATTTGGAAAGCAACAAGATTGGTGATCAAGGAGCTACTGCATTGAGTCAGAATCCAACTTGGACTAATCTCCAAACACTTGATTTGGGAAAAAACTCTATTGGTGTGAAAGGAGCTACTGCATTGAATCAGAACACATTTTGGACTAACCTAAAAACACTAAATTTGGGAAGTACCAGTATTGGTGCTGAAGGAGCTACTGTATTGAGTCACAACACAACTTGGACTCACTTACAAACACTAAATTTGGGAGGCAGCAATATTGGTGATCAAGGAGCTGCTATATTGAGTCAGAATACTGCTTGGATCAACCTACAAGCACTTAATTTGGGAGGCAGCAAGATTGGTGATCAAGGGGCTGCTAGTTTGAGTCAGAATACAACTTGGACTAATCTCCAAACACTTGATTTGAGATACAACTTGATTAGTGCGAAAGGGGCTACTAGTTTGAGTCAGAATACAACTTGGACTAATCTCCAAACACTTGATTTGGGGAACAACAAGATTGGTGATAAAGGAGCTTCTGCATTAAGTCAGAATACAACTTGGACTAACCTACAAACACTTAATCTGAAAGAGAACTCGATTGGTGCGGAAGGGGCTGCTGGTTTGAGTAAGAATACAACTTGGACTAAACTACAAACACTAAGTTTGGAATCGGAGTACTACTCCTTGAAGAACTCAATTGGCACGGAAGGAGCTACAGCATTGAGTCGCAACACAACTTGGATTAACCTACAAACATTAAATTTGGGATACAACAAGATTGGTGATAAAGGAGCTACTGCATTGAGTCAGAATACAACTTGGATAAACCTACAAACAATAAATTTGGAAGGCAACAAGATTGGTGCGAAAGGAGCTACTGCATTGAGTCAGAATCCAACTTGGACTAATCTCCAAACACTTGATTTGGGAAAAAACTCTATTGGTGTGAAAGGAGCTACTGCATTAAGTCAGAATACAACTTGGACTAACCTACAAACGCTTGCTTTGGAAGACAACAGCATATATTCGGAAGGAGCTACTGCTTTAAGTCAGAATACAACTTGGACTAACCTACAAACACTAGATTTGTCTTACAACTCGATAGGTGATGGAGGAGCTACAATTTTCAAGAAGAATCAGGCTTGGCCTAAAAACATTTGTATAAGCTCCCACTTCTAGTTCTTATTCATGTTGCATATAGCTTCAGCTTTCATCTTTCGAGAGTATTGAACATGCATTTTACCTCCCAAAATTTACAGCAGCCTTCCTCTTTAACAGAATAGAATACCTTTGCCGTTTAGAAATGCAAAATTCATGTTTCCAAAGTAGACACTAAATGCAATCATTCCTGCTCCTGCTCCTCCTCCTTATAGATCTAATTATTTTATTAGAAAATATTAATGTAATGCCTCTCACTCTATAGGAATCGAATTTCAACAGATTTTTCACAATTCTCGAGTCAGGAAAAATTAATTCCAATTCATCGCCTTATATTTTAGTCGTTAAATTTTGGAATGCTTGCTTTCTCTTTCTGCGTGCCCTTCACAATTCATCTTTTCTAGATGAAGCAGACGGACATTGCCGCATCTGATAATCAAATGAGTGTTACAAACGTGAAAATCTTATCAATTACTTTTGTCTGATGTTTTTCCAGTATAGATCACTTTTCCAGTCTTTAAGTCCAACACTTTTGCTGTAAGATCGTATGAGCCGCTCGCGAGCTTATCGCCGCTTGGACTCCATCTTACACAATTGATACGGTCTAAGAGTAATAATTCGATTTCAGAAATAAATTAATTCAGTGATCAAAAATATTACTAATGTGTACGCCTTCAAATGTTTTAATAATCTTCGATCCTCGCTTATCAAATATCTTGATGTCCCCATTTTCTCCACCCGAAGCTAGCAGATTTCCGTCGCTCTGGCAAACATCAATCCAGTATATTAAGCCTCGAAAGATTAGCAAGATAAATTTAAAATAATGTACAATGAAAAATAAAACAACGAATGTTACAAATTAATGACCCAATTTCTTAGGAAGAAAAGAGAATCATGATTCTTCTCTCATTTAATGGAAATAATCACGTGGGAAGCGAAGAAGTCCAAGAAGAAATGAATATTTCAAAAATTTAATTGCAATTACTCCAGCCAGATTCTAATTGAACTGCACTCTTCAAAGTGACTGTTTTCTTCTCAACATCTAGTATATTGAGTAGCTTTCTACCATACTTCACGAATAGCAACGGTTCGTCAGCATTCGTGCTCCATCTGCATCGTATATAGTCATCTAATGAATTAAAAATGAAAATGTAAGGGAAATTTGATATCGACAAAAATTTAATAATTTATTCTTGGTAGAGCTGAAAGAAAGTGTTTTATCAAAATTACCATAGAGACTATCGTTAGTAAAGAATATATCATCATCGTCATCATCCTCAGAATTGTAAATGCAATTGTTTGTGTCCACATCAGATATAACGACAGTGGCCATTTGGTCAATGGTGGCTGCATACTCTCCAGTAGGATTGAAGTCAAGTCCAGAAATAACCCCATCTTTCCAATCACCATCGTAATTCCACTCAGGCCACTTAGACTTTCGGTACAGCTTGACAATATCTTCCTTGGAGGCATTAGCATCAATGCGAAACAGGTGGTAACCAATTTTTTTATAGAGAGGGATCGCTCCTAAGATGCCTCTGCGAGAGTTATAAGTCACATCTCCAACACAGGTAATCTCTAGAGAAAAAAGAAAATTATTCAAACCAAGAAGATATGAAAAAATAAGTATACCCTTCCCTCCTGTAACTTCGCCCAGAGAATAAATTTCTTTGACCTGGCCTTTCTTTGATAGATCAAATACGGCCATATTTGTTAATCCATCGTAGTTATGATTAAGAGATACAAGTAATTTTGTATTTGATATCTCCTTCAAATGAGTCGAAGTACGCTCTAAATAACTATATCAGATTTAAAACAATCTGAGATTCTATATTTTATTTATGCTCGTGACTTTAGCTCCGTCGAAGCTTGCATAACTTTGTTTAGAGTCGAAGTTGACAACACTGATCTTATTGTTTGTGCTCGAACACCAAGCCAGCAAAGACGGAAAGCTTGTGTTTGTCTCTTCTATTATAGGTTGGATCAGCAATGAGAGAATTAATCCTTGAAAATGAGTTTACCCGTAATTATCCTCTTCTTTTTAGACGAAATTGTCAGTTGTCTATCGCTTTGAACTTGCTTCACTTCTTCAGGACTCAGATGAGATGAAGCTAGCTTTCGAAACAATTCTATGGTTTGTCTTGAATCTTCAAAGACAGAGGTAGCCCGAGTTTGGTTTTCAATCTCTTTGATTCGAAGACCCTCCAAATTCGTTAAGCTATTAGGATCCAAGTTAACTTTTGCGCTGGCTGTCTCGTGTTTTGGTAGCATGATTTCTTAAATTTGGTACGAACAGAGTGGAAAATTAAATTTAATTGAGTATCAAAATCGATCTTGATTAAAGAGCACAGGAATTAAACATGTTATAGAAGGATTAATAAATTTAAAGCAAAACTGCACAAAAAATAGCTGTAGTTTGACATGGAGCATATCTAGGTGAATAACCAATAATGACAAGCAATTGTTTCTGGAATAGATTTCAATCCTGATTGACTATATTGGATGTCTGGTGATGGATGTTAATAATGATGTATGCTTGTTGGATTTCAATATAATGCAGCCTTCTACTCGGAACTCCCATATCTCCTACACCTTTATATTGATTTAACTCATATCTAGATTGGTTTAGTTATTGCCAGTGGAACTCACTATTTGGAAGTCCGATCGCTGAAGTAAAATATAATTAGAATGACCTTTCGTTGATCGATATGAAAAAAGACTCGGACCCATACTGACATCTTTGACGTCGGATCTGATGAAGATGTAAAGCGATTTGCAGGATTAATGACTTCTTTCGAATAGAGTCTTACTGATCTATTAGGAAGAATAGAATCTAATCTCTCCTATGAGACCTCTTAAAACACTCTCAAGACTAATAATTATTCTCCCGGTTTCTTGTGGCTCTTTCCTTGGAGGGTTTTATGTTGTGGGAGCTGCCAAAAGCATATATTTTGGGATAATCTGCCATTATAACTAACTCCAAACCAGAAAAGATATATTTGATCTTCAGCTTTTGCAAACGCTCAATTCGATATATTTTTTGTTGGCTATTTTTGTACATTGTGTGTGATTGACACTGTCGAGCCTCCAAAGTCTTTTTCTCTCTCTATATTTTCCAACACTCAGAGAGATACGTAATTTCTTGTTCATTCTATGCACATAAATGAGCTTATATAATGAACTGCAACTTTTCGAGAGTACAAATGTGATAATTACTCAATTGAATGCGTTTCTCTTTTATGGACCATTTTCAGTCATTACCCATGAATTGAAATATGCTTCTCTTTGAAAGCTGTTGAGTTTCCCTCTCACAGTAGATCCTCGTTTATCATGGTTTAGCCTCGTTAGAGCAAATATTAAGAATTCGCAAAATATCTTATTAGAGAGTGTAGTATAGCGATGTTTAATTTAATTTCTCAATAAAGATGGAAAGCTTAGATACTCGCAATTCCTCTTTAGCAAGTAATGTACAATATTCATTGAATCGCAAGTTTTATGGTCTTTGTAAGGCAAAAAAGGTGATTTGGTGCACACATCAATCCAATTTGGTGGCTTTTCATGATCTAGCAAAGCCGAGCGATACTTATGATGACTACTTCACAGGAACACAGTTTCCTACTGGTACAGCCAACAGCATTGAGCCGTCGTCATAATAATAAGGTTCGCGATCTGAAAACACTCATGTTGCATGGATTCCTGTTACTGATCATTTGATATCTCTTCATCATCTGCCACAAGGAAGCAAAGGCAATTTCGAAATATTTAGCCTTTCGACTAAGAAACCTGTATTTTCATACTCTGAAGTCTCTGGAGGTATTTCCTTTATTAATTTTCATGCTGATTAAATTTTGAAACATGATATTCAGAAGTTGGAGCTGGAACACTCTCAATCAATCAAAAAAGGGGAATTTTTGCAATATTGCCTCAAGAAAATGTCACCTCATATCATCTTTTCGACTCTTATAACTTCAGTTTGATAAAAAAAGCAAAATGGCATCCTCAACAAAATAATTGTAAATTTGGAAATAGAACTGAAATTGAGAAATCATCATATTTGTGTAGGTTTTATCACAGGAATGGACTTCAATCCAGAAGGGACTAAAATGTCTCTAATGTATTACAGCGGAGATTTAGTAGTCTCAGATGTTGACGACGACGCGTGTATTTTTTATTTCGATACAAAGCAATCTAAGGCGTGTAATTTAAATTTCACTCCTCTTAATGGAATACAATGTGATCACTGAAAGATTGGTATAGCCGAACTCGGTGGAATCCAATATTTGGCAGCCCAATTCTAGCAATCAAATACAATAGATCGAATCTTATGTTGATGGATTTGGAAAAAAAGTCTCCGATTAATGGCAATCCTTATGATCTCAAATATGGTACAAAATGAAACTACTCTCGTTGTATCATTGCTTTTAAATAAATAGAACCTTACTCTGTGGAGTGGAGATATGATGGAAACCTGATAGCTTTAGGAGATGGCGGCAAAAAACCGAAGATTTACGATAGCAGAGAAGGAAGAGTGATAAAGACCTATGAGAAAGAATTCGAAAGTAAAATAAATTTCGAGAGGGAAGAATTTGTAGTTATCACGCCATCTACTTAGGCAGTGTCTGGGGTGTAAATTGGTCTTCTGATGGAATATTATTGGGAGTTGCTTCAAACAACGAAGGAGCAAGCGTTTTTGATTTCAGATCCGATAAACTTATCTTTCGTGCTGGTACTCCTGATAAAAGTAATCAGTTACACGATGAATTAATATGTTAAAGTTGCTTAGAACATGCTAAAAGTATCTGCTTTTCGGAATAACAGAGGATTGTTGGACTTGTTCCAGAGAAGAAAAGAAAGAAAAATTGTATATATTTATAATTCAATATACTCTCAATGTGAATTACGAGATATCTCCAGCAAATTGTTAATCGCATTTTCATAACTCTGTCCTAGAAATGATGATTAGCAGCTGATATTGCTATATATCAAATTATCTTATGATGCATATTGAGAATGGAATATGTAACGAAGAGTATTCATCATAAAACTGAATCTCTTCTCTTATCAGTATAAAAAAGCCATCGAATCTTCTCCATGGAAAATTGTAAAGATGTCCAGGTGCTATAAGCACGCAAACCGATTTTCCTTTGCTTGAATCTCACGAATGTGATGATTTTCATGAAAATAATCTTAGTCTTTGCTCGTAATTAGCTATTTTCCATTAAATTCCCATCAATGACTTGCTGGTTGGGACTCATGAAGGCTTGCAAGATATTTCTCATAGCGAATAAAGCCTTCAGTGGAATCGGGTCTTCTATTTTTGTAAAACAGAATCCGAATTTCTGTGATATTGCTCTCTTTTTATTACACAGTGAATGGAGTGATGAAGAGACAACTGGTTATTTGATAACATTTCAAAATAATTTGGCGATTTATACAGAAATAAATCTCAAGTTAGATATATAATTCCTGTATTCCTGTATTTCTTTAACATTTCTCATGATATCCATTACTCTGGCCTTAATCTGGTCTGATCAGATTGAAGAGATTCTTCGACTAATTTCATGTTATTTATTTAATTTAATTTCATCGGAAATGGAAAGTTTAGATACTGGTACTGCATCTACAGCAAGTAGTGTACCAATACCAATTGAGTTGTAATTTTCGGTATTCTACAGGCAGAAAAGTCATCTGGAGTACCTTTAAAACCAACTTGATCGCATTCCACGATCTCTCGAAACCTGGAGACACATATGATGACCATTTTCAAGGAACACAATCTTTGCGTGGTAAGAACTCATCAAAATATAACCCGAATAATGCCGTTCTCAAGATTCTGATGATACACACGTTGCATGGATTCCTGATACTGATCAGTTGATATCTCTTCATCATCTAAAGTATAGCAACTATGCGAACTTCGAAATATTCAATCTTTCAACAAAAAAACGCATATTCTCCTATACTGGTGTTTCTGGAAGTATATCTTTTTTGCTACACTTTCTCATTGGATCATTGTTCTTCCCAATCATATTCACAGAGGTTGGAGCCGGAACGCTCTCAATCAATCAAAAAAGAGGATTTTTTGCAATACTGCCTCAAGAAAAAGTCACCTCGTATCATCTATTCGACTCTAATAGTTTCACTTTGATCAAAAGAGCAAAATGGCATTTCACGCAAGACTATTGTAGCTCTTCGATCAACTTCATCTTGATACAATTTTCACGCCTACCTAGCTTTTATTACAGGAATGGACTTCAATCCCGAAGGGACTAAAATGTCTCTAATGTACTACAGCGGGCATTTAGTAATTTCAGATGTTCACGATAACACGCGTCTTTTTAATTTCGATACAGAGCAATCTGCAAGGTGTAATTAAATCTCACTCCTTATTAATAAAACCCAATGTGATAAATGAAAAAGACTGGTATAGCCGAACTCAATGGAATCCCGTTTTCGGCAGCCCAATTATAGCAATCAAATACAATAGATCGAATCTTATGTTGATGGATTTGGAAAAACATTCTCCAGTTCAAAGCAGCCCTTACGACCTCGGAGAGGGTAAATATCTCGAATGACTGCTGCTTGACTCAAAAATAGAGCCTTATTCTATGGAGTGGAGATGTGATGGAAATTTACTAGCCTTTGGTGATTATCGGAATAAACCTAAAGTTTTCGATGTTCGAGAAGGAAAAATGAAAAAGACCTACGACAAAGAATTCAAAAGTAAAATAAATTTCGAGGGGACAAAGTTTGTAGCCGTAATGCTGTTAATTCTAGGCAGTGTCTGGAGTGTAAAATGGTCTTCTGACGGAATGTATTTAGGGTTAGCCTCAGATGATGGAGATGCAAGCGTTTTCGACTTCAGGGTAGATAAGCTTATATATCGAGCTTGTACCCCGGATAAAGGTATTGAGTAGTTTTCTAAAATATATTTGACGACACTCCATAGGTCGAGCTAGAAGTATATGCTTTTCTGAATAAATAAGAACGGAACTATATTCATTACAGATACTAAGTTGAATTTTCAAAATGTATTGATCCAATTGCATATATCAGTATATACAGTTTGCCTTTCTTAGAAAAGATAAAAAATAAAGCTGTTGTGCCGATGAGAATATGGTATCAATTTATTCATGCTTTCCTATTAAGCGAATTCAAATAAAACTACTTATTGACTCATTAAAGATTAAATAGCTCTCTAAGGTATTCAATAAATAAATGAAAAGACTTGGAAAATCTCATGCACCTAAGTTGCGCCTGTTTTCATTACATTTTTTCAATGGAAAGAGCCAGGCTACGTGCTGTTATCAAGTTTTAAACAATAATTTGTGCGTGGAAGCAGCAATATATTTTAATTACATATTTTTTGTGAAAAATGCAAAGATATCCCTTAATTCTGCTCGTTTTTGTTCTCTTTCCGAAATTGCCTTCTTGAAGAGCTGGCTTTAACCTGGTTTAAATTAAGAGGTGATTTCAAAAGTGCTATTACGTGCTATTTCAACAAAATCACAGATTTTTCTATAATATTTGCATCTTTGATTTTGTTGAACAGCAATTTTAAATGGCACCAAGTTTTCCAGAAATCTTCGCGGATTATGGCAGCTACCATAGTAATCCAGTGTAAACTTTCCTCATTTAATTCCATCATTGAAGTTACATAGAAATCGAGCAATCCACATGATCTTCGCTCCGACGATCATAACGACCATCTTTGCTATTCTTACTCACTTTAGCGTTCACATCGACATCGGCATGGGAAAGACCTTAGAATTCAATTATGCTATGGTCTTTGTGCTACTGCTTACTGTTCTCTACCTCTACATTGACATCATTTCTGGAGTAAATAGTTACGAAAGCAACTCTTTGATATTTTATAGCTCTTTACGAGCACACTCCTCATTGGATCAGCGCTACTAACGAACCGCCTATATCATGAGTTTATAGACACTACCTATTACGATACATACTTTAAGGCCATCATCGCATTACATGTGATCTCGTGGACGTTCCAAATTATCGGGCATATGGTCTTTGAGAGTAACTTTCCAAGCGATGGTTCAGAAAATTTGAAATTTTTTGCTGTAGAGAGGGCTCCACAAGCTTCGCCGCTCCATAGTCTCTATTCAATTCTGGCGGCCGCTGATTTGGCGATGATCGATGTAAATTCCTCATTATAGCTCTAAACTACTGATATTTTGTAGCTGTTGTTCATTTTGGGGTATAATCCTAAAGCAAGAGCCGAAGCCCAAGTTCTTATCGATCAAAACATTGCAGAATTCCGAAAATCGCAGGCGAAGAAAGAAAAGTAAATTCTCGTTGTTAATCTGCGTAAGTGGAAGTAGCTCATTTCTTATAAGCTAAATTCAATGATAAGTCATTCATAATTGGAAGAGATTATTTGGTCAATTCACAAAAATAGCCTAACATTGGAAATAGAGTATTCTTATATATCAAGAGATAATATATAAATGAAACAAAACAAAGGACTTTAGATTCAGTGATCGCGTAAAATTAGAAGGGTACCAGCGTTGAAATTGCGGTTTGGAAGAGAGGTGACAGTGTTGTAAATTAGTTTTGAGAAGTCCGGTATTTCTGAATGTGACAAGAATAACGAAGGCTTTGGTACTCAATTTTTGAGAACGTAATTAAGAAAGGCTCGAATATTGTAGACCAAAATCAAGTATATTGTTAATAAAACGCTGATTCTGTGAATTGCCGAGTAAATCTTTCCTCTATTTGCTATGCTTTTTTCATAATTTACAATTTCTGCTAATAAATTTTTAGAACCATAGCATCTGCGTCGTATCGGCATAAGTCGATGTAACTTCATAGGAAACGCATCTATTAAGTTTAGTTACTCCAAAAATAAAAGGATTCGCTTTTGATAAAGCTAATCGACTTCTGATTTACAACATTACTAAGAATGTTTCAACTATTTCCGCTGCAGTACCTGCAACAATTCATTAGTTTCGAAATATTATGCGAAAATAAGTGTGTTATGGCTTAGGGTTGAGGGCTCGATGCAAATTTGCTTGCATGGATTGCTTCTGAAGTCTTATAGATTTGAATAGGATAGAAGAATCAACTATTTTTCGCCCTCAATTCAACAAATCGCAATGTTGCTTAGTTTTCCATGTGGATTGATTCTATTTGTAAATTCGTGGCAGCTGAGTCTCCAACACCCAGCATTAACCAGTCAAATATGAATTTTCTACCAAATCTCTCCTAAATATGCTGACATTCTGTGGTAATCGTCTATATTGCAACCTAACCTCTCAATATGAAACAATTTTTGTCCTTTGAGCAATTGCATTTCTTCATCTCTAGACTCGACAGCACATTATGCCTTGGTTTTTTACCGCAATGATTCCCAAATTCTCAAATTTATCGCGTAAGTGGCTTCTCATGTCATGCATAATAGCAGTTTTTAACTGGTGTGACTTCAAGCCATTTTTTGCTACTTCTGGAATAAATTCTGACAAAAGATCACAGAATCCCGATAATTGTCTCGCTCATTGATAGAAACTGCAATCATTCTCCGATTAATTCACGTATTTGAAACGCTCATATCCTTTCTTGACTCTATTTTCGCCAGAATCCGTGCTCATGACACGGTTCTAAATATACCACGCCACTGCTTGCAAGCATTTAAAGAAAAATCAATTTTTCACTTTTTCCGTTAAACAGTAACGGATTTTTCTTATTCTTAATGAGCTACACAAAGAAAATTAAAAATACGTTTTTTTTTGCCATTTTCCACTCATGATTTAAATTAACAACGGTACTATTTCCGTTTGGAGTCATGCCGAAAATTTCCTCAGAATTCTCTCATCTCTCCAGAATCCACAGAAAAATCAGCAGTTATCTGCACTAACAAAGCCACCGTTTTCGAGAAATTAGCATTCAACGTTAACCAATGACCGAAAAGGCCTTCAATTCTCGAGGAATTTTACTCTAACTTTGACTCAGAAATTTAAACGTATGAAAAGTATCGGCTATTTATTGCTGGTTTCGGCCTGGATAATAAAAATAAATTAGATTTTCAAATTGCGAAAACATGAAAAGCAAGCTCCTCTTAGTTGCTTTCTTTGCATTCCTTGCCACAACTTCAGCCTTTGGGTCTGAAGAGCAGGATCAAGCCTCCGTTGAGCATGAACTCTCAGTTGAGGACAAACTTTTCGAACTCGTTATGCTTTATGCAAAGCCTATCACAGACAACCTTCGCGATAGAATGAAGCCTGTTGCCTCGGAGTCAGAGGCTTATCGTCAGGCTGTGAAGAGCAAATCTAACTCAACGAAAATCTTGGATATCATCGATGAGTCTATCATTCTCAACCGAACAATGCCATCAACGAAGCCAAAAGCCGGCAAACCATCCGAAACCACCACAAATAAAACCAAGACTCACAAGAACAAATCAAAGATCGCGGTTAACAAAACTAATGCCACAACCACCAAGTCCAAAGTCCCATCGAAAAAGTCTCAAGTGCAGACGAAGGCTCCAAAGGCTCAAAATAAGTCTCAAGGCAAGAGCGTTAAGGTTTCCAAGCCAAAGAACACTGCAAATGCCACTAAAATGATTAAGAACGCCAGTCAAAAGCGAAATCAAACCAAGAGCCACACAATGAAAAACAAAACGAACGCTAGCTTACCAAAGCACACTGGAAAAAAGAAAATCGTGATTAGAGTTAACGAGTCAGCTAAAAAAGCCAGCAAATCCAAGAACAACACAAAGAAAAACGTTCCTGAAAAGAAGGGTACTCAAGTCAAGAAGAACTCATCGAAAACCGTCGTGAACCACTCGAAGGTTCAGAAGGCCAAACCAATCAGCCAATTAACAAAGAACGTTTCAAAGAAAACTATTTCAAACCTCACCGCAAAACCCGTTAAAACTAATGCCTCAGTCAAGAAGGTTCAACTCAAAAAGAACGCTACTAAGAAAAACCAATCCACTAGCATCGTTAACAACCGCTTGAAGCAAAACAAGTCAAAAGCTAGCAAGAACTCCAGCAAAACTCAACCAAAAACCGCTCCAAAAGCCAAAGTTAACCAAACCAAGGTCAAGAAGGTCAATACCACAAAAAAGCCGATTTCTAATAAAACTGGTGCCCTCAAAAACCATTCTGTTAAGAATGTTAAGAAGAACCAGTCAGTGAAGAAGGTAGTTGTCGTCAAAAATCAATCAAAGAAGAATCATACTACGAAGAAAAACAACTCAGCTAAGAAAAACAAATCATCAAATGAATTTTTCTCTCTTAATAACCGTACCGCCAAGAACAAAACCATTAAGAACGGCTCTGGAAAGGTTCTCCCAACCAAGAACCGCACTGCCAAGAACAAGACTGTCAAGAGAAACGATAGCGCATTGCTTTCTGCTTCAAAACTCCTTTCGCAATTCGGCGCGACTCTTAACGGCAAAAAACTCAGCCCTGAAGCTCTCAAGCAAATTTTAGATAAAGCACAAAATGGCAGTGGAAAGACAATTTGGGACATCGTTCCTAAATTAGGGTACAAGGCTCTGAGCCCAACAACTAACAGCGATGTTATCAAAAATAACGTAAAGAATGGATACCATTGTGTTGTTGATACCGCTTATGGATGGTTCTTGGGCATCGGAGCAGCTGACAGCAGAATTATGGTGCTTGATAATCACTCTAATAAAAAAATGTATGTGCCACTGAATAAGGTGACCGGCGCTAGATGTTTTAAGAAGAATTAGTTGATTTGCATTGCTTTGTAGAAGTTCATATTCGTGATATTTTTATCTGTTCTAAATTCGCTAGCAAAGCTACTTGAAAGCATTTGATTAAGTCATATGCATATTTTCGAGTCTTTAATGCCAATAAAAAAAACAAGTCTTCTGCTCGAATTAGCAATAGAATCATTAAGCTTTACTCTGGTATTATCGTTCGAAGAGAATACAGTTTAATTTTCATGAATTTTCTTAAATTCAAACAACAGAGCATTGATTCAAGTCATATTTATACAAGTTCAGTTTTCTTATGGTCGTAGCCCTTCAGTTTCGACTGTTAACGCTAACGCGACTATTGAACAGTTTTTTTGATGAGATCTAGTCAAAAAAGCTATTAAAATATTTTTCTGAGGCCAGTTTACCTATCTTCGTATTTAATTCTTGGATAGTATGATTCAATCTATCTACTTTTCCTACATAATGAACGATTATCCCTTCTTTATCTGCTAAAATCCCTTTCAGATCCTCAATCATTTTATGGCAGACCTAATCAGCTTAACCTCAGTAATTTTGTCAAAAAGCATACATTTATCTCGTTTCTTTGAGTAGAGACCGTCTTTTCCAGGTACGCTATCAACTTATTAAACGATTCATCGCTCCCTTCTTGTTTTATGCTCTCCGCGATATTTTGCTTCAATACATCGATTTCTTGCTGATATTTCTTCTCAACCGCTTCTAGTTCTTTATCATATTGCTCCTGCATCCTCAACCTGCCGACCTCAGCTTCCGATGTTGCTCCAGATCTTAAATGAATCAGTTCCTTTTCGAGTTCGCTATTCTTGAGTTGGAATTCTTGAAATTTCCCATTCTTTCCGAGGTAAACTTCAACCTCTTTCTGCAGCAATTGAATCGATTCCTGAGCAAATTCTGCCAG
>ENA-UOTX01001603-UOTX01001603.1-compost-metagenome-genome-assembly--contig:-NODE-1603-length-15525-cov-24.177240_pt1 | contig 15525 bp, 11 predicted proteins | sample MGYA00238143_ERZ746982 | MGnify/ENA primary metagenome ERZ746982 (study PRJEB28758, sample SAMN06268862) | compost metagenome | isolation source: single cell | place: USA: California, Emeryville, Joint... | reverse complement strand
TACATTAAAATCTGGGTGTTTGCTAATTTGATAGCGGATCTTATCTGTCTAGAGTGATGAAATAGATGTAGCTCGTGAAGTTTTGAGTTGGTTACTTCTAGCTCTGCGGTTGCGACCACACTAATTAGTTTCGCAAGGATTTTCGAGAGCAAATTTTCAGTATCAAGCATTCTTAAATTTTATTCTGTTAACTCAAAACGACGTAACAGTAAAATTTGCTAAGATTATCAAAAATTCAAAGTTGAGTTGAAGTTTGAATCAGATGGTGTCAATTAGTGAGAATTAAAAGTGAAGGTTTAAAAATGAATTTAATTTGATGGCAGGTATCATCTTTTCATCTAGCAACAAGAACTGGATTCAACAATATACATTAACATGAACTGATAATATAATTGCATGAACCCATAATAATACGAACATATCTATATATTTGAGAACATGTGTTAAAAACTATCTCCAATAGCGCCAACCATATTATTCTAAGATGTTCTATTCTAGCTATTTTGAAGAATGAGAATGCAAAAACAATAGAATTTAGTTATAATTGTGGTCACAACATTCAACCTCCATTAAATGAAGAAGTCTATATTCACTACAAAGAACGCCTGAAAAATCTTGAAACTTTTAAACAGAAGCCATTCGTATCTCAATTAACCTTTGAATGCTTCCTAATATTATGTTGAGGAAAATCCGAGCGAAAGTCTCAACAAATATGAACTCAACTACCTCTTTCGAAAACCTGAAATTAATGAACTCTGCCTTTTTTTCATTTGTCAGTCCGTTTCGAAGACTAATTATCAGATTATCAACTGCCACTCCGCCATTGATTCTGCTTGAGTTGCATTAAAATAACTAGCAGTTGGAATTTTAATTTGACAATAAAAACTCAACCGCTTTCATAATAACAAAATAGAGTCTGTTCCGCATTAATAGTGCAGACTATTGCAAATAATGATTGCACAATTTTTCGCCACAGAGAAACCAACTCGCTCACTTTCAGAATTTGAGTTTCTTCATGACCCTCTCGACAAAAACGCCAAGCTTGGCGTCGGTTCTTTTGCTTCAGTAAAACTCGCTCGCGAAAAGAAAACTGGCAAACTCTTCGCCATCAAAGTCGTAAGCAACACACTCCTCGCTACTTCGTAAACTAACACATTACTCATAGTTGAATATTTCTCCTTCAAAAGCATCGGCCTCTGATTTGCACAATATGAAGACCGAAATCTTGATTCATAAGAAAATTGACCATCCAAACATTATTAAGTACCATGGGTACATGCATCAAGAGCCTTATGTTTATCTCGTGCTTGACTACGCTGAACACGGAAATTTATACTCGTACATTCACAAAAAGAAGCATCTCACCGAGAGCGAGATTTTCAAGTTCTTCTATCAGACAACTTTGGCAATCGATTACCTGCACAAGAATAACATCATGCACAGAGACATCAAACCGGAAAACCTCCTGCTGGATAAGGATTACAACATCAAGCTCTGCGATTTCGGGTGGTCAACACAGAATATTAATGATAAAAGGTATGGCTATATTGATAAATCTCTTTCATGTACTGATTGCTTGCTTTTTGCCTTTAGATTAACGTTTTGTGGTACCTATGAGTATATGGCACCTGAGATTGTTAACAAAACGCCTTATGACTACAGAATCGATATCTGGTCACTGGGTATTTTATTATACGAGCTTCACCACCGAGAGGCTCCATACAAGGGCCGCACGCTGAATGAAATTACGAAATCGCTCAGCAAAAAGTCCTTTCACGTTTCTTCCTCCGTGCATCCTGAAGCAAAGGAACTTATTATGAAAATTCTGAAGATAAATCCAACAGAAAGGCTTTCTATACAGGCGATTCTTTCACATTCATGGATCAGCGCTCGTGTGAACCAGAGCAAACCGAAAAGAGCAGCAAGCCCACAGCAGTCGGTTTCAGGGAAAATAGTGCAAAATCTGCAAATCAGAACTGAAGAGGACCCTCGAGCCCCAGTCAAGATCATGCCTGCCACTACAACCTCTCATTCAACAACCGTATATGACTCAACTCGTATTCCTCATAATATCCACACCTCGCAGTCCGGTGACTTTACCCATGTGATTTCGCACTCGAAAAGCTTCGTCTCAAATTTACCTTCGCAACATCACAGCCGCAGCAAGGCCTCGGAACCCGAGGAAAAATCCCGTAGTTATCTCATCGAAGGAACAACGAGCCCGAACTCGAGCTCACATTACAAGACTAAAGACACTTCAAAGTACAGAATTTGCACACAAGAGTCTCCTCCAAAAGGAAAAATTAGTCATGCTATGAAAAGTCCTTCAATCAGTCAAATGAGCCTAGGCAATCTTACCACCCGTGACAAAGAAAACCGTGATTTCATGAGTTTTGTAACCCATCAAGAACTCATGAAACGCCATGAGGGTAGCCGCGAAGGAACGAGACACCGGACGCTAGCGAATCAAATTCATTACCCTTCAACAACGACCCATAAGCACACGAAAACAATAAACTCGGAACTCTCACTTGATACACCTTTTGATGGCAAAGACCGGAAAGCCTCAGCACAAAGAAACATCTTCGACAGCTCCCAGCTCTCGCCAACATTCAAAATAAAACTGAACGAGATAATGAACCATCTTGCTTCTAAAACAACCACTCACCACAGCGAATCTGAAGCTAAATTTTCCTCCAGTATTTTCTCCCAGAGCCATGCTCACATTGCACCCGTCAGAGTCCAATCGCCAAACCATAGATCTATTAACACAACTAGTCTCAGTCAAATCCCGCAGGTTGAAGTGAATAATCACTCGATGCAAAGCACGGGAAATCCGAACTCTAGCCAAAACTTTGGCATGAAAGGCAGCAGTTCAGTCTTTTTTACATCTCAGCTTCCTGAAGAAAATGAAGGAAAGCAAATCAACACAGTCAACCTTACCAGCAGCGTCAACTCGTTGCCTAGAGGTCCTTTGACTTCCCTCGGATCAAAGGAAAACGAGATGGACCAAGCGAAACTTGACTATTCTACCAGCCAAAAATATCTGAAGGATCTTGATTGCAATGCACTTACTTCTTCTCATGGTTCAAAGGGAATTGAATTCACTGACTTTTACAAAGGTCTTGACTTAAAGAAGAGAGTGGTTTCTCCAACTATTAAAGGGCAAAGAAATAAAGAGAATGAAGGAAGTCGAATTCAAAAACTCCTCACTTCAAAGGGTCCTCTTTTCAAAACGAATTATTAGCGCGCTCTAGACAAAGCAATTAGTGGGCGAAGGGATGAACTGTTTAAATTGACTATTCAATGAATAAATTGTAATGAGCAGATAGACACTGAAGATTCACAAACTGTTTTTTTTTCCTCTCTATTTTAAATTTAGAAACCTCCAATTCCATTTCTCGACTTTGATTCTTCGATTCAAAGCGAATTTTGATTAGAAGCGTTAACTAGTACTATAAAGCTTTTAATTTTGCATCAATACAAGTCAATTTGGACATAAAGCATCGATAAAATTGTTTTGAAGTTCACTTAGAATAGATATAGATATCGAAGTTATGAAGAGTTAATGATTATAAGTAACTATTTCTAATGAGTAGAACATGACAGCATCTTAGAATTTTAAAACTTCCACTCACCGCAAACAAGTTTATCTAAACCGAATAGCTGGGAACATATTCACCGGAATCGCCTCGGGAAATATTGAATGGTGCGGGGAATAAAGGCATACTGTTATCATTTATTGGTCAGCTCTGCTGAGTTCATTAATGATTCTTGAAAAGCCTTTTTGGTCTGTCTGAGGACCTACGACATCAGGCTTGCCTCCAATTATAAATGTGTTCTCTCCAGGAGTTTTCACAAGTCGACGTTTACCGTAATCGGTTATCTCACCATTGTCAATGAGAAGGATTTGCCCCTGGCTCTTAAAGTAATAGTAATTTTCCATTTTGACATTGCAATGCGCTTTTCTATGCTTCTCTAGACAGGCTTGGAGTTCCCGAACCTGTGAAATAGCTTTCTCTTTTGTAAGCATACCATTTTGGATTGCTTTTACTGGCTCAATTCCCTCCTCAATTATTGCACTTCCTTCTGAATAATCGACTTTAACTGGAGCACCAACCCCCTCCTTGGCGGCCCATTTTGATAGTTATCTATCGCTTTAGGCGTTAGATTTTTTTGACATAATAGATGGCTCCATTTTTTTTGACTTGGTACACTTTTTCTCACAAAAGGCCTTTTTAATTGTCGGATTTGTTAATGGTTTAGACTCTATACTACCCATCTTCTCTGCGGTGCTTTGAATTAAAATTAATATTATAAATTTTTCTTGCGCTAATCTTTTGTATGGAGCCGTCGTTCTGACTTTATCAGTAGGACAGTATGCCTAGCAAACTCCTTGATCCTTTTTCAGAACCTCGATGTGCCAAAGTTCACGAATTCATTTTTATTTTGATACCTATCAAGCTTCTCAGCTCTACATCTTAGCTTATTGTCCCTCATCCACAGCTAGTTTTATTGACCAGTCACAAATTCGAGTTCGACATCAACAGCATCATTTCGTTGGCAAGAGATGTAATCTCATAAAGTTAGTTGCATCATAGTATTGTGGCATTCATATCTTATCTGATGATCCGTGTGCTAGGATAACCCAATGCACGCAGCTACTCCGTTTTTTTTTTTCTCCTTTCTCTCTCTCATAACAATAAGAAATCGAATATTAAAATTTGTTAGCAGAACTCACGAGACTACGATGAGAACAAAGAGAAGAGGAGTTGAAGCAGACTTTAGCGCTACTCAACGCAAATATCAGGCATGATTTGCATTTTGCTATACTCCAAATTACTGAACTAGAAACGAAAATCATTTGCTACATTTCAGAGTAATATGACAATGAAAGCTATTAATTCGATCAAAGCACAATCTCAGGTTACAAGCACCCGTTATAATTAACGCTTTACAGAAAAAAAATCAATAATGACTAAAAAAGTCTAAACGTAATTAAATTCAGCAATGAATAAATACTCAACCGGTTGTTGCTATACACAACTCGGAAAGTTTCCTCGTTGATATTCTCTGAATGAGAATGTCTAATTCCCACGTCTATCCAACTTTTATTCAACGTGTTAAAGGCTTCTAGGGCCGTTTGATAAGCATCTGGCTGGCTACTATACTCTCGTAGTATAATTCTGAAGATTTTCTTAAAGTTAGCAACAGTGAACTGCGCTTCGTCTCCTTTAAAAAACTATAAAATACTCAGAAAGATTAGTTGGAAGAAATATCCAAAGAATATACCCGAAGCACAAAATTCGAGAGATCCAAGCGAGATGTTTCATAGTTAGCTACGGTTTTAATAAAGGCGAGGTAACTATCCCAAGCCACAACCGTAAACTCGAATTTACAGTCAATCTTTAACGCGGAGAAAATCCGCTCAGTAACCACAGCATTTCGTAAAATATCCTCATGGTGCTCCTTCAAAACGCAGAGATAGAGTCCCTTTCTGCCCAAAAACTCCTGGATATCTAAAAAATCAGATATAGTTTCAAATTTCAGCTCTCAGAGATGAAACATTACCATTAGTTTCTGTAAAATCTTCTAAAGCAGTCTGACTAGTCACTCCTTGCTTGATTTTCTTTAGAAGAGACTGTATTTGCTGATATTTCAGATCCTCAAGCGCTATGCTCTTATTAATTGAATGTTTGAGCAGTCTTGAAAGCTTCACGAGTTTGCTGAACTCTGCGATATATTTCACGATGCTATTCTTATCATAGCAAAACTGAGTCCCATAGGAAGGCGATTTCCGTTTTGGAATACTCACTTTCCGTGCTGAGGCACTTGCTTTCTGACCAACACCCAAACTGATTTCGTTCCCGGCCCCTCTCACTGAAATCTGCGGCTTCACGACCGTCAGAATTATCTTCGGTGTCTTCTTAGGAAAGTTAATCCTGACAGGAGATGTGCTTTTGTAGATTTCAAAAGGTGAGACCCAAGACGGTTTTTTCCTTGAATGAAAGCCATCGAACTGTGTAGTTGTAGCCGTTGTTGCCATCTCCAATTCCTTCCCTGGAGGCTGATCAGTTTTGAAGCGTGTATCTTCCAACGTTTTAAGATTTGTCTTCGAAGTGAGAATTTTATTAAGAATGTGCAACTCAGCGTCATCAAAATGTTTGGAGCCCGCATCAATAGCCGTCGGGTTATTTGTGATTTTAAAGTCTTGCAATAGCGCCTTCCGACTTCCAAAGTTCTTTGGAGATTTCTCAAAAATCTTGAATGCGCCTGAGCTTTGGGTTCTAAAAGTGAAGCTTCGAGTATGACTGTGCTTCTTTGTTAAATTGGGAACTGAATTCTCGCGATTCGGAGAGCTAAGTCTCGATAATCCTGGCGAAGGGATAGTGAATTGACTATCATATCCTATTGATATTGGTCTAAGTGGTGCTCCATCAAAATCTTGCATAGTGCTTGGAGTTGTGATGAATGGAGAGGTTTCATGGACTGTTTTTGTAGGAGAATTTGCGAATAGGACTTTGTTTACTGAGCCTTCTGTTTTTCTGTTGCTTTTGCCTATTGATAGCGATGACGTGCGAACAGGACCACTAGCCGTTAGGGGTTTTGCTTTGGGTTGGGTGAATAATGGAGAGTTTGAGGTCGGAATGGAGGATAGAGCTGCCAGAAGTTGAAATCTTTCTTCGCTCATTTTTTTATTTTTATTAAGCTCAATGCAATCTTCTTTTATTCTGCTAGGATATATTTGACGATGATATTGCAATCTTCATTTTGATACCTTTCTGAATAAGATATTCGCGAAAAAGGTGTTACGAAAGTATTCACAACCTTTTAGGAATGGATTTCTTGGTTTACAGACAACGAAAATGCTCACCATGTTTGCGACCATTACTTTTTTGACTCTATAAGTTATAAGTTACATTTTTTAATTTCAACATCATAATTTGAAATTCAGAACCTTTCCGAAGCTCATTCGAATCCAGTGACCTTGTAAAAAAAAAACTTGATCGAGTCACAAAATGGAAACCAGTCCTTTTGATAGAAAACCTTTAGTGTAGTATAATGTTTTTATTGTAGGATTCAACTTCAGATTAATTGTTCTTCAATTTAGGCGCGTAAAACACATACAAGACTCAGTAACATTTTGATGGATTTGCTTAACATATGTCATCATTTAATTTTTTGAGACTCTCTCTGATTAAAGCATCATTGTTAAATAAATAGATGCTTTCCAACCGCAAAGCGATATAACGCAATACTCAAATATATCAAATTTTTCACTGAGGCATTCAATCCATCACAAAAAAATTAAATAGCTTACAAATTAAATATTAATCCTTCTCTCTGGCACCGGATCTAAATTCTCTTCTTCCCCAGATATAACCTCCTCAACATGTTGATACGTCTGTATCAATTGCTGCACCTCAAAACTCTTCTTCGTATCTAATCTAATCTCATAATCGGGGAACGTCAGAACTAACGCCGTTGGGAAACAAGTGATCTTCTTTATATCCTTTAACCGACGAGTCAAATAAACTCTTGATTTAGTCATCGAAAACGCCAAGATCTCCCCCAATTTAATTCCCAGCATAAACTTCTTCGTCGGCCATCGCCTCAAACTCTCGTTATCTTCTGGATGATACACCCGCGCTTCATATAACCCCACGCCGTAGGCTTTTTGTGACCACATCAGATTCAAAATCAAATGCTTAACCACAACCTCGACCTCAGTGATCCCTTTGTACATCTCCAGTACCTCCTTCACATGAGGATTCGCAGAGTCCTTCTGCTCCTCGATAAAATGCTGGTTATCTTCTATCTTCGATTCGATTTGCTCGGTGACGTTTTTCCAATAGCTCTGTAGCGCTTGCTTCCAGTAGTCCTTCGGCTTAGTTTTAAAAATAATCTCAGGGATGAACTGATAAAATTTTTTCTTTTTCGTCGACTCAAACCATCTCATTGCTCCCAATTGAGCAATTTCTTTGTGATGCTGGTTATACGCTCCAAGACACATGATCATGAGATAATTGCTATAATCGAAATCATATCGCATTTCTTTAACCTCTTGCAGGATCTGTAACACCAATAGGCCTAACCTCACGCGGTCTGAGAGGTAATTTATCTGCTCTTGCTTCTTTGCCAAGTAAAAATATTTCTTAAACACAAGCTTCTGCTGATCCTTCTCTCTGAAAAACTCCATAATAGACTTTGAAACTTTTGAGAGGAATCCTCTTTTCTTATCCTCTCCCTCCAATTTTAAAACATCAACCATGCACTCATCTCCATCGATAGCTCGCTCGCGGTCTTGACCCTCCGTCAGGAACAATCTGAAATCATCCAGCACTTGCAGCTGAATCTGTCTCGCGATTTGCTTGCAAATGAACCTTGCGTTCGTCCTATCATCGATAATGAACTCGAAGGAAGTACCATCAACCAAATGCACTTTCAATGAGTATTTCTGAGTGAAAGACTCACGTGACAGTCCCTCGGCATTGCTCAATTTAGGGCTGTGAACTAGCAAAGGAGCCGATAATCCTAAGCTATCAGCAGGAAATCTTTCAGACTCGTGCCCACTAAGAAGTAATTTGTCTTCAAGATGGAACGTATTCGTTCGATCTCCCTTCCTTTGAGGCGACTTCACTTTGAAGCTTGAGACTCGATTGATTTCTGACCCCAGCGGAGACAATCCCTCGATCCCTTTTTTCGCACCCAGAGCAGATGACAGCAAATTTGCTGTTTCACCTCGTAGATGTGTAATTTGAGTGATATGCGTGCTTAGTGCTCGACGCGAATCACGAATGATCGGATCAGGACTCTCATCATAAAAGAAATCTTTCGGAAGCTTGAGAAAATCAAGCATAAGACGGGAATGCTTTATCTCAGGGTCTTGCAATGCAAGCTGAAGGAAGTTCTCAATCTCCATCTTCCTTATCTCGACGGTTTTTGTACGGAATTTCTTCAACAAATCAAACTTTTTTTCAATCTTCAGGATATTCTTTCCAGGATACGTCTCGTTAAGAGTCTTTGTAAACTGACAGAAATCACTATGACGCTTGAAGCATTTATGATATTTCGATCCCCATGAAAAGAGAATCACGTAGAAAGTATGTGGTTTTCCGTCTTCAATGTGCTCTTCGGATCCAAGGACATGCACATCCATTTTTTTCGGTTCATATTCTTGGATAACTTTCTGCATATCTTCCTCGTTAAGTGCTTTCACATCGATTCCTTGGTCCTGCAGCAATTCAATCGCTATCTTCTTTCGAATCTCTGCGATAGCCTTATCAAATACTTGGATGAACTTCTCCTTGTTCTGGCGGTTCTCTGCATAAAATGTCTCCACAGCGGTTGTGCCGGTGATGCTGAACAGATTAGAGAAGTACTTCCCATCAGGCAAATCCTTCACGATTGAGTTCTGGTCTAATTTGATGATTCTGGCGTGATCTTTCTGGCCATAAGTGCTGCTGACGACGAGGATAAGGTCAGTCATGAAGATTATCTTCGAGGTAATTTCGCTGTTGCTTTCTTTGGGCACACCAGCCATCATTTCCATGAGTATTGTGCGGTCTGGACTATATATCATCATATCTAATTTCGCTCCATAAAGCTCTTGGTATTCCATCATCTTCATGACCTTTTCGTAGTATTGAATATGCAGATTGTTCTCCTCGTTGATGTTTTTATACCCATTCAAGGCGTCTTCGATCTGCTGGTAATCAGGATGGAAATTTGGGGTATTTTTTAACAAATCAGCAAGCAAAAGCGGATATTTCGTGAGTCTTTGAACGGGTTTTATGAGGAAAGACCAAAGATCCATGTTGTTTAGACTCGGTGTATACTCCGTCTGGTCGAGGAACTCTGCGAACTTTTTATTTTTCTCTCGAAGTGCCTCAAGAGTCTTGTGGGCATGCTCGCAATTTGCGGTATATGGATAATAGATCTTGAAGCCACCGACAAATTTGAGCATTACTCCACAAAACTTTGAGTAAGGAGTTATGTTCTTGTATTCTTCCTTCATTGACTTGAAATATTCACTGTTGAAATCATAAATGCTCGTCAAATTTGCAAACAAGGATTCGAATTCGACTTGAGAAATCACGGGCTGGCTGTCTCCTTCGTTTGATTTGAGGTGCTGTCGGAGTGGTTGATAACAGTTTTTGATTAAGAGATTGAGGTGTGTGAGGTAGTTTTCTTCTGATTGGACGATTTCTTTGATGATGTGCTTTCGGTATTTCATTTTCTTGATAAATGACGCGTTTTTCTTCCTAGACTGGAAGCCGCGCCAGATTTTCTGTATCTTGCAAGCAGCTTTAGCTGAAGACTCTGTGTATTGGGACTCAAGGTGGCTTGAAGGTTTGGAACTGGTATCAGCAATCTCCATTGTACTTGATATGTTGCTCGCAATATAATTTTATGATTTAAATCAAGAGTGCGATTTCGAGAAACAGCTTTTGCTGAGATATTCGCAAAATTCGATTTTCAGGGTTAAGATGACTAAACTGAGTTGGTAACACTGGATTACAGATCCCTGGACTATAAGTAAGGAATATATTAGTGCAAATTGCCTTATAAATGCCATAAGGCGGTTCCATAATGTATTAGTCGTTTTTCACTGAGAAGATTGTAAGGACAAAAGTGCATTTTTTTCATTAATTGTTCATTTGATTTCAAAATTATATTTGATAAGCAGTACCAATTCATTTTCATGATGCTACTGCTCGAATCGCAACGCTAGTATCCACAAGATATTAGATTCTGATTATCCTAAAAGGATTTACAAAAAACAAAAAACTATTTCACTGAGCTTTTTGATTATAATTCTACTGACAGCTGAAGAATCTGATAAATAAATATTCGAAGTGAACTGATAATTTTGTCGTTAATACAGAGCGCTCAGATTTTAAATACCAATCCCTCATGATTGGAGCTGTTTGGATAACCGTTAGATTGGAATTTCACCTGGAATCAACAGGACCGTCTCACAATTCCTGCTTAACTACGATAAAGAATTTTTATTGACCCATCTCTACCTGATAATCAGCCCTCTGAATCTAGACATTGATATTTTTCCGGTCAAGTACATTTTCCCACCTGTTTTGGCTATTATTACTATTTCTTCAATACGTTGGTTTCACCTCATCGCGAGACGACTCCAATTTCTCCGATATTCTAAAGCCACAGTTCGAATAGACAAAAATCTCACAGCAAAATTAAGTTTCATCAAACTTTTGCCTCTACATCTCTCCTAAAGACCTTTTTTCAATTTTCTTTCAGTAGTATTAACATTTTTACTGACAAGAACAGGACAAGCGTCCGATATCAAAATCAGCTTAGGTCGGCAATCGGAAAATAACACATCAGAATTTAAATCTAGCGATCAGAAAAATACCAAAAATAGAAATCGATCGCTGCACATAAATACGCTTCAGCACAACATAATATCATAAACAAATAATTTCAAAACTTTCAACCAATACAATACAATACTTCCAATGTCACTTCTCAAGAAACTATACGACAAAATAATGTCAAAGAAGGAACTCATCACGTTTTACAGTTACGAAAGCATCGAAAAAGTCGCAAAAGAGGAAAATAAAATCTCGTGACTATTCACGATAAAGTGTATGACTTGACGAATTATAAGAGTCATCCGGGTGGATTTAAAGTGATTCAGCTTTGCAAAGCGAAGGATGCCAGTGAAGCTTTTGAAAAATACCACTATCCATTAGGCGATGCCAGAAAACAAATGAAAAAATATCAAATTGGCGTTTTGGAACTTCGATTCACCACTTCAGATCAACAAGGGATATCAAAATAAAACTGCGGCGCCGATGAGAGCATGATGCTAGATCTAATTTAATTACAGATAGAGATTATTAAGATATAGTAGCAATGTGGCTTTTTTGTTGTGAAACATTATGAGTTCTATATGATTGCAGCTTTTTTATTAAATTTTATGTTCATGCATCAATATGATGTAACCAAACAATTTTTCTCAACACTATTATGAAATATTATGAAAAGCACTTTCTCCATGCGGAGTCTCTAACAAAAACAGATTTAGTCAGAAGTTAGTTTAAAACATCAGAAACTTATAGATATAAAATTAATCGATCAAACTTCAGTTTGTCTTCTCATGGAAGAACAGTCGTTTTTGCGATCAATGTCTGCGAATTCAGCAGTCTTTCTGCTCCTTCTTGAAAGTATAAGAAACCTATTTTCTGTATTTTCTGAGGGAAATGTCGTTACATCATTCGCTAAAATCCTACAAACGTTTTGGAAAAGCCCTTGTGATGAAATCTCTCACAAATTAGAGTCTGGGCAAAGACTTGCTCTCGAATTTGGTAATCAAAAGGCCGACTATGTGCATTTACAGTGTGGTTGTCTATATTGTGATGCATTATCCGGTACAATGTACTATAGAAATGGAATCCAATACGAAGGCGATTTGTGGGAAGGAAAAAGGAGTGGTTTTGGTGTTTTCAAGAGTCCCTTTTGCGAGCTCATTTATGAAGGCTATTGGAAAAATGATGAACCGACTAAAGGAAAGCTTCAAATTCACCCAGAACGAACGCTGCCATTAAAGCAGTTCATTCCGCGATCTGAAAGCCCTGAAATCAAGTCTCTACCTCCACACAGGTTTTGGAAAGATATACCACTCGAGTTTCGATCCCCTTTCGAAAAGAAATTCTATCAGTATGATGGTGAATTCGATAGATTTGAGCAGCATGGGTATGGGAAAGAAATGCATCTTGATGGAGGTTATTATGTCGGTGGATTTGTGGGAGGCCTTAAACATGGATTAGGTACTTATATTACGCCAAATGTGTGTTATAAAGCACAATGGGAAAATGATAAGATGAACGGGCGCGCTGAAATCTTCTGGGGAGGTTCTTTCAAATATGAAGGGGTCTTCGAAAATGATGTTCCAAGAGGAAGAGGAATGCTCTTTGAAATTGGCACAATCGATTGGGACAAAATGGCTCTTGGATCTAGGCCAACGACATTTGAGGAGCCTTTGGCGATAAAGCGACACATTGCGGGTGTGGACATCCAAGACACATCTAATGCGCTGATGTAATATTTCCAATGGGTTTTGACTAATCTCACAATAAATAGTACCCAAATCGAAAGCGAGAAGAAAGATCTATTAGAGACCCTAGACACAACTTGCGAGCCTAGGCAATATTGCTCTATTATTATTTAACTTATGTTAATTTTCAGACTGATCAGCGTCGGTGGACTTTGTGACAACCAAGACATCTTGGATATTCAGAACTTGGTTGAAGATATAGAGTAATTTATTCTCTTAATCAATTGGAACTAACATTAATTAAAAAGGGTTCATAACCTTCAGTAATTTCATGAGTTTTTTTCAAGAGCTGAGAATTATCCTGATCTCAGAGAAGAAGCTATCGTAATACTTATTTATTAGCAATGGTATAAAATATCCTCTCAACTTGAGGAAGTATATTCTTATCACAGTGAGTATTCAATAAATTCAGTGTAATTGTGTATAATGTGAAGCAAAACGCATTTGTTCAAATTAATGAATCAGCATAATCAACAGTGCTTGGTTTCAATTTTAATTTTCTAATGCTCATAGCCGTTTAAGCTACTCGGTTTTACAAGCTTATGGAAAAAATGGGTAAGTCAGTCGAAAAGCTCCAAACGAAGAGTAAAAAATCTGATAGGTTAGAAAGGCTTCAATGAAGCTAATTTGAGATACCTATTCTAAAAGGAAGTTTGAAATCAACGAAGAGAGATATGGATTATGGAATTACAAGAATGAGTGATATGATTATGTTTGTCTTCAGATTGTTTATCTTATACTAACAAAGGTTGTTCTGCAATTTTTTTATCTCCTCTTTGATTAAACTTTGTGGCTCTATCCTGAAATTGCGTAACATGATGATATCTCTTGAAAATTGTCATCAAATTCAGTTTCTTCCATTGATAGACAGAAATACTTTGGAGGAGATATTGCTGAGTTGATGATTCTTGGTTGAAAAGTTACTTCATATGTTCCTTCATTGAAACATGGTAAATTATTTGAATAAACTGCTAAAGATGTGCCTGATCCTGAATAAATCAGGAAAGAGCACTAAAACTTAGTTGTTTATCTCAACAAGATGAGACTAATTCAGAGTGCAAATCCGAGTTACGAATAAATTTTTAAATTCTAGGATGGGATGATCCAAATTTTCAGATACAAGAGAAAACTCAAACTAGAAGCACAATCAAGGAAATAAATGAGGATAAAGCACAGAGAGAAGAGATAAAAGCCAATAAGATTACAAAGAACCCTTGGAGTGAAGCCACAGATCAAGCTTATAGCGTGAAAAATCAGAGAAAAGTTACTAAAGAAGATTTCGCAAACGCAAAAGGCTCTACTCCAATTCTCATTAAGGGCGAAAACAAAACGATTGGAAAGCATAGCCCTCAAGAGCTCCGAAAACGAATTAAATCTGTAGTTCCAGGCTCATTAGAAGGCTCGCAAAGACAAATTTGTATGATCTTCAATGGCCAAAATAAAATGGTCGGTAGTGGATCTCTCTGCTGCTTTGAAAACTCAGGAGTTAGGGTTGTTCTCACCGCTGCGCACAATTTCATTTTACTTTTACCTACGATTAAAAAAGAGAAATATATAGCAGAGAGCGTTTGCTATCATTTTGGCAAAGTGGATGAGGACAAGTGTGTGAAAGAAAGCGAGATCACCATGTTTCATATCCATCCAAAATTATCCAGATATATTTCAAGGATGTGATCTCGCTTTTGGATTGCTTAAGGAAAATTTTTATTTTACACCTATGCCAGAAAACTGTTATTTGAGCTATCTAGAAAAAGAGTGCCCACGACCGGGAGACATTATTCGGGTTATCGGATATCCTGGAGAGTACAATGGACATCTGTATGAAATGCAAGAGACAATAGATGAAATTCAAAAATCTGGAGAGAATTATATCATTATATACAAAAACATTATACCTTATCCGACCTCATTTATTATTCAATCTAAATATTGGATAAATTTACTGAAGAAAGAAATTATAAAGAATGGAGTCAAAGAGAACAGCCACGAAAAGCCTGACAAAATCGAAATTCCGACTATAAGGTATCTCGAAACACACCTCACCAAGGTAGAAGCGCCTATCCAAAAGAAAGAATAATTATGAACTACTCTTTACACCTGGGACAAATATCATAAATTTTCAACGAAGACGACGCCTCTGAAGAAGAGAACCTTGGAGGTTGAAAAAATTAGAAGTAATCAACAAAACGCCTCGTGTCGGAAGTGGAACTCTCTGTTGCTTTCCAAATTCAAAGTAAGCTTTGTGCTCACTGCTGCGCACAATTTCATTCAGTTCATCCGAAACTCAAATTCGAACAAAGAAGAAAAATACATTGATGAGAGCGCAAGCTGTCACATTGGCAAAATAAACGAAAACAATTTTTCGAAAGGAACCATCATCAAATCCTTCCACGTCCATCCAGAATACAATGATAATAAAGAACTGCTTGACG
>ENA-UOTX01001602-UOTX01001602.1-compost-metagenome-genome-assembly--contig:-NODE-1602-length-15535-cov-16.686764_pt1 | contig 15535 bp, 6 predicted proteins | sample MGYA00238143_ERZ746982 | MGnify/ENA primary metagenome ERZ746982 (study PRJEB28758, sample SAMN06268862) | compost metagenome | isolation source: single cell | place: USA: California, Emeryville, Joint... | reverse complement strand
GAGCTCCCTCTTTTAAACATGCACTTTGGAGCAATCAAAGTAGAGGCCTCTCACTATTTTACAACTAAACTACTTTTACAGGCGACTTTGTGAATTTCAATAGGAAAAATTACTCATTTAAGTTAGCTTATACTTCTGAGCTGAATTTGAGAAGGACAAGTTTCTTATGGAAACAAGAATACACTCACTCACGACTCTCCATTTTCTAAATAATATCAAATTAAGAAACATCAATGCAAAGCGCTTAAATTTTTCTTTTAATAAGCAAATTATTAATTAAAAAGAAACTTGAGAAAGAAAATTATATATTATCTAAGATCTAATTTTTTTGCAAATCGTTGTATTACCAAAAAAAAAGTTGATATAGGTGGATTGTTGAGGAATTATAAAATGATTCCAATTTTTAATTCACTTATACTGAGAAAAATGAGTTTAGAAAGTTGATCTATATTAATTATTTATTCTCACCAAAATCGGATTCTTAAATGAACGTTGTTCAAAAGGGAACCTCCAAGAAATACAAGTCCGCTTTCTTAAATCAGCTTTACTCAATTCTTCAGGTAGCCATCCTTTTGTGCTCTCAAGCAAGTTACATTATCAAGTCCGGGAACTATGGTACAGTAATATGCTGGTCAGACGACGGCGAATACTTCAAGATTTTGAATCCTGCAGTATTCGCAGAGGACATGCTTCCTCGGTTCTATAAGCACTCTAAATACAGTTCCTTTATCAGACAGGTAAATTTATCGGCAGGTTTTCGGTGCTTAAAGATGGAATAGCTCAATATTTATGGATTCAGGAAAACGAATAAAGAATACCAGGATTGTAAGGACTGCTATATGCATCCTCATTTCCAAAGAGGCAGAGCGTATAGTCAATTCCTTTGAAAAAGATATACACATCCAATTTTTTCTAGGGATCTGCTAAAGAACATCTCCAGAAGCCTAGGGCTCTCTGCCAAATTAATTCCTACTTCAAGCACCTCAGACGATTTAATTGAGGAATTGCAGGTATATTCTATGGTGACAAATTCTCGAGTCTCATTCTGAATAATCTAGAAAAGGAAACAGATTCTAACCAACGAAGGCTCTCCCCGGAGAACAGACAGCTCTGGATTTGAAAGTCAGCTCCACATGATGAAGTAAGCAATGTTATAGTGTTGAGCTATTATTGATTTTATTTGTGTTTTAGTGAGAATGTACATCATATAATGGGAATAGTGAGCAGGCTTTCAGCAAGAACTGAACAAAGAGGGGCTAATGAGGTAATGCGCTTTTTAAGAGGGATAACCAAGTATTGAATTTTAGGAGTACCTTTCCTTCAAAGCAGAACTTTTTAAGGTGTTAGAATTCGAAAAGATCGATCAAGAATAATTTAATCTGTGTAAAGCAAGAGGATATCAGTCAGCTTCCATTGAACTAATTGAGAACAACTAAATTACATATCGACTTCTACATTACATATCGATTTTTTCATTTTTGTTTTCTACAAAATAGAATTTAACTATTGTAGAATAGGCAATAAGTCTATCTTGAAGGCTGGAGACTAAATAATCGTTAGTCACATTAAACATCTCAACTAAAAACCCAACTATAGGTTTTTGGTTGAATTGAAATCTTAAAATCCTCAAACGATTAATTAGGGGGCCCAGTCAGGATACAGCCTAATAAGATCTGGAGTCCTGAAAACGTCTCTTAATTTCGAAATAAGAGCCTATCTATCTGCATTCTCAAAATCTATTAATAAGTTCTCTTGTTTTTTTCTTATTGGAAGAGTTGATTTTTTTTGAAAACTTCATCTTATTTGTACACTTTCAGACTAGAGAGCTTTTACGGGTGAGATTCTTTTTACTATGGGACCATTATCGGTGCAACCTCGTGGTCTAGTGATTCGTATTGAAGAGATAATTTGATGACCATTTGTGCTAAACCCGCACTTTTCTAAACCATATCTTATTCATGAAAATAATCTTTCTGATAATAATCGGGCACAAGATCGTCGTACCAGGTTTATCGCGTTTGGTACGGCTGAGAGATAGAGCAATAGAAACTAGAAACTCAGAAGGCTTCATTTAGATAGCTAGTACCTAACAACCATTGACCAACTTATAACAAAAGTACCCAATTAATCAATCATCAGAGTACTTTAATTTTAACTCGACAAATATCAGTTGAATAAGTCTCAATAATTGACTCCATTACAGACAAAATTTTCTGGCTGATGCGGCGGCATCTCCTATCGAAGCTAACCCAAGGAGCATAGTTAATCTTGCTCGTAGCTTGAGCAAAATGTTAGCTCAAATAAAACTTTAAATTTAGATGGTTGATAGGTTAAATTTCAAGAAAATTTGCTTCCTAATCGAACAAACATCAAACCAAAATAATTTAAAGAAATTGTGTTTCTACAGAAATTCGATTTAAATAAAATCACTGGTCTTATCTGTCTAATCTGGAATAAAAATACAAACCCCCCGCTTTCATGCAATTTGTTATTTTAATCGAATGCTTTATTAATAAACTATTTCAAAATAAAATGGAAAACAGCCAAGCGTCAACCACCACGCGCTTAAGCAAGAAGTTCGATTTCGTCAAAGGTCTTTTCAATGTGTTAGAAGTGATCACTTCATATTCTCAAGGGACTAACCATATTTTAGTCTGGTAGTTTCAATTCCTTGATTTGCTGGGGAGAAGACGGCACTTACTTCAAGATTCTGGAGCCGGAACGGTTTGCAGAGACTGTGCTACCACTCTTTTGTAAGCACACAAACATCGATTCTTTTATCCGACAGGTACACATGATACCTTTCATAAAATGACATTATACTAAAAATAACACGCTTTTAGCTTCATATGTACAAGTTTCATAAGACCTACAGAGAGTTCCACGAGTGCAAGATGTGCTACATGCATTCTTCCTTTCAAAGAGGTAGAAGGTAAGGAATAAAGAAAGCCTTAATTGGATATCTAATGCACTTGCTAGAGAGCTATTAGAAAAAGTGAAAAGAAATCAGAGAAGTGATAACAGCGATTCCTCATCGGTAGATATACTCGAAAGTCAGTCTACGAAAAAAGTACTCGTGGATTTGATAACCATTTCTAATTAAAGTTCCCAGAGAATAAAAATATCAAAAACTACATCAACAATCAGCAATGAAGAAGCCGCACTTGATTACTTTGCTGGAATCACTGATATAGATGCCGCAAAGATGGAGTAAAATGAATTTATTTGATCTAATATTTAACTATTGGGATAGGAAAAACGTTTTATTTATGTTGGAGAAATATTGTCCAGTTTTCAGACCGAGCGGCTCTCAAGAATCAGAGAGCGGAAGTTTTCTTCAAGTAAAACACGTTAGTTAAACATTCTTTGACGAAATCGAATAGGAATACCTATCATTCCGAAAGGATATTCACAAATTGCTTGAATTCGATAAGATTGATCAGGGATTAATATAGCATTATAAAAGTTTCAAAAAAGTTTCAGCTTTTGTGGCTTTTTGTTGTTATCTATAGATTTATTGTGAACACATGTTGCACCGTTAATTCAAAATTCTGGAGAAGGGCTTTTTTGAGCCCTTCAGCCATAATCAGTTTTAGAAATCTGAAATAATACTTAAGGACTACGTCAGCTCATTTTGGAACTTGGATGAATAATTTTGGGTCGTCCTGAGATCACAGTCATGTGCACCGTTTTCACAATTTAAGAGGTTTGATCTCAAGCTTTGGACAATTTTATTGGCAGTTTCAGTTTCTAAATGAACCAAATTTTGATGAAAACATAGCAGAAAATTCTCATATTTGTGAATGTCTTCAAAAAGCCTGCCATCTTATCTCGGCATGTTCACTTTGAAAAGCAATAGCTTATTGCTCCAACACCGAAAAATGAAAAAATTGAATGATGTTGTCTGATCTGCCAGAATTGGTGTTTACATATTGTTGATGAAGAAAACACACAATAGTTTTCTACGACTCATCTTATGTAACTCTAAATCCAACTGAAAGCAGAGGCCTTCTCTCTCTTGCTTTCGATAAAGTATTTTTACTTCAGCTTATTTGTCTTGGAAACATAAATGAATGAAACAAATTTAGGTTCTTTTTCAGTTCGAGCTTTGGAGTGGTTAAATTCAGCTACGATCAGACGAGCAGTCCTACAATAAAATCTAAACCAGAAGAACTCTGCTCTCATACCTCCCTTTTTGCTTACTATTCATAAATTTTCTCTCATCATCTATCAAAACTTCCTACTAGCGATCATTGAGAATCCTAAACTAGTCTCTCAACCCATCTAAACATCCTTACCATTCAGTCTCTGTTTTAAGAGAAACGGAGATGACCTTCAATTTAAAACAAGCAATCTGGATGAAAAATAGTTTTTCTAAAAAAAGTTTTCGGAATTTCGATAATTGGCTCCTCCTATAACATTAGGAGTGCTCCAGCAGGTGAATGCTCCTCTCTTTGAAGATAGAAAGACAGCTGCAAAGTGGAAGAAAACTGGAAGCCACTCAAATCGAAACTCAAATAAATTACAGATATTAATTTGCTACAGGAAAAAAAATTATCATTGAGGCTCCGAATTAATTTGGAAAAAAATTTAAGAGAACAAGCCATGAGAATTTATAAAATTCTCCTGCCTCAGTAAAAATTCGAACTTATCTGTGGCAATCTTCTCTCAAAGCTACCTCGAAGGGAGATGTCAATTCTTGTCATGGAAAGCAGAGTATCGATGATTAGACAAATAAAAAATTGAATGATTAATAAAATTAATCGCGAAACCGATGTTAATTTCTCTCAAAGATTCGTTGCGAACCAATTCAAAATAATTTTTGTTCACCAGTGACCGGCCATAATAAAAAAAATCCGTATTAGTTTACGCATTAATCCAAAATGTGTTACAATCTGAATCAAACGCAGCCAGTTCTGCCTTAAAACGCTCGCAAATAAATCATCGCAAGACTCTGTTGATAAATAAAATAGAAATGAAAAAGTCTATAACTCCTCCCACAAAGCATTCATCTAGAACGAAGCGCAAGGGCGATTTCGTAAAAGGGCTTTTCAAAGTTTTAGAAGTGAGCTCTGCATATATTCTTTAATCGCGGACTAATCCTCATTGATAGTCGGGCAGGTTCAATACGTTGATTTGCTGGGGTGAAGATGGCACTTACTTCAAGGTGCTAGACCCAAAGCAATTTGCAGAGACGGTCCTTCCTCACTTTTGTAAACACACGAACATCGATTCATTCATCAGACAGGTAGCGGCATCAAATTTATAACGCCATGACAAAACAAATTATAGCTTCACATCTACCAGTTCCACAAAATATACAGGGAGTTTCATGAATGCAAGATGTGCTATATGCATCCGTCATTTCAGAAAGGTCAACCGTAAGAAATATTATCATTGTTGATCCCGTTTCTAATAAGTTTTTAGAGAGCTACTAGACAATGTAAAGAGGGTACAGAAGTGCGATAATAGTACCAATTCATCGGCAGAAACACCCGAAAGAGCGTCTAGGAAAAAAGTAATATTGGCTTAGACTGTCATTTCTGATTACAGTCCAAGCGAATAAAAATATCAACCACTGAATCAGCAATCAGTGATCATGAAGCTGGTGATGGATACTTTACAGGAATAACTGAGGCGGATGCCGCACAGATGGAGTAAATTGAAGTCATTTTACTTCTGAGATTAATCGTTGGATAGGAAATGTGCTTTATTTATCTTGGAGAAATATTGCCCAATCTTCAGACAAAATACTATGCAAAAAGTTGAAAGCGAGAATTTCTTTCAGGTAAAGCATGTTGATTGAATATATTTTCATAGCTCTATTTAGTTATTTTCATTGTTCCGGAATGATGTGTACAAATTGCTTGAATTCGATAAGATCGATCAGGAATTGATTTGAATCTATGAGGTTTTGATGCTTTGCTGTCAATATATGGATTAATTTTTTCTTCTATTCTGATATTACATTATGTATTTGAAATATTCAAGTTGTATTTTTTCGAGTTACTCAACTAATACTACCTCAGAAGTATTCAAATAGAAAAATTCTTGGTTATGCGAGAAGTCTTTTTCTCCAAGGAGTTCGAACGCAATTGGAGTTCATTAAACTCTCAATACTTAAAATTTAGGAGTCTATTTACTTATCTCAAACGATTTTTGAAGGACAAACAAACTAAACATCTTGACGATTGATTCTAAGAATCGAGCTCTTCGTTGGTAAAATCTCAGAGACTTGAACTCAAAAAAATTGCTTTGAAATTATTCTGGACACAAGACTTCTTCGCAACACATTTTGGTTACTCTTAAACTAATTTGAAATAGATTCTATCCAGAGAGAGCCCCGATTCTCCCTGATTTGCTTACCTCTGAAAAAATAAAAGCTTTCTAGCCATTGAGAGCTCCGATTTCAATTATTGAGATTCATCAACTTAAAGTCCTCGAATGCAGCCAAACCCAATGAAAGAATCTCCTAAGTATTCGGCCAATCAGAGGAAGCTAATTTTTCACATCTCAACCAACATAATTTTATTATGGGCAGTTCTTTCTCCATAAAAATTCCGGCTTTCTAAAATCAAATTCAAATCCCGGGAGAAGAAATACCCGTTTCGTTAGTCACGATAAAAAAGCTTGCGAGCAAGAAATTTCCATTTATCAATGCTGATAATCAATATATTTCTCCATTTCGTTGGTTACACATTCGATTAGTAACTCCAAAGAATTCGCTTGCTTGGACCTGCGGTATGGATCTTCTTCCTAATTTAAGGGAAGAAGACATAAGGTATGATTTTTCAGTGCGATTAGTTTTTTATATGCATTCCTTGAAATGTAATTAATTTTGATGAAGAGTCCTGAATATTAACACCTCATGAGAGAAATCCAAAGTAAGACTCTCTAGCCAACGATTTTCGAGAAATTCAGCGTTGCTTTTTCAGAAACTACTGGGATAAGCAAAATATACTGACTAATATACACTGTTCACAGATAGGTAGTATTGCGTTAGGACTGTTGTCAAACGTATTGACTGCATTGCTCATAATAGTGCTGATGGTAATCGAGAAAATAAAAGGCAAGAAAATTGCGATAAAGAAGAACGAGAAAATGCTGAATCAAATTAATTAAGACAATGAAGAAAACCAGAAGACAGTAAGGACAGGACAGAGATATTGGTATTCTCCGGAAAAGAAAACAAAGAGGACGATACGAATGATTTTTTCCTCTCCAGAAAAGAACTATCGGAAACAGATCACTGTAAAAATTATCGTACTCCTGGATACTTTACAAAAAGAAATCAGATAACTAGGAGAAAGCAAAAAGGATCTGAAATATGAGCATTCCCTAATGAAGAATCTTTTTGAGGAGCTTTCATTGAAATTGTTTATATATTTCAGTTGCATGTTTTTGTGAGGAACCAAAACATAAGTGTTGTAGATAGAGCATCAAATGAACTGGTTCTCCTTCATTATAACTTTTACATCGAGTATCACTAAAAATGTGACGACTATCATACCATTTTTCTGAGTTCTGAGTGTGCTGTTGTAGAAAGTATTTATACTGAATAGCTGAGAAAAGTTTGTTCCCACCTCTTCCTCTCCTCAAAGATTTCTGATGATTAATTTAGCAAAGTATTCTGCAGGCTCTCGTATCCATCTAAATTTCACTCCACAACCTTAATTTCTCACTGAAACACTAGCAGCGATAAGCAATTGATAGGACATCTAGTATTCTAAACATAAGAAGAATGCTAAATCCTACTTGAGTGAAGCTGAGACTGAGACTCAAAACCTCGATTAGAGATTATAACGTGACTTTCTCCACAACTATTGAATGAGGCTATTTCATCTCTCAAATCAATGTCTTTACATATTTTCCGAAGAATCAAGGGAATCAAGCAAATTTGAATCAAAAAGAGGTTCTTCTTGTTACAAAACAACGTTTTTTCTGAAACTTGTGCGTATAAATGAGACAGCTCGATTCTCCGTTGCTCGGGTTGAGTTATTTGAAAGGAGAAACGATCAAGCTAATTAGCATATCGAGAAAAGCTCTTCTCAAGCTGTTGGCATCAAAGCACAGATAAAATTTATCGCAGCGCATACAGTTGAACTCAAATATAAAATAATCCAGTGCTAAGCAATTCGCAGATCAGGTTGACAATTGCTAAAGGAGGCGAGACTTACTAATAAAGATATTGATGGAGCATAACCACCAGTCTTGTTCAAAATAATTCAACAATTAAAAATTTTATGAATTCCTTACGGAGAATTTGATTAAAATAAAAAGCGAACGGTTTATAATTAAATTTGTCAAACAATTTTTTTTTGTTTGGAATAACTCACATTTGAAATAATTCTCATATTAATTTTGTAGTCATCAACTCTAATTAAATAAACTCTTTGATTTTATCAAATTAGGAACTTAATTTGGCATCAATAACAGTAAGCCTGTTCGAAGACTCTGATAAATTCAGCATCGTTTTTTGTTTATAATAAATTGTTGATAAGATAGAGAAATGGAAGTTCATTCATTCTCAAGCAATACGAATTCGTATACAAAGAGGCAAATGTCCGATTTCGTCAAAGGCCTTTTCAACGTATTAGAAGTGAGGAGCATCTCCTGTTGAATCTATGATAACCTTTACATAGTCTGGCAACTTCAATTCCATCATTTGCTGGGGAGCAGACGGTACATATTTCAAGGTCTTAGAACCGGAGAAGTTTGCAGAAACCGTGCTCCCTCACTTTTGCAAGCATACTAACATCGATTCATTTATCAGACAGGTAATTAATACCAAGCAAATCATGTGATAATCAAACAAACTCATTAGTTGCATATGTACAAATTCCACAAAATCTACAGAGAGTTCCATGAGTGTAAGATGTGCTATATGCATCCGTCCTTTCAAAAAGGCAAGATGTAAGAATTAAAAATACTTGGGATGCCTCACTCATTTCAATTACAGAGAACTATTAGAAAACGTGAAAAGAACCCAAAAAGTTGACAATAGTGTCGCTTCAATGGCAAAGCAACTTGAAAGACAACCCGCGAAAAAAGTACTCTTAGTTTGTTAATCATAGTTGATGAAGTTTTCAGAGAATACAAACATCAAAGACTGAATCGATACTCAGGAATTATGATTTTGGACAGGGGTACTTTAGTGAGATTAGTGAAGCAGAAGAGCGAAAGATGAAGTAAAATTAAAATTGCAATGATTTTGGTTCTAATCTGTTTGAATAGTCAAAATGTTTTTGTTCTTTTGGATAAATATTGTCCAATTTTCAGACAGAATTCATTAACAAATGCTGGCGAATCTAATATGTTTCAGGTAAAACAACATTGATTGAGGATTTTTGATAGAATTCAATAGGAATATTTATTGTTTCGACAAGATATTTACAAGCTGCTTGAGTTCGATAAGATCGATCAAGGGTTAATTTAAACATTAATAGTTTAGGCATGTTTCAAGGATTTCATTCGTGTAAATTGGTTATGCGCTACATAGTTTATGTACCATGAATCTGAAGTTCACCAGCTGCATTGCTCAAGTGATATTTTGGTCAATTGTTTTTTATAGTCCAAATTGAAGCCAAAATAACAAGAATGCTTTCTTAAATTCGATATTTATTACCTGATTAAGTAGAAATCTTTCTGGAAGTCTGATAAAAGATTGTGTGTCTTTTTTCTTATACCATTAATATTCTCCTATTTTGCTAAGTCGATCAGAAGATAATATGATTCCTCCCCCAAGCCTTCGAGAACTCGATTTTAACCAACAGTTCCGTAGGTTTGCCTCTCAACACACACATTTACTTGAATCACTGAATTACCAGACCCTCGAAACATCTTTAAAGGCCCCGCTGTTAATCTGAGGAAGGTCTGCAAGTCGGAGAAAATACCGAATTTCTATTCAAACATCAATTTTGACAAAAAATCAAGGTTATACGAACCAGGACACTGCTAATATAGCAACAACCTTTCTATGTCATGTCAGTTTTGATAGAATTACAAACATAACTTGATTTAGTTTCTGAATTAGATTTGTATTAGCAACCTCGCTGCTTTACCACCCTTATGGGATGAACTACACTGTTTTACCTATTTCCAAATTTACCCAAAAAATTTATAAGACTGACACCAATTCCAGAACGAGCTCCAAATCATCTGTTTCAGTCATGAGTAGATAACATTTTAGTTGGCTTGTAAACGAATTGCTGCTCATTCTGCTTAATAAATTTAACTTCCAAAAAACGCAATTAATTATTTCGAAATTAGAATTATTATAATCTGATGCACTTCAATAGAAATACCGTAAATTGTTCTTTTGAACTTACCGCAATCTTTTGAATAACTCTTCATTCTGACTAGCAATCTTGAATTTTATAACAGAGTATAAATTTATTAGCATTGGAAAGAACAACAACTTTTCAGAGGAAACAAGGAGGGAGAGAGAGCAAGTTCATAAGATATATACTAAGGAATTAATGCGGTGGCTAGAGTGAAAAGCTATATTCTTAAAGGTTTGTTTTTCATTGAATATTTTCATGGTAGAACGAGCATCTCCTAATGAATCGTCAGGCAGAGCTGATAGAAAAATAGCAGAGTTGATTAATTTGATCTTGAGTGAAAATTAATGGCTAAGATAGCTTTTGATTGAAAAGAAGCTCCAAAATAATTCTTATGCGTACTGATCGTCAATGCAGATTTATTGAGATATATAGAGACTTGATTATCGCCTGTTGTATTGTTTTATTAATTCATATTTTTGAGAACATGTTCGCACATATTTTTACAGATCGTGCACCGAAGCAACGCAAGAAATACAAATCTCGCTTCATAGAGAGCCTATTTTCAATATTGGAGGTAACTTATTTTTCTGTCTCTGATTTATTTATCTCATATAGTCCGAGGAATATTTCGACATAATCAGGTGGAGTCAGGATGGCTCATGCGTCCTAATTATTGACCCTGACTTATTCACCAAGACGTGATTCCTCGACTCTTCAAACATTCAAAGCTTTCTTTATTCGTTAGACAGGTGTGCTTCTTTGCTTCTTTCCGATCATCTTATTTAATTGTTAGTTGCACATGTATCGATTCGCTAAACATACAAAGAAGTCGATCGCTACTCCATAGCTTACTCACATCCTTATTTCCAAAAAGACCGTCGGTAATTACATTCATTTTGGAGCTTGGAACTAAAAGAGCTTTAGGGACTTGCTTGCGCGAGTAGAGCGGAGCAAGCAAGATAGAAAAACAGCAGTAGAAAAAGAAGCTGAGAAATCACAATCTTACCTCTTTGAAGAACCTTTTCAACCAGAAGAGGAGAGCAAAAAAGTTATTAAAATCTCAGCAGACGACTCTATATCTTCTGGCATGACAGTTGTTAATCAACTTGAACTCATGGAGATAATCGCAGTCAATGATTTACCAGCTATGAAGTAAGTGAACCTCCCTTCAAAAAGTAAATATAAGGCAATTAATTAATTAGTGAGAAAGCTAGCTATCTGATGTCTAAATATGCTCCACATTGGTGGGGTCATGAGGAAGTTCCAAGCCGAGAGAGCCGAGATAGGAATCAAGTTACAACACAGGTATTTATCATATATCAAAATTTTGTTAACTTCAAATTGTGTAGCTAGACTCCGAATGTAGGAAAGATTTAGAGAAAATATTGAGGTGTGACGAAGAATATGAAACTTTGAGTAATTTACCCATTTGAAAATATAGATGTCTTCTTAAAGTATTCTAAGATATACGGCACAGATTGATTTCAATAAGCAATCTTGTATTTCTTGATTTAAAATTCGTATTTTCACAACACACTCCATTTTGGAAGCAGGAATCTTCAGAGTTAGTTCCGAGAACCCATTGTTGTATTTATCACTGAAGAGAATCTTCCTAGCAGGAACACATCTGAACATTGGAATATACTCATTCCAATATATAGCATTCTGATGTTAGAAAATCATACTTTTGAAAATGATATTCGATAACCTTTCAAAGAGGTTAAATATCAGAGATGCTTATCGAATTTGAGTTGTCATATATTTCAAAAAATGCTCATATTGAGATTAACCTTAATTAAGTAAAAATTAATTCAAATTGTCATTAATATGTTTTGCGGTAGAAACTACTACCTCTCATTAGAAAGACTTGACTAGACCACTGGTTGCATGCAGTTCTCAATCCTCGGACGATAAATCGGGATCCTTCTCAAATATCAAAGACTCCGGAAATCTGAAAGGTCTGCTATTTTTCATTGTTAAACAGAAGAATGAGAAATTCTTTCTCTCCTCTCTATCAAAGGAGTTGTCAGCAAGTCTGTGGGAGCCTTTAAGTCTTTGCTGGCTCAATTTGGCTGAAATTTTGTCGAGAAGCCCCGAGATACAATGTCCTCCGCGTCCTTTACCCTTCAGGTCCATGATGAAAATGTAATATCAAAATGTGTATTGAGACTTGAGTTAGTTTGTTAATTGTTCACAAGTGATCTACAAGGACAGCTGCATTCCTACGGCCATTTAGCAGAGTGAGAGGAACTAACATGGAGTAGCTCCAGCTACTAAAAAAAAAAAGGAGGACCCAAATTAACTTTAAACTGAATCCAAGCACCTTAATTGCGCGAATGGTTTTATCAAATTCTCTTCGAAAAATTCAGGAATAATGTTTCGGGAATGATGAATACAGTCGAGGTTAAGTCAAAATTAAGAGTAGAGCCATCCCAATGTGCTAGTTCTTCGGTTTTTGAATTTCTTCAGGGATGGCGTAAAGGGCTTATTATCTTCCTTTTAATTATTCAACGTTCTGTTTCCAATCACTTCTCATTTTGTACCTTACACTACAACCTCAAGTATTAGGCATGTAGAGACTAAAATTAAAAATTAAAGAGCTCGAACCTCTCATTTTGAGCGTTCTTAAACTCATTTCTGAATTCGAGTTGTCGGTTTGAAAAAAAAACAACAAAAACCACCACCTTTTGTCCATTAATTGATGTAATTTACTCAAAATAGTGTGATGAAGGGTCCAACTCACCGATTGAAACCTTGAGAATTGGTTCTAACAAGAAGCAAAGGATTCAGTAAACATTCATGCTATTACGCCATGGCAAGAAGAATGTGAGCGCACAATGATTGTAATGTGATTTATTCCCGAGAATTATTCATAACACTGTGAACTGATCAAAGATGTACCAAGTTTCATGAACAATGAAACCAAAAAAATGAGTAATTACATTAGAAATATATCATTATTGAAGACCACAACGCCTGTTACCGATTCTAAATGAAAGCCTTAATGAGTCCTAGTTTTTACACAGCTGATAAATCAATGATGCCAAGGAAAACTTGAAAAATTTATTTCTCTGCTAATAAAAATCGTAAAAAATTATTTCAAAATCGGAAATCTGATTTTTATATAATTCATATTAATGAACAATAGAACACTTCTAAGATTTTTTTTCGTGGCTCTTTAATTATCCTGAATAACCAGCTCGCAAAATAGAATTTAGAGCATGTGCAATAATTAATGAGTTTACAGGACCGAGCTTTCTTTCTTTATTTTAACGTCCTTAAAGCCCTTGTGTGAAAAAGCATTTCAGTTCTCGAATGGTACGACTTAGGAAGCAAATTATGGAGTTAAGACCGAGTCCCCCAGCAAGACCAGCAGCCTCATGTGTTACTTAAAGAGTTTTAATATCGAAATAGCAAAACTGTTTTAATTTGAAGAACCGTCCAAATTAATGACCGCCGTAAGTGTTTTAATTAAAAATATACCCAAGGAATTCTATGAATGAAATATGTCAGTGCGGAATGATATAAATATATAAAGGAATTTTCAGCATCTCCTAAAATTGATTTATTAAAACAATTTGTGAGAATATGTCTGAACTCAAATCAAATCACAGCCGAAGGCAGCACAAGAAATATAAATCCCGTTTCTTAGAGGGTTTGTTTCAGATTCTCGAGGTGCGTTTAAATTCCTGACTGCTGAGAGTTTTATCATATTTGAATATAGTCTCATGAGTACGACAAGATAATCAGCTGGAACCGAGACGGAACCCGAGTTCTGATCTTTCATCCTGACTCGTTCGCCAAGACAGTTATTCCTCGATTCTACAAGCACTCAAGCCTCGCTTCTTTCATTAGACAGGTATTTAATTGCTTTGTTTGTCCAAATATACCAACTTATTGGTTAGCTGCATATGTACCGCTTCGCGAAAACGTACAAAGAATGGGAGAACTGCTCAATGACTTACGAGCATCCTAATTTCCGGAGGGGCCGACGGTAATCAGCATCTACTAAAAAATTAACTAATCTAAACCAATTATTTATCAGTGACCTGCTGGAGAAGATTGACCGGAGTACAGCCGAGCCACCCAAAGAAGTTTGCGCACTTGATGAAGAAGTCGACCAAGAACCCAAGGCCACAAAATTTATTAAGATTTCAGCTGAAGAGTCGATAAATTCTTATGGGACCTTGCTAACAAATATGGGATTTATGGAAACAACGACTAAAGATGAAGTCAAATCAATGGAGTAAATGAATTTCTTATCAATGAGCTGAATTCTTTATCAAGCGAGAAAGTGAGATATATTATGGCTAAGTATACTCCTTTTTGGAGTGGCCAGAAAGAATGTGCGGGCCAAGATAGCGACAAAGCTAGCACGCAGGTATCTTGAAATTTTTGTTTTGAATTGACAAGATTTTTTAGATTTTTGCTGAATTTAGTAAAGATTTACAGAAATTATTAGGATTTGATAAAATCGATCAAGAATGATCAGAAACTTCTCATGTTTCTCTTTTTTTGGGGGTTATATTCTTTCACACCACTATGATTTCAATAATTTGAGTTATAAATTAGTATATTGCCATTTCTAAACTTCAGACTTTACTTTCATTATTAAGTCAAACCATTCATTTGTTTTTATCTTTTTCAAGTAATTTCTCTAATAACATCGGGAGTTTACATAATCATAACTCAAAACAAGCTCTTCATTTGAGTTGAAAACTCAGGACAAATTTCTGAGTTTCTGTCTACTTATCAAAGATGAATCATTGATCTTGTCTGATTTCAAAACAAATCAGAAACCAATGCTTTCCGAGACTTGGGATTGTAAGCGAAAAAGCATTCGTTTGATTCCTTTGCTTTAAACAACAAACTAAAGTGTATGCCAAAATAATGTGGGCTTTGTGTATTTTTCAGTTTTATTTTATTTTCTCTTTAAGAAATCTGAGATGCAGCCTAAGTACTCATCGCTGGGTCGTCAGCTAAACAAAGTGACACCAAACAACTTCTAATGGATTATGAAATTATGTAGCGCGAACACTAAATTTGAGATAGTACTACAAATTCGAAGATAAGGCAATTCTTAAGGGAGTACCGAAGTAATACTAACTTTCGTGGTTTAAAGCAATGGCACAGAGCTCTGTTCTGGGATGAGTTTAGAAAATTTCAAACACAAACCCGAACAATCAATAATTTATGAATTATCACCATTCAATCGAAGTATTTGTAACAAGAAGAATCGAATGGCATTACAA
>ENA-UOTX01001601-UOTX01001601.1-compost-metagenome-genome-assembly--contig:-NODE-1601-length-15564-cov-8.586686_pt1 | contig 15564 bp, 10 predicted proteins | sample MGYA00238143_ERZ746982 | MGnify/ENA primary metagenome ERZ746982 (study PRJEB28758, sample SAMN06268862) | compost metagenome | isolation source: single cell | place: USA: California, Emeryville, Joint... | reverse complement strand
TGTAGCTCAGTCGGTAGAGCGCCAGGCTGTTAACCTGTAGGTCGGTGGTTCGAACCCACCCAGGAGCGATTTTTTTTCTTAGACTGTTTTAAGAAGCTTTTTCGGCAAACAATGATTATTCTTACTCTATAGATCGAACGAAAGACAGATTTGCATCAACATCGCTTCGCACAGTCTTTAATAGTAAAAAATCCATTGCATTCAAGAATTAATCTGAGCATTTTCAAATCAAATTCTTATTTTCGAAAACCTGTTTTTTGTGGTGAGATAATTGTAACCATTCATTCGGCATTCAGATAAAAGTCATACTATAGATATATACAGTTACTTTAAATTAACCTACTACTAGACTTTTTAACACTATAATCAGTAGCATTTTATACAATCATTTTCAACGATTCATCCACAATAATTCTAATTGCTTTCTTTACATTTGCAAATTTCTTCATTGAAGTCTAGATATTGCCTTATTCTTCATCAGCTTCCTTAGAAAACTTCCTTTTCTTTGGGCGTGGAAGCTTAACCCCGAGAGCTCTCTCGAGCTTTGAAATAACTGCGACACTTGGAATAGCACGACCAGCCTCATAGTCTCCTATTACGCTCGCCTTCTCATTGATAAGCTACAAATATCACAAAAGATTAATTTCTCAAGTCTCAGTCATATCTACCTGAGCGAGTTCAGCCTGCTTGAGTCTTTTCTTAGTTCTTGCCTGCTGTATGGCGATCTTAAGCTCAAAAGAAACAGTCTCGACTAGACACCATCAATTAGTCTATCACCTCTCTGCTTTTATTTACCTTTGAATTCCTCCGCTTCGAGGATTTTGGAAACTTTTATTGGACCAGCTTGTTTATTCATTGCGCCAACAGCTTTTTTTACAATTTGCAATTAGATTGTGATGAGTAACTGCGTTACTTTTCTTAACGGTTTCTATCTGCTTTCCGTCCTTTATAGCCTTAGAAAGCTTAGCACCTTTGCTTTCAGCTATTTTATGTTAGATTGGCTCAAAAATCAATGTCATACGTGCAGGCTTCTTTGAAATAACAGTATATTCCCAGTCTTGGCAAATCATTTGCTTTTCAGTAATTTTTGCTTGTTTGTTTATTATCTATTTCTGATGAGACTTTAATTTCTTTATCTGTAAGAATCCTCAAATCAGAAATCGACTTTGATTATCAGGTACTGATCACAATTTTATCAGACGCTAGCCAATGCAAATTCACCTCTATCATTACCACGTTAACCACACTTCCTTCCTTTCCATGAGAAACAGTTCCCTTTACAATATTGTCTAAGCTTCACTTTGGAAAAATACGATCTTGGCTGAAGATTTGTAAATTTACACAGAAATAAAATCTCTAAGGATAAGCTAATAGAGATTTTCGAGGGATTCCTACAGCCGCCATAATTAAATAACAGTCTTCAGAGAACACAATGCTCTCGCCGGCCGACGCGTCATACGTTCGGATCAAAATCATAAAGCGATTTGGTGACATGTGGGTATATTTGGCTTTTTACGTCTGTGCATGCATTATCCGCAACGCATATGAAGATGTGATCGCCAATCCTGACGATTGCACTTATCGGTTAATCAGATTCTTGAACTTGTTCTATTACGGCTACAGTGTGTATGTGGGTTTCATGATTGCAACGCTCATTGGGTGCATTTACCCGCAACTGGATACGCTGTTTCGGATAATCCAAGTGTTTGTTTTCGTTGGTTATTTTTTCACAGTGCTTCTTTATGCAAACTTGGCAGCTTATACCCTCGATGATATCTGCAAAACCCAGAATTTGGAGATTTGGTTTTTCTGTCTTGCTTACATTGTCGCGTGGTATGTTTTTCTCGGAACAAGGCTGCTGATGCTTGTGATGTACGGTTTGAAGAAGAGCTTCAGTGGCCGTCATCATGAGCTTGAAGGAGTAGGGTTGTTTATCGATGCTGAGTGATGTAGAATGTGTATTCAAAATGGATTATCATACATCTATACATTTCTTATTTATCGAGTGATATTGCTTGTAACAAAGTGAGAACAACTGCAGAGTTATTCATAGGAAATTTGTTTTCGAAGTTTTGCTAATCATCATAAAGAAAAGGGAAAAATGACAGAATTTTGAAGCTAATTTTTGATCAAATATTAGTATAATGTTGTATTTTTCTCATACAGGAGTGATAGTTTAGACCTAAGTATTCTATTGCTTGGAATAAGGACAAATGTTGTCAAAAGAGAGCTCATCTGAGAGTAATGTGAAATGTAAGATTTTTTGAACTTAAAAATTGAGACGGTTAGATCGCTTGATTGATTTTGTTCGTATATTTTACAATTAAATTGAAGTATGATTATGCATGAACTATAAGCGAAGAGAAAGTTAACGCCAGCTGACGGCGCACACGTACTTTTGATATTTCTCGTTGGGGCATACCTCGTCAAAACACGCTATTCGGCCGATTGTGACGTTCTACTCGATGTTGCTCTTGATGTACTTTTTTATGGATTGCTCCTTTGGACGACATATTTGCTGATCACGTTGGTTCCGAGGTACAAAAACACCGGACTGAGATTCTTTCTTCACCTGATTGATCTGTGCTACTGCTTTTCCCATTTCTCGTTATTTATCTTCACCAGTTTTGAACTGAGTAATACTGACAATGACTGCGGTAAGTGCACCAGAACTACAATTTTTCATGTCGTTGTATGTTGTCGTGGTTGGCATGACACTTATGATTGTATTCTTGGACTTTCTTATTTGGATGATAAAGAGGCGCTGTAAGTCGAGTGAAATTAGCTTCGATCAAGCTGACTTGTAATGCAGTTGAAGGCGGCAGAGTAATTTTGTTATAGAAAGAGGTTCGAGTGTGGTTATTATCTATTTAAGATTATCATATAATTCATTACATTACCTCTTTATTTTAGTAGATACAATGTCTTTTTTATTATAAAATGAATGTGAGCATCATCGTATTCTCAATGAACTATAAACGTACCCAAAAATTGATAACAAAAACCAGAATTAAAACAAAATTAGATTGTAGGTAGGACATGAGGGCTGATTATAGCGACTCACGAGTTCTTGAACTTTTTTCCTTTCAAACAACCCCCTAGTATAGTTAAATCACCCTTGTGATTTGAAATTTATCCACCATCATGCAGATCTAATTTATCGGAAATGTTACCGATAAAACGGCAACAACAAGAACCTTATACTTTTCGAAATATCTCTCTGTTAAATCAGGCAAGAATTATCTAAAAAATCAACCCTTAAATCAATAAAAATATAAATTTGTGAATCCGATATGGGGCAAAACTCTGTCAAATCTGCGTTTCCTCCAATCGAAGGCAAAGAAAGAGTGAAAAATCTGAGGAGCATTGACCAGTTAATCAAAAACTTTGAAGAGCTCAAACAAGCGCTAAAGTAATTTCCCAATTGTTTGTCAAAACAATCATAAAATATCAAATTCACTACAGAGAACCGAGCATTCGTAAAGAACTTGGATTCCACGTGGACATTTACAGCATAGCTAACCTGCATTCTCCTATGACAAGATTCTTTTTCAAATTTCCTGGTGCAATCAAATTCCGTTTTCATTTTGTAATTGCGCCTTCTAATTCATATCTGACACTCGTAATTTCCAGGAAAAACCCGATGGACAATACGAAGACAAAAACTTGGTTCTTGAAGAATTTTACGAATTCTATGAAAAATTCCAGCATTTTTGTCTCATTAGGGGCAGTCAGAAGATCGATCTAAAGCAAACACGTGATCTCATAAGGGCTCGACTCTCCCAGGATTCAAATTCAATGGAAGAAACGAAAGTAGGAGATCTTCGAAGGTCCGAAGAAAATAAATCGGAAAGTATTAAAAAATTGAGCGATATTCCTTCGACTGAATCTGTGATGGTGACTAACAAAAAAACCTCCGACCGTGACCGTGAAACACCTGGCGGTGACGAAGACACGTCCTGCGTGTTATGCTTTGATAAGCAGATAGAGATGCTGCTTCCTTGCTATGTAAATCCCATCCTCTCGAGCAAATTATTCATTGTGTTTTGTATTTTAATAGCATGGGTACTGCGAAAAATGCTGTCTTGATTGGTACAAAGTCAAAGGAAAAAACCAATGTCCTATGTGCCGGGCATCGATAACAGAAAACGATTTCGACACCAAGGTTTTTCTTGTAATGGATAAAGGGCAAGAGGAAGAAATTAATGGTTCTATTAAGGGAGAATTGATTGCTTATATTAATTCTTTTTGTAAAAAGATCAGATTTTGAGATTTATTTATCTGTGTGTCAACAAAGTTATGTACCGGGAGGCTTCATGTTACAGTAATGTAATATTTTTTGAGAAAAATGACAAATTTCAGTGTTTTATGTGTCCGTGTAGAAAGTGTATTTAAATTTTATTTGAGACGCAAAATCAATTTAGAGAATAATTCAATATGGATCCAGAAGCGCTTACAAAGATCGATCCTGAAGTTTTTGATGTCGAATTTAAGGAGTGGAGAAGGTAAGCTTGAGGAGCAGGGCATAACATAACCAGTTTTTGATTAGATGTTTTAAAGCATGTGTGAAGGACGCGAAGGTATCGACACTGGATATTGACGAGAATAAATGCACTGGTCTACTAAGCATTGAATGATTGTTTTTTCTCACTCATTAATAGAAAATTGCATCTATAAGTACGTACAGGCTCGAACGTTTTTGGTTCAGAAAATGCAAGTTGATTTAGCGAAAGCTATTCAGGCAGATCCACGATTCAGAACGGCAGGAGGCCATTAGTGTGTTATCAGATTGAAATTGTACAGATCGATACTTGTGCTATTAGCAAACGTTTTATTTTTGTATCTGTTCACAAGATGTCGATAATTTGGATTAACAAAGACAGATGTTGTGATCGATGCAGACTCAAAAAAGAAATATTTTAGTTTTGTATGTGAAAGTTTGATTAATGTGCAAGGAAACAGGAATTATTATCTCATATTCGTGCTTTGATGTCAGTGTTAGCTGTTTGTCGAAGAAAATGCGATTGGTTGTGGTTTATGATTTTTAGTTTTTTGATTTAATGATGTGATCAATGCAACGGCGATGGATACTGAAAATATCTTCAAAGTTTCTCAAAGTCATCCTCAATGTACCTATCGCAGAGTAGATATTTGAAATAATCGTGATTATTTCGGTTGAAAGTGGAGAATAAAAGAATTATTGTTGCCGAGGTTTGCTCAAGCTCATAAGAGCTCGAAGGTTATGTAAGTAGACTGAATTTAGCTTGTCTTAAGAAAAAGGTCCTTAAATAAAACAATTATGGTGTGGGAGTGGAATTAAATGCTCTTGGATCTCATCACATTCCAAAGCCAAAGCCTTTTGAGGGTGAATGATGTTTGGTAAACATAGAAGTGATATTAAAACTCTTCCCTCATATTTTCGGAAAGCCCGTCTAGCTCAGTCGGTAGAGCGCAAGGCTCTTAACCTTGTGGTCGTGGGTTCGAGCCCCACGGTGGGCGTTCTTTTTTATTTTTTTTTTACAATCTGATATTTCCTGAGTAAAATTACCTCTAAAAAATAGTTTCTCAAGCGCAAATGTATCGTTGTTTTCAGGGAATTCAGAACAAAATATTACATTTTCAGGCTATTTTACAGAGATTTGAAAAGATAAGAGAAACAAACGTCGAAAGTATCGAGGAAAAGATTACCAAAACCATATAAAGACAAGAAGATACAGAATTTTTCTACCCCTTCAATAGATAACCTAAAGCACAAAGTGCCCTCTTTAAAAATTGTGGATAATTAAAAGCTAAAATGATCCATGAAATTCTGTATCATTTCTTCCATCTCATGATCTTTTGCAAGTACTTGATCTTTCGCCGAATTAACGATCGACCTTATAACAGAAATTTGGTTTTCTTGATACTTCTTAAGATTTTCTGAATTCTTTTGCTTTATTTCCTCTAAGGACTTTAAATTAGGATCACTTTTCAATTGTAATTGCTTGATTTGAGCCTTGATTTTGTTTATTTTATGTAATTTTGCCAAATACTCTTGGTTTTTTCTCTTCAACTTCGCCGGCTCAACCTTCTTATAATATCTTTCAAACGCAGCTTCCTGTGCCCTTGGATCATAACCATAGTCTTCACCCGCGTCAACATTGACGAGATTTTTTCTGGGAGACTTATCTAGTTTGACACTAGGCTGGTTTCTCTGAGTATCATTGATCTCATTGATCATAAAATTCATTTTGAGAGATATATTCTCTTGAGTTGACGTGTTCCTTGAGGTATCCTCGTGCTCGTTATCCGAAGTTGCATTTATTGTAAACACTTTCTTATTTCTTTTTTTATTGATGCTGCGGTTGAGCTTCGTAACACACTGTTGAATTTCCTTTGCTTTTGTCTCAGAGAACGCGTAAGGCTCAGGGTTTGTACAACTATAGATAATATCTCTATATAAGGCTTTATAAGACTGCTGAAGCGCTATATTCTGAGGATTTTTCATTCGGTCCATTTTCGTAAAACTATTAAATTCACTTAGTTCGTCTTGTCTCAAAGACGGTTGCTTGAGCTTCGGCAAGGAGTTTTTGTTTAAAGTGAGTCGGAAAATATCGTCTTCTGCTTTATTTTCTGTCTGCTGTTGCCGTGGAGTTTCCGCATTTGAACTCTCTGCTACTCTGTTACTTTTTTGAGCTCTTAGCGGCTCAAACTGGTCGTCTTCATTTAGATTAATAAGTTTTTCCGTGCTCTGTTGTAACGGTTCTCTGTTGTGGGAAAATGAGCTTGCGTGCACTTGTTCATAAGAGGCAAATTTTGGAGAAGACAATTGCTTTGTTTTTGGAGTGAAGATATCTTTGGCGAAATAGCTGCCTTTAATTTGGAGACTTTTATGCGAGGCTAGAGCATCCTTATTCTTCTCAAGAGTATTGGTTTTTTCCTTCTTTTGAGGCTGAAAGAGAAAAATTTCACCATTTTTTCGTGTATCAGCGAGATTGCGTTGCGATAACGAGTTTTTGAGCGGAGGTAAGAAGCTCTTGCTGGGTTTTTGTTCTACAGGGTTACTGAATCCGTGCTCTTCATCGGCGGAGTAGCTATTGTTTTGGTATTTTAGTAAGGACTTCTGCATGATGTATGTGAATAATTTTTATCACGCTTATCTAAACAAATCACTATAAATTCTTGATTCCTCATTATCTCGATAGAACTCACTTGAAATGAGCCAAAAGGATATTCAAACCAATCAGTTGACAGATGAACAATAATATAATATAATTATACAAATTAGTTACTACATATAAGAGTTAAAACACCTTACCAATTGAAAAAAAATAATAACCAAGAAAAAAATTCCAAGCATCAGTTCACATTTCCAACCATAATGGAATTTGCTAAATGCTTGCTAGTTAGCCACGCCTTGATTTTTGAAATAATTCGGATTTGCTGAAAAATATCTTTTTAAACTCTCCGAAAAATCGGCAGAATAAACTGAATGCAAGTCTTTTGATTCATCCATTTGCTCAGAGAGAAAATCGGATTCAGTTTGAAGTCGCTCATTTGAAGTTATATTGATCATTTCGTTTCCTTTTGGGGAAGTTATCGATTCTAATTGCCCGCCCTCATCTATTGATAAATGAAAATGAGATTAATACTAGCAATTTTCGCCTACCTTTTGGAACGCTACTTTTTTGGATATTAATTTCTGAATTGATTGTTGTTTTGATTTCAGTCTTCTTGAGGCTGGGCGTGCCGAGTAATCCATCTTCTTTCTTAACCAAATCCGGATTGATCTTCATTCCTTCAAGCTCCCCATTATTATATTTCTTCAAATATTCCGCAGAAGAGACGAGCATATCATTTGTGTTCTGAGTAGGCAGGAGATAATTCTCGGAGGAAAGGACCGGAGGCCTAAGATAGGCATTATAGATATTGTTTCAAGCGGCGATTTACCAGAAAGTCTCGAGATTCGAGGCAGTTCCTCCATACTTCTTCTCCACCTGCTCGGGGTTGGTGATCTGAAACAACCCCTTCGACACGTTATTTTTCGAAAACTGGATTTTCCTGACAGTGTTCTCGTCCAAAAACCCTTTGATAATAGTCCACGGTATCATAATCGAGCTAGGACTGTTCACGACATGCATAGCCCATAAGTGACCTCGATAGTTGTTCTGGAGGTAACTGATCATTCTTTTCAGCGGCTATTAGTTTATTTCAAATTAACATCCATTTAAGAAGATATTGTATTACAGTGGTTGGCAATGAAAGAACCCCTTTCTTGTTCAGATCAAGCACGAACACCCAGTTTTCAACTTGTCCCGGAAGCATTAGCTCATTCATGATAAACTCGAACAGGTAAGTTAGCGCATCAATAACATGATCAATATTCAGCTGTTTTTATATATAAATTATTTGATGTGGGTAAACTATCATTGGTACCGTTTTAGGATCAAGTTTCCAAGCATTGAAAACGATTATTGGTCTAAAGCTAGAGTCTCTGCCATAAGGATACATTATTCCAGAGTTCTAAACAGTGTCAAACAGTCCGTTACAAGCACAAAATTACCAAAAAATCCTGCACATGAGTTGAAAACACCGGAGGTATCGAGCTTTCTCTCCATGCAGTATGTTCTTTCACGGCTTGTAAGGTTTTTTCAAGCTTCCAGTTGTTCGCCTGTAAAAACCTCAGGATCTTTGAGTCTTTCCATCTGGTACAGAGTCAGTATGTAGCTTCACTCAAGAGCTTACATTGATGTTAAATTATATTTGTGCTTTAGGCAATGTTTTTTGAATTCCGCGATCATAGTTGTCTCATGCTGGTCATATTTCGTTGTAGATCCATCAAATATTCTCCGAATGCCATCAGGAGTTTTCTTTTGAGTCTCTATTATTGAAAAAATTCATAAATCGATCTTTTGCAACCTCCTTACCTGAAGGAAAGAATCTGAAGGCTTGCTCTGGGATGTATTTGTATGGAGCACATGGAATGTTTAGTGGAATGACCTCTTTAGAGTTAAGTGCAAGCATTGGAGGCTTCGAAAGACGAGTTGTGGAGTTTTGAAAATAAATTTTATTACAGTACTTTTGATTAATATAATTTGCACCGCACAAATATCATACTGATGATCTGAGAGCGCTCAATTCATAGGAATTATAAGTTACAAAAAAATAATTTTGTTAGCGTCAAGTGAAATATTGCATCGAGAGTATGGCTTGAATACATAGAAATACAGGTTGTAGGCCTATCAATGCGCCAAAACGTTCTTGGGTATGATCTGTGATCTGTTGCTACTTGCCTGGAAACACTTTTTCGGAGGCGACTGGTCTAATATGGCTAATAAAAAACCAGAAATCTGATCAGTGAGTAAAAAAAAATGATAACAATTTTTCCGTTTAGGTGACCAATGGGAATGGAAAATGAAGAGAACTGGAGAGGTCAAGCTCGCCTTCCATAGCATCACTTTTCGTTGGACTCAGTTGATTTATTACAGGTCATGAAGTATTCAGAGGAAATACGAGTAAATTCATACTTGCACAGCAGCGTCTCAAGTAGGCGGTTAATGTCTAAATAGGAATACACAAAAAGCCGCCCTGATAACAGAGCAATGATGGATGGTCTATTGAGAGGGTCAAACTCATCTAAATGGATGCGGCCAATGCGAAGAATTTTTATGTTTTTTTTAGTGCTGTGAAGCAGATCGCAATGAGAGTAGTCTGCAACACTTGCAGCACTGTGAAAAAGTTCATATATTGAAAACAATTTATTCGATTACTTATAAGAAATATTGCCTTCAATTCTTTACAATTATAAGCACTCCTGCTCATAAAAAGCAGTCCTTACAAGAGATTTTGAGCTACTCACTCTAATTAGATAAGAATCGAAAGGTGAATCGGCGTTGAGTGGTCATTATATAGTGCAGCATAAGTCCAATAGAGAATACTTCTCATTCGTAGATCTACCGAAGGAATGAAGTAGCATTTCAGATTATGAGTATTAGTTTCAGATTCTTATTTCAATCCTCAGCTTTGACCTAAAAATTCGAAGAAAAAGCATCATTACCGGTACTGTCAAATTTTATTCAAAATCCAATTTAATTGTCCAATATTATTCAAAACCAAAGCAATGGCCTCATCAGAGAACGATATCCATGCTGACAGTAAAAAGGGAGCGGATATTGAATTGCAAGATAGCGTAGACCAACAAGAGAAAGATGATGATCTTAGACTCGACACCATTGAAATAAAGCAAACTAAAGACAATGCACATGAATTCTTTATCAAAGGTGGCAACAATCCGAGAGCCCAATTCCCCATGAAGTTAGCTGTGCTTCCTGTCTTCTTGCTTCTTTGCGGGATACTTTTGATTACATTAGGGCTCGTTGCAAAAATTAATCACCAAGGAACATCCAAAGTTGTGTGTTTTCTTGTATTTGGAGGCATCATCACAATTCCTGGGTTATATTATAGTTTTCAGTTAATTCTCGCTTGTCGAGCAGGCAGCATTACTGAGAGAGACGAAATCCTTGCGGATTTCCCTAACGCATAAGAGGAATGCATAATAGAATAAGACATCTCATGGTTTTTAGAACCATATTCATTCAATTTAAAGTTTTTTGTTGATTGATATTGTTGATGGACATGTTTATGAACAAGTAAAAGGGAACCTTTTTTCGCCTTCAAGTCAATTTTTATAAAATTACAATCTCTCGATCACCGTATTACCTCTCCAAGCTATAGAGTAAAAAAGTTTTTTGAGCCTAACTCTGTCCACTATGAGAGTTTTGACCAATTTTCTCTTTCAAGATCATCCAAGGTTTTGAGGGATTACGGTTTTTCTTAAGTCGAATTATAAATTTTCAAGATCAAATGCTAAGCTAATAACGTTGAATGATATATCACGATCATTTATTTTGAGATATTTCTAGAAAAATATGTATAATTTACAAATTTCATAAAGTGAATCCAAACTTAAAAGAATGATTATTATGCAAAAGAGGAGGTCTCAAACAGAAATATAACTGCTTTACTTTATAAGATCACTTTGCTGATCGAATGACGCTATAATAGCGTATTCTTGACCAAGAAGAATCGTCAGTACTATTGGCAGTGTCACTAACAGTGAAATATACCCAAAGAACAAAACTTTTGACACTTCCTTTGCCTGGTAATAGGGAATTTTATACTCTGCGAGTAACTCAAAGTATTTTTTACAATATCTCCGATTTTGGAAGCGACAAGGATGAGGCTGTTCGGCTGTGGCACTGCAAAGAAGACCACGCAAATAAACACCATAACTGGATCCTATTCAATGAAATTTGACGGATAGTCACTGTTTCAATTTTACCTCAATAATCCTGTAGCGCATGAGCGATAAGCATAGCACCAAGCCAATTGCAGGCATTACTACGAGCTTAGCGATAGTTATTGCTCCAAGGGTCTTCCAGGAAATCAGAGTGTCAGAACTATCACTCGCTTTTGCTAAATTTCCACCTAATTATTTCCCAAAAAAATTATACTTTAAACAAATAATTTTCTTGAATGGGTACCTAGCACCAGCAACAGCATGGGTGAAAACGCTTTTGAGAGCGCATTGCAAGGATCAGTGATCACCATCTTCAAAAAGTAGCCATTAGTTGTGAAATTCGTCTAGGAATAATTAGATAGACGAACAGCTCATTCAAACCTTCAAAAAGGGAACTAATGCAACAAGAATTGATGCAATTAGAGCGTAAAGAGGTATTGACATCGTTTCCTGTAGGTTTTTATAAATTTTCATACCAATCTTCTCAAACCGAGAACTAATGCTTTGACTTTCGGTGACTTTCACTATTTTGATTGGCTGAAAAATTCAGAGAATCATTTTGTATTTCATATTACTTCGATATGAAGGGGCCTTCTCTTAAGGATACTGTTTTTCTCTAAATCGAAATCGAACGCATCTCCCCTTTCAGAGGCGTTCACACTAAAATCTGTGTTTTGATTGATGAATTTCTCAGCAGCATTGATTAGCGGCATCTCGATAGCTTTTTCTACAGGTGCATGAGCCACTCTCGTTGGGCTATTTGCTGGACTAATTGCTGGACTATCCATGCCACTTAAAACTCTAGATTATAGAAGTTTTAAGCCGAAAATATTTTCATTAAATTCTACGTTTTTCCAATCGTCCACAACGCTAACGTGTTTAGTAGTTTGCCGATAATTAAATATGACAGCGCTCTAGTTAAGATACAGTCAGGCCTATGAAGGTAAAGGTGAGCGCTTTACCTTGCATTGCAGTTAAGAGTGGCCTGATAATGAGCTTTATCTGATAAATCAACCAAGATATTATTGAGAGATTCTGACAAAGAAGCAGGGACTGAAGTCGTATGGGTAAGTGCGATGAGTAATATAATTAAGTTCCCGAACGCAGGCTCTCGAATCCAGTATTTCTGCACAAGAAAGCCGACTCCACATCCAATGAGCATCTCCACTGCCGAATTTGAATGGTTAGAGAGAGTGCTTATATTTAGGATATAGGATATAGTAGTAGTATTTACCAATGCTTAGAATGCACACCGGAAGCCAAGTACTAACCGCAAACAAGTCAATTTGTATGAAATTGTAAAAGATAATTGCTGGAGTGAAGACATCCTCAACAAGCCTCGACATGGTGCTTAATCCAGAAGAAGTGATCATCTGAAGAAAAATTGTGAGTTCGGTTATGCATTTTTTTACCTTTGTTTTGAAGATCAGAAAACCGACAGTTGAAATTATTGTTGTTTGGATAGTTGCCAGAAGGCAATTGTAGAAGAGACTCCCTTGGGCTTGCATTTAGTTAGGTCGTATTGAAATATCCGATTCTTTTTGGTTGCTTCTGAAAGTGAGAGATTGACTGGCAAAGATTCGGGTAATCCCGCGGTTTTAATCCTGAATCAATAAAAAATATTGTTTTAGTAAAAAGTGCCTCTTGAGTAAGAATCTGAATCAGTTTGCTTCCTGGAGGTTCTGACTGGAAATTCCCAAAATCTGACATCGATACCAAAGTGTTCTAGGAGGCTGATACTGTCGCATTCGAAAGCCTTGGTTTCCAATTTGCTGAAAAACCCAGTAGGATGTTGTTTGGTTGCGAATAAACTCAAAAAAAAAAAACAAATGAATACATTTGTGACTTCCTCTATTTCTTTGAAGAATATAACCAAAAAGCTGGTCCAATGCTACATTTTTCATACTACATCCTCAAATCTCTGAATCCTAATAGACTCTGATTAAACTGCCAACAACAACAAAACAAAAATAACGTAAAAGATTTGAGTACATATAATGGTTCCTCCTTTATTTCGCTGTAGAATGCTATAGTGAAAGTTGTCCACAAGACACCATTCGATAGCTAGGGCTCCAGTATCGAAATGAATAGTCCTTTAGGCTGCTCTACCACTAATACATTGAATATTTCAAGAGATCATTTTTTGATAGGTAGAACCTATAGAATAGCAAGAATCTCTTCTGCTTTTGACAATGCTCAAAATTTAACAAAGTTCATAAATAACAATCCCGCTTTTGAAAAGATTCATAAAATGTGACACTATTCTGAAAAACGCAAAAATACTCGACGGACCAGCGCAAATACATACATGTACTGAGCTTAGCTGCTAAACAGTCTCAACTTGCTGATATAATAAATCTACAATCGCGTACTCTTGATTAAGCAGTATAATAAGAACTATCGGCAAAGTCAGCAGAAGCGTTATATATCCGAAGAATAAAATCTTTGACACCTCTTTCGCCTGCAAACATCGATTATCAATTTAATATCCAGTTCAAATTAGTTACGAGATCTCCAACTTTAGAAGCAATAACAATGAGACTGTTAGGCTGTGGCACCGCAAAATTAATCACGCAGATAAAAATCATAACAGGATCCTACGCAACTGAGTATTTCAAAAGAACCTCTTGCTTTACCTGAATAATTCCGTAGCGCATAAGAGGCAATACTAGTAGTAATCCGATAATCGGCATGATGACCAGCTTAGTGAAGGTGACTGCTCCAATGGTTTTCCATGATATCAGAGTATCCTGACTCTCACTTGCTTTCGCTAAATTCCCTCCTTTTGATTATCATGCATCAGATAACTCCTCTCTGAGAGGGTAATTACCTAGCACAAGCAGTAGCATTGGGGTAAATGCTCGTGAGATCGTTTTGCAGGGGTCAGTGATCACCAATTTCAAAAAGTAGCCTTCTGTAGTGAAATTTCTCTAAGTACTGTGAGTTAAACTACTACGAATCCGTCCTTACCTGTAACACGGGAACTAATGCAACGATGACTGAAGCAAGCAATGAGTAAAGCGGCATCGTCATTGTATCTTGCAGAGTTTTATATATACCTCTAAATACATTTCCAATGTGTGAGCCACTTGGACTGATTTTCACTCCATTGGACGACTTCAAAATTCAAATGACTCCTTTTTGAAAAAAAGTTACCTCATTGCGATCTGGTCTTTTCTTTAAGCCAGTTTTATCAGAGTCGAGGTCTCTCTTTTCAGAGATGCTCACACTGGGTTTCTTACTTTGATTGCCAAATTTGTCTGCCGATATTAATGGTAGCTCTATTGACTTTTTAGGCGGTTGCGATGGACTTTCTATTCCCTTTAACACACTTATTTCATTCAGAAATGATTTTTTTTCTCTCTTGAAAACATTTGAATTTACCTCTTCCCTATTGTCCACCTTGCGAGTGTATTGAGAAAGTTGCCGATTATGATATAAGAGAGAGCTCTGGTTTTAAATAGGCAGTGAATTTATGTCCAGAAAAGAGATTCTATTACCTCGAAGTACAGTCAAGATTCGATTGAAAATGGGTTTTCTCAGTCAAATCAACCAGAATATGATTGAGAGAGTCTGAAAGTGACGCGTGAATCGATGTCGAATGCGTCAATGCGATTAGCATTACAACCAGGTTCCCAAAGACCTCTTCGCGAACCCAGTACTTCTGAATAAGAATTCCAATGATACACCCAATTATCATCACAGCTGTCAAAATACCAATGGTTTATGAATACTGACTGCTTGTATAGTAAAATCACCTATGTTGAGAAAGCACACTGGAAGCCATGTCCCAACTTCGAATAAATTGATGTGAATGAAATTGTAAAAGATGATGCTTGGTGTAAAGAGAAATTCAACAAGCTTAGAAAGCGTGCTCAATCCAGAAAAACCTACGACCTAAACAAGAATAAAGCCATGGCACGGATTTGATTACTTTAGTTTTAAAGATTAGAAAACCGAAACCAGCAATCATGGTTATCTGAGTGATAGCCATCAAACAATCATAGAAGACTCCGCTTTTTAGTTCCATTTCGTCTACTGCGATCTGAAGTTATCCTCACGATGTTGACTTTGGATAATTATTGTTGGCAAGGGTGACTTGCGATCGTTTGAGCAAGGATAGCCGAATCTGCAATTCCGCGGGTTTAAATTCTTAATCGATAAAATTTTAGGTGGCAGAGACTCTTGAATGCACCCATGATAAGAAGGCCATAAATAAAATTAGGGTACAATCATACGGACTGGGATGAGAAATTTAAGATATGTCGTCTAAATGAACAATGATG
>ENA-UOTX01001600-UOTX01001600.1-compost-metagenome-genome-assembly--contig:-NODE-1600-length-15583-cov-28.914162_pt1 | contig 15583 bp, 13 predicted proteins | sample MGYA00238143_ERZ746982 | MGnify/ENA primary metagenome ERZ746982 (study PRJEB28758, sample SAMN06268862) | compost metagenome | isolation source: single cell | place: USA: California, Emeryville, Joint... | reverse complement strand
AATATGAAAAAACTGTTTCTTAACACATCAAATTATGGAAATCCTACATAATATTTCAGATACACAATTAAATCAAGTGCTAAAGCAAGGAAAGGCAAGCGTTCGTAGTCTTATCTGAGACTTCATACCAATTAATTATTTATTTTTGGGGGCAACTTCCTCCTTCTTGAACTGAATACACATCCGATGAGGCGCAATCGGTGCATGTGTTAACAAATCCACTTGCACAATGGCCGTCAGTATAGCATATACATCCTTGAACGAGATATTGCGCGCAGATCTTGCTGCTGCCTCTATCGGAGGCTTGGCAAATATACGGCGAAGCTGTGGCCGCCGAGAGTGCTTGATTACGCATGCGGAAAGAGTAGGAGAGTACGAAGATCATGGAAAGTAGGAGAACTTGAATCAACAAAGATTTGTGAGTGAGTGCCATTTGAGCGATGAGTATCAAACTAAACTATGATAAATTGATCTGAAATACAATTGTTGGGGCTTTATACCAAGAAAGATGCTGCAAATAAAAAAAAATAACGAAAAAAAAAAGTTTATTTCTTTTCAGCAAGAAAAATATTTTGTTAAAATACTGTTTTCGGATCAGAATAAACGATGAAACGTAATATCGCCTCACTCAGTAAGAGATAAACTTAATTGATGCTCAAATTGTGCTCTTGTTCTTTGAGTTTTTGCCCTCAATGGATGCCTGCTCGAAGGCTGGACGCTAGCTAGATCTTCTTTTTCCATTTCTGATAAGTTGACGATCAAAAATTTTTTCAAAGGTTAATTTGATTCTCCTGATAAAAAATAAATCCGACATTGAGCTCTAATAACAGAAAACGATTCATAGCTACTGTTAATCTCCAAGCTATGCATAAGTTCAAATCTTCTTTATGCAACATGAGTGAAATAACCTTTTTACTTCTTGTAAACACCAAGATAGTATCAAATGGATCATGAAACTCAACTTTTCCAAATTCTAAGCATATTACAAAAGATCGAATTGATTACATACTCAACAGTAGCAGATTATCGCACCTATTAAGCTTCGAGAATGAGTTTGGCTTTCTTCATGACTGCTTTTTCGAATCTTTTATAGCACAATTTCGCGAGACTCGCTGCTAAATGAACAACCAAAGTCTGGTCCTTTGCTGCTTTTTTATCAATAATCGGCGTCATGACCCACCACAAGTACAGCAGCACACTGGAATCCTTCCTTGCATAATCCAACATACTTTGAGGCAACGGTCGCACTCGCCAATCAGAAACCTGATAACTCTTATCCAACGTTATACCAAGATGCTTTTGCGCGAGAAATCCTAACGAAGAAGCCTGACCGCGGCCGTTTAATAACATATCTGCGCGAGCTGTATCAAAAATCCTCACGCAGTCAATATCAAAATCGTTCTTCAACCATCTGAGATCACTATCGCATCCATGGAAGAGCTTTATGATTTTCCATGAGCCAAACATTTCTCCCAAATATTGCTGAATATGATCTCGTAGATAGATACAGTCTATCACATAATCCGCCTCCACTGTCGATAGCTGTATCGTGCAGACCATCCCAAGCCCAGGTTCTCTCTCCTCATCATAATACTCGACATCAACCCCTACAATACCCACGTTATTCAGCTTCTGAGACAGCTCCGCAAGTCCTTCTACCGTACTAATAAACTTCACTGATTTGGCTGCGATCAACCCGTGGATGTCGACCCGTTTTCCATGTGCCAGAGCCTCATTCCAAATACTCTTCAGCGCAAGGAGGTCTTGAGAGTTTTTCTCTAATTTGTAAAAATTAAGCACTTCTGCAGGTACCTGAGCGCTCGTAATTGTATTTTTCTCCTTTGGTACACTCATATCAAGCTTAATCTCTTCGTTAGCTTCCTTCTCGTCCTCAGGATCGTCTTTCGAGTAATATAGACTCGTGATTTTATTGAGCTTATCTCTCTGAGAGTGCGGATACCCAGTCACTTTCTCAACCATAATGAGCTTATATTTTGGCACTTTGATCCCTGTTTGTAAATCTGCCCCGAAATTTTGCTGTAGAATCGTGTGAATATCCATATAGCGCCTTACAAGCGCGATCTCCAAGATACTCAGCCCTTCTGAATCCTTACGCGCTGCTATTAAATCCCATTCTTCTTTACTTAGAAGGTTGATGTGCTGGTTACGGTGCTTCAATTCTCCTTTAATTTTCCCTGAGATAATGTCGAGAGCAGTAATGAGTAAAGGCAATTTCCTCTTTTTCACCAGCCCATGGAAGAGCGTCTCTCCTTTTACATTCATACACAAAAAATCATTTTGGAACTCTAGAGTCAAACATGTGAACATTTCGCTGTCAATGCTGAGGAAACTCTCTTCTCCGAGTTCAGTCCATTTGAATTCCAGATCCTCTACGTACTCCGCGAATTCATTCATAAAGATTGTGAGCCCTTTCGCCCACCGATGCTCTACTAAAAGTGATAGCAGGCTAATTAGCATCCCTTCGCTCGCGTTCTTCTTCCCAACGAGCTCGATGAATTGAAGCAGCAGCTTGGGTTCATTGAGCTCGATAATCGATTTCGCGATGGCATGCTCGTACTTAATTTGGATTTTGTGAAGACCTAAGTGCTTGAAAATTAATTCGATCATTGCGATTCGAGTTTCTGGGTTCTCAATGTGATGAACTAAGGCAAGAAGATCGACATAATATGCTTTATTGACAAAATTGTCAATGACTTCAGAGTCCTCGGTAAGGAAAAACTCGATTAATTTCACGTGACCTGCGACCAAAGCCGTTTGAACGCTATCATGCCCTTTAATATTCTTAATCCAGCGGTTCGGGTGAAACTCTCTTATTATCAGCTTTACGACGTTCAAATGACCATACCTGCAAGCCTGAGTGAGCGGAGTTTCTTTGAGATTGTTCACCTCATCGATTTTTGCGCCAAACGCAATGAGAAGCCTCATGCTATCCATTGCAGAAGAAGCCGCTGCGACTCCCATTGGAGTATTTCCATCATTATCTTTCAAATTCACGTCTGTTCCATGTTCCAACAGCAACTGAGCCGCTTCGGGACAGTCTCCTGGGTTCGTCGATCCAATGCGTTTTCCTTCCCTACCACCCGTGGGACCCCACACCGCATTATGAAGGGCCGTCCTTCCTCTGTTGTCTCGATGTTCGGTATCAATCCCCGGCAATGAGAGCAAGAATGCAACGACATCCGCCCTGCCAATATACGCTGTTTTGCTGAGCGGAGACCGGTTCAACTTAGAGTAAACGTTGTACTTTAACCCTTTTTTGTAAAGATACTCGATGGTTTTGATCTCGCACTCGCAGCACGCCCAATAAAACGGCGTTCTATCCTGGCAGTCCCGATGCTCAAAGTCGACGCCTTGCTCGAATAAAAAATCCAGCAACTCTATATTCTCGCTCTTAACAGCATAATATGGTATCGTCATAAGTTCTTTATCCTTGGCTTCAATATCCGCACCATACTTCAGCAAAAGCTTCACCATAGGAAGCGAACCGAACTCCGCTGCGATACAAATCGCTGGCTTATTCAGATCTTCTGTGTCGATAGTGTCTGGATCGGCTCCCTCAGCTAATAGCTTTTCAACGTCTTCGATCCTCTGTCTTCGCACGGCCTCCGTAAAGGGTGGATTGCTTTTATTCTTAAGTCGCTTATTTATTGTTTCGCGTTTGAGTCGAAAAGTCAAGATCGCAGGGTCGAATTGGTAGTCTGTTAGCGATTGGTAGAGCGTATGCATTTGGTTATACCACATAAATAGGTTTACGAGCGGAGTCTGAGGGTCCGATTGCATCTTAAGTACCTTTGTCCAGATTTTGCACCGCGAAAGGGAGCTTAACACAACGACATCGACAACGGTTGGCCTGCCGTTATGGGCAAAAAATTTCCTGGAGTCAAGATGGCAATTGAGACTCTTTAGCAAATCAAACATCATTTTGAAATATTCTGGAGAGCGGAGTTTGTTGCAAGTGGAGAGAAGATCGTTAATTGATTTTTCTTCGAGTTCGAAATGCTCTGAGATGGGAAATACGGGTTGTGTTGGCGGTTTTTTTATAATAGGCGTGACGAGCTTTGAATAATCAAAGTCTTTTTCGTTGATGTTGAGGTTGAGTTTGCAAAAGTAGGAGGTCTTGTACATTTCGTCAAGGAGCTTGAATTCCCAGAAAATATTCTCAGCTAGCTTTTTCGCCATGGAGAATGAGCGGCGGTATGATGAGAATTTGGATATCACTTGATTGCGATTTTATTGAAATGCATTCTGATTAAAACTGTCCGAGTTTAGCGATGTCAAAATTTAGATGAGTTTCGATTACATCGAACTCTCCATTTCTTGAAACCAGGTGTCTGGTATTCATAGCAAAAGTTAAGAAACGGTTCCTTTAAACCCGTTCAAGACCATTTCCAGTAGAAAAAAGTAGTAGTGTGCCGTATCGTTATCTAATATTGGCAAATACATGTAATGGTAGAAATATTCAACTTTATTATGTATTCAACTTTCTGAGTTTACGAAACTGAAAAGCGGAAAGTACGAAAAATGAAGAAGTAATTATGATATTTTGCTGTATAGAACATTTATAATATTGGACCATCAAATTATAATGTCAAAACTGTGTAATACCTAAATCGGAAGATAAAAGCCAAAGCATTGAGAATCAATTATCAGCTCCGCGAAGAGCTAAACTCTTTTTCAGCTCTAAGCTAATCACGGAAACTGGTTTACAAGAGAAGAATAGATTTGGTTAGTTATTGAAGTCAAAACAGAGGTGATGTCATCTATATTGAGGGGAATAAAGGATAAAGCGTCACTCATCCTCTCAGCCAGCGCAATTACCCCTATTCGATCTTGCCGATGACTAGTGTCGGAATTGTTAGCGGAGTCACCTCTAATAAATTTTCCGATTTAGATAAATCGTAGGAATTACGCCCTACTCTGGCGGCTTGGGGCGCTCATTGCCTTCTGCCATATGATCTGTATTTTGGAAAACTGCGAGAGAATTGTGCATTTGGGTCTCTAACGCTGATGAAGCCTTGAATACTCTCTTTCTCTATACATAGAGTCAATCTCCTAAAGTAGTATGAGAAGTAATTACCGAACTGCTTGTATCACTGGAATCACTTATTTTCACTTTCGTAATGACTGGCATCTTGCTGATCCTTTCAAGGAGATCACTAGTAATGTTGATTACCATGAACCCAAGTTTGAATTACCTTCGCCTTCTTTGAAATAACTTATGGTGATATACAATCATTGGTTTGTCTTTTATATCACACCTTTGAAACTTATATCTTTCGAGCTATATTTCGAGTAAAATGCTAAGTCTTTTGTACAATATAAGATTTATACCTGCTTGAAAAAGTTTTCGAGGTTCGTATACTTGTAGAGCTTAGGAAGCACGTTTTCTGCGAGCTTTGATGCATCCTTAATCTCAATTTTCAACCCTTCTTCATCCCACGAGATAATATCTGAAAACGGATTTTCCTGGAAAATTCAAGAATTTTTCTCCTAATATACTTCTTACCTCAAGGAAATTAAACAGCCCGCGCAAGAATTGCGAGCCTCGTTTCTTTGACTTCTGCATTATCTTCGTAGCTTGAGAAAAGCAGTGGTCTGAAGCTGACTCCATTATATCAATGAGAAATTTCTCAAAGAAACTAATTAAAAAAAGAAATTTTAATACATCAATCGTTTGCGAGCTTTGAAATTTAATAATTGATCAAAATGTTCTCCGGTGGCAATGTTCTCTCAAAATACCCATTTTTTAATTAAAACAGAATTAATGAAAAATGTTAGTATGCAAGTTTTTGTTATTTTTTGAATAAAGTTTTTATTATCCCAAGATAAAAAAGAGCACATTTTAATTTTTTTCCTGAGGAATTATCTGCTTTCGTAAAACGTTTGTGTTCTGGAAGATTCTGAGTGATCTGATAAAGAGGTGGCACTGGAGAATTACTTCTCTGGAATTGAAACTTTAGAATTATATGATAGTTAAGCGGTATTATAATTACTGAAATTCGAAAAAAAAATTCAATAGAGCTGACAACTGCTTCTGGATTAATTCATTCTATTTTAAAATTTCGAAGAAAACCTTTAACGAAGAGGGATTGTGTGAGCGGGTTTCTCGCTCAAAGGAGAAGATTTTCGCAAGAAATGCATATTCTGTCACATAAACATGGGAATAAAGCTCATATTGCATCAACTCGTGAGTTTGTTGCTAAGAAACTCGAATAGGTTGATGAACGAGATCGCAAGTGTAATTTTTGAATGCATCGCAAGGAAGAAGCTCAACACGCGAGAGTGGTCTCTTTGAGTTTGCATATGAGGCCTGAAACTGCTTTGAGCCTCATAGTAGTTATTATAACCATTGTTTGAGCTTTATGAGATCAATCTATTAAAGCATTCCGATTGTTATAGCTTTGGGCTATCACAATTTTATTCTAAAGCCAAGGAGAGTAGGCGTCTGACAAAATGAATATGCACTCTTATCTTTCATCAGGAAATTCTAATGGTGCATCTTCTCTCTTTTATTTATCACTAAGCCATTATTCAGTGAGCGCCAAAAAGGTTTTGGCGTTGCTTCGCATAAGCTCAATATTCCACCTTTTATCGTGCGTAATATTGCGGCTGACCGCTTAACTGAGCCATTCTCTCTCTCTATTGCTCGTTTCAAAATGAAAGTTTCAAAGTCAATTCTAAACACGAGGAGGAATATTCTCTCATAAAAGCCAAAGAAATCACAGTTGATATTGTTAGTTGCTATTGTAGAGAAATTGAGTATTTCATATTGAAAAAATCAAGAGATATATTCATACTTCAGTATACAGCATTCAGGGAAAATAATAGAGATTCTTCCTTAAAAATCTCTGTGGAAAAAGCATTTTTAACTCTTTTTCCTATTATCAGCTAACAACAATACTTGAAATTTCCCACTACCCTTTATTAATTATCTGTTCTTTCCCTTCGAGCGGTCTTTCGAACCCTGCCTCGATATTGTCGCTGAATTATCCGCTTCAGGTCGTGTGCTGGTAATGTTATTGATGTAAATATTATTTTGAAGAGTGATTTGGTTAGTTATTGTCAAGTTTATTATTCCACTCCCCTTATCAGATACCATTGCACTTGACTAAGCTTGTTCGTCTCCATCTAAAGGAGCATTCGGGTAGCTTGTTTGTTGCCGTAAAATATCCACAGATTTCGCAATGACTTTCTGCATACCGCTTTTTTCATCGCCATCACCGCCCTCAAAAGACTCATTAATAATACTCTTATCAAACAATTTCGTTTGATCTCCGAGATAAGAGTTGTCCTCTTGACCTGGATCTCTTGCAGTGCATCTTCCCATAATGAACCCAGCGGTGCTTGTATTATTGAAAGACGTGTCCCTTTCATTCTCTTTGATCTCTTCCTGGTCAACATATTCAGGTAACGCGTCGAGAGTCGCTCGATTCCTCCATGTCTGGCCTCTTCCTCTGATGGATTGAGCCGAATGCACAGCATCCATTTCCTCTTCGCTGTCGCTTTCCATCTCGCTGTCTTCAGCCTCATCAATGTAAGAATCTTCATCGTCATCATCGGAGTAATCAGAGTCTTCCTCAAAATCACTTACAGAGGTAGCATTGCTAACGTAATCGATGCCTTTTGCTGCGCAATCAGCCTGTTTTTCTTGAATCGCACTGGCATAGCGAATCCACGACAAAAAGCACATTTTAATAAAGAGGTATTTGACCATTGGGTTCACGAATCGCTTGATCGAGCTGGCCGGAGTGTCAGAGTTTGACTCGAACTAATATAAATAAAACCAGAGGAATCCATTTCAGCACTGAGAGTGAAAGGACTGGTTACCTGTTTTTCAAGAGTTTGTAATTTCTTTTTCGTCCTCTTCTCAATCAGATAAACGTACTCTCTGATTGCGTGGTTCGCTCCTTTGAAAATTTCGTGTCCATAAGCTCTTTTCAAGGCACTAAAGATCACTTCGTTGAAAAAAATGAATCCATCTGAATCTCTAGAAAGACAAAAGACTCTAATATAAAAAAGCAGAGCTAGGATTACGTCTCCAAATTCATTTTCATGATGGTATGGGCCATCTCCCTGTGAGTCATCTGCTTACCTTCTTCCTTAATAAAGCCTTTGGAACAGTCATTAGATAAGATGAAAGTAAAGCACTCGAGATACCAAGAGGCTCTTTGAAGCTTGCGAAAAATGGCAGAAGGGCAGTCTCTTTGATCTTCAGTCCTTGGTACTTTATCGAGTAGGGTTTCCACGCTTCTTTGAATATTTCGACATCATCTTTGAAATTTTTCATAGGGTTGTTCGGGTTGATGTAGTAGGTCTCAAACTGCTCCAACACAACCAATACGAATAAATTCAACATGATAAACTGCGCTGCGGTTATAAAAGCGATCCAATATGCTATCGCGAACGCTAATGTATACATTATTATTTTCATTAACAATCATAATGCAATAGCTTACATGATCCGCAGTTTGTGCTGCCATCTTTACAGAGAGTCGGGCTGACCGTATCATACATGATGGTCCACCAACCTTCCCCTGTGCTACAGCGAAACAACGTTATCATCGCGAGTCCAAAATTCGAGAAATTCATGTAGCTGTTGATCATCGCCCCTTGCGTAATGCTGGAGAAGAGGAATACTCCAAGCACTGAGAACATAAAAAAGACTAAAAACAGCAACGCGAGGACATTCATTAACGAAGGCAACGAGAATATAAGTGTCTGAATAATTTTCTGCAGACCCTCGAAGCTCTTGATCAGTTTAAGCAACCGAGCAACTCTAAACACCCGAATAACCCTCGCGAGCTGCGGGCCGACTCGCAAGAATGAGAATCCGCCGCCACCAAGAAAACTCATAATGATGTCAACGAGCGATGAAATGACAACGAACAAGTCAAATCGATTCCATGTGTTCAACCAATACTTTTTTATGCCAAGCCCAATGATTTTTGCAATGCATTCGAAAATGAAAACCGCTGTGAAAAAGTAATTGATGTTGTTTAACGCGTCATCGTACGCATTCGATGACCCCTCGTATGTCAGAGCCATAGTGACAATGTTTCCAACGATAATAACCATAATGCAGAGATCGAATTTGAGGCCGGTGCCGTTGCCTCCCCACATGACGATATCGTAGAAGAATCGCCGGAATCTATTCTGTGGGGCTCCGACCTGTAAGTCAGGTTTAATAGATACGATTAGACGTTGCATTTCGATCCATTTCTGTTGGTTTTCAGTGATAATTACGCCTCTGATCTTGTGGTTTTTGCGCGCTTCGATTTGGTTTTCTGTGAAACGAAGGAAAATAACACCGATGAAAAGGTTCATGAGGAAATAAGTGCCCAGTAACATGAAAACTATGAAAAAGAATGATATCGCCCAGTTCTGGTTCAGATCTGGTCCCTATTAAGTGTTTAGATTAGCTACAAAGGAGTTTACTTGATCTGCGTCATTGGCATCCATGGCAGCACCCATAATAGTCGGCCAATTTTCTTGAGTACTGAGGATAAATAACGTGAGTAGGCCTTGGAGAACGTTTTCGAAATTTGGATTTTGAGTCGCCCATTGGTAGCCTCTGCTGGTACAGCTCTGTTGGTTGATTCCGTAATACGAACCACCTGCCGGCACTTGGCAGTATCCCAGTTTCCCTTTGAGTAAGTTTTGAGCGAAAATCGCAAACATCAGCCTAATGGAGGATTTTACAAAGGAAGGATCTGAAGTTTTTACCAGATCATAAGCATCACGATCATCACATTAGCAATCGAGCCGACCGACTGAACGAGAGCTCCGACCAGCACCCTCATGTTTTCGTTATGACTCACAAATCTCAGAGGTCGAAGTGTTCTCAAAAGCCTCAAAATCTAAGAAAAATGCCAATCATTAGCTTTCAATAGTTTCTCTAGGCAAAAGCCTTACTTTGATAAAAGGAAGGTTGACATCGACTAATACCATGTCGATCGAGGATGCCACAACGATCCAAAAGTCCAAAATGTTCCAGGTCTCCCTCAGATACGAGCCTCCGTCCATTATAAAGCCAAACGCCACAACTTTTAGAATGCATTCAACCAAAAACAGAACATTGAACACAATATCTATATCTGCAAGAATCTCAGCTATCGTACCGCTAGCATCAATGAAATAAGTGTCAATCGCAAGCTTAATGCTGCTGAGGAAGATAATCGCAATGATGAAGTTCTCAAATTGGTCATGCTTCACAATTCTTATCGAAAACCGCCTGAAGAAGTTCTCCTTCGAAAAGAACATAACCGCTTTCTCGCACTCCACATCCGCGAATAAGTCCACAGCCTGTTTCGGTTTCTTCTGCTCGTCGATTTCATCTTCAAGCAGCTTATTGGAGGAAAGATCATCAAGGCCTTTCGTGTCGTGGATGCCCGTCGACGAAGGCGCCCCGGCCTTTGAACTCTGAAGATCCATGGATGAAGTATCCTTTGATCTTTTCTGAGGATCATAGATTTCGTTATCCTCGTTGTCGTTATCATCTTCAAGCTCGTGGTTTAACTCTTTCTGATCTTTCTCCGTTTCAGCACTCGAGAATTCGTCCAAAAGGATCGCGAGGAACAGATTTAAGAAGATATAATTTCCTATGAAAATCCAAGAGACGAGGTAGAGTAAGCTAATGAATGTATTCGCGCCTGAATGCATGGCAAGATAAAGAACATCATTCCAGTTTTCGACGGTCATGATCTGAAAGACGGAGAGAAACGACCAGAAAAACCCATCGAAACTCTCGCGGTAAGGGTTGTTGGGGAAATTGAACTGCCCGCTGAAAATTTGCATCCCGAGGAGCGAATAAATGAAAATGAGAATAAACAGCAGCATGGCGATGTAGATGAATTTCTGGAGGGACCGAGAGATGACGCCAATGATGATTTTCATGAAAGAGAGCGCGCGAAGGAGCTTCGTGACTCTCAAGACTCTAAAAGTTCGCAGGATACGGACGGTTCTGAAGGCGCTGACGGCAGATTTACCTGACCCTGATGAGGTGATTTGCTCTACTAAGGAGATTATAACAACGACTCCGTCAAAGAGATTCATTATGTCCCTCACGTACTCTATGAGGAAAAGTTATAAGGATTTGGAAGATATTAATAAGATGTACCTTGGGGGCCTTGGCCAATGAGCTTTAGACCCATCTCAATTGTAAAAACAATCGTAAACGAGTAGTTGAATTGAGAGAAGAGCTCATCAGTGTCGTTAAATGCTCCGTCCAGTGATAAAATAAGAGTGTTGAAAAACACGAATAAGAGCACGATATTCGAGAAAAATCCTCCCTCGACAACTGCTCTGACCCTGTTTCTGAAAGCGATTATCTAAATAGGAGTAATATATAGTAAATTTGGTTAGTTTGCACAAATGGTTCTTACAAGTCCTTTAAAACCAGGGTACCATATGCGATACTCTAGTGGATGCGGTACCAGAGCTTTACGAACCTGATTGAGCTGCTCGTTATCGAAGCGAAACCGTAGCGTCTGGACCGCAGAGAAATTATACTGCCAGATCCTTTTCGACTCTAAATCTCGATGCTGATTAACAATTTTCAATAAAGACAAATTGATGTTTCAAAAAATACCCTCAACTTCAGATAGCCCTTCTGCAGATCTCCCTTTTTCTCATCATCTAATGCATCCTCATTCTCTTTGATCGGGTCTTTAATTTTCTCGCTCACTATGCTATAAGCCATGACAACATCCTTATCTTCGTCCACCTCATCCACAAGACCAAGCGCTGCTCTATTAACAATATGCCTCGTCTTCTTCTTCGCTGCCATTTCGATTACTTTGATCGCTTTGCTGAAATCAAGGCTCTTCTTGCTTTCTTCAAGCTTTGCCACATTTCCCGGAGCAGGCGTGTTTCCTGCAAGAACTTCTTCAGGAGCAACCTGGTTCGGAAAAGGTGCAGAATTTTGATTCGGAATTAATGTCGTGCTGTTGCCTTCTTTTCCTTCAGAGCGCGAGGTTTTCTTCCTCCTGATCGGTACCTTCGAAGCAAAACTCTTATCTTTGAGTGAAAGACCATCTTCATCGAGAACTGGGTTAGGTTTATTGCTCAGAGGGTAAAACATATGCAATCTCGTGTATCTGAGCCGATGCCATTCTTTCTCTTCCTTCTGTCTTTCGAGTTTCTCTTTGATATGAGGCAGGACGCTATTGTAAGAAGAAGAGCTATACTGGAACTCTGGCACTGGTTCGACCTTCCACCTGCGTAGATCTAACAAGAACCGCTCGCGTTCACTTCGCTGCTCTTCTAAAGTGAGACTTTTGAGTGTGTCGTGCTGGATTTTTCTCGTGTTCGATCGACGTGTAACGATCATATAGCCATCTCCTTGAAGTTCATTGTTTTTTTTGTTTTCGCCGATCGATGATGAAGAAACACTATCGATTGTTTTAGCAGGACCTCGATGAATCGATTTAGTGCGTAAGCGGGTAGTTCTCCGCCGAGGAGACCGAGAAAACCTGTTGGGTGAGGAGTCGTCAACTTCGGCTCTTGAATCCATGCGTTGGAGAGTTTTTATACCACTGCTTTCAGTATCTCTTTTCATTTCATCGATGGATTCAACTTTTTCGGGTACAACTTTTAAATGCGTTGTTAGTCTCGTCCTCGTCCTCTGTATGCTTTTCGACGGCTTTCGGGGAGCGGTTCGAACCGTCTTTTCTGTTTCTCCAAATGAACTCAGGCCCCGAGTAAACAGGCTATAGTTTTGGTTGCTTTTCATCCGAGTTCCGGGTGAATCTGATGAGCTTCTCTCTTGAAATTTGGAAAAGATGAGCTCATCCTCATCGTATTCAACCGAATTGGATTGAGGGCCTTGCGGTTGGGTGCTATTCTCAACTTGGCTTTGATTTCGATTTGAATCTTGTGTACGAGCACTACTGAATGAAGCATCCCGATGACCCCTATTAGAAATTCCAGCAATCCCAATGAATGGCGAAAAGAGCTGGCGTTTTTGTGAGTCGGGCGAAGTATATCGCATCTTAGACATGATATTGATTGAATGAGTGATCAACGGTCTGATAGGAGTGGCAGATCCGTAATGGGACTCACCAGATACAAATTTAGGAGTATCTAAACTTGTAGAGTCTGTGCCACCGTGCTTCTCGTGGCTGCTATTGCGTTCTTGACGCGCTTTTGTCGATTGAATGGGCTTTGAGGAAGTGCTCTCATTCTCGAAACTAGAACAAATAATTGATTTAGCGAACTTGTTTACATTGGGTAAGTTACGTGACGTTCTGAATCGCTGGATTTAACGGGTCAAATTTGCTTTTACTAAGGACACGTTGCAGCTTTCCAACACTTGAGTTCCTCGGCAAGAGATCTCTTGCACTTGAATCAACAGATTCGGACTGCGAACTTTGCTCGTCTTTTCCGCCTTCTTCTTGAATTTGCTGCAGAAAAGGGATAGAGAGCATGAAAGGTTGCTGTTGAGTAGCGTTCTCCTCCTTCACGGGGCTAATTGCAGTCCTGCTACTAATCAACTGCCGACTCGTTGATTTATCCTCTACAGGACTCCGATCCAGCTCTGAATTTTGAGTTTTTAGTTTCGGAGGAGGGGTCACAATCCTCAGCGCGTTTTCATTGGCTACTTTGTTGTTAGAATCTCTAGTTATCGCCTTCGCTCTCCTCAGCCGAGAGATGTAATCCGCTAATTTACTCTTTTTCCTTTCTTTTTCTCGCTTCTTCTCTTCCTTTATTTTTCCATCGATTTTCCTCAGTTCTCCTGATTGAAGGATCTGTATCTTATTAAACTCAATTCGCTTGTCTCGATGTAACTTTAGCTGTTTGATCAGCGCCTCTTTATGATTGGTTCGCATTTCTTGGAATTTTTCCTCAAAGGTTAAATCTTCTCCGATCTTTTTATGCTGAGACGACGTGGTAAAAACAGCTTTGATAACCGCCAAGAAGATATTAAGAAGGAAGAAGCCGCCGATAAAGACAAGCGCGACGCAGAAAGCTATTGCAATGGGAGTGTACGTTGTCTCAAGGTAGACCATTATCGTGGTCCAGCCTTCCATGGTAACGATCTGAAACACAACAATGAGCGAACTTGCGATGTTATCGAAGTTAGAGACATCAAAATCAGGATTTGCGATCATTTTGCCACAGGTGAAGCCGGAAGGACAGTCGGAGTAGCCACAAAGCATCTGATTGCCGTTCTGATCGAGATAGGGTCTACCACTTTCTGGCATAAAGCAACGGCGTTTGAGCAATCCTGCGAATAGCTGTGTTCCTGCGATGGCAAAAACGAGAAACAATAGCAAAAGAATCAGTATAAGGTCTCGAAGCAGCGGAAGCGCTCTTATCAAAGACACGATGATCAGACGTAGCGCCTTAACAGATGAAATGCTCCGCAGAGGTCGCAGGACTCTTAATGACCGTAACCCTTTGAGATTGACTCCATTGGAAGTCTGAATATAGGGCAGATAGGCCGTTACTACGATTACGAAGTCCAGGACATTCCACACGTCTCGTAGATAAGCGCCCTTATTGAAGAAAAAACCCAAGGCGAAAATTTTAAGCGCCATTTCGATTGTGTAAAGGATAAGAAAAACCTCGTCCATCGCGGTTTGAAAGGTGTTGGAGTCATCGTTAGGGTCGACGAATGCTAAGAAAATGCTGTTGAACACAATTACGACGAGAGAAATCGCTTCGAAGACGGGATGCCTGACTATCTGCCTGCAGAACATGCGAATGTACCTAGAAAATAAATATAATGAGCAAAGCCCCTCCAAAAACACATTACGCAATAAATCTGAGGATATTTCGCACGGTCTTTGGATATTCATGGGTTTCAACCAGCTCAATTAAGTTTTTCTCTGTAATGAAAACAGATTGTAGCCGCTCTTTTATCGGAACGTGCACATTGGAGTCAATCATGTCTTTATCGTCTATGAACTCAGGAGGTGTGCTAATCTCTGCATCATATTGTTCATGAAAGCATTTTAAAATTTCAATGTATTTCTGTCCATAAGCTGACTGAGGATCAACGTGTACCGGAAGAGCGGACAGATAATGCATATTTGTTTCAAGATTATTGCTTGATTCCCTTTCCCTTTTGGAATGTGATTTGTTTCTTTGAAGCTTAGTTAAACTAGTGCCACGCTCTCTAGTCAGCGAGTTCGGCCCAATTGTTGGTTGGCGAATGGTTTTTCCTCTTTTTCGTGTCGTTGTCCTTCTCTCTGACCGAATTTTAGTTATACCTGTAGTTTATCAATGCAGTTAGCTCAGTATTTGCGACGGAAATAGTACTAAATCGCTCTTGGTCTTCTTCGCTGAGGTTGACGGTCGTTCCTCTGTCACGATTTTCAAAAAGTTTTAGTTCTGGAGTCTCCATTTGCTGAAAATTGGATAAAGAGTGCTTTTCTGCGGGCTCTTTATTGTCATCGAAGCTGTGGTTGGTGTGAGCTTCGTGTGGTTTGAGTTCGTTACTCATCAAACGAAAGAGCAGTTAACTTATCAATGGATAGTTAAGTTGTGGGATTGATGTTGCTGCTCAATAAATTTTAATATAAAGGTCTTTAAGTGAAATCTTGGTCAGGAGAGGTTATTT
>ENA-UOTX01001599-UOTX01001599.1-compost-metagenome-genome-assembly--contig:-NODE-1599-length-15593-cov-34.198247_pt1 | contig 15593 bp, 5 predicted proteins | sample MGYA00238143_ERZ746982 | MGnify/ENA primary metagenome ERZ746982 (study PRJEB28758, sample SAMN06268862) | compost metagenome | isolation source: single cell | place: USA: California, Emeryville, Joint... | reverse complement strand
GAGAGGAGTATGAAAGAAAGGCTAATTTCGATACTCACATTCAAAATGAGCACAATCTGGAGAACTACGTGTATTTCCTAGCCTATCTGAGAGACAAGGAAGAAAACGATTCTATTAATCTTACAGACATTGAGAGCTATGTGCTGGAGTGCTACCGTAAGAAAGAAAATGATTGGGTCCCAATAGGAAGATCCTTGACTCTTGAACAATTGGGAAATGAATAAGAAAGTTCCTATTATATGAATAATAATTCTATTGAGTAGTAAAATATTCTATATGATTCTATATTGAGTTACACTGGTGTTTTCCGTTGAAAATGCTAGGTTAAGACACAATGAACAGATGTCTCAAAAATTCTATCCTATTCAATCTATACGAAAATCACTCTTTCTATTGAGAGTATGGGATATAATTGACCTAATGCTCATTATCAGCTTCAGAGTGAGAGAAAAGGTTTTGGATTAAAATTGTTTATGTCCTAATAAATTAACTAACGAGATCTTGATTCAGAAATCTTGATTAATTATCTTAGCCTGTTTTATTCCACAAAATCTCACTCAGTATATGTTACTTAGCTCTCAATTCGTAGTTCTACGAAGCGACTACACTCCAAGCCAGTATAACATACTGCAATTTGCCAACGTCGCATCAAACACGCTATCAATCATCGGTTGTATTTTCAATCTCGCCACTACATGTCTCCTCAAAAATACCAGCTACTCTCTCACAAAAATGGTAATTGGACTTTCCATAATGGACATATTCTATAATTTCACACCTTTGATCGGTTCTTGGGACCAAAAGAGCCAATTTCTCTGCCAATCCTACGCGTTTTTCACATATATAGGATACGCAGGCTCATTGGTCTGGACTTGTTGCTTCGCTCATTGTCTCTACAGCAGCATCAAAAGAGGACATACTCAAGTCGTCGACGAGTACATAAAACCCTACTTTTTAGTGTCCACAATAACAGGAATATTGTTTGGAATTTTTGTTGTCACTATCAAATATTATCAAATTCATCCTGAGTATGGAAGTTGTTTACATCTAGTCCCAAAGAGGGAGTTCGATTGGAGAGATTTCCTTGTCTCTGTCCTTCCTGCATTCGGGATCTTGATTTATTGTGGTTTTTGCTATCTTGGAGTGATCAACAAATTAAGACAGTTCGGAATCCGTATGCATTTAGAGCTGATGCTTTATCCCCTCATATTAGTCATATGTCTGTTCCCGTGGGTTTCTTTATCGGTCTACAACATGACCTTCATGCCAAGCAAGCTTCCTTATCTGTGGACGCTAATAGCGAATATATTGGCGAGTTCGCAAGGGCTTTTCAACGCGTTTGCATACGGGTTGTCTTATAAAATCGTGACGGGATACAGGAATAAATGTTGCAATCGCAACAAGAAATCTGATGAAAATTTAAGGCATCATACCTCGCTATTGCTTTCAGAAGAGAAATTTAGCGCGTCCAGCCTAAATTCGAGTGAATCAAGTGAAACCAAACATTAATATTAGAAAATTTGATGAGAAATGCTAATTGCTTTAACAATTGCTGTTTAATAATGTCGTTTGAAATACGACAATGATTTTATTATGAATAGAAAATCAGTCTTTCTGCGAAATCATATATGACTTTTATTTATATTCATTAAGCTTGATCTATAACGAATAAGAGCTTGCCTGGAGAGGGAGGATGCTATTTCTTGAGCATATTCGTGATTGAATATCCTTTCACATCATATTAAGTAATGAAAAACAAATATTTTCTTCATTAAATTTAGAAAAGTGATTCGTTTGCATCCCCTGCAATCTAGTGGATTCTGCTTTAAAGGTTAGTGTATGATTGAAGAAGGCGCCAACTTTATAATGAAATTTTGCATATATCTTGAGGGAAAATCGTAACGCACAAAATCATCAGATGCGATATTGGTCCTCTCTGAGAAGGCATCTAATAAAATGCTGCTGCAAAAAGTGAAGCCAAAAGCACTTTTAATTAGCCAGCAATATTAAAGATTCCGTAAACTCCTATTTCAACAGTTGATCAAGCAGATATTTTTTTTAATAGAAATGCACCTCATATTGAAGAATCTTGATTTCATCTCATGGAGAATTTGATTGCTGTGCTGAGTCTATTTTAACATCAACAATCTCTCAGCTCTGATAAACAGCGAGTTCTGCTTGCTTGATGTTTACTCAGGAACCTTGCTCTGACGATTTATTTCATTTTTTCTTCCGTTTTTTGTTTTTTGTTTTGGGTATCAACCAGCAATCCGTATCTTCATCATGAGAAAACAATAGGAAGCCGACTCTCGGTTTCCTCTTACTCTGCTTGAGAAAATCGAGGGTGATGATTTGCTTCTTCCTGAATCAATTTTTACAGTAAAAAGCGAATTTTTGACTATGGATTAGGATTTTGAGGATGAACTCCTTAAAATACAAGCTAATAATGATATCTAATTTCTAATCTAACTCCATCCAAATTGCTTTCAATGAACGCCATTGTTACAATGAATTTTCAGTTCTTGATCGAAAACAATACGCATTGTAGCGATATATTCCATCCATTAGCGCCTAATTCATCTATCCACTTATACCTCTCTCTCTCAATGATGAACATTGTCCAACGCATGCGTAATACGTCAAGAATTTACATATAGTATCTTCGATAATTGGTGACAAAAATAGCATTGACGTGTGTTTTTATCTTTTTTAATCTTGGAAAACCCCGAAACATATAAATCATTTTTAGTTAATTTGTGAATTGCCCGCTTCAAACACAATTTTTTTTTCACTAATAGCCTTCAACCATGAATACCAATCTAACTGTGAGCGCATCACTAAGCGTACGAGACTCTCCAAACAACAAGAGCAACAAGAGCGGTGCTAGCACACCAACTTTGCCAAGAGAGTCAATTCCAAAAGTTCGCCCTGTGTAAGCTTTAACCCCCTTCACCTGCCCTCTAATCTGACCTTTTATAGTAATATAATCAAGCCAGAACAGTTACTCCTGATCTTGGCTGAAATGGAGCGGTTAACAATGTTAAACCGCGAACTTGTTACCGAAAATGAAAATTTAAAAAAAACCAAAGGCCCGCTCTCCGCGTCTTTGGCTCACCGCCTCGTTCAAGAAAACCAAAAGCTTCTCACCTACATCACGACCCTTCATCACGAGATAGATCTGCTTCGTTCTCATCAAAGCGAAGACCCAAGAGAATTCGAAACAAAGGTCAGAGCTTTGATGAACGAGAACCAAAAGCTCTTCATCGAACTTCAAAATAAGTCAGCCGAGTTAAAAGCCCTTACTATCAAAGGAGGTTTCACTGACCTTACGCGGTCTTATAATATCAGCCGAGATAACTCGGATCATTTACATGGAGACCAAGGCCGAATCGAGGCTTTGGAAAAAGAAAACGCTGAACTTAGGAGGAAGCTGGAGCTTTTTGAGAAGAACAACGATGGGCGAGCTGATCTTTTAAAAAAGATCCATGAGTTACAGGAAGATAAATCACGACTTGAGGACTTACTTGCCCTCAGAGACAGAGAAATAGCGAGATTCAAAGACCATCGTCCTCATCGGATAGTCATGGCCAGACGTGACGACTCTCCGAAGAGCAGTGTTTCAAGTGATTCTAGCAAATCTTCGAAAGAAAGACACTCTGAGAGACCTTCGGTGAATGGCAGTGGGAAGAAGTTATTGTCTTCCTCAACAAGACCAGTGCCAAAGCTCCATGGAGATGAGGAGATCGGCAAGTTTAAAGACGAAAACGCTAGAGAGGAGGATGATATCGAAGAGCCAGTGACTCCAAAACAGAAACAAATCATCGGAGTTCTTCCTTCAGGCTCGCAGCCGACTCGAGGCACTGTCTCAGTGGGCGCGAGATTTGTTAAGCCTGAGAACCAATCCGTTCCAGTGTCCAAGGCTGAAGACCTAGGCAAGCGTCTGGATAATTTACTCAAGCAATTAGACGATAAAACCAAGGAAAATAAGGCACTTCAAGACGAAATAAATAAACTAAAAATTGTTAATAAAAACCTGGAAGCTCAACGAGATAGCGCCGTCCAAGCGATGAAACTCTCGGGACAGACTTCCCCCAAGGGCGCCGGCCCAGTGAAACCGGTGTTAGGACTCCAGTTAAATGTCCTGGGTGACAAAAAAGGAGATCCACGAATGGTCAGTCCTAGTCCAAGGGAAGATTCTGATGAATATAAACAACATATCAGAAAGAGATTTGAAGAATTATTCGAGGCGCTCTATCGAACTGAAGCCGCTTTGAGTAAGCTGAGCCAAGAACATGGCTTATTGGAGAAGGCGAAAGCCGAATCAGACGCGAAAATCGAAGGATTGAATAATGAGTTAGCTCATAAAAACTTCGTCATTACTGAACTCGAAGACATTATAAAGGGTAGAGAACGACAAATTCAGCTTCTTAGTGGAAAGCCAGCAGGTCCTGGTAAAGCTGGACCTTGTGGACACGGTCCAGAACTTGAAAGACTTGAAAATCAGCTTCGTGAAAAGAATAACGAGATAAAGAACCTCCAAGACGCGCTGGGAAGAAAAGCAGGACCAGGTGGTGAACACCCTGAGATCAAGAACCTTAAAGACGAGATTTATAAATTAATTGTTATCCAGAAGAGCAAAGACGACGAGATAAAGCGATTGAACGAGCAGCTCAAGCTCGCGCAAGCCGGGAACAAAGCAAATGTTACTGCTAGCGTACAACCAAAAGTCGAGAAATGCGACCATTTGCCAGAAATCAAGGAACTTAAAGGCAAAGTCGAAGTGCTTGAAGGAAGTGTTTTCGTCAAAGATAACGAAATCGAGAATCTCAAAGCTGAGTTAGATCAACTCAAGAAGGATCTCGAAGCGCTCGGTCTCAAATGGGGCGCAAAGGACGCTGAAGCCGAGGCTCTGAAGAAAAAGCTCGACGCCGCCGAGGCAGAGAAAGAGCATAAGGACCACAGAATTCACGATTTGAGTGAAGAAATCAATAAACTTAGACAAGGACTCCCTAAAGAACTCCACGATCTACACGCCGAAATCGATAAGCTCAAGGAAGAGCTCGGCAAGGCACAATCTGAAGGCAATAGCCTGAAGAAACAAGTCGAAAGAAAAGACGACGAGATTGAGGGACTTAAACGTGAGATTCAAGACATCAAGAAAGATTTTGAGTCTCGCCCACCGAAGATAAAGATCGAAGAAAGAGTTGTCACGAAAGAGAAAGAATGTGACCATGTGCCTCAGATCCGAGACCTTCAAGGCAAGGTGGAAGTGTTAGAAGGAGCCATTTTTGGCAAGGACAACGAAATCGAGGACCTGAAAGCTGAACTTGACAAATTGAGGAGAGATCATGAGGTGCTTGGTCTGAAATGGGGAGCTAAGGACGCTGAAGCGGAACTCCTTAAACAGAAATTAACAGAATCTGAAGCGGATAGAGCACACAAAGATAACATCATTAATGATCTCCGTGATGAAATTAATAAATCCAGAAAAGGCCAACCTAAAGAGTTCCATGATTTGCACGGTGAAATTGATAAGCTTAAAGAAAAGCTTCATAACGCCCATTCTGAATTGGATGGCTTGAAACGAGACGTGGATAAGAAGGACAACGAAATTGAGAAGCTCAAAGAAGAGCTTGGAAAACTCAAGAAAGAGCACGATCATCTGCATGCGAAATTAGACGATAAAGACAACAAAATCGAAAATCTGGAGCGTGCGCTGGATGACGCAAAGAACTTGCTAGGAAAGAAGGATGAAGAGCTCGAGAAACTCAAGGAAAAACTCGACAAGAAGAAAAAAGATCGCAAAGAGCTTCGAGAGAAATTGGAGAAGAAAGAAAAAGACAATGACGAGCTTAAAGAAGGTAATGAAAAGCTCAAGGTTGAGCTTGCCGCAAAGGATGATAAGATCCATGATCTCATCAAAGAACTCGAGAAGTTCAGAAAAGGACTACCTAAAGAACTCAAAGAATTACATGCTGAGATCGATAGACTCAAAGGAGAGTTGAGCAAGGCTCAAACTGATGGTCAAAACTTGAATAGGCTGGTTGGAAAGAAAGACGAAGAAATCGAGGGATTGAGACGCGATATTGAAAATCTCAAGAAAGATTTTGAATCTAGACCTCCAAAGATTCAGGTTGAGGAGAAGATTATTGAGAAAGTCAAGGAGTGTGGTCATGGACGCCAGATTCGAGAGCTTCAAGGAAAGGTGGAAGTGCTTGAAGGAGAAGTGTTTGTTAAGGACAGAGAGGTTGAGAGACTCAAAGAAGAGCTCGATAAACTTGCGAAGGAATATGGAGGTTTGCTGGATGTTAACCTGAAGTTGGGAGAGAAAGATAAGGAAATTGGTGATCTTAAAGACAAGGTAGATGCACTAGAAGGTGAGAAGAATCACAAAGACGACAGGATCCGTGGTCTGATTGGAGAAATTGAGAAGTTCAGACAAGGATTACCGAAAGAACTCAAGGAGTTACACGGCGAGATCGACAGACTCAAAGAAGAGCTTGGCAGAGCTCAAGCTGAATGTCGCGAGTTGGCGAGATTGGCTGAAAAGAAAGACGAAGAGATCGCTAGACTTAGACATGATCTCGAAAGAGCGAAGAGTGAAGTGGTAGCTTGTGGACATGGAAAGGAGATCGGAGATCTTCGAAGTGAAATTGAAGAACGAAAAAGACACGATCAGGACAAAGATCAATTCATCAAGGCGCTTGACGGAGAGCGTATAAAGCTAGCTGCGATATTAGGGGAGAAAGACCATGAGATCGAGAATCTCAAGAAAAAATTAGTTGAACTAGAAGCTGGCCGAGGACATCGTCCACTGATTGATGTCGATGTGAAAATTGGTGGTGGCCATCAGAAGAAAAAGAAAGATGATCACAAGAAGCATGGAAGAGATTCCTCTTCATCCAGTGACGACGAGAAAGGTGGCGATAAGCAATCCGATGCTTTGAAATCTAAAGATGCAGAAATCGAAAAACTCGAGCAAGTAATTGCGAAACTCAAAGGAGAGCTTGACCAACTCAAGAAGGACCTTGAAAGAGATGCTGCGAGATTGGGAGATAAAGACAAGGAAATTAATCACCTCAGAGAAATGTTAGACGGAGCAGAAGAGGATAGAAAACGCAAAGAGGATAAAATCAAAGACCTCAGCCAAGAAATCGATAAATTCAGACAAGGATTACCTAAAGAGCTTAAGGAATTACATAAGGAGATCGATAGACTCAAAGGAGAACTTGATCAAGCAAGAATCGAAGGCGATAATCTGAATAAGAAGATTGGTAAGAAAGACGAGGAGATCGAAGGACTGAAACGCGATCTTGAAAATAATGCAGATGAGATTCAGGATCTTCAAGGAAAAGTAGAAGTTCAAGAAGGCAAGCTTCACGCAAAGGATAGAGAACTTGAAAAACTTACAAAAGACCACGGTGACCTCGTTGCTCAATTAGGACAGAAAGACAGAGAGATCCATGCACTTATAGATGAACTTAGTCGTGCTGGTGGACGGGTGCTATGCGGACATTCAAAGTTGATTGGAGATCTTCAAAGTGAAATTGAAGGGCGAAAAAAAGCCGATCAGGCTAGAGAAGAATTAAACAAGGCACTCGAAGCAGAGTGTAGAAGTCTAGCTGCGGATTTAGAGGAGAAAGCCAAGGAAATCCATAATCTCAAACAGAAGTTAGATGAATTGGAAGCTGGCCGAGGACATAAAGAGGATGACCAAAGAAAATCCGAGGGTCCATCAAATAAAGGAAAAGATTGTGGTCATGGTCCAGAACTCAGTGACCTCAAAGGAAAACTAGAGGAGCTAGAAGGAAAACTTTTCGTAAAAGAGAACGAAATTGAGAAGCTTAAAGACGAGCTTGACCAATTGAGAAAGAAAGAAGGTGAACATCGTCCACTGATTGATGTCGATGTGAAAATTGGTGGTGGTCTACCGAAGAAGAAGGGTGATCATAAGAAGCATGGAAGAGACTCTTCTTCCTCTAGTGACGACGAAAAGGGCGGCAAGCATTCAGATGCTTTGAAATCTAAAGACGCAGAAATCAAAAATCTGTCTCACGAACTCGACAACCTTAAACATAAATTAGATGAAGCAGAAGCGGATAGAAAACGCAAAGATGATAAAATCAACGACCTCGGCAAAGAACTCGATAAATTCAGACAAGGATTACCTAAAGAGCTCAAGGAGTTACATGGAGAGATCGACAGACTTAAAGGAGAACTTGATCAAGCAAGAATCGAAGGCGATAATCTGAATAAGAAGATCGGTAAGAAGGACGAAGAGATCGAAGGACTGAAACGTGATCTCGAAAATAATGCAGATGAGATTCAGGATCTCCAAGGAAAAGTAGAAATTCAAGAAGGCAAGCTTCACGCAAAGGATAGAGAGCTGGAAAAACTCACCAAAGACCACACACACGGTGACCTCGTTGCTCAATTAGGACAGAAAGACAAAGAGATCGATCATCTCAAACAAAAGTTAGATGAAATGGAAGCTGGCCGAGGACATAAAGAAGGTGACCAAAGAAAGTCCGAGGGTCCATCACACAAAGGAAAAGATTGCGGGCATAGTCCAGAACTTAGAGATCTCAAAGGAAAACTAGAGGAGCTAGAAGGAAAACTGGCCTTACAAGAGCACGAAAACGAGAAGCTTAAAGACGAGCTTGACCAATTGAGAAAGAAAGAAGGTGAACATCGTCCACTGATTGATATCGATGTGAAAATTGGTGGCGGTCAACCAAAGAAAAAGAAGGGTGATCACAAGAAGCATGGAAGAGACTCTTCTTCCTCTAGTGACGATGAGAAGGGCGGTAAGCATTCAGATGCTTTGAAATCTAAAGACGCAGAAATCAAAAATCTGTCTCAAGAACTCGACAACCTTAAACATAAATTAGATGAAGCAGAAGCGGATAGAAAACGCAAAGATGATAAAATCAACGACCTCGGCAAAGAACTCGATAAATTCAGACAAGGATTACCTAAAGAGCTCAAGGAGTTACATGGAGAGATCGACAGACTTAAAGGAGAACTTGATCAAGCAAGAATTGAAGGCGACAATCTGAATAAGAAGATTGGTAAGAAAGATGAAGAAATCGAAGGACTGAAACGTGACCTCGAAAATCTCAAGAACGATTATGAATCACGACCACCTAAGATTCAAATCGAGGAGAAGATAGTAGAGAAAGTGAAAGAATGTGATCATGAAGATGAGATTCAGGACCTCCAAGGAAAAGTGGAAATACAAGAAGGGAAAATCCACTCGAAGGAAAGAGAACTTGAAAAGCTCAATAAAGACCATGGTGATCTCCTCGCGAAATTGGGAGAGAAAGACAAAGAAATCGATAATCTCAAACGAAAGATTGATGAACTGGAAGCTGGTCGAGGACATCAACCTCTTCTCGGTATCGATGTGAAAATCGGTGGTGGAGATAAGAAGGACCAGAAGAAAAAGAAGGATGATCACAAAAAGCATGGCAAAGACTCCTCTTCCTCCAGTGAAGACGAGAAGGATGATAAGCACTCAGATGCGTTAAAATCTAAAGACGCAGAGATCAAGAAGCTGTCTCACGAGCTCGATAAACTCGAGCAAGAAATCGCAAAACTCAAAGATGAGCTTGCTAAGAAGGATAAGGAGATCGATGAACTAAAATCAGGAGGCGATGACGGTGGAAAGAAAGGCCGCGGCAAAAAAGGCGGCAAGAATGTGGAAAAATGCGATCATTTGCCTGAGATCAATAACCTCAAGGGTCAAGTAGAGACTCTCGAAGGCAGCGTTTTCTTGAAAGACGCTGAAATTCAGAAATTGAAGGAAGAGATCGACGCTCTGCGAAAGAGCCTTGAAGAACCTCAGGGAACTATTTCAATGGAGGTGAACTTCGGCGGTAAAGGAAGGAAAAAAGGCAAAGAGGCTACAAAGCGCTCTGCGCCTAAAGAATCCGAGGAAAAGTCTGGCCCTGAGGAAGAGGTTGGAAAACTTCAAAGCAAGATTGAGGAGCTAGAGAAGCTGTTGGCTGATAAGGAAAAGGAGTTGGCAGATGCGAAAGCCCAATTGGAAGCTGCTCAAAACAGGCCAATCGGTGGCGAAGAAATGATAATGACGTCTAACGGCGACGAAGCTGATAAACTTCGAGCTGAAAGAGATCAGCTGATCGCTGAGGTTGATAGACTGAATAACGTCCTTTCAAAGAATCGCGGAAAGAAAGGCGAGGCTGCGAAAAAGAGTGGAAAGAACGAGAAAGACGAGCCATCTGGTGAAGAAGTGAAACAGTTAGTCGATGCTCTTTCTGATAGAGATAACCAGATAAATGAACTGAAAGGAGAGATTTCCGGACTTAACGGACAGATTAAGGGATTGCAGAGCGATCTTGAGAACACGCAAGAAGAGGTCAGAAAGCTCAAGGAGAAAGAAGATGGTCTCCAAAAGGCAGAGGAAAACATGAAGAAAGCCGCAAAGAAGATTAATGATATGAAAAAGGAGCTCGATGATGAAAAGAAGAAGGGCAAACGTGAAATTGAGGCGAAGGAAGATGAAATGAAGGAACTTAAGGATAAGCTTAATGAGCTTGAGGCTGAGAACCAGAATTTAAGAGATCAGATTAGAAACGCAACTGATTCGAAAGGCCGTGAGTCAGAAAAATGGGCGAAATTGAAAAAGAAGCTCGAGGATGACTTGAAGGTGAGCCAAGAGGAGAGTACGAAGTTGTCGAAGTCGCTAGAGACAGCAAAACCTGAGATAGAAGAGCTTCGTAAACAGTTGGCACAAGCGAAAAAGACGAAGGATCAGCTTATGATCTGTCTAGTAGCAGTAGCTGTTGCTGGATTGGGAATCGGAGCTGCTGGCAGTCGAATGATTATGCCATAGTTTGAAATAAGGATCTAAGAGTATATATGGTTCAGATTAATAAATTCGTTGATGATAATTACATGCTGTTATGATTTTCAGTATTCATGCAAATGAGACATTTGCAGTTTAAATCATCGAATCATCGAAGCCATTAAAAAATGTTCAGTTATTAGGAAACATGAAATAAGCATCGAATAGATGTGCAAGAAAGACTCATAGGAAATTTGTATAAGTGCACAAACTGATAAGGGGCTGTATTATAGCTGAAGCTTGCCTCACTAGCAGTGAAATAGTTACGGTATCATAGGAATGTTGTTAGTTTCTTATTGGGTATTCCTTGTGCATACACCGATGAATGCTAAAAGATTTATTTTTCATCTTGGGATAAGGAGTCGATCCCAAGCACATAAAATCTTTTTTCTAATTAGCTTATTATCGAAGACAATGAATCTGACCCTAAAATTTTCGAATTGTGAGATTATTATGATCTGCCGGCTCTAATCGCAATATCATACAGACTTCAGTTGTAGAACCCAGTCCAAGTTCACCTTTGGATAGTCTCATGCCATGAATTGTATATTTGCAGTACTACCTTTTTTTTGTGTAAATACTCCTTCAGTGTGAATAGGCAGAGCAAGATGCACAATTCATAGCAAACAGCATAATTTCAGATAATAGCTAAGCTGTTATGACTAAGTATTTTATTTTACTGTGCTACTCCCGACATTACAACCTCGCTGAGATTATTATTACTAACAATACAACATATGAATGCAACGCGTCTTCTCAAATTTGTCTATGTTCTATGCTTTCCTATGGATAAAGCTCTTTTGAAAGGTGTCAACTGAAGGAACTGAAGGAATTCAAGCCAACTTCTTCAAGTAACGACCTGAAATTTAATACTGGCCAATATTGAGTATTAGAACTAAACTTCATTCACTTGTTAATTAAAATAGAATCTCAATTCCCGGCCTTAAAAATCGAAGGAATTTCGGAGAAAAAAATTTGCTTTAAATATCCTAAAAAATCTTTAAGAATATTATATTGAGCCATATTTACACCATGATTGCCAAAGCAAAATTATTTCTATTGCTCGGATTCATCGGATTGCTTGCACAATGCGCTTCGATCTGGCAAAACGCCAATTTTTCCAAAGCTCCAAGACATCTCATGTCGCTCTCAGTCGGCCCTCTCGGTCACCCAACCCAATCAACTAACCCGACCCTCGTCTTTACTGAAGGCCCTTACAACGGAAGCAACACCTTAGGCATAGCTTCCTATGACGGCGAGACCTTCGACGAGTACCTGTTTATCCTCAACGCTACGACGTTATCTCCACAGTTTGTATTCACTAAACTCGATAAGCCATTCTCTACCTACTCAGGTAAATTTGCAACCTCACATGAAGGGTACATCGCCTCAGCCGTTGTGTTTCACGATGAGAAGGGAATCCCTCAGATCAAAGTCCTGGTTCAGGACGTTAACACTAATACGTTGACAGCACACGTGATTACAGATAATAAAGAGCAGGACACTCGGTATGAAATCCACGAGGTCTTCACTAACGAATTAAGCGGAATTGTCGCTTATTCTGAAGCAAGATATAAAGAAAGAGTCGCCACCTCAGGTGGGCTGTTCCTAGGCGCTATCGAGTTCGCAAACATGTCGATTAGTACGCACCCATTCGAAGTGGTCGGCGAAACTGCTACCAATGTGATATGCACCTGCAAGCCTTATTCCTTAAACGCCTTGTGTGCGTGGAAAACAAAAGGCATTGTCTCAAGCTCGGTGATATCGCTCTCCAGTAAGACCGCCCAGCATCCGATGCCGCTCTTCACAGATAATTCAGACCGTGATATGAATTATCAGCTCGTGGAGATAATTGCTGCTAAAGGGTTTTATGTGATACTGTCGCTGAGGAACGAAGGTACAAATACGAGCTTGGTGGCAAATATACCATCGGCATCGCATGGTCCAACAGTGCTGAGGAGTTGGAGCAATGCCGCTAAGCCTGTTATCGAAGGAGCGTTGTCATATGGCGATCTATTTGCAGTGTTTTACAATGTGAAAGACCTTGAGTCTCAAGGACAGAATTGGAGCTATGAGTTTTATAACTTTGACCTGACACCAAATCAAACAGAGACGAGGTTTACATCGCTGAAGAGCGAAAACTCGAATTCGACGTACTCGGTTGCGAGGTCATACTTAGATAAAGAAATCAATTTTGTTGCTATCATTTATACGAACTCTAGTTTAGGCAGTTTGTGGTATGGTGAGCTATTGCATTAAATGATCAACAGTTTGTGGTGATATAAGATTGTTGTATATATTCTGACGAAGAAAAAATGAATATAGTTGTGAATTGATTAATTGAATTATTTGAATGCATGCAACCAGCTAATGTGTTAAGGCATTACTTATGAGTTGTGAGAAAATGAGAGCTAATCGCGCTTTAATTCGAGAGTGGGTCAATGAAATTTGAAAATAAGAATTTTCAAGATAAAATTAATGAATCAACGAATTAATGATCCTGTGTAAACACTGATTGCTTCGGGCAGCTGATTAATTAGAGACTCTTTTGTCAGTTTTTACGAATTCAGTTTTTCGTCAAATTTCTTTCTTTTTTCGTTTTAATCAAGAATCACATAACACTTGCCTTCGATAAAATCGATAAAATCAGAGTATGAAGCAAACTTTGTTCCACTGCGGAAAAAACAGAATATGACAATAAAACCACGTTCCATTCTGACTTTTCCAAGCTCTTCTTGCTGAATACTACTATATTTTAGAGTAGCTATCAACAGAAGCGCATTCCTATCAGAAATAATTTGTTGGATCCCGCTGTGAGAAATTTTTTTCTCGAATTTCCGATCAATAAAAAAATAAAATTGCCGAATTCTACTTGCTACTAAGTAGATCGATAAATATTACTTTCAGATACGAATTTTTCTTTAAAAAATTAAACATTTTACCTAATAATGCTCAATATCCTGCAGCTCCTCCCATTCTTCTGCATTATTCTCACATCAACAGCGGATTGCGATTCCTCTGCAATAACGTGGAACGACGCGTCGTTCGTCTCTACGCCTACATTCCTTGAAATGATCCCAACCACGCTCAACGATCTAGCAGATAACTCCGTGATAACGCTTCTTCCGGGTCCTGTCCATGAAACTAACTTACTCTGGTTAGTTTCATCAATGAACAGTAGCTTGCCAGCTGATAAAGAGCTCCAGATGCTTAACTCATCGACACGTACTTCAGCGTCAGTAATCAGTAACTTTGATAACTTAGCTTCAGTGAAAAACGTGAAGATTGTTGCGACGGCTGACGGAAGCATAACACTGCTCTTTGTTGCAAATGACACGAGGAATCTCAGTCAGATCCATGGATATACTTTTTTCTCGGACCAATCAACCCCGAGAACGTATGTACTCACCAATAACACAAATTCTAGCATGACTTATAGAATTGAAGCCTTACTCGCTGATCGAGCTGACCCATTTATCCTATACTCACAATTAGTGAAAGAGTCTCTTGATAATGGAACTGTTGGGAATATAACAGTGGTTACACTTTATGCGGCTAAAATCTCAACAAGAGATCAACTCCTCAAGAAAAATATCAAAGTAGCAAATGGAAATTTCTCACATGCGCGTTGTGACGTTGTTAATGAGCCAGAAGGAGTATTGTGTTTGTTAAGGGTCAATAACAGTTTATTCAGTACGCTGATTACAAACGAAGCAATAAAAACTCAGTTTTTATTTCAGGATTCGTCTGAAAACAAATTAATGATAAAGTATTACCCTGAAGCGGTTGTCGCTGCGCAGGGATTTATTGCGGGGATATTTAGCGCGAGGAGAAAAGATGAGATTTTTTTAATGATTCAGAAATTTGAGCTTGATGGATTTAGAGATGAAATCGCCAATCCAAGACAAGCGCTTCCTGTGAAAAATTTCCCAGCGAATGGTTTTATAGAATCGCCTTTCATAGGCAGTGCCGCGTACAGTGACAAAATTGCGCTGTTTTATACCGCGTACGGCGATGGTGGGTGCCAGCGGTGGTCGTATACGATGTATGATATCAACGGGATTCGAGGCTCAGAGGTTCACTTGGCAAACGTCGGGCCAGATTCTTACGCCAGGTTTCAAGTTTCGGGAGATGTTGGTTGTGATGCAATTAATATCGTAGCGTATTCAGCGGATCCTTCAGATGACTCACCTATGGTTTCTATCTTTTACGGTGTGATTTTGGATCACACCTTTCCAGATAGGTTTTAGAGGACATAGGAAGTAATCTTTATATATTTGTTAAATAGAGTTTAGGAATTGTTTTATTTTCTATTTCTTAAGAGAAATTAATATTTCGAGTGAATCTGAATAATGATTTTTTTTTCTGATGAAATCTTTTAATTCATTAAGATTGCATATCGAATTAGCGAAAAACAAAAAAGAAAGAGCATTTTTTGGTTTGGTCATAGCCGTTCGTGTGTCACGCACGCCAGTATATTATATTAATGAAATTGAGACCCGAGGGCAATGAAGTCTAGCCCTAAGAGGACACACATGCCGTGCTTCATACTCTTCTTCACTGCTTCACCACACTGATATTATTTAATTTGATTTAAAAAGACTACTTTAATTGATACGATAATATCAATAATTTCCATCGTCTAGTCTCATGAGACGTTGCCAAATTTGCTGCGAAAACTCGGCTACTATCTCATTTCATAAAAATTGCTACTTCTGTTCCG
>ENA-UOTX01001598-UOTX01001598.1-compost-metagenome-genome-assembly--contig:-NODE-1598-length-15594-cov-26.974866_pt1 | contig 15594 bp, 14 predicted proteins | sample MGYA00238143_ERZ746982 | MGnify/ENA primary metagenome ERZ746982 (study PRJEB28758, sample SAMN06268862) | compost metagenome | isolation source: single cell | place: USA: California, Emeryville, Joint... | reverse complement strand
CCGCATCCGGGACTCGAACCCGGGTCCCCAGGGTGAGAGCCTGATATCCTAACCAGCTAGACTAATGCGGATTTCCATACTCCCATAGCTTAGTATCATAGAAAGCCCTCAACCTCCTAAACCGCTGTTCCTTTATCACTCTCCAAATTATGATTTGTCAAACAATCAACATCTTGAGAAACTCCTTCCTCCTGGAAATAATTAGCTCCATACAGAATAACTCAACTCCTGGCTTTTTGGTATATTTTTTTTCTTTTATCAATCAGAAATATACTATTTATATGGCTATTGGAATGCTAATAGTACCGTAAACTGTTCTAGCAGTCACGTCATTGGATGAGGCATCTCACGCTGCTAATTACTATCAGTCGTTGAACCCATGCAATTCTCCTGGGATAATCCTAAAACAAAAAGAATGTTAGTATAATTCATTACTTTGTTGAAATTCTATTATAAATCGTTGAACTGAACAGTAATCTCCTCTAGGAATCCACCCGGCCACTAACAACACACAAAATCAATAAATAGAATTCGAAGAAACTTCAAGCAATGTTCTTTATTGCAAAAACAATTCAGCCAAAAACCGTCTTGAAATTGCCTACGATGGCGTTTTCTGTTGGTTTTTACGCTTTAAGGGCCGCTAGACAATCATAACTTACTTACTCACTTTAATTTTAGACGGTTTGCATTTCCGATTTAAGTTAGGTAATCTTACAACACTAATCGAACGAAAAATCTGCGAAAGCGTCATGCGCTCAAATACGAATAAAAATTACACAGCAAAAATTCGAATTGTTGTGATAAATTAATCGAAAGACGTAATATTTTGGTGACTATGATATCAGCAGGGTGTGGTACTTAATGATGTAGCCGACCCTTAATGAAAGATCAAAATATTTTCAAAAAAAAGCTAAGAAACATCTAATACAAGCGAATAAGCCTATCAATGATTCCCAATCCCGAGAAACCCTTGAAATTCGAAAATCCCATCAAGAAGGCTGGATGGATCTATCGCCGAAGCGACAACTTGCATATGTGGAGGAAGAGATATTACGAACTTGACAACAACATCTTCAGACTCGGTGAAGATGAGAGTTTTAAAGACGTTCGCGTCATCAATCTTGCTGAATACGATGTAAAATGGCTGAATAAATTAGATAAACGATTTGCCATCTGTTTCACCGCAAAAACCAAAAATGTGAAAGGCCAGTATAACATCGGCGATGAAAACGAGGCCGTTATGAAGGAATTATATGAGAAGGTCATGTTGGCTTTGGTAAATTGAAACTTTTCGATTCGATCATTTGAAATTCAACGATGCTAGGCTGAGCTTCAAAAGCTGAAAGGATCCAACTGCAAGGGCCAAGACCAGCTTCAATCTCCAACACCAACGAAATCTCAGACGAAGAACCAAGGAAAAAGACTCAGCAAGATAGAAAGATTGTTTGTAGCGACCGCAGACCAGGTTTTCGCGACTCCGGAAGACGTTCCAAGCTGGGTTCAAGACGTTTGTTACGAAAACAGGCTCGATAAGGAAGATGAATTAGCTAAAACGACTGAAGACTGGAAGCTTCTTGAAGAAAAAGAAAATGTGAAGATTTTACAAAATAACAAGAATGCCAACGCTTTTAAGCTATTCGTGACTTATCCTACGCTGAAACCTACAGATCTTCTTCAGGTAATCGTTACTATCGAGCGCGGATCTAAAGGAATATTTTGATTACAGCTGGTGTTAGACCTTGATGCGAGACCAAAATGGGACGATACCGTAGAGTCAAACAAATACATTTCAGATTTGCCGCTGAGTAGTTTGACGAGTGTTATTCACCGAATCTACAAGTTGATTTTACTTTCAATTCAAATAGTCTTATCGAATTTTAGGCCTTATGGACAGATTTCCGTTGCTAGAGAAACCTTCGTGTCCCGTGTTGTTTTTAACACAGTGGGAAAATTCTACATTCTGGAAAAATCGCTTGATGATAGCGAGGAAATTCAGAGAACATCCGCTCCGCTCACCCCTGTTAAAATCAATCATGCAGGTACATTACTATGATTGGGTGACGATGATTTATAACTTATTTGCTTTTAACCACCAGCAATGAAAATCGGCGCTTATAGCGAGCAAGGATCAAGCTTAACACTGCTGTTATCTCAAGAAAACTGCCCTGACTCAACTCCTGAGGCTAATTTAAAACTCATTCTTCATACTCTGCATCAGTTCGCTAATCTCGGATCTGTTGACCTGGAGCAGACGATTTCTCCGGAATTCCGAGTGGACTTTGGAGAGTATTTAGAAAAATTCCAAAGCAAATCTTCCGATGAAGAGACAAAGAACGACGACGAAGACGAAGACGATGATGATGAGAAACTAATCGACGAAACCGCAATCGTTAAAGAATCCTCAAGCAGCAAAATATCTAACAGCAGCAAAGAGCTTCTCCAAAGAGTTGATGACATTACCTCCGGCAAAATCACACGAGAATGCGTTGATCCCACTGTACCTCAACCAGTTCTTCCTCCAGAACTCCGAGAAAAGAAAGTTGAAGACAGATCAGGACACTGGTTGTTCGGAACAGACTTCCGCAGAGACCCGACCGTCGGACTGGAGGTGTTGAACAGAGAATGGATCGAAAATCAGCAAAAAGTCATTTCGCAAATCCTGAAAAGCATTGGAAGGAATATCCTTGAAGGAAAGTCAATCATGAGCATGTCGCTGCCGGTTAATATTTTCTCAAAGGACACGATTCTCCAACGCGCAGCCAAAGGTATAACGTATGCGCCTATTTTCGTTCAAAAGGCTGCTGAGACCTCAGATCCGTTGGAACAGTTTAAATTAGCAGTCACTTTTTATTTCAGCATACTCCATCTGGGTTGCGAGCAAGAAAAACCTTTCAATCCGATCGTTGGAGAGACTTACCAAGGCTATATTGCTGGTACTCCAGTCGTAGTGGAGCAGATTAGCCATCATCCACCAATTTCTTACTTAATGGTAACGAATTTAGCCTTATTATACGCTTATTTCCTCTTCTTCTTAGTATAAAACTGATAAGTATACGATCCATGGTACCTCCAATATTGAGGCAAGCATGGGAGGAAACTCGCTCACTGCGACTCAGAAAGGAAGATTTAACATTATATTCCCAGATGGCAATGAGCTGTCTTCAATATTCCCTCAAGCGACCGTTTGTAATACCGTTGTTGGGAAACGTGGGTTCTTCTGGTCGAAAAAATTTAGAATCTTTGACAAGAAGAACGGCTTCTACTGTGAGATACATATCTATCCAGATGAGAAAGGACTCATCGGTGGGCTCTTTAGCAGGAAGAAAGAGGTTGATTGCACAACTGCAAGGTAAATGCAGCTATTTGGATGTTGCTGTATCAATGTTCATTAGAGGAAAAATCTGGAGAGTCAAAAAGGAATACACTGCCCACCTCTGGGACAAACACGCTAAGAAAGAAATCGCTTTCGATGAGAAAAGCCATGCTGTGGAGACATTAGCCACATTAGAGGGCAGCTGGCTCGAATACCTTGATATTGATAATAAACGGTAATCTCCAAAAAAAATATTAGTGGTTTATCATAGCTTTTATTGTTAGATATTGGAGTATGAAAGACCAACGACCGTACGAACTGATAGATCAATTGAAGAAGGTTCTACCTTCAGATTCAACCTGCAGACAGGATCTGCTTTATAGGATAATGGGCGATGACGCTTCAAGTCAAGTAACATAGCTCAAAAAAAAGCGATTTGAATAATTATAATGAATTGTAGTCGTGGAAAGAAAAGCTTGAAAATTTGCAGAGAGATGATAGAAAATTACGGCAGAAATACGCAAAGAAGAAATAACCGATCGTTTTTATTTTGATAATTAAGGAGGCGATAGTAACTCCTTCCGTTACTACAGTTCCGACCAATAAGTTGTAAAGAAACAATAATAGTAAATAAATTGAATATACATACAGATTAGCGTTTTTTAAGAAAAATTTCTTCAAAAAATTGCTTCCTCCATCCTAAGTTTCTCTAAAATCCCCATGAATTAACATTTCCATGACTTTCGATCAGGCTCATGAAACAGTTTCATTGCCGGATATCTGAAAATCTTTTAATTGAGAGCGTTATTGCTCAGGATGATGTTGGTGGATCAAAAAATATACTGAGTTCAGGCTTAATCTCAAAAATTAATTTTATTTTGTAAAATACTTCCACAAAGCAATGGCTTTCGTAATGAATTCAGCGGATCCCAGTGGAATGGGTATGTTTTCCAAGGCCGGGAGGTTCGCAACAGAAAAGCACATCATTTTCCAGAAAAAAGACGAAATTCTCAATGATCAGCGCAAATATTTGAAGGTTTCATCCTTCCCGAATCTGAAATATGTAAAACAATTAATGTGAAACTAGTATTTACCGCGCATTAGAAACAAGACCTTCAAGGCAAGAAAGAAAGAGGCGAAGGCGACGAGATCAAGACTCGACCTCCCATGATAACCACGGTTCCATCGCGTCCGCATATTGAGACAATGAGTAGAACGATCAGTAGAGAAGAACGCGATCGTATTATGGTAAGGGAATAGTACAAAATACTCGATATTTAAACGCCGTTAAGGCAATAAAATACCCGCCTCCTCCAGTCGGCTGCTATAATCCTCGCTATACTCTCCAAGAGAGGTAAATCTTTTATAAACTTCGCATGCTTAATCGTTATTTCTCCAGCAAATCGGTAGTATTATTCTCTTATCCTAAGGAGAGACCAAAGACAGCCCAAAGCACTCAAAGCACTCGAAATATCTTAAAAAAAGATTACATCCAATGGGATAACGAGGAAGTTGTCCATCGAGAATTGACAAAGCCCATCCCAGATAAACCAAAGAAGAGAGCTAAAGGCAGCGTGAGCTTGGCGAACCAGACTGCTCGGTAAGCAACTTTCTTCGCTCTCTTTATAACCTTTTTTAAGTGATGGGTTTTTCAAAGGAACACCCAATCCTCATGACGAAAGATTCAATTATATCGACTATCCATCTGTTTCAACGAAATCCAAGTACATTGCAATCTGCTTCTATTTTTGCTAAATGAGCTTTAGGCGTGTGAGCACAGCTGATTTCTCAAAAAGCCGAGGGCGTACAGCTAACTCTTTTTATAAAAACCTTGAATACTCGCCTGATTATGCTCCTGATTTTGAGTTTGGAAAGAAAAGGCTGGGTTCTTGTGGGGTTAAATTCGAGAGAATGAGCGGAAGGAAGGCCTTCCATTTTGTTTCTGACTCGAAGAATGAGAATTTCCTTGACACGGATAAAGTGTTTCACAATGAGAAAAGTCCTTTCTATGAGAGGTAAAAACCATTGATTAGAAATCCAAGTGTCTTACGGTTAAATTAGAGTGAAAACTCCTGTGCTTGATAGATCACTTCCTCGAGAAAAAGACCCTAAATCTCCTTTCCCTACGTTTATGCAGGTATGAGATGATCAATGGTGCTTTTTGTTAATTTTTCCATAGGATTCTATCGCAAGCAGAATGTCGGTGGGCATGTTGAGTCAAAGGGCGTTAAAGATAAACAATTTTGCAGAAGGAAGGTTCCAGACTGTGTGGTCAAGCTTCTCTCCGCAGAAATTCACTTAAAATTTGCATTTATTTTCTTTTTTTCATTACATAATCAGAGATTTCTCAATGATTCAATGTTATTTTCATGGACGGATTGCTTTTCAATTACCTAAGCCTTGGAAATCGACTGAAATCCGTTAAGGTCTAATTTCCATTAAATTACCTTTTATAACAATACCTGTGCTCTTCATTCACATATGTAGTAGTTGTTAGTTGGTATGGTTTGTTAGAGTGCTAGGCTTGGAAGGAAAATCGCTACAATGCTTTATACTCGAAAAGAGAGTAGTTTCCCGAGATATAAGTACTAATATTGAGAAAGAGCTTTTGGAAATCCGCATTAGTCTAGCTGGTTAGGATATCAGGCTTTCACCCTGGAGACCCGGGTTCGAGTCCCGGATGCGGAACTTTTTAATTTTTGCGCGCGCTATGATAACTCTCAAAGCGGGATATGTCGGCGGTTCAGTAGCGCTGACTTTTTGGATGTTCGATGGAAATTTTTCACTTAATTCTTATGAGGTTTACGAATTAGGTGAATCCTCAAGGAAAATCAAAGCCGAAGGATCATCATTAGCCATATTTGCAACTCTTAATCAGGTCAAATATCAATAAAACTTGATACTGGCTTTTGATTGGCTTATTTGGACCTATCGCCAATTTTTCTTGTGTCCAAAAAAAAAACTGTTTGATCAAAGGAAAACTCATCAAATACTCACTTAGGAGGCAAGAGCAACCCTGTTCTATCATTTTCGCAGGATCGTTAGGTTTCGTGCTACATATGATTGGAATGTGTTTTGTGATCAGAGCCAGGGCTTTTGATATGGTGTTATAGAATAATATAATTACTATTAAAGTGATGTAGATATACTTGAATTAGTAATCTGTTAAGTCTATAATAACGTCATAAATACTAATATATTCTATAATATTAGAGATATCACACAAGCAACAATTACTTTATTACTACTTTGCATGCTTTGGTTTATTGAAATACTTCTTTATGATAATAAATTGATCAAACTAATTTCTTTTATAATTTTCAAATTATTTGAATTTAATTGATAATTATCAGAGTCATATTGAGTGTTTCTCTGATTGACTTCTTATCAAAAGGAAATCTTCTGACCCGTGACGCTTAAAAAGGCGTTCAATTACTGATTTGCGCTTGAGATAAGGAGCTGGTAATATTCCTTTACTTTTTTAAAGCAGGTATTGGTAATATTTCATGTAAATTCCACTCGAGGTAACTTGCTATTAATTGTTTGAAATGCTGCGTAATGTTCCAATGTCCTATCAATTGATCTGTTAATAATATGAGTTCTTCTAATAACTGAAAACCAACAAATCTTAAATAATTTTGAAAGAAAAGTAAATCATTCATACATTCAAATCCAAAATTCTTTCAATATAGATTGTAGAAATGAAGCAACTGATAAAAAACGGCATTTTTCGGGCTATTTTGTGCTTAGGTTGAGACGGAACTGAGGTATCCATTAAGAGATATATTGCTAGGTGGCGATTATATGGCTATTCATCTTCTGTCTAAGAAAAGGAAATTCGAAAAACATTCTCAGCGCAACTTACGATTCTACTAATTTTCAAACATCTTTCACGTATTAATCATCGATGACTTTTCAATTGTAAGTCTAATTTAAAGTCCAGTGACCATACACATCTAAATCATGAGGGATCTAGAATATCATGAAAACCACTATGCTTTCAATTATATTCATATGAAACATTCCCTTAGAAGATTTTGCAGAAAGTAATGAGAAGTAATCAGTAGGTTCTATGGTGTAATGGTGAGCACCCAGGACTTTGAATCCTGTGATCCGAGTTCGAGTCTCGGTAGAACCTCTTTTTTTATTTTTATTTCCTTATCGGCAAATTCTCTCCTTTTTGAGAGCTGGACCTTCTCCATCAGAAGTTCCCTCTCTCTCCCTCAGCACATTACCACTGTAAACCTATCTATCTCTTATTCTAGCTAGAAAGCGGAGTTTCAGCTATTAATTCAGATATGAAGCGTTTTCAAAGAGATTTGAAATATATATATAGATGAAAACGGTGGTATTCAACCATAAAATGGCTCACTTTGAGACGCAAAACAAAAAAAAAAACAGTAAATTAGATATAAAGCTCAGACACTCTCTTGCTTTGAATTTTCCTTATACTTTCGAGAATCTGTAATTTTTCAGATTTGTGTCACAATACAACAGAGCAGAATCGCTCAGGAAACTCACTGACCGAATCACTGCATCGTTGTTCGAGTTCTCCTTGAGCAAACACATCTTTTTCAGATCCCAGACTCTCAAAATACGATCGTACCCGCCAGAAGCAAGCAAAGTGCCACTTTCATTTACAGCAACACAACGAATGCCTTTATCATGAGCTTTTAGATGTTCATACACTGTGAATTTCTCCGCGTCCCACAAATAAATCATCCCATCGTCTCCACATGAAGCAAATCGCTTGCCGCCGTTAAAAACGCCTAAGCCATAAACACAGCTCTCATGGACGCTAAGACTCTTCAGCAACCCTCCAGTTTTCATGTTCCAGACCTTTATCTCCCTGTCCTCGCCAGCTGAAAGCAGTTTTTCCTCATTGATTTTCTTAAGGGCCCAGACTGCTTTCTTATGTCCTTCTAATTTTTTATAAATCTTTCCTTCGTTCATGTCCCAAAGCAGAAGCGAACCGTCCTGGGCGCCTGAAGCAAGAATCTTGTTCTTATCCTCGAATTCCAATGAGTATACTGCAGCCTCATGTCCTTTAAATGTTTTCTTCAACTTCTTCTCGCTGACTCTCCAAACTTTAATGGTCGTATCTGCGCTTCCACTGATCAGATATTTCCCATCAAATGCTGCTTGCAAGCCCCATACAGAATCCTGATGGCCTACAAGCTCTCCAGCGCATTCCCCTGTACTGAGATCCCATAACTTGATCTTCGAGTCGCGTCCCGCAGTCGCGACTAAATTATCTTTTAGCGCGATCAGCCCACAAATATCATTTTCCAGTTGACTGAGACTCGCCGGTTTCTCCTTATAAAAATCTGAACGGTTTGAGTCTGTGCTTGGGTACCCCCCTTTTGCCTCGTCACTGATGTTAAATTGCTCTCTTATCAGGTCCAATATGCTCGTTCTAATAACATCGCATCTTTTATGATCAAGGCTAAGCGTTAGATGATCCCGGTCTCTGACCAGCTCGACCAGCATCATGTATTTCTCAGCCAAATCGATAGGCAGGTTGTTCATTTGGCTATTAAATTTAGAAAATAGCTTCACAAGCTCATGCATTTCAGCCTCGTTGATGTCCGTAGGAAAAGCCCTCTCTTCTATACAGGTTTGCACGCGAACCATGTTATGAATGATAGAAATCTTCTTAGTTATGTCATTAATCCTCTTCTGGTTGTAAGTCCGAAGGCTGTTGCAATATTTCTGATATGCGAGATCCAGCGTATCATTAATTTCATACTTGAGCTGGTCAAATATACCAAGCACATCCCTTTCTTTTTCCTCATGGAGTTGCAAGATCCCAGACAAGATATCTTCGCGGTTCTCTAAGAAACATTTGATTTGAGCAAATAAACTATCATCAGATTTATTTCTTGAGTTTCGATAGAGAACTTCGAGGTGCTCGCGGATATTACAGACTGATGCTAAATGGGATTTTGAGTGGTCTCTGACGCAGAGGTCGCAAAGAACCTTTTCTTGGCAATTTTCAGCAAGACACATGTGAGTGAAGGTTTTATTGCCATGGACTGAGCAGCTGGGGCGGCTCGAAGCATGCATTTTGGTGAAATTAGGCTTGAACATTTGTTTGTCAAAGGATTTTCAAACAGAACTGTACTAAGATAATTGAAAGAAAGCTACAGATCTAAAGAATGTCTTCTCTGAAATCTGTTTATTTTTGTTATGTAAATGCGTTTAATGCTTTTAATCTGCGGAATTAAATTTTATTTAGTCTTCCAAACGCTAATAGAGATAGTTGGTGCTTTAGGTTCGAATCCGTCGGATTTTAGAAACGGACAGCAAAAAATGATAGTTTGACAGGATTTTATTGAACAGTGCATGAAAAGACGAAGCGCGTTCTAATTGGAAAAAATAGCAAAAAGTGGAGTATGTAATCTCATCGATCATGAAGAGACTGAAGGCGGCTTGTGGATATCTTAGGGAATTATTATTTCAGAAAGGGTTATTACCAATTGCTTATGAGATTCGTGAATTTTAAGCCTATTAGACCAGATTCACCATCCAAAGAATTTCGATTGATATAAGAGCCATGAATATTATAAGGCGTTATTCTTCCATAGAGGTTTCAGCCCTTGATTTCGCTAGCAACGTTTTTGTATCCAATTTTTTTTTTGAGAGCAATGAGGATCAGCAAGATTCTACTTTGGTTATATAAAAAGTCACAATTTATTGAGAGTGCAAAGAATATCCGATTACTCAAAATTGCGGTTTCATCAGAATAGAATAGTAAAAAATAAGCTAACGAATACAATTAGACATGATTTCAGATGCATATACCCCTTCAACAACTATCACTTTGATTGTTAAGCAAAAAAGACATTAACTCTGTGTTACAAAATTAAACTTTGATATCAAAAACCCGTTTTCTACGGACTCGCTAAAGCGTTTAGATATCCTCCAAGTTCGGGACCAATTTCGCATATGTGTACTTCTGAAAATTCATCCAGTTGCAAAAATGCTCGGTTAGATGTATCGCATTACGCATCCGTTCAGTACCGAAACCCAGCACCTTAAATCCTGTTGTGTCATATTCCCTTATAAACTCTGGGAGCAAATCTCCAATAAACACATTGCAGATTTCTGGAATGAACTCCCCATTATTACTAGTTTCACAAAATTCTCCGGTTTCACCAGTTATTGGCTTTTTCGACACTTTCGCTTTGGTTTCCCAGCCTATTTTATTCAATGCCCTCCGATACATCAGCACAAAAAAGGCAACCTCGCGATAAATCTCTTTCGTCAAATGCTTCGATACCTCATTGAGAAATATTGTGAAAAGCCAGTTTATTGGTGTCTGCTTCAACTGGCTCTTTGGGTCAATGACCTCCGGCACAGCGATCCCCTCTTTTTTGATTTGTTTCAAATGTTCATACACAATGGCGTAATCCTCTTCTTGTCCGTCAAATATATCCACTGGAAAATCCTCCACAGGATCTACAGGTGATTTCTTTGCTGGCAATAAATGCTCTCCGGGCTTCTAAAGCAAATTTTAGAATACTTCCTTGAATATTAAGCTTACTGCCCCTTCAGGTTCGAGCTCAGCGAGATATTGAACTAATAAATCGATAGAACTTGAGAGATCTGTGCTTTTTTCTTCCTCTTCCTCTTCCTCGACAGGTACGACAGTGGCAGTCTCTTCGGGTGCACCTTCACTTTCTTTTTTGGATGTTTCTTCTTCTTTCTTTAATTGCAAATTAGCAGGAAGCTTTTTGATGAAATAGTTGTTACCCTAGGCCGCCCTCTTCCAAGGCCAGCACCAGGTTGTTTCTGAGTCGTACCTTCTGGTGCGATTCCATCGTGCTTCGTTTTGATGTGGGTGTAGAGAGCAGGATAGCTTAGGTAGGACTTGCCACAGCCACAGTTAAAATTTCGATCGAGAGCATCGTTCTTAGTCCTTCGCTTGGTTTTATGAGGAGCATCGGTGCCAGGTGGTTGCGGTTGCTGCTGTGATGGTGCTTGTAGCTGTGTTTGCAGCTGTAGTTGCGGTTGCAGTTGCTGCTGCTGCCATTGTGCTTGCAGTTGTGCTTGTAGTTGCGATTGTAGTTGAGCTTGTAATTGTGATAGTAGTTGTGATTGTAGGTCAGTGCCTTCTTGCGTGAGATCAATATCTAAAAAGGAATAGATAAGTTGCTAGTTTCCTGAGCAATTTTGACTTGGTGTTGGTATCGACATTTTATTTAAGATTCGCTGATTGTGCCAAAAATACTCGTTTGTATTTTCAAAAAATATTGTTGATTGTACGCTTTTCGAGAAAGCTATTCGAAAAACATAGAAGCGATATCTCGAGATAAATGATATAATGTAAATCGTCGAGAGCAGCATTAGAAACTGGCAGCAGTTCCTCATCAAAAAAGGCTAACAGATTGCTCTACGGCTGAAGCTGGCCAAATTCATAATATTTCTTAAGCAATGATGAATTAAAACAGTGGCGATATATCTTTCAATATATCTTAAGTACATAGTTCCTGAGGAGGCCATTGTCTAAGTGTATTGTTGACTATGGAAGATTTTAATTCAACTCCTCAAAAAATTCCAGCTGAAAATTACTACTCAATTCGCATTTTTTAATTGACTGTATTTACTTCATGTTAGCAGCTTGGAGTTACTTATTTCCTATTATTGACTTATAGTATGAAGTGGATGGAAGTACTTTTGAATCACAGTGTAATCTAAATTACTTGGGCAGTGGAGTTTCGAGGTGAAGTATATTTTGTTCTCCTTGTTTAAAACTAAATCAAGGCCATAAAAAGAGTTACCCTCAAGAATCCATGCAATGACAAACCATGTGAGTACTTGCAGCTATTCCAAGCGTAATTCATTTCGAGCTCACACTAGTGATATTATGAAGTATTCTCTTTCAGATTGAACTAATGTAATTTTAACTAATTTCCTATTCTTATTGAAATTTACTTGTCTCAGCTGTGTGAACATTGTTTATCGATGCTTTTATTTTAGAAGAGCATTCATTTGATATCTAACCCTTTGTAAGGCTGTTTTTATTTTGAATGTAGTTTTGAATTCAGTATTAGATCAATTTTGTTAAGTGCAATAACCCTTCACGGATTAAACCTAGATTTCATAGAGAATTACCAATATGTTGTTACTCTTGAACTATCAGAATTTATCTCTACACTAATTTTTGATTCGGTGACATATTTTCAATTGATTTACCCTTTACTTAACATTATTCCGCATTAAACTCTCTTTTAAATGAACATACGATTACGTTTGAATTTAAATGAATATTAGACTCTGCCCTTAGACTACAGACAAACCATCCATCGCCAACAAACAATCCTCACTCAGACCTCAAAAAGACCACCCAGCAACACGGAAAGTGGCTTATCCGCTTATAAATTGCTGGATTGTACTAGCTGAGATTCATCTGAGCTCGTTATTGCCGTGTCTTCTGAACAGAGTGACTTGGTCTTATTTCCATAGCAATTCCTAAAACAGAAGGACTAGTGGGTCGGCAGCATTCACCTCTGATAGCGCTGAAGCAGGCACAGCTATTAACTCCCCAACCTTGTTACATGGGACTGCTCTTCTTTGCGTTAGTCTGCAAAAGCGCCTTGAATCGGCTTGCTTTTGATAAAGGAAACTCTTTCGAGAGTATGGGTTTTACAGATGTACAACAATGGTGTATTCAATGTACGGGTGTAATACATTCAGTTTGACTATCGCGCAAACAGAACAGCGGATCACGGTTTGTTTTTGTTCCCATCCCAACCAATTCACGCGAATTTTTTACTTGCCGTGTGCCTCGGGGTGAAGTTTTTTTTAAAAAATTTGAATTTTTTTATTGGATAAAAATGCTGGGTACGCTGCGCTTCAGATTGAATGATGCTTTGCCAACTGAATCCAGAGAAACTGTGAAGTTATCGTCTTTTGAGCTTTTGTGAGCAGTTTCGTCTAATATTCAGATTGTGAATTTTTTGTAATTAGTCAATTTATTTATTATAAAAATAATACCTCCAATTTCAAATTAATTCACCAATGTCTTCAAATCAAAAAATTATTAATAATCTCTCATATTTTAGCTATTAGAGCCTAGCAGATGGGGAAATTTGAAGAAACCGATGATTATGAACGAGAAACATGATTTGGGTTGTATTGAATAAAAAATAATTCATATCTTCGCATAAATCTATTACGAATACGTAGCGTAATTCTCTGCGTAAAAATCAAACTTGGAGCTCTTGTGAGCTCTTAAAAACTGAATCACGCCAACAAAATGAAGCCTAAACAAAAAAACAGACAATGCCATCTTCAGGAGGAGTATAAGATTGATTGAATTATTTTTTTGCTTCTTCTGCCTCTTCGATGTCTCTGTAAGGGCAATGCCATCGGTGTCTTGGGTCTCCGTATTCGGCCTGTGTGAGCGTTTTGTATTGTCCAGGATACGCAGTATTTCCAAAGGGATCCTGAGGAAAAGAGGTTAGAAACTCTGTTTCGAAGGCAATAAAATTACTTCTTTCTTTCTATCCACAGGGTTTGGAGCAACCTTGAATCCTCTAAAGGCTTTTTGGTAGGTGGTTTGACCCAATAACGGCATTGCTGGGAAGATAGATGAACTTTAATGCAGGAAGATTAGACAAAATGGTTTGGATGGGGATATAATTTACTCTTTCTTCTGCTTATTCACGCTTCTAAGCTGGTCGTTAAGGTCATCCTCCTTGAACGGTTTGGTAAAATCATCTCCATACGTCGTTCGTTTTAGGAACGGAAGGTCTGAAATGACTGTCGAGGGCTTAACAGGCATCGTCATCATGGCTTGATTGCCTTTCCAATCAACGTATTCTCTCTGGATAATAACATTCAATAATCCATCAAACACCGGTTATTTCATACTCTATAAGCTGATTTGCCTCCAAATGGAACATGAGTGAACACAGGTTCTTTGGCCATTGAGCCAACTGGCTTATGCACTTTCTTTGGTACATAATCGTGCTAATTTGCCATCAAAACCATCAGTCTCGGTCTGAAATTCGATAAAATTACTCTCATTGTAGTCGTAAAATCCATTGGCTCTTCATTGTGGAAGGTTGTCCATAAATCGTTTTTCATATTCCTTGTAACTCCAAGAGGATGTGCAGGGTAGTCTTTTTGATAGACGGTCTTAGTTGGGCCTTTGGTGCGGAGTGTCATCGTAGGCTGCTCGGCCTCGACTTTGAAGAAAGGTTTCCATTTTCCATCGCAGCACACTTTTTTCTTCACAGTGGTCTAGAAGAGAGTCAGCAAGGCTGAATAAATTGGGAGAAATACTGCGTTCGCTTCAGATATCTCGTGGTTGTCTATTGGTTCTCTAAATTAGAAGTTTACGTCAGATTTTGTTTGATAGAAAGAAGGAGAGAGTGCCAGGCAAAGGGAGAGTAGAGAGATATGATGAATGTGACCGGAAATGGAAAAATTACTGTGGATTTTTAAACCCAGTGCTGAGTGAAGCTGATCGATCCATAATGTGTGTGAAGAATAGTCAGAATAGAAAAAATAAAGTTGCAAAAATTTGATTAAATTTATTTTCGTAATGGTCTGCATTCATACTCGTTCCATATGCTGGAGATAGTTACATAGTATTTCATGAAGGGGTGTCAACGAGAACAAAAATTTAGATAATTTGTACTTATGTCTTACAATGAGACAGTATTGATTTCTTAATAGCTGCCATTATCGCATATTTCCAAATCTTGGAGACATAAATTTGACTTTAACAGCAAGTATTGAATATTAGGCCGTCATAAGCAAAAAAAAGAACGTGAGATTTTTCGAGATTCATATATGAATGAAATTTAAAAAATTTAGACTTCAATAAACAAATTATTTTGTCCGTATATCCCTCTAGGCCTACGATAATGCGACAAAGGACCGTTGAAAACTCTGGTGTCTCCTCATATTCCTGACATTGAATTTCCATAATGAGATGAAAGAATGCAGTTGATGAGTAAGTACTCTCCATTGCAACAGTGAGAAAGAGTGATTATTCTAGAAATTTTATTTGGTGGTTTTTGTACATTTGAAATCTCACTTGCTCCTAAGAGAGAGGTAGTTTCCCGCTAAGCTATCACATCATCATTATCCTTATTATTCAAAATTTTTTGGATCTCTTCTCATATCTTATATCCACTATTGCAAAAATCAAAAATAATTAAATTTTTTTCGAAGCAATCTCTTCGAAAACAGCTTTTGAAGTTTCCAAGTTTAGAACCACACACCCTTTTTTGAGTGCTCCTTTGCCATTAAAATATTGAGGAGGC
>ENA-UOTX01001597-UOTX01001597.1-compost-metagenome-genome-assembly--contig:-NODE-1597-length-15626-cov-54.448196_pt1 | contig 15626 bp, 9 predicted proteins | sample MGYA00238143_ERZ746982 | MGnify/ENA primary metagenome ERZ746982 (study PRJEB28758, sample SAMN06268862) | compost metagenome | isolation source: single cell | place: USA: California, Emeryville, Joint... | reverse complement strand
GCCTGCATATTAACGCCGTTCTGACAGAGTTAACAAAAATAAATCCCGTACTCAGATCAATACGATATTCTAAATTTTACACAAAGAAATCTTGAATAATTTTTTTTCGATTTGTAAAGCTTAGATGAATACAAATCCAGACGATACTATTGTCAACAAATACCTTCAAGAGCATGTTCTAGTAAGTTTCTTCTTCCACCTCCTTCTCAACTCTTTCCAAAGGATCAAGCGCTTATCGATCTAGCTGCTCAATGGACGAATGGAAATCTCAGTCAAGATGAATTTCTCAACAGGTTCGAAGTCTTGAGTCTGAGTTGTCTCCACAAGACAACCCTTGAAAAAATCGCGCTTAACTCCATCGGCAGCATAGACAACTCCATCAAAAACGAAAATCTTTTGCGTTTCGACAGTTTGTTCAAAATAATCTCATCGATTGTCTCGAAAAACATCGATGCATTAAAATCCAACCAAGCGACCTCAACAGACCAAACAAACATTTTCACATTGAAAAACTTCCTGATCAGAGTCATCGAATTGCTCTGCAAATTGTGCTCCGAGTTTGAAATATGGGATATCTACACGCTCCATCTTCAGTTTGGCCGGTTCCTCGAGTACTGCATTGATTTGGATTATATTTTCGCTTTACTGCACCTTACGACTAAGCTCATGACGCTAAACGAGAGCGGAGATCCTCATTATTTTGACACAGCAAAGAACATGGGAGATATATTTACCTTTCTCATGCCAGTTTTTGGACTGCTTGAATCATTCAATAACAATCTTGATCAAATTTACTTTAAAATGAGCATTTCTAACAATATGTCGGAAATGTTCTTTGCCGCGTTGAAGTTCACAGCACCCGAATCTAAATACCAAGTGGATGAGTTCCTCAGTAACATTACAGGCGTTCGTAAAGATATGAAAGATACTGATTTCGGCACCGTAGCGGAGCTGCTGGCGGCATCTTTACCAATATTTTCCAATGAAGTGTTTTTGAAGAATTTCCCTGATACAAGAAGGCAAAAATACTTTATTCTCGGAGCGATCGCTCTATTTCTCGTGCTGACTGACCCTAAGCTTTTCGATTATGGGCGGAACGCGCTTCTGTACTCCGCTTTAGTTATAAAAAGTACATTTTTCTCAATAATTTGCGCCTAATTTCATCAATTTGAAAAGATTCGATATTTTTGCAAGGAGAAGGGAGCAAGGGCTTCATTCGTGAGTTCGGAAAGATGTTACAAGTGAACCTAATCGTGCCTACAGTGTATATCCATGATGTGAAATTTATTGCAAACGGATTGGGAGTTCTCCGGCCACAAGACTTTGATGTGAAATATGATTTGCGGTCGAGGGTCAACTTATTGGCAGGGAAACTCATGCTACATTTAGCAGGAGTTATTGTCAACCCGTTCCACTACAAATGCGTTGTGTTGGACTCAACACCGCTGAACGTCTTAGAGCACGAGCTGTTTAGGATCTATGAAGAGCCACCGAAGGAAGGGTTTCTCGACAAGTTATTTGGTGGCTCGAAGCCAAAAGCTCAGGATTTGAATAAACCTGCCATACTCGATGTGATTGATGTGATCAGCGAACAAATGAAAAATTTCGAAAGTCAACCAGGCTCAAAGAAGCAGACCGTTACCAAAGACCAAGAAAGAGAGGGCACAAAATATTTATTGTCGTTTTTAAGCTCGGTTCTCGAGATTTTAGCCGTCTCAAACAATTTCCTACGTGGCGCTTCTGATAAAAAAGGAAAGACCAAGCTTACTGGAATTGTGAACTCTCTCATACTCTTATTCATAAAGCACGCTGATGCGATTCAAAAATACTCGTTCGAACTGCCTCAACTACTTAAATCGTTCGCCCAGATCCTCAACATTTACCCTTTCACTTTGGGTACTCTTCCCAAAGGCGCCCTGGTCGAGCTCATTCAACTCTACTCAAAGTTATTTTTGCAAATGCTCAAAAGACAGAGTCCAAATTCTCAACTCGATTTTGAGCGTGATCTCGCCTTAACCAACGCTTATGCCTCTTTCCTGCTTATCTTGACACATTTACCTGCCCATGAGGTTCGAGAGGAAATAATTAAAATAATTTTGACACCAGAGCTATCGGCTCCTCAAACTTTCGAAGAAAAAAAGAGCAGTGTGAAACTTCAATTCGTATTAGCTTTCGCAAATATTCTCTTCGTTACTGAGAGAACAACTAATGCTCCGATCAAAAACAAAACAGTATTCCCAACGAAAAGTCTTCCAGTTTACCTCAAATCTGCCATCCCAGCACTAAGTACGTTGCCGCTGGCTGTAAAACTCTCTAATGAGTCTGCCACGGCGAGAGATATCATGCTGGAGAATCAGTTTTTGGTGGCAAGCGGAACAACTGTGGTGTCATCTGAGAAAATTTGGACGCTTGCTTCCTCGAGCAGGAGCGTCTATGAGTACTATTTGGGTACAACGGTGTTATTGAACATCATATTAGCGATGCCAAATGCTACTTTCAGAGATAAGTTAATTAATAATCTTTTGGGAACGCTCCAGAGCTCCGTGGAAAAATTAGATAATGACTTCAACCTTGAATTCAAGCAATGCGTTCAGGAGCTGGGCAATAGCAACTTGTTGCTCAGCAAGATATTTTATAATTGCTTCTTCAAAGACTGCTATTTCTTGTTGCTAAAACGAACGATGGAAACAGCCAAAGCCTGGCCTGAAGGCAAAGGTGAGAATCTCGTTCAACTGGTCCAGCAGTATACCACTGCGGTTTGGACTCATTTGTTTAGAATGCCGATATTCTTAGTGCGAAAGAGCATGTTTGAGACGGTTAATTATCTCTTCCGGTACAGCTCAAAGCAAGAGAAATTCGAGTTCCTGTGGAAAATCTATAAGCACAGCGAGTTAGAAACTCTTCAAGCTGACACCGTTATCAGTTGCTTTATTCATTTGCATATTGATCCAAAGTCTCAAACGGTGATTTTAGCAAATTCGTTAACCGATTGGATCGAAGCCAATAAAAATCTTGCAAGCCAGGATTATGAAACCTACCTCAGATTCCTCGGGTTCTTTGTATTTTGTGAGACAATTACCCGCTCACTTGCCCTCGAAAAGATTCCAGAAATGTCTCTTTGCTGCACTTCTGAAGAGTTTACTAATTTCTATGAGCAGAAGTTGGACTTGAATACAGCGCTTCCAAAGTACATCACGCTTTTGGATGAAATCCTAGCGAAGACTCAAGTGTTAACTTTACCAAACGACATTATCGAGAAGGTCAGGCGGAATACGCGATCTTTTGCGCAATATCTCCTCAGGTTCATCATAATTAAATCAAGACATGGAGATATAGCATCATTGGAGTCCTATTGTGATTTATGGAAAGGGAGAATTACTGCGTTCTTGGAAAACGATAAAATCGAAGGCCCTGCAGACCTTGTCACCATCCAAACCGACATGCTCGTTTTCGAGATTATGGTGCTTGAATCCGTTGACCAGACTGAATTGATAGCCCTTATTGGAAAGCATAACTGTTTCCGGTACTTCTCTGATACGATCGCCAAACTCCTCAAGCTTGTAACAAATCCAGACTTGCAAGACACAGTCATTCAAGTGATTCAAAGAAGCTTCAACAAAGGCTTTGTGAAGCTTCTCTTGAAAACAAAGGTCAGCAATATTAGTCAAATCGGCAGCTTTGACCTCGAAAAATCTCAAGATTTGGAAAAGCATTGGAAAGGATACATAGAAAATATTTTAATGTTCATTTCAAGCTGCATGGAGCTGATCCTCAATCCCAATGAAGAACCTGAAAAGTACCACGCAATTCATAAACTTTTTGCTTTCTGGAGCGAACTTTGCGTTAGTTTCTTTGAAAAAACATTCATTGCAGTTCTGAGAAGCACTGAAGACCACGGAACAGGTAGAAAGAATACATTGGATAGGAATATTGACTTCTTATCGAGTATTTCCACAAACTTTTTGGCACCTTGCCTCAAGCAGTTTATCAAGGAGACTTTTACTGAAAAGACCAACAAACTCATTTACTTACCCAAAGAGCAAAGAGTCGCGCTGGTGAATGCGATGGTTTCAATCGCTGATTTTCTTAAAGATGACCACATCCACAATCATTGGAAATCAGAGCTAAAACAAGGCTGCAAGTTTTTGCAAGAGTATAACCAAGAGCCAAAAGCGAACTTAGACCTGCTTGCTGATATTCAAACTAAGCTGGAGTATTGGTTCGAATTGGTAGCTAAAGTGAGAGATACCTATGCCAAGATTGATTTTTGGGTAGAAACATTCAATATCGCTCTTAAAGTCCTTTCCGTGGACGTCTCTTCCGAGAGAGAAATCGTCCGAGTGAATTTTGTTTTGATGATTCTTAACGAATCGATAAATGCAATCAAAGTAATGGCTAAAGAAGACTCATTCCCTCAGAAATATAGCCATCAGCTCTCGATTTTATTGAATCTGGTCCGGATGTATTATGAAAAAATTAAAGCTTATAAAGAACTGAAATCAAAACTATTTGACCTCTCACCATCAGTTGCAATCGTGCTTAGAATTTTTGCGATTTTCACCGCTTTAGCGACTGAACACGGCTTTGATTTCAAATTTGAGTCGTTATTTAAAGAGCATGATTTGATGGAATTCCAAGGAGAGGGACAGGACCACATTATCACATATATCCTGGCGGCTGCCTTAAAAAATTCGCCTATAACACATCTTTCTCTCCAGCAAATACTCGACGCCAAAATTTTTAAATACCGAAATGTTTTCTCGCTTCTGAGCGATAACTATCTCCAAGAACTCTTTGGAAGTGGAGCATTAACAGAGGAGACTCTCTCTAAAGCAGTTATAGAGAGATACCAGATCGAAGTTCCAGAAGAATTATCGAAGGTTTCAACTCTAACTCCAGCGAATTTATTGAGGATACCACTATCACTCAAAGACGATGCAAGTAATATTTCTTTTTATTAGAATCAATCAAAACATTCATTTCTTTCAATTTAGAATATCTCGTTATACGCCCTGAGGTTCCAGAGGCTGAGTCCTTGTTGCTTCCGACTGTGATCGCTGCTCGGCTGCAAAAACTCTATAATCAATTATGCTCTGCGAAAAATATCTGGGATCTTGCTAAACCTGACAAAGAGCAGGAGCCTCAAGAAGCAAAAACCTTCAATTCTCTCGTGCAGATGATCAGGATAATGACTGAATTAATCAAAATTAATCCACTATTTTCTCTCCAGCTGTTCTCGCTGAAAATTCACGTGAACTACATTCTCTCAAATCCCTATGAATTAGGCTCCGTCAAAGACGTCACTGTTGACCTCGTGACTCTGTTAGCAACTTCCATTTTGCCGATTCTGCCAACAATAGTCGCTGATAATTTCCTTGAGTCTTTATGCTGCTACCGCCAAGTCAGCTTTTTGGTCAAAACGGATGACTCAATAGCAACAAATGATAGCTATTTTGGCAACCTATTCGGAGACACTATCTTCAAGGCTTTGAGCTATGAACTGAGAAATCTTAATTATATCCCAGAGACGAGCCACAGCGAGAAACTTACAGCTTATGCGCTGCTACTACAATCGATCTACAAAAACATTGAGTATCGAACCAAAGAGCAGACGGCTATCTTATCGAAAAGAATCAATGACCTTATCGAATTGCTTTGTGCGATATGGGAGAGAAGATTATCGAATTATGGCATCCAAAACTGCAATAAGTTGTTTTTGGGTCTATTGCATAACATCTATACGATTGTTCAGGATAGCACTTTGCTGGCAGTGCAGAGGTTTTTCTTTGGAGAGGATTACAGCAAATTTTTGCATCAATATAGCGAGGATGTTGAGATCATTTCAAAGCAAGTTTTCAGTTCAAACATGGATTTCAGCAAATTCCTTGAGCAAAAGCCGAGCACCCAGAGCGCTGTAGAAGATAAAACTCACAAAATCCCGAAAGAGAAGGTTATCGTGCTTACTTCAGAGGATTTGAAGCAAAAATCAAAGCCAGGCATTCCTAATTTGTTCGAGCAGAATCTCGGCGAAGATTTGCAGCATATCAAAATGGCGAACAGCCAGCAAGAGTTTACTCGCGAATTGGAGAGTATCTTGAGCACTGGAAACAGCTCCAACACAAGCCAAAAGCAAGAAGGGCAAAATTCGAGGTAATGATTTAAAAATTCGCTTTCGTAGATAATCAAATTAATTTCTTAGGCTTCAGGAGTTTATTTTCAAGGCTTATGGGTTAAAGCTTTCTCGAGAGCAGGTCGAGTTCAACCCAATTGGTGAATAACTATCTCATTCAATTTCAAGTTTGACTAACTGTTTTCCTTATTATTATAGATTATATAAAAGAGAATTTGAAAATGATTGAGGTGGATACAAAAGAGGAGCAAAACAGGCGGATCAAAGAAGAACTGCTGTCTAACACCGTCAAGGAATTTAACTTGCAGAATTACTTTAAGAGTGGCCTCGAGAAAGGGCTACAAGAGGCGTGCCAAAAAGTGAATACCCGACTCACGAAAATGCTAGAGTACGTAATGTGCGACCGTTTCCAACAACTGCTCTCGAAAGGCAGATTCGACACTCAAGCTATGGCCAAGATGGACTCAGATCCGAAATTCAACGAATTCATTGAGCATCTTCCTGTCAAACAGATTATCGCTGCGTTGGCGTTGATTGGCGAAGAATACCACCCTCTGCTCAAACCAAACCTCCGAGGCCTCGCAATAGTCATCAAGCAGAAAATTAAAAGCGCGGGTCTCCAATGGACGCTCTATTCCGAGCAACCAGCCACCCAGGCTTTCGGACTTCATTCGATGCATCTTGACAAGGACATAGAAGATAAAGATCTACGACCAAGCCTCGAAGCAGCGGCTAAAACAGCGCAGATAATATTACATAGCACGCAAGTGAGCGATAATTCAGCCGCCGAGTCTCAATCCAAATTCTACAAATCAGTCCTGAACAAACGTATCAAGTACAATTATAGACATATCTACGATCACTTAGAAAAGAAATGCGGGAACTACGAAGAGATGGTTTACTATCTGAACCGCACTGAAAGCGCTCGAAGATCTGACGCTATTACCGTCGCAGAGGAAAACATCATCAAAATAAACTCACTTAATTTGGAAAACCTCCTCACAGTAGGATGCTTCTTACAAGCAGTTTCTCCTCATTCCAAAGATCCTTACATCTTTTTCGAGATCCTGTTAGACCTTTGCGTCCAGCCGATCAACCAAATCCAGATCTTCGATACAGTTTTCTCGATGCTGAGATGGATTGAGAAGAAAAATTGGGATGTTTTCCGAAACCGGTCAAGAATGCTCAAAAGCGTCGAAAGCAAAGATATCCCTACGTTTGAATACTGGCTTCAATTTTTACTCTGCGTGGCGCGGTCTTTGAAATCTCAGCTCTTCCTCACAAATAATTTTGGGAAAATACTCAGCAGCTTAGCGGGGAAAGTCTCTCCTTTACCTTTCACCCATGAAATCCTTGACCAAGGCTCTTCTCATGTCGAGCTTTACTTGTTTGAGCTGGTCAGATTTTTGAAAGCGTCGCAGGTAACCCCTCTCTCCAATGAGAAATGCGGTGAGATCTTCATAAAAGTCTGCTTGGGACTACAAGACAAAGCGCACCTATTTTCCGAGCAGTTCAAGGCAATTACTTCGCAAGACTTGCTCTATGACAAGACAAAGTTTAAGTTCTCATACCAAATCTCCAATTTCATTAGTCAGAATATGGTGCACATTGGAAACAACCCATCGCTTTTTATCTTCGGTGTGAGGAATAACAGCTTCTGGAAGCTGTTCCACGATGAGTTGAATAAAGTCATCTTGCTCTTCTCACATAGCAAAACGAGTCTCGAGCAGCTGATGGTGCAAGCAAAGAAAAGGTCGAAAAATATGGTTTTCGGATTCTTTGATAACTTGAATATACTCCGAAAAGAAGAAGACTTTGTTGTCAGTATCTCAGTGTCGCTCTTCTACATTAACCACGCGTCAACGTACCTCAAGAGTATAACTGCTGGTCTTGAGTCGCTTACAAAGCAGATGCAGCATAAGAAAGATTTCTCTGTTAACACGCTGAATGAGGTTGATAATTTGCTGAAAGAAATCATGTCGCATCCCACGATTACTCAGCTCTTTAGATGGTGTAATGACACGCTTCTTTATTATGCAGAGCTGAGGAAGGAGTTAACAGTGCTAGACTCTGCTTTCTTTAAGACGCTTGGGAACCAGAGCATCCAAGATAAACGCTACGCGTCATTGAGAGGGATATTTGGATTTATTATTCAAGTTTTCAACCTGAATAATAAAAGAGCGATCTTTAAAAAACAGTTGAAAAAGTACCAATCGGTTGATAAGAGTCCTTTGGATGAAGAAGTGCTGGCGTTGCCGATACTTCACAGATTAAAAACAAAAGCCGAAGAACCTGAGGAAGAAAAAGAGAAGAGTCCAGAGAAAATAAATATGAATATTGAAGCAAAAGAAGAAATCGATGCCGTGAAGATAGACGAGGCGTTTACCACCTTATCGACAGTTGCAAAGTCGCTTATCGAAGAAATGTTTACACATGATGTCGGCGCGCTTGAATCGAATGCCATAGATCCAATCTTTATCGCGCCTTGGCTCTTCACATTTACAACCAAGAAGCAAATGATTCAGTACTAATTTTGTTGTTATTGGGCAGTTGTCTAACTAATCTAACTAATTTTTCAGGGCTGCTTTGAAGAAAAAAACGCTTCTCAATGAACTATTCCAGATCCAAGCAGCTGCTGCAGAACCTGGAGCTAGGAGTAAATATTTTTTCTTATCGGGGATATCCTTTATAATTACTGTTCAATAGAGTTCAAAATTAGACGTGAGCATATTCTTGAAGACACATTGGCCAATTTCGATGCGATTCCGGAAAAAGAAATAAATCACGAACTGAAGTTGAACATCGAATATCATGACGAAGTGGGACAAGATTTAGGTAAGTTTCAAATTGGGTAGAGCGGTTGGTAAAATTTTCATCAGGTGGGCTGACGAACGAGTGGTTGAACGATGTAATTTCCAAATTAGTGGATCCGAAGTTTGGGCTCTTCCAGGTTGCGCCGAACAAGATTTCCATTCAGCCCAGTCCTCTGGCGTACATTGTGCCAAACTATTTGAAATACTTCAGACTAGCAGGACGGCTCATTGGATATGTAAAATCTTTGGTAGACCTCAGTTAACATTTTACCTTCTCGCTCAGAGTGTAGCAAATGCTATCACGTTGAATGTTTCTTTCACGAAGCCGTTTTTGAAACTAATCTTAGGTAACAACTAATTTTCGCTTTGGAATAGGCTTTGATCATTTTTGTTAGATTCTGAGGTTTCAGCCTCTGACCTGAACGATATTGACACAGAGCTCTACAGGTCGCTACAATGGATGCTAGAGAACAGTGTTGAGGGGGTTTTGGGACAAGATTTTGCATATGAAGTCGAAGCATTCGGAAAGTACTATACGATCAATATAACTCCAGACGGCATCACGAGAGAAGTTAACGATGCTAATAAGAAAGATTTCGTAAAGAGTCTGGCCTATTCCAAACTGGTGCAAGAAATCGATGAGCCTTTGAAAGAATTTAAAAAAGGTCTTTTTGAAATCGTTCCTCGACAACTATTGAAGATTTTACTTCCTTCCGAGCTTTTGACGCTGCTTGCTGGTGAATCGCACATTGATGTCAAAGAGATGAGGCAATATGCGGAGCTTGCGAGTCCTCCTTCCACAAAAGTGACGAATTGGTTCTGGGAGGTAGTCGAAGAGTTTGACCAAGATCAGTTGTCAAATCTCATGTTCTTCATCACAGGTAACGTCTCTTATCGTTGGAGCTGCTTGCTATATTGAATTCGTTTACTTACCGTTATAGGTCATTCTAATGTTGCTGTTGGTGGCTTCCAAGAGCACCCTATCAAGATTTCGAGAAGTGGCAACAAGAAAGACAGCTTGCCTATATCTCATACTTGGTAATTAATAGATAATTACTGGAATTAATCGTTAACTACTTCGTTAGTTTCAATATGATTCACCTGCCTGAATATTCTTCCAAGCAGCTACTAAAGGAAAGGCTTCTTAAGGCAATGGTTGAAGGCAAAGGATTTTACCTTGCATAAAGTTGATCGTGAAATTAAAGATAATTTGAGTGTTGCTGAAAGGGAAATCAGTTTATCCCTTTCAAGACAGGAGAAAGAATAAATTCTAATCTATCGTGTCTGTTGATCTGAAATGCATGATAATCTGAAATGAGTTATTAATCTAATGAATTGGAAACACTGTATATTCTTCAATTGATGTGAGAGAATCGAGCTAATTACAATAAAATAAAATGTATTCTGAATCTCTGCTAATAAACTCGTAGCGATGTGCAGGAGGACAAATTTCATAGATGTGAATATAAATCGTTTATAATACACCGAATTGAAATGCTACGTCAATCTAGATTTTCTCTCTATAAACCTTACTTAAATTCTCATTTCCTAGGAATCGTTTCACGATGATAGATGATAGGGTGTGCACGATTACAAGTCTATAAAGGAAAAACACAAGCTATGAATCTGATATTAAACACAATATTTTCAATACTATTTCTTATTTATTCATTATGCTTTTAGGATTCTTTGATACAGTTTTCTAAACAAAAATTTATTGAGTCTCTCTATGTCCATCGAGGTCTTGAGTCATTCCAGACATTTGATCTTCAGCATGATCATGAGCTTGCTTGAATCGAGAAGGTCTAAAGTCTACTACTTTTTCAAAGATTGGAGTTTCACCACAGAAGCTGTTGTACACAGTCGGAGCCTGGCTTTTTCGTAGGTTCTCTTCGACTTCCATTTGATGTTTGAAACCTGAAGTGCTGAGAGACTCAACTTCAACAGACGAAGCTCCACTGATTTTGCGGTGGGCTTCTGCATAAAAATGAGAATGAACTTCTCCAGTGTGTTTCAGATAATCTTCGGCGTGAGTTCCGAACATGTGGTCTCCGTTGGCAGTAACAAAACTGTCCGTAAAATGATCATTTGCTATGTGAGACTCGATGACAAGTCCAGTAGTTTCAGGCTCAACTATGATGGGTTGATGATGATGCTCATTTTCGTTTGCTTCTTTTTCACCATGAGTTCCTTCAGTTTCGCTGTGGACTACTTCGTTTTCACATTGAATTGCTTCATTCTTGGCTTCAATATTTCCTTCTGCTGATTGAAGATCTTCAACCTTTTCTTTATCGGTATGATCAGCATGAGGCACAGGGTGTGAATCTTCTTGGCCTACATCAACCAACTGATTTGATTCTATGGCATTATCGTTCTTCTCAGTTTGATTTTCGGTCACTTGCAAATTTTGTTCTTCTATTTTGTTTTCTGACTCGTTTTCAGTAACTTTTTCAATTAGCCCATCCGCAGGTGCTTCTTGTTCAACATCCAGCTCTTTTGGAAGATGATTTTCGACTTGGCTGTCATGATGTGTTTCTATTTGCTCGTTATGATCTGTATGATGCGAATTGTTCATTTCCGTTTCTGTAGCTGGCAAATCATTTTCGATTTTTTGTAATTCCGTTGGTTGAGTCGGCTCATCTTCAGGCTCCATAACTAAATTTGAATCAATGATATCTCCAGCCCCTCCGCTGGGTTCTATCATTCGAACCGGCTCTTCAAGTTGTTCAGCTTCACTTGGAAGAGGATCCTCGTATGTTGTCATTATGGCAGGCTGACCATTCTCAGAAGGCTCATCTTTCATCTGATCTTTATTAGTTGGAGTTGCAATAAGAATAGGGTCCTTAGTTTGCTCTGGCTCAGTAATTGGTGAATCCTGTAGTGTCAACACTTGGTTTCTATTCTCCTTCGGAGTCTCTTCTCCCTGTGGGCGATGCTTTCCCGCTGGAGAAGCTTCATCTTCGGAGGCTGCAGTAACTAATTGTTTCTTTGGAGTCTCAGTATCAGTGTGAGTTGGCGAAGCTGCTATGCTTTTCTGCTTTTCATTGAGCGGAGACTTGGCATTTTCGGTTTCTGCTTTGGAATTTACAGGATGACTCATCCTTTTTTGGGATTTTCGTGGACGACCTTCATCATTCATTTTTGTACCTGGAATACGATAAGATTTTGAAACATTAACCATTATTACATATTTGTCCCATCTTATCGTCACAGTTTTCTCTGTTGTCTCAATTATCCAGCAAGAACGCTCAGGATTTGTATCACTCTGAATTTTATGTGTAAGAAGGAGTCTATTTCAGGTTAATAATTTTTATTAAACTCGCGAATTCATTTTCTGATGCAATTTCTATCGGAAATTTACAACTCCATTGACTCACCGATATGCCATTAAAACTCACGAATTCTGAATCAAGTTTCAACAATTTCTCGCATTAAGCTCTGATAAACCGTGGATCCTGAGTTTCTTAATGATTTCTTTAACTGACAGACCTATCGAAACTTTTGGTTTCATCTCTTACTCGATCCAAATTCTCCTCAGTATAACTTGGCCAATCATAATTCGCCAGCAAATACATTTCGCTAATAAGAACATATTTAAGCTTCTGAGAAATTATGGATAGTAATAAAACCTTGATCCATTTTATTTTAAATGCTGATAACCGAGACGGATCAATTTCTGCAAAGCAACAGCAGAAATCAAGCTGCTCAAAAAGCAGACGCTCAACCCTACCTGAATTACAACATCTTCCAGCGATTCTCTTTTAGCTGGGTTTCAAAATTCATTAAACTCAATAGCCAGAAAACGTTCGAGCAAGACATGCATCCTGACCTCAGAGAAACCGAGCAATCAAAATTCCACTTCGAGCAACTTCACCGCCAATGGGAAACTATAAACTACCCGAATATGAAGTCGTATCCTCTTGCAAGGACGATTTTAAAAACGTACAGAAAAAAGTTTATCTTCCTCATATTATTAGGGTTGGTGAGGACGATCCTTGTCTTTTCGGGTACAGCCATCATTGACCTTTCAATGAAAATTGCAAGTCAATCTCATCCGTCTTACTTCCAGATAGTCGGTCTGCTGGTGTTCATCTTCATGGCGCGTGCGCTCACACTGATGGTTGTTTCAAAGAGCAGCTTTCTCTTGGAACTGCTGGGAGCAAATCTCAAGTACGGAATGGTTGGTATTATCTATAATAAAGCGCTAAGAGTCTCAATAATAAGAAGTAAAGAATTTTCAGTCGGATCAATCGTTAACAACTACGAAATCGACTGTGAAAAACTGCATGAAGCGATGTCTTCTGTGCAAGACATTATTATTCTCCCTCTTCAAATCATTATTGGAGTCGTAATTGTGTATTTCATTGCTGGATATGCTGTTGTGGGAGGGCTCATGATGATTATTTTCGTCGGAGTGCTTAGTTATGTTCTGGAGACAAAAGGCGCTTACTTCCAAGAGATTCTCATGGAGAAGAAGGACGCGAGGATGAAGCTGCTGAACGAAGTGCTTAATGGAATTAAATACATAAAAATGAATGGCTGGGAGCAAAAATTCATCGAAAAAGTCAGCACTGCTAGAAAGAATGAAACCTCGGTCCTGAGAAAAAAGGCGTGTATTACAGTTTGTGGTATCGTTAATTATCTCTTCGGTGCTCAGGGAATCCTTATGGCTACAATCGGAGCATATCTTTACCTCGGATTTGAGTTTAATGCCCAGAAAATGATCACCCTCTGTTCAGCATTTTGGGTTATTACGTGGCCTCTTCAGAGGATCTCATGGATTGTAACCACTCTATCAAGTAGTATAATTTCAATAAAGCGAATTGAAAAATTTCTGCTTTCTGAAGAAATCGATGTGTCCTATATCAAAAAGATAACTCATTTGAAAAGCCAATTTCATTGTGTGTTAGAAATGGGAATTTTTCATGGGAGTCTTCAGAGAGGGCTCAACAAGTTGAAGAAAAACCGAACAAGAAAAAGTATGTGAGATTAAATGATGAAGCTTCTTCGCTGACTCTAGAGCTAGTTGAGTCTGAAGATAAAGCAACCCGCAGTCCGATGAGTCCTGAAAGCAGCAAAGAGATAAATTTTATTGCGACTGAAGAAGAGCATCAGCCAGCACCAATTTTGTCAGCAGCAGAAAAAGTGGAAGTTTTCAAACTACAGAATATAACCTTTGAAGTGAAAAGAGGCAGCTTCGTAGCAATTATAGGAGACGTTGGAAGCGGAAAATCATCATTATTTTACTCTCTGGCCGGTGAGATGAATTATGACAGGGTTTGCCCTCCAGCCGTAGAGATAAACGGCAAAGTATCATTCTTACCACAGCAACCTTGGATTATCAACGCAACTCTACGCGAAAACATTCTCTTTGGCTTACCCTTTGACCGACAACTTTATGATGACGTCATAAGTTTTGCTTCAATGGAATCAGATATCAAGATTCTGAACAACGGAGATCTGACCGAAATCGGAGAGAAAGGAATCAACCTGAGTGGAGGGCAGAAGGCGCGTGTTAGTCTAGCTCGAGCCTTATATAGCCGATCGGACATTTTTCTCCTTGATGACGTCTTGAGCGCAGTTGACATCCACGTGGGAACTCACATCATGGAGCAATGTTTCAAAAAATACCTCGCCTAGAAAACTCGTGTGATGATCACTCACAATCTCGACTACTTAAAATATGTGGATTATATCTACATGATGGAGGCTGGCAAGATCGTCCTTGAAGGAACTCTGGACTCGCTTAAGAGCGCGCCTCAGTTCATCGAGCTCATGGCTAAAAGTAGCAGACAGACCCATAATCAAACTGACGAAGAGCCTGATTCGTCGGATATGCAAAAGAAAGTAGAAACTCGGGCTTATGAGGAAGAAAAAGAGGAGAAAGGGTTGATTACCATCGAGACCAGAGGAGTTTCAGCTACCGACGAGGTTATTGAAAGTTTGACTGTAGACGAAGACAGAGAAAAGGGTAGCATCAAATTCTCGATATTCAGGTTATTTTATCGTCTCTGGGGAGGAACGCCATTCTTTCTTCAAATATTGATAATTGCAATCATAAAAGATATTTCTATTCAAGGCGTACCCGCTTTTCTCGGATTTTGGGACGCTCATCCAGCACTGCTAACAGTTGCGGGATGGTTGATTGCTTTTTACATTTTCAATGCGGTGGCTTTTGTAATGGAAGGATGGGTTTTCGGGTTATCCTTTTCCAAAACACTGAAATGTAACATAGCGATCCATGATAAAATGATCAAGTCTGTCTTAGAAGCTCCTCTAAATCTGTTTTTTGATCGTGTCCCTACAGGGAGAATCCTCAATCGGTTCAGTGATGATATTGACAGACTGGACACTGGCATGCCTTGGAGTATCCCGCACTTTTCAGCCAGTATCATCGTAATGGTTATAGCCCTTTTGACAAGTATTGTGTTGTCAAACATTATAATAGTGATCCCAGTAGGCTTATCTGCAAGAGTTTGTTACACATACTACCAAAAATACACTGCGCTTAACAGGGAAGTCACGAGACTAAAGTCAATTTCTAACAGTCCTATCGTGAGTCATCTCGCCGAAACGATTCAAGGCCTTTCCGTAATTCGAAGTTTCTCTCAAGAGAAAAGGCTCTTTGATGCCCAAATGCAAAAACAAGATGAGAGTGTAAAAAATCTGCTTTTATCCTGCGG
>ENA-UOTX01001594-UOTX01001594.1-compost-metagenome-genome-assembly--contig:-NODE-1594-length-15681-cov-6.834081_pt1 | contig 15681 bp, 11 predicted proteins | sample MGYA00238143_ERZ746982 | MGnify/ENA primary metagenome ERZ746982 (study PRJEB28758, sample SAMN06268862) | compost metagenome | isolation source: single cell | place: USA: California, Emeryville, Joint... | reverse complement strand
GAAACTTAGATTGATAGTCTTTCGCTTATGAAGATGAAACAGAAAATATTTTGACCTTGGATAATTAATCTTTCGTTCTTGCTTATTAATCATATTCCAAAAGGATCTTGTACTCAATAAATTAATTTAACAGGGCTCAAGATTTGAAAGATTAGCTTACTTAAATTTTACGCGGTAGTAACAAGAAATTAATCTTCTTGCTTGCAGAATTCTTAATCTTCAATTCAAGCAGCGATAGCCATTGAAAGAATGCGAAGTAACTCGAGAAAACAGATATTCAAGTGCTATTTTTATGCTCCTCTTTTCTCACTGAAATCAGCCTTGTTACTGCTAAGGCAAATGTTCGAAGACTCTGATTAAGTTCGATTTTTAAATCCTCAAGCTCACAATTACTGAAACCAGTTCAAGGATGTCCTGCAGATGATTTTTAGAGAACTCCTGAATGTCAACAGGCTTACTATTTAGACATACTACTCTATTGAAGCTATAATCACAGCAATTTTTCGAGCTGTACATTATTGCCGGTTCTCAAGTGTGCCTGAATATTATTGTTTATTGAATTCTGTTGAGTATAAGGACAAGATATATCATTTTGCAATTGATCAAATAGTAATTTAAATGGTTTTCAGGAAGCATTTAATTGGGAATAGATCTGACCTTTGACTAAAACAAACTTTCTCCAGAACACCAATCTCGACCTATGAGACCTTCAATGAGGTGGCTAAACGTTTTAAATCAATCACACTGTAAAAAATTTATACGGAGTTTTGCCATTTTAAACTTCTCTTTCTTTTGGGGTTAGCTGAACTGTTTGATACTACCAACTGGCCATTGCTCTCTGGCAAACATCAATGCAGGGTATTATTGTCGTTGCTGTTAATTAAGGAACAAAAGTTGACCCAAAGGGATTATATCCTTCATTTCGTTACTTTTACACTTATTTTAAGTCTGTTATACCAGAAATCAAAAAGTAGCGTCTAGCGCATTATGAGATTTAAATTGGGTTTTCTCGTCATGGCATAGTATCGCGTCATGAGATCCCGAGTTAGAACTTGCTTAAGTTGAATATCTATCCACATCCTTTAGGAGTCCAGAGTCAGATGAACTAAATTTAATTTTTTAAATTTTTAATTTGTAAATGCCCGCTTTAAGGCTTTTGTATCAGATATAAATTCAGCATTTGGAACAATATCGAGAACAATTTAAAATTTTTTGCAGTACAATAATTAGACTTCATCCAACAGTCTTGAAGCAAGTCTATTCAAAACATTTCTTCCTTCGCTTCGATTCATTCAACATTGGTATCTGGAATTCTAATGAAAGAAGTCTTAGCGAACCAATCAGAACTTTGAGAGCCTCTATCTTCTGCAAGCTTGTCTTGAATTCAACACCCAAAAAAAAAAGAAGATTCGAAAATTGTTCTGTTCTGTGTTGACAAAAAGAGCAGCGTATCTGCTCTTTATTCGTCAGTAATATGCACTGGTATTATAAAATGATTATTTCGAATAATTTAATTATTTTCAATGTGGAAAACTCAATTAATTTAAAATCAGGGCTCGTTCATTCTTTTCGAATTTATTTGCTTTATTTAAATATGCCCTTGTGTTTTGCTGAATATTCCTTGAAAATAATTTATTTCAATTTTTTTTTTTTAAATCAAACAATGAATTCCACGGCAACTGAATCCGATATTGAAAGCCCGCTACTCACGAAGACTGATGGATCTTTTGTAACCGCAAAGTAACAACAGACACAAGCCCACAACTCTTAATTAGTTAATTTTCAAGGTTTGCCTCAAAGAATGCATCTCACAATCTGAGCAATTTACGAGATACGTTAGAAGACAGGATTATCCTCAAGGTACATGAGTTTTCACCAGCAATGTTCTAATAAGAGCATTAGAGCAAAAGGATGAAGCTATTTATAAGATTGGAAGCTCTAATTGACCTTGGACTTAAAGTTAGCAGTGATCAACTAAATCTGGAGGTAATATTCAATGCGCATTCTTCGCCTCACAAAAAACAACAAAGTCTTACGAAGAGGTCGAAAAGTTAAATCCCACTCTTCGCTTTGGGCTTAAGATCTTTTTGGCATCGCTCTCGGAGCTCTTTAAAATCTACTTATATTCCAACAAGAACGTTCAGGTGATTATTCTCAATATATAAGCGGCTAAATAATTCTTTAGGCATTGATATACTTAGCCGAGAAGGCAGATATAATCCAGCATGTGCATGGATTAATGGGAAATATCGAGTCCTCTATCCAGTTCGAAAACGCCAAGGTGGATCAGTCTTTCAATGTCGAAAGAAATTTACACAGAACGATTATTTTAGACGTACTATTTGATTTTGATGAGTTAAGAATGATAATTTTGAACTTAGACTGAAAGGTCTTGGATTGTCCTGAACAAAGAAAACGGAATCCTTATGAATAGCTTCAAGAAAGACGAGCTTGAAGCAGATTTGCTTGTGCTGATCCCGTTTCTGGTGTTTCTCTCACAGCAAAAGAAGATTAAGCCAATTGGTTCTTTATTCAAGAAATACGTGGAAATGACAAGGAGTTTCTCAACCGCCTTCAAGGTTATGGTGGAAGAAGCTCCGCCTTCGATTCCAATCATTGAAGAAACCATCGAGTCTCCAAGGACCTCGAGAGATCGAGGTAGCCAAGAACAGGAGGAGATTGATGAGACGATTCCGGATGATATTGATCGGAGCATATATGAAGAGTGTCATAGATTAAAGACATTCACCCATTTAGGGTCTTTGAAGGAGAAGATAAGACAGTCGAATTATGAACCAATAAAAACTCTCTGATAAATCACTCTTCTGGGTTTAAATTGTTTTAATATGGCGCTTCTACTCAGAAATCCGAGTGCGAAGCAGACGCGTTGAAGAGTTCGTGCTTCTTTTGCGTGTATTTAGATAGTCATAAGTGTTAAACTCTAAGATGATGTTTGGATATTTAATTTCGTGCATTTATGTACAAAATGATTTTGTAACATTAATCTCTTTCACTCAAAGATGTTCACATTTTGCCTTGAATATCTCGGGATCGAGACTTTATATGATAACTTTGGCGCTTTCCTTGGTTTTAAAGGGGGCGCTACCCGAAATGGATTTCCCTTTAATAGTCATAGTTTTCTATTACTTATCAATGGATTAAATTAATTTTCTATTCGAAATTTTGATATGACAAAGCAGATAAATCTCAGCCGAAGGACTCCACTATTGATCTATTCAAATTGCAGCTGAGGAGTTATTTTATAGATGGTTAAAAGAAGGGGCTAAAATCTTTTCGTTATTGTGGTTATCTCTCAATAGATCCAGTTTCAAGGAGTTATCCACCTCGAACTGGGCAATCCTAGCAAGCGAGATAGGCTTCTTCGAGAAGTTTTATATTTATCCACGAAAGTTTTTCTGTTTTATTAGAAAAGTTTGCTATTCTTCGGATTGAAGAAAAAGAAACCTGTTGAATTTCTTTTTTAAATGTCCGATCGATTGATGGGTTGAATTCTAATGAGGCACTTGCTGGAAAGAACAATGATCGTAGTCTCACAATCCGATCTTAGTCGAGCCTCTATATTAACACTTGCCGAATTTTACATGGCTTAAGAGTACAATACCGTTTCTTACAATTTGTCTTTTGTATTCAATTCAAATTTGAGAAAAAATATATAGGTCGGGAAATAATATATCGAGTGTTAACTCTAGCCAAAAAATGTTACAGCTTTCTTTCAATTTTGATGAAATTAGAGCCTCACTTTAATAAAATAGCAATTTCATTTGAAATGAAAACTCTGGTTAAAGAAACCATGACTCAACAAAAAAAAATGACCAAAAGGTTTTTAGCGCGTAAGGGGCTGTCACTCCTTTAAGTCGACGGTGCGCTCTCTCTCTATAGCATGCCGTTGATGTCAGCGATGCTTGATTTGAAAGACATTCAAAGTCGTTTTCTTGATCATCTTTCTGGCGTTAATCAGTCATACTTTCATCAAAGTTACCATGTTTCTATGCAAGAAACTTTGCTTGTTTTTTTGCAATTCTTAAATTCCAATGTATAATTCCAGTTCGAACTCTTGCACTGACAAAATTAATTGAGAGAATCAGTACGTGAAGGGTCTTTAGTCAACGAGTTAATTATTTAATACAATTTAAACGAATAATTTTTTTCCTCACTATCTATAATTTTTATTCGACCAATAGAATAGCCAGGGCAGTTAGTCGTCATATGCCCAAGATTCATTGTTGTAAATAAAACTTTTGTATTTCTAAATTCTCAGGGAGCAATGAATATGACAGCTACCTTTGCTGATGAAAAAGAGCAGCTTCCCTCCAAAGCCGACGATTCATTTTTCACAGCAATGTAACCTTGAGAGACTCGACGATCTATAATGTTCTTCTTAGATTCCCTACAAAGAAAATACCTTCAGATCTGAGCCTCGATCCCTGCTCCAATAGTTTAGGATTCACCCTCGAGAATAAGCTTGCTTCTCAGGTATCTCAAGTCTTTAATAATGTGCTTAGAAAGCCGTAGAATAAGCAAATGAAGCTATTTATACGATTGGAAGCTTTGATTGATCTTCGACCCAAGACGAGTAGTGTCAGCAAGGTTACCAAAACACTGGATCGCTTATAAATCCACAATTATTAGGAGCTTGAAGAGATCGAAAAGATAGAGGTCACCGAACGCTACGGACTGAAAATCTTCCTGGTGTCGCTCTCACAGCTTTTTCAATTACATTTGTATTCCAACCTCAGTCCGAAGGTAAGATATGCAAAGATAAAGCAATAACAACAAATTTCTACACTTGTAGGCCATGAGATATCTGGCAGAGAAGATAGGCATCATTCAATATGTGGAAGGCTTCGTGGGAAATATTGACATTGGAAATATAATAGTGGATCGTCTGCTTAAAGATCAGAAAGATTCGCAAAGGGCAATTATCATTGATGTAGTAATAATGATAATGGGCATTATTTAGCTTACAAATAAACCATTTCAAACTTAGACTGAAAAATCTTGGGTTAAAGAGAACGGAATCCTGATAAACAGCTTCAAGAAAGACGAGCCTGAAGCAGATTTGTTACTCGTGATACCGTTTTTAGTGTTTCTGTCGCAGCAAAAGATGGTTAAGCCGATTAGCCTATTGTACAAAAAATACGTGGAAATTACGATGAGCATTTCCAATGCCTTCAAGGTGATAATGGATGAAAATCAGATGGCTATTCCAATACTTGAAGAAAATAGTGAAGATTTGAAAAGTTCAAGAGAGTATCGAGGCAGTCAAGAACAGTCTGATGATGAAACGGTTCCAGACGATGTGGACAGGAGTATTTCCGAAAAATGTAGTAGATTGAAGGACTCGACGCAGCTAGAAGATTTGAAAGAGATGATTATGCAATCACATTTTAGAGTGATCAATACTCCTCGGTAACTGAGAGAAAGTTTCCGAAATATTTTCTTTATACAAATTAAGCATGCAACTGGCCATCATGGAAATAGCGCCAGTGGCACCATTAAGAAAGCATTTTATATTAGAAAATCAGTATATTGAATATTCAATGCAACAATACCTCAGTAGAGTACAGTTACATTTGAGTAACTAATTCTGTATATATACACAGATGCGTATGAAATAACTTCTCTTGGAAAGTCCAGATAATCGATTGAGCTAGTAGAAATTTCGGTATCAAAGCCCTCCTCATGAATAAATGCAAAGTTTTTCCAAGAACTGTAATTTAAAACTCTAAAATGTTAATCTCTGCGAAATGATAACACACACATGACCATTTAAAATACCAGAAAGAGATTTATCAAAAGCGCAGCGACTCTCTTCTCTGAGCATTCCAAGAAAAATACAAAAAGCTCAACATCCTACAACCTCAATGCAAACGCGATATAATGATGTTATAATCTGAAGATTCGAAGGCTTTCATGAAAAGTGAAACAAAACAAACTATTCACTTAATTTCGGTTGCTTTCATCCTTTTGAAACCCGACTCATGTGTTTTTATTTTTGGCATTCTTATGGCATGCTTGAAGCACAGAGTTCCAATCAGATGCAAATTCGGTTTTGATTCATCCTTCCAATCTGGAATTTGAAAACTAATGTCGATCCATCTTACAATCAATCTCTCATAACCTTTTAGGCTTTTACATCTCCTTCCTGTTATTTAACTCATATTTAACTCATTCTAATTTCTTAAAAAGTTCCAATTTATTGAATTTCCGATGACGTCTTTGTTTGTCTCCCAGAGCTCAAATTACAAACGTTGTACTCGACTTTCGGATCAGAGAACTTTACCTATAAATCGTAAATTAATATTCAAATGGGACCCCACCCTTAGCTCCACCTCTTCAAAACCCCCCACAACCGCTTCAATGATTAGTAGCAACTCTCACTCCCACAGCCGCTTTCGTGTTCCCACCCATTCTCTCTATTTTGGGAACCCAGACCACCTCATCCTATTCAAAAAAACAAATAACCTAATTTATTACTCCTATGACCCTCGGCAAACAAATCCCAAGGAAGCCGTTACCACCATTACCATCTTCAACTATTCCTCTCTCAAGGCGCTTAAAGTCATCAAGATCAAAGGCCATTATAGGATCCTTAACACTATTGAAGAGAAAGGCTTACTAATTCTCAGAGATGCGAACGATAAAACCTCACTTATATTCATGAAGCAAAGCCGTGCGTTCAAGATCTCTCGAGCGTCACTTGGAAACGGATTTTGCAAGGATCTATCCCAGATATTTTACAATCAGCAGCTCGCGAAGTTGGTCTTTTGGCACGCCGGAGAAATTACTTACTTGCTGGACCCAAGCCAGAAAGACCAGGAAGTGGATCCGATTTTTAAAACACGCGACGGGATTACTAGGGTCTTCATGGATTCGAGACATAATTGCTTGCTAGGCTTTTCAAGAAGCACATTGAAGATCTATTCGTTCGTACATAACAAGGTCGTACGGAAGCTAAAAACGCATTTCCTGCCTGAGAATATCCTCTGTTACAAGCAAGAGGATGGGCTGATCCTTACCTTAGAGAGAATTCAAAACGAGCTGGTGTTCCAGACCTTCCAATTGTTTGATCACGGGATAGATTGCCTGAGTAAAACCGTGATTCCGTTGTTAGAAAGCTCGTGCTATCATACGTTTGCGGGCTTTTATGGGAAGAAGAATGAATATGTCGTGCTTAAATTGCAGTATCGCATATTGGTTGAGTATAAAGAAACCGTAACTGAGTGCGAGTTTTTGATTATAAATGTCCGGAACCCCGAGAGGTTCCAGAGGGCGCAAGAGCATGAGCTGCAGCTTCCGAAAGAGGCGACTGCGATGAATTATAGTCAGCAGTTACGGTGTCTACTGTATAAATCGTCGGTTGGGAATATTCATTTCGTGCCATTAAATTATGCGATTCCTGACCTAAAGAGTTGATTGGTGACATCTTGGAAGTCTAATTCAGACAAAAGCGATGAAAGATGGTGATGCTTGACTTTAATTAGCCTATAACTACTGTTATTTTCAATCAACTAAAGACACTATGAGTTCTGCCTCATTGATTAAAACATAAGCGACCCCTCCTAAAAAAAAGATTGATTGTTATTTTTAATGTGTATAGTTAGATTTTCAAAAATTTAGAGAAAAATAATTTATAATTATTATTTATTGCTGTTGAGTTATGTCCATATATATATTTCATTCTTATCTGTGATGTTTGGCCAACTAAACTTCGAACAATTTATCTAATATCATGGCTAAATCGAAAAAAGTTAATATTATTTAGAGTGAAAATCTCCTCATTTTTCATTGGTACTTGCTCGAATTCAATTTAATTTAATTTAATTGAGACGATTTTATATATAACTACCTCCTATGATGAAAAGCTCGACAGAATCTTCACCATTGATATCTAAAGAGACGACATTCAAGTTATTGTTTGTAAATTTTCAATTAAATATAAATTTCTCCAAACAGTTTGATTAAATGTAGCAATTTTTGTGTAAAACAGTTTCTGCTAAGTAAAGTTTAGATATTCTTAAAAAAGTTTGCAGAAGGCCACATTTACAAATGACTTCTGTATTAAACAGCAGAAAACATAAGTCCATAGTAAAGAGGGTTTATTGTTGTCGCTCTTCAATTTTATAGTAATTCCCCACTTAATTCTTATCCGCTATCTGACAGCTCACCACCTTGGCTAGAGGCTCCAACTTCTCCGAAATCAACTTCTGAAGCTGGATATGCTGTCTCCAAATATAATTATACGATTTCTTTTTCGAATGTTCAGCTTCCGTGTTCCCTTGTCGAGCGCCTTCGGTCTTCGCGTTGGGACCAACAACCTCGGGACTCGAAAATTGTCGCTTTGGTGTCAGCGTCGGCCGAACATTAGCGACCTCCTCACGGGTTAAATCCTCGCTATGGTGCCTCAACTGGTTCGTTTTAATGTCTTCGGTGTTATTAGAGCGCTCTTGTAAGACTGGTTCGTCTTCCAAACTGATTTTTTGGGACGAAAACTCCGGTTTTTCCCCCAGAGTTTCTTCAATCTGCTGGGTTTTGCTCGCAAACTCCTGGCAGAACACCGCACAGGACTGCTGTATCGACTGAATGTTTTCAGTAAGCAGCTTAGACGCGGCTTCTCTAGCTTGTAGCAAATTCGAAAGCTCTTGGTTCTGAGTCTGGAGCTCAGAGAAAGCCTTTTCTCTTTCATTGAGAAGCTTTTTCAACGAGTCGATTTCCTCCTTTTGTCGTTGAGTGTCAGCCATCAGCAGCATATTCTCTTGAAACAGCCCGTTTTTCTCGACGTATGATTGGTTTATCATTTTCCAGGTCTCTTGGAAAACCTTGTCCTGGACCCCGATAGCAAATTCATCGATGTAGTTCTCTTCAGCTCTCTTCAGTTTATCAAAATAAGTGACAAACCTTCTGAAGACAGCCTCAATAAAAGACTCTCTGTCCTTACCTAATGAGACTCCTGTGAGAACAACAGCAACGGCTTTTCCAAAGTCTATCGAGCCTTCATCCAAGGTCTCCTTCAAGGCAACCTGGCCGTCCTTCGTCTGGAGATGGAGGATCAAAGAAGAGCGGATCGCGTCCATTCCTTGCTCATAGATGCATGGGGTTACAGCAAGCTGGATAGTACGTAATATGTTAATTCTGATCGGGTACTTGTTAATTATTTGAAGCTTTTGTAAAATCGCTTCTGCTGACGTCATACTCTTGTTCTCATTTGAAAATAATAAGTTGGTATGACGACTGCTCTGAGGTAATATTTCTCTAGATTGATTACTGATGGAGCTAGTTTGAGGACATTTGACTTCCTTGGATTCAGTAACAATGCGAGCTTGTGGGTTTTCGCTGACCTGCTGGACCTGAACAACATGAGAAAAGTGAAGGTCAGAAATCTGCTGCTAGTGATAGAAGTTTACCTCGTCAGCGTCAACAGTCTCCCACTCTTGATCCTCGAAATCTACTTCTAAAATGTCGATCTTGGGTTTAACGGTGGTGTTGTAGGTGGCGGTTTGCATGCTCCTGGATGGGTTATTTTAATTATTTGTTTATCAAAGATTGGTAGTTTAAATGTTTTTTTTATATAATTTAATCTGACAGTTTAACTGAGTTAATTAATTTAAGAGTCATTCCGACTCAATCGACGGAATCGTTGGAATCATCTTAGAAGGATACGTAAAAACCATGAAAGAAGTCGTAAGTTCACGATTTGTTGTCTCGCTGAGCATTTTGCCTAAAGCAGCTGAGGTTGATCTAACTCCGGCTGTGAGACTGAGATATTGACGAACCATTCATGAAATTTGAATGCAGATTTTTTGTTTCTAACACGAGCTGAATATATTAGTTTTGCGTTGTTAGGTAAGACCTATGCAAAGCGCTTCGAGAGAGGAGAAAAATACTATTGTATTTTAGTAATCATAAGAAAATCCACAAATTTTGAGGGTTTAAATGGAAAACTGCCAGTATTCACTGATCTAGTTCTTTTCTGCGATGTGATAAGCTTAGTACGGTCTTCGTGAAGCTAGTATTTCTCTCATACCAGGATATGTTTTGCTTTTTTCAAAAATTCGTAGAGCTTATTAGCAGATAAAAGCTACTTAGTGAAAGTTAATAGCGTTTAAAGAAGTTTTTTTGATTTCAAGCTACAAATGCAAATATATTAGAAAATATGAGAAGATGAGGTGTTGCTCCTCCTTTCTAAAGAAAAATAAGTCGCTTTTCGATCAAGAAACAGAAGCATCAAAGAAAAATCGCAGATTGTTCTTTTTATCGAAAACCGTTATAGAAAAAAAATTGGAAAAACTTCTCAAAATTTAAACCTTTTAAAAGTTTCCAAAGACTACAATATTCTAACAATTCGAAAATTTGAAATTTCTCTGAGAGGCTCTCTCATAGCATTCCACAAAGCAAATGGACTGTTAAAGTAACTTCCTTATGATCCTTCGAAGAGAGCTACTTTCAATTAAGCAAGTTTCTTCCCTACCATCATTGGAGATTCAATGGATTGAAAAGGTTTAATATATGCTCATTACAGCATCGCTGATGGGTTTGGAAATTTCGATAATATTTGATAATTCTAACTGTGCACGTCCTACAATCCAAAGAATTTGAAAAAGCAATTTGTGAATCTTAATTCTGCTGAAAACTACTCCAAAATAATGGAAATAAGAGTATCAAGTCACTATTGTCTACAAACAAATGCATTTCTCATCGAAATATTAAGTAATGAAAAATTCAAACAAAAAAAACTAAAAATTCTGAATTGTGCTTCAAGCTCTGCTGAAAAGACTCGAAAGAGGGTCGTTTCTTCGTGCTTGGGCCACAATTAAAGTTTCCCACTCGAGGTTCTGCCTTGATTTCTCGACAATTTCGGCGATTTGAATCTGAAAACTTATAATCTCTTTGAAATTCTCAGATGTTATCTTTAGCTCTCGTCCTTTTAAGTACCACCTTGAGTTTGAATCAATACTCCCAGTTAACAGCTCTGCTTGATCAGAAAACGTCTCATCATCACCTCGAATGATGAAAAGCCCTCTTGGACACTGAACGACCGCAAAATTGCCCTCTTCAGAAAATCCAAAAGATGTCGGTATCTCAGTTATCTTGGAATAAATGGTTAAATTTATCTGTCGAATGGACTTGATTTTGAACTGCTGACCTGACCCTTCAACACTCGCGATAAAAGCTAGATCCCTCTCGGCCACAAGAAACGCCAGTGCAGAATCCTGGGCGCAGATGCTTGTAATTTGATAGTTTTCTCCCAAATTAATCGGATTTGGTGTCAATTTGACCGCTCGTCTTTCCTTTGGTAGGACGTTGAAAACCGAGAGCTTTCCTGACCCATAGACGCCAGCAATTAAGAAAGCGTTCTGTGATCTCAGTGATACTGTCTTATAATGGTAGAAATGAAATTGCTCTTTGATGCCTTTGCTTTCTTTCTCCTCATCAACAACGGGAAATTTGCAAATATGCCGCTTTGTATTCGCCGAAACTACCGTTACAAAAGTCCGATAATTATGCGTTCCTAGCAGAAAATCGCCGTTTTGTGTAAAATGCAGGCCGCGACAAGCCTCTCTCATGCGGATAACCCCTTCAGAGCTGAACGTCAGCGAGCTGCGACTCAGTCTTACAAGGAAAATTTTATTGTAGAACGAGCAAACAATTGCTATCCGATAAAAACCCTCGTGTTGACTAAGATGCAGTTCCACGCATGGCCAAGGAACAGCCTTGAACGGCGGGAAAGTTTCTTCGGTTGTGAGGTTATACAGCTGCAGGAAAAAGTATTTATCGTTCGAATAATACGTACTGATGAGCAATTGATCGTCATTTTCACTCTAATTATCATAAAAGTTCAGTTATTCCTTTCCAATGCGATTCAATGTTACATTTCTTGGAACCCACAGCACCGAAGCGATTTTTCGAAATATTTTCTGAGGTTTCGGAGCGAAAATCTCTGGATTCTGATCAACAGTACGTCCTGTCTTTTTTGTGCCTCGGAGCTTATCGAGAAGACGGGATTTGCGTTTTGATGACCCGCTATGGACTTCTAACTCACTATTTGCGTCTGTTGTTTTTTTCTTGCATAATGAGAGCATCTATACTATGAGCTAGCTAACACGACGCAATAGTGATCAAATAAAAAACTTTCAAATTATTTCTGACAATAAAACAGTCTGGATTAATCTTCTGATGAATTATTTATAATGGGAATGCGGAAGAATCATAATACTGTAATTTGGCTTTCCAATTTACGCGATCAGCTTCACAATTGACTAAAACAAACCTTTTTTCGCCGAGTTAAGATAATTTGTTATCATGGAAAGTATGTAAACATGAGCATGTTTAGCTTAATAAATTGATCGCAGTGTGAAAATAATACTTTCTTCAACGCAGTTGTTTTCTACGCAGAAAATATCTAATTTAACTTCTTCTTCCCCGTGGGTTAATGGTGCATACACGCAAACTCGTATATGGATTTTCCTAACCGGACCAGCTATTATCAGAGGCTCCTCTACGGACAACAGCTCTGGGCGTGAGCTCCTCAATTCGAGCGTCTTGCTCACCTTCTCGCTATTTTCGTAAATAACCTTCTTAAATAGCGCCTGTCCTCGCGGGATCGTAATTGTCGGAAGATGCGTCGTTGCACCAACGCTAACGTGCTCCTTCCGCTCCAACTCGACTTCCACGGTGCCGATAACCCTCCCTTTCCTGCTTAAATCGAAGCTGGCGACTCGATTATTTGTTCTGGAGAATAACTCATCAATAGCCTCGATGCTCTGCTCGAAGCTGCCGAGGGTATCGTCGGCATCCTGCTTGGTCAAGTTCTCATCGACCAAGAAGATACGGAACATGTCAGTTGGTTTTTCGACCGTGAAGCTCAGCGAGTCAGTCCAAACCACGAAATTTTTAGTAAATTCGTTGTGTTTGTCCTCGAGAGTCCCTTGCCGAGTCTCAAAGACCTTGTCTCCGACGAAGACCAACAGATGTAAATTCATATGATTCGCTTCGTTATTCCTGCCGGGGAGGTCGACTCCTCTCGGACGGACGACAAGAGTGAACTTTCTGAAATCTAACGCAAACTGCGATTGGGTCTGCTTCTCATCCAGTGGAGCAGGCTTCAAGAGTCTGCTGTAATCGTATTCTTTTGCTAACTCAGCCAGATGCCTTCTTTTCTCTTCATCTAATTGTGATTGCGTTTTCGTTGGGATATAAGGCCCAAGAGGTCTGAAATATGAAGATTGCTGTGTGCCCTTTGATTGAGCGTTCTGAGGCTCGCCCTCGGTTTCCATGAGCTGCTTTTGAAGAGCTTTCTCATAGGCAGCTTGGTAATCCCCTCTCAAATGCACGCGAGGCTCAGGATTATAAAACTGCTCAAGCGGGTTAGTAGAGCTGCTTTGCTGAACCCCTCCTTTTTGTGCCTGCGAAGGGCGGAAGCTTACGGCTTCTGATGTCTCTCCTTCAATAATGAGATCCTGCTGGTCTACATGCTTCATTACATGCTGCTGCATGGTTTGATGCAATAATGGAGAAACATTAGGATTTCGCTGGTCAGTATGCTGATCTGCATGTCCTTGGCCGTGCTGCTGACCCGTGTGGTGGAACTTTGAAGAAGAAAGGCTCTTTTTCCCACTGGCGTCGTGAAGGTGATGCGGATCTTTCGGAGATGGGAGCCTCTTATCCTCTCCAGGAAGCTGTTTCACATCTTTTGGCGATTTTGCTTTAAGAAGAGCTAGTTTACCGTCAGCATCGAGAAATTCAGCCTCAGCTCGGAACTCCACCTCAAAATCTATTGTCCCAACGCTCTGTTCCTTGTCGTAAACAAGCATTTCTTTCATAATTTCTTCATTTGGGAACCTCAGCAACTCTGTTAGTAAAATTAACCCGGCTCCAATATCGAATGAATGTTTATTTTTTTTTGTGTCCCAGTCAGCGGCTTTTATTACCAGAGCAGGTTGAGAAAGTTTCAAGATATCCTCCGTGATCTCAAAGGTAAACGAATCCTTCCATTTCGGATACTTCCCTTCATCTTTCGCGACTTTAGTTTGAAATTTCTGAGTATCCAGTTCAAGAGTCAAGTAAGGATCCATTTTGCCAAACGACTCTTTGTCTTTCTTGAACCGAGCGTGCTTTGGAGAGATCTGCAGGGTGCCAATGACTTTACCTTGGATAGAAGCCTTCTTACTCATTTCTTATTTGAAAATTTCCTTCAAATTTCAGTTATTAATCTATTCCTCTTATTCCAAGGCGTATGTTAATTTTACCCTTGAGTAAAAATCTGATTTTTTTTTTTTGTCACGTAGTACACTCGCATAAGTCTCTCATAAAACCAAATTTCAAAGAGTCTTCCAAAATGCTGGAGTAAGGCATCTGTAGAGAAAGCATCGTGCAGTTAATGAAGTTGCAGAGAGAACGATATATTACCATCCACCCACGCCAAGGAATAAGGAAATGAGTTTTGTTTTCGTAGTCTCTTTGTGCTTTACCCTTATAAAGGCTGAGAGAAAGAGCGGAGCTTTTCGCGTCTTAGCTAAAAAAGTTAATTTTTATGAGAACTATGAATTTGAAGCATTGACCAGATAAAAATTAAATGAAGCTCTTAATTAAGCTTTGATCTTTAGTGGATCACAGCAGAAAAACTAAGCCCGTAACGATTTAATATTTTTCTGGATTAGATTATTTGTTTGCTATTAGATTAAGTCGAACTGATTTAATTAGTATTTTTAAAGATTCCAATTGCTGTGTATTCAAATGGGCAACAATACTTGCTCCCAGATGTGCGCAGGAGCAACTCAAATCAACTCTAGAGGCTCCACAAGCAACGAACTCAAAATCCGCTCAGATCTTAGCCTAGGAATGCATCATACAGCCGCCGAAACGCTCCTTGTGCTTGGCGAGCAGGCCAGAAAATCGATGACTCAGTTGAATAATAAATCCAAGTCTCCAACCACTCCCAAAAAGGAGAGAGTGCTGACCCTCGAACAGAATCACGCGAAAGACAAAACCAGCCTCGCTCACATAGGTTCCATATCCGAAATGGAATCAAATTTCAAAAATAGCGACGGATATGTCGTAGTTGTGAGCAAAGATGGCGGGAAATATATCGGAAGCTGGAAAGACGGCGAAAAGCATGGATTTGGCGAGGAAGAGTGGCCTGATAAAAGTAAATTCGTCGGAAATTACAGTGGAAACACGAAAAATGGCTATGGAAAGCAGACATGGCCCGATGGGTCATTCTACGAAGGGAATTGGAAGGCAGGACTCAAAGACGGGAAAGGAAGGCAGGTTTACCCTGATGGATACGAATATGATGGACAGTGGAAGGCAGGGAAGAAAGATGGATATGGGGTTTTTAAAAACTCGAAAGGAGAGGTCTTCTCTGGAGAGTTCAAAGACAATTTGCCCAATGGGGCTGGAACGTATACAAACATGTATGGAGTCAATCTCCGAGGTTTTTGGATAAAAGGAAAGTTCGAAAACGAGCAAGAGAGTCCGGCGGCTCTGTTTGACGTCGATAAAGCTGAGCTTTTTGAATATCTTTTCCGCTTGTCGCGAAAATTCTAAAACCAAAAAAAAAAAAGGTGAGGGTTGCAATTTGGAATTGGAATTGGAATTGGAATTGGAATTGGAATTGGAATTGGAATTGGAATTGGAATTGGAATTGGAATTGGAATTGGA
>ENA-UOTX01001593-UOTX01001593.1-compost-metagenome-genome-assembly--contig:-NODE-1593-length-15706-cov-31.563376_pt1 | contig 15706 bp, 8 predicted proteins | sample MGYA00238143_ERZ746982 | MGnify/ENA primary metagenome ERZ746982 (study PRJEB28758, sample SAMN06268862) | compost metagenome | isolation source: single cell | place: USA: California, Emeryville, Joint... | reverse complement strand
CTTCATTAGTGACCTATATATTTTTCACTTTGAATTGGTCTTCAAGAGAACACAAAATGAATTTTGGATGATGAAATAATAACAACTGCTTAATTAATAGCATAAGGAATGACATTATCAAGTCCAATCTGATCTGGTATCATTACCAATTTTGCCAGCGTATCTCTAAGTCAAATCATATTCGTGACCCTCGAAAGTATTTCCTGAGACCAAATTGGTGTTCAATCAATTTTGTTGATAAAAGAAAATCACCAATCTGCATTAAAATGTTTGGGTAAGAAAGCTAAATAATATAATAATTTTGGAGCTTCATTGATCGTTAGCATGTAAGTTATTTTCACTCCTCGGAAGCGACCACCTTTATTGGATTAAAGAAGGTTAACAAATCTCATTGATATATCTCTAATGGCGTTATTATTAACAAAAAGCTTAGTAGAAATGTTTATTTTATTCGACTTGAAAACGAAATATTATCCATCTCTTCTCTTCTACTAAACAAACTCATTTGATGAAAACAAAATGAAATTCTATTAAGGAAGCTGTCCATGACGCTGAATGATAATAAAAATTTAACTATTTTCTTTCATTTCAAGCTTGTTGCAAATATTTTTAACGAGAACGTCATTTATCATGCCCACGAATTCTTTTATGTTGAACGTAGCATATCTGAACGTCACACTAGAAATGATGAAATTTCAGAAGGCCGCAAAATGACCATTAAAGCTTACATAGATTTATTCGTTGAAGTTCTTCTGAGTTCGAGAAGACGCTCTGAGGTGATCTCAAATCTAATGGGGCAAGTAAAGTGTTGAGAACAAGAGAATTAAATTTTTTATTACTCGTCAAGACCGACTTCGTTCATGAACCATGGAGCACACTTCACTAGCAGATTCATCCAAGAGTCTTCCAAATAGACTACTTTGATGATAACTCCACCTTCATCGGTTGCCATGACATAAAATATTAGATTTCTCACGCTATTCGGAGTTGATCAATGAGCGTTTTTATTCGGTTTTAATCTTACATCTTTGTAATTTTCTTTTGATCGTGCAAAGTGAAACTTTTCAATATCTTCTTGCTGATCATATCTGCAGATCGATAGATTCCGAATGGTTTGGGGAAATCATCAAGTGGTTTCAAAATCCTCTCGTTAGCTCCAATATTTATTTTTTCCTAAACGACAGCAAAAAAAAAAAGTGTCAACCTCTGATTGACAAACGAAATGTAAAAATACATCGTTGTTTCTTGTGTGTCTGATGAAGCCCTAAAGGAAGATTTGTGAGCGACTTGTAGAGATTACAAATTAGTTACATTTTGCTTATTTTTGAGTATTATCGTCCTTGTGCACATTGCTTTGAGCTCATCTTCTTTCTGAGCCTATTTATTGTCGAAAGTTTAATATCTACAACAATTTCATCCTCAAAGTTACAATTTTCTTTTCTGTGAGCTTTTGAATTTCGAAAATTTGCTCTATGTTCCTTTGTAGCTGGTCAAGGTACTTGCGGTGGTCAGCTTTTACACTGTATTCCTAATTAGCAATAAAGCATAAGCCCTTCAGATAGTTAATCGCTGCCGTACCAATGTCAGGATATGATTGAGGTTTTTAAGTAGGTCTTTTTCTGCCTTACGGGAGATACCGTATCGCTTAAACGTATCGTATATTGCTGATGGCTTTGTGTTTGGTCTTCCAAAGTCAAGATCTTTCGCCAGATCATCTTCAGATTTTATTAGCTTTTCCATCGCATCAATGACCATAATATATTCATCTTGTTCTCCTTTCTTTTTATAGTCGTCACGGAGTTTCTATCAAAGCATTCAAGTTAAACAAGAAAAACAGTTTCGGTGTTTTACCTTCAAGAATTCATATGGATCCTGGTCTTGTGGTATCTTGTCACAGTTTTTGAGCATTCGAAGATAATCAAGGACTTCAGGAGGTTTCTTTAGAATTGGATAGAACCTAAGCAGCAAAAGTTTTAAAAGAGAGGCTCTATTCGGATAGTTACTTCAGAAACACAGCATTGTCCCTGTAGAATTTTTCTGGGATGATTCCCGGGCATTCACCACCATACTTGCATTTGAACGAGTCCCAAGGGTTTTCAAAATTACACAACCCACACTTCCATGATCTTAAAGAGGGTAGGTTATCTGAATACAGCAAGAACTGTGGCATGATCAGACTGCAACGTGTGCAGCGATAGAGTCCAGAATTCTTTGATTCCAAATAAGAACTTGTAATCCTAAGAGTTTATACATTAGAACGACAACATCAAAGAAAGAGTCTCTTTACACTGGCTGAATCCTGAGATTCAATTTGTGCTGCAATATCTCGTAAGGGTATGCATCCACTTCGATCGTTTCAAAGCCTAGAGCTTTCATCATGATATAAATCGGATCCTGCTCTCCTTGCAGGCAAATTCTTTCAGGCCTTTCAGGAAGCGCTTTTGCAAAGAAGTTATGCAGAATCATGATATTTCGCACTGACATCGTGTTGAGATACTCGTCTTTGGTGTACTGCATATCGGAGACTAGCGCCTCGATCGATTTTATGGTTATATCGTAGTATTCAACTTGAGAAGAGAGATTTTCATAGAAAACGTCGATTTCTTCAGATCTCTTTGAGAAAGTTCGGATATAATCGTTGATATCGTTGAATTCGGGTTCTCCGGACACAATTTCTTTTGAGAAGTATTTCGAAATGACATTCGCGAGGGTAAATAGGTTCTTGTAAGTCAGCAAAGGCTCAGCTTCCTTTGGAGTTCTTATTCCATGGTCTTTGAAATTGATGATGACCTCTGAGAGTTTTGAGAAAAAGAGGTCCACAACGATCACCTGGCCTTTCTTTTTCCAGATATTCATTTTCTCCACGTAGAGCTTGGAGTCTCTCTGGACGTCTTCGAAATTCTTTTGATCACCCATGCTTTGAATATACGCATCAAGAATCCTTTTATTAAGGAACCTTATCAGGTTGGAGATTTTCATCTTCTGCATGAAGTCAACCTTCTTGAATCCTTCCTTGATAAAGAAGACGGTTGATCTGAGAACGGTGAACAGCCTCTGAATTTTGATTGTTTTGGCCTTGAGTTTTTCAGCTTCATTAGTAATCTCTTTCCCTGCAACTGTGTGCTCATCTAAGTTTAAGGCGTTGCGTAAAAGATCATCTAAGATCTCAGCAAACTTTTGATCCTCGACTGCTTTTAACTCAGCATCCTGTATGGCTTTGCCGAGGTTCAGGTTATTGAAAAAACTAGGTTTTGATAGCGAAAGAGCACCCATGCCTATTCCTACTGGGCTCGGGCTCTTCTCCTCAGCACCTTGCTCGGGCTTGAAAGCGGTTTTTTTTGAAGGACTACTTGCTCTTTGATTCGATTTGTTTTTTCCCAGAGAGAGAGCGTTTGATTCACCGAGTCCTACGTTCAGGACGACGCCTTGCAGGACATCTCCAGGCTCTACTGAGACAGCGTTGTTGTTAGTACGCCTGGCGCGCTCCTTTTCCATTTCGATTTTAGTGAGTTCTTTCGCCTCCTTTTTCAGTTCTTCTAATACATTTTTCACGAGTAAGTTCTTGATGATATATTCAGCTATTTCTTCGAGGTAACGAACGGTATTAGGTTGCATTGTGATCACCAATTCATATAACTTTGTGAACACAGTTGACATTTTGAGGACTGCAGTGCCTTGTTCAGCAAAAGCATTCATCTCTTCAGGAAGGAACCTCAAAAGTAGAGCTCCAAGATTGTTAGCTGCTTTTTCGTTATTAATATTGTTGCCATAGATTAAGGTAATAAATTCAAAGAGCTGATTCTTTTCCATGGCTCCTGAGCGGAATATTCTCTCGAAATAGCAAGGATGGAACTGCAAGAAAGAGATTAAGGTCTCATAGATTTGAATATTCTGGAGTAAGAAAGAAGGAACTTGATGCATAATCTTCTTGCGAGGCTTCAGATTCAAATTAGAGTTCCTTAGACTTGCCAAAGTGAGACTCTGGGTCTTGACAAGAGTTCGGTTGAACGATTTTCTGAGTTCAAGGACTTCTTGCATTCCTTTTTGCGCAAAGGTTTGGAATAGTTTCTCAAGTTTGTTATCTTCAGCAATGAGACTGTTTTCAGTTTCTCTGTAGTCCTCAGAGATAATATATTTCTGGAGAGGAATCATGTTCTCGTTTTCTATTAGCATAATTAAAATAGCCGAATCAGCCTGCTATTCAAATTGTGATGGGGTTACGTTTATTTTCAAGATCTTTTAATCGTTGTCCTTCAAGTAAGTGTTCTTCATCATCTTCTTCCTCCTCTTCCACTCTTTTATGTTCATCCTCATTGTCAGGTCTGATAGACCTTTCTGATCTGTCGTTTTGATTTGCAAAAGTACTCCCTAGAAACATGTATTGAGTGTTTAATGGCACTTATACTATTACTTTTGGGATCTTTTCCTTTGGTCTTTTTTTGTGACATTCTGCTACTAGTGCTCCTGTTAAGAGCAGAGTCAGCATCAAATTTTCTTCTGTCACTAATAGCACTTTGATTCATGCTGAGATTTCCATCTTCTTTCTTGTTGTACGGCTGCGTAGTCACACGTTCTTTTCCAATTTCATCAGGCTTGTCTTTCTCAATGTCTATTCAGAATAGAAAGTTTTAAAACGCAGAAATTTTACAAGATCTCACCTTCTTCAAATTTGTAATTAATCTTGTAAGGTGTTCCGAGTGTCATGACGCTTTTTTCATTCTTGATTTTACCGTGTTTAGAAAGTTCAATAATTTCATCAGTACTGATTCCCAGTCTACCTGAAAGTCCACACCCCCACACAAAGACTTGCCCTTCTGAAGTAGAAAGTGCTGAATGGTTGACTCCAGCAGCAACATATTCGATCGTTCCGAATGGATCATCATCTTGTTGAGAGACCTCTATCTTTTTAGGGCCTGAAATATTACCAATCTTGGACTGGTTTTCTGTGATATTGATTTTATTCTCTGGTCCAAGCTGTCCATAGTCCATTTTTCCCCAGCCCCATGTTTCACCAGATTCACCTTCTTTTTCAGGTACAGATAGAGCAATATTATGATACTCTCCAACACTAATGTGTTTAAATCTCTTTCTCTCTCTAAATTCGATCTTCTTAAATGCATTAACTTCACCCATTTCTTTGTCGTTTTGGAAATCTAGACCTGCATATTGTTTGAGACCAGTTCCCCATACATTCCCCTCACTGTCTAGAGCTAAGGTATGCAATCGTCCACATCCAATTTGCTTGAACTTGACCAACTCTGTCCCGTTCATAACTTTAACTTCTTCAGGTTTGAAAATCGTACTTTTAGTTCCGTTTCCGAGTCTGCCATTTTGTCCGTTACCCCATGAAAAGATTCTTCCATCGTGGCTTATACTGGCCATGTGCTGAGAACCACAAGCAATATGTTTCATAGGTTCTATATCATTAATCATTTTTGGAGTACTTGCATCGTAAACAAGTTTGTTCTCAATCAATCCAAGACAGCCATATTCAGCTGTACCGAAGACCCAGATTTCACCGGACTGATTCAGAACCGCCGAGAAATTCGGCCCACATGCCGCCATAACGTTATCCTTGGCAGAAAGGCCCTCAACCAACTGAGGAACGAAAAAGAATTTCTCGAGTTTGCCGAGTCCAAGTTGAGAATTTGTGTTGCAGCCCCAAGCATAAGCTCTACCAGAGAGCGTGATACCCACAATATGTCCGGATCCGATTGCTAGATGCTTGAATTTGGTTGTCGCGCTGAGTACCAAATGGCGAGGAACCATTGAGAAGAAGGTGTCCTTTGTCCTTATCACATCACGATCTTCCTCATCAGAATCGTCATTTTGCTTATCATCATCTGGATTGATTCCAAGTTCACCATTTTTGCCTGAACCTGTGATGAAAACGTCTCCTCCTTCGGTCAAGAAAGCAGTATTCGACTCTCCGCAAAATACGCGAATAATTCCAGGAGCAAGAATTTTCTTTTTATGATTCTCAAGGATTCTCTTTTGGTACTCCAAATCATAAATATTAGCTGGGTTAACTCTCGTTTTTTTTGCGAAGGCGAAGTCGTTTTCATCATCGTCACCCTCTTGAAGCATATTCTGTCTCTTTTCGTATTCTAATTCCGGATTATAGTATTTTCCTGGCACCTTAGTAGGAACGTTAATATCTTGATAAACATCGAGCAAACCAAGAACATGGAATTTGTAAGATCCCCAAGCATATAGGTCACCTCTTTCGGAGACCCCAAGCGTGTGTGAAGGTCCTGCGGCGACTTGCTTGAAAATTATTTTTTTGATGTCAGAATATAACTGCCCGACCTTCGTAGGGACTTTAGCGTCAATTCCAATTTTGGTTTCACATCCTAGTCTTCCGTTCAAGCCGGATCCCCAAGCATAAATCGACCCTTCATTAGTAATGCAGGCTGTATGTAAACTACCACAAGAGATGAAAAGAGTGTCTACATCTTCCAAAGCAGTAACTTTGCGAGGCAATAATTCATCAAAGTTGACACCGTGACCAAGACGATAGTTAGCACCGCATCCCCAGGTGTAGATTTCTTTCTTATTTGTAACGCAGGCGCTGTGTTGGTCTCCAGCTGCGATGAGAATAACCCTCAAAGCCTCCTTTTCAGAAGTAAAAAAGTTGACTTTGGTTGGATACAATTGACTCATGTCATTACCGTGTCCGAGTCTACCGTGCAACCCTTTCCCCCAGCTGACAAGAGTTCCATCCTTGGTAATAGCCAGAACGTGTTGACTTCCAGCAGCGATATCGTACACTTTCCCATCTGGATTCTTTTGCGTTTGGAAAAAGCTTGATGGTAGCGGAGATCTAGGTTCATACAGGTCGAATAAAACTCCGTTTCCGAGACAACCATCAGCACCCTTGCCCCAAGCCCAAACACGTCCCGAGGCGTCTAACGCAACGGTGAAAGCATTGCCACAAGTGATCTTTGTTATTTCAGTTCCGGGTAGGTATAATGGCTTCACTGGAGAATATTTCTCTTGATCTTTTGGTCCAGCATCATCCTGCGTCAATGCGGTAAGATTTGTTTTTTGAATCGCTGAAATATTTGATTTATTCACTGAGTCATTCACTTTGGACTGTCGCGGTAGCACTGATTTTTTGCTAGTGTTTTTCTCAAGTTCAACTTTCACTCCTCCAAATCTTTGACGGGCTTTTTTTCTTTCCTCTTCCTCTTCTTTTTCATCCTCGTCTTTATCTATTTCCATTGCATCCAAACCCTTTTTGTCGAACTTCTTAGGTTTAATATCTTCATCTTCTTCATCTGGTTTCTCAGGAGAATCATCATCATGTTCTCTTTGTTTTATGACTTGCTCTGTGAGTGCTTGATTTCCTCCAAGACGTCCTGCTTTCATGTCCGAAGATAAATCATTTCCTTTTAAATTTAATCCTTTTATATATGATCCTCCTCTATTTGCAGCATTGGTGGTGCTCCTCATAATATCCTCGGCCATTCTTGTTCTCCTTTCATCAACTATAACCGTGGCTGCAACATCAGGTAGACCTAGTCTTCCATTTTCTTTGAGTCCCCACACGTAAGCTATATGACGTGAGAGCAACGGAGTGTTTAATTCATTCAATATCGCACTCCTGTCTTTGCTTACCCTTGCTTGAGCTTCTTGCTCTTCGCGTACGAGGTTATCCAGCTCGTAAACGTATTGAGCTACATTTACTTTGGGGTTGTTCGTATCTGGATCGATTTCATCCCAATCAAGAAAATATTTTTTAAATGCTGGAAGGTGCCTATACTCTTCTGGTGTGTAATCGTCAATCTGCAGCGCATCGATAAACTCTATGAACTCTTCATACTTCCAAATAGCATCTTTCAGCTCTAAAGTACTCATAGATTTGTATGTTTCAGGTTCTTGCTCTTGCAAATACTTCAGTTGCCTTTTAGCGATGCTCTATTTACACCATTAAATAAAAGTTTCAGAGAGTATCGGACCTGTAATATCGGAGACATAAAACGATCTGTCCTGATCTTATCAAAAATTGAATTTTGTGTCAGAACGGCGATATGGTAGGGCCCCATTGAAACGTGTACGACTTTATGCTTTGGAACTCCTAGTGATATGGCATCGGCCTCCACAGGAGGGAATACCATTCGAGATGGGGTTTTCTTCGGATATTAATTAGCACACATAATGGAATTTGAATTTTACCTGATTTTTAATAGTATCACCGAGACCAAGAAGCCCACTCCGGGCTGAACCCCAAATGAACAAGCTACCATCTTCACCAACAACAGCAGAGTTAAAATTTGAGCAAGCTACTTTGATTTGCATTCTCTATATGCTTTTATCAGTTCTAACCCTGTTAATTATTAAAAAAGCAATGCAGTAACTCTTTGCATTATTTTATGCGTTTTTCCTGCATAATTTCTGTTATCGCATGCAACTTTCATTGGAATTGATATTCAAACTAAATGGTGATTTATCATATTATCTTCACTCCAATAAAATCGTCACCAAAGCATTTCTCTTTTTCAAACATGTTCCTTGATTTATTTTCTGGAATAACACTTGGCGCTTGATGATGGGAAAACTCATTAAAATGAAATGGTTGTTAGCAACAGGTTTTCCTGATTGTTTGTTTGCTATGCTGACCTATCCTTAACAACTGTTATTGTCGGGATTCATGTAATTTTGAACTTCCATGCGTGCATAATTTGCCAGTCTTCAACGCCAAACATTGTAAGAAAAATTCGAATGAAGAAATTAATTGGGACACTTGATTATGTTGTTACGGATACAGAATTTAAATTTAATAAACGACAGTGTTGAGAATCCAACAAAAAAGATATCGATGCTTATCAAAATTGATATGTGCAAATATCTTCCTATCGAGGACCTCATTGACTAATATGTCTAATGTAAATGAGAGCTAATCGTCCTACAGCATGCATTTACATTAAAATTACAATCTACATCTCTTGTATCTTTTGGTGGAAGGTGCGCGGTTTAGATGAGCTAGCTACTAATGATGGGAGGTACCGGGGTTTTGGCATTTATTTTCTCACAAAACTCTTTCATCATTCAGGTTATCCAACAAAACGTCCAGGTTTTAAGAAACAGAAACTAAGCGGTTATAGTTAATCATTTTTATATGCGAATAATCTGCGGTCAAAGGGAAAACATATATAGAGATATGAAAGAGGTTTTGAGTTTTGTTTTCGGTTCAGACTTGCATCACGAATCATTTATTTCTGTCGGACTCTTCATAATGCGGCCAGTATACTTTTGCTATCAACTAGTTTTCTGAACTGGATTTATTTTTGAGATATTCTTATATCAATAAGCAGATAAGGTCATTACTCAAATAGGAGTAGGAATGAAAATTGTAGTGCTAAACTTTTCAACTCTTATATCAAAAAATATTATTTCCCTCACTGAGAATTGCCAAACTGAAAAGAAAAAACAAAAACTCTTTACTGTTCACTCAAAAATCCAACTAATGATGAGGTGCCATTTCATTGTAGAATTCCCTTATGCTCACTTTGCCATCAAAATCGGCGTCAAATCTGTGGAGAAGATTTTCAAGCTGTCTCGCAGATACGGAGATTTTGTATTTCTCGAGGAGCGCTTGAAATCCTTCTTCAGTAATAGCTCCCTGATTGGCACTATCTAGAACCTTAAATGCCTCCTCCAAGTCGAACAGAGACCTTTTGCTCAATCTCTTCCTGACATCTTCGACTTCCTTTTCGGTTTGAACGAGTTGTCTGAAGAACTCATCCAATAATTCCTTAGTTTTAGCGCTCAATTCGGTCTTATTCGCTCTCTGGACAAGCTCATTCGCTAACTTCCTCTCCTTCGGGTAGATAATTTCTTCAAAATCTTTTTCACTAATGATTCCATCATTATCTTTGTCGAGTCTTTCGAAAACTAGTCGAAGTTCTCTTGAAGATACTTGAATTTTAGCTGAGGATAGAACTTCTCCCAATTTCCACATATCACTTCGATTCGTGCCTTTTGGGTCTAATAATGTTTGATAAGCAAGGACAGGATCAAAATCATCCTGCTGAACCAAATTATCCCTGATATTCTCGACAACTTGATCGAGGTCAATTATCTCTTGAAGTGCCTTGACTAGAGCATACTCTTCTTGGCCCTTCATCGGGGAGAGTTTCATCTGATCTCTTAAATCAGGAAGTTTTAAATCGTCAGGTTCATCTTTAGTTTCTTGCTTCTCTTCTTCAAGTCTTTTCTTTTCTGTTTGCAGATCTTGAGTTGAACCGATCACTTTCCCTTCCTCATCTTGCTTTGCTTTTTCGGGAGACTGGACTGCTTCCTCTTGGGATTGAGGCGGCTGTTGGCTTTTTGAGAGTTCAGGGTCAATTTTGGTTGGAGCCTTATTGTCTGCATTATCACCACTGGGTATTTTTCGCTCAGTTTCGTATCTCTCGGGGCTCGCTGAGCGGGATCTTGCTTCTTGGGATCTTCGGATTGTTTTGTCAACAATGATATCAAGGAGGGGTTTGTTATAGGGGATTTTTGTGAAATCGAAATCGATGTGCTCGTCATCGTAGGTTCTTCTGGGATACCTTCTTTCAGGAGTTGTATATTGTGACAAAGGAGCTCTTGCAATAGGCTTTTTCACAGTCTCATCATATCGAGCGGAATACCTTTGAGCATGTGGCTCGTCATCACGGTATCTTCCTGGAGAACTGCGTTTCGAAGCACTTCGATAATCGTGTGATTTTCGTAGGCATCGATCTACCAATTCTTTAATTTGCTCAATTTCATTCGCCATGATGGTGCTTCGTTCTCGATAATTGGGAGAGCCAGAACGTAACAAACTGTTTCTAATAAGCTCATCTGTGTGCTGTCTATATCTAATTTCATCCTGATTTGGGCCTGAGAAAAAAAAAATGTTAGCACAATTACTAATGCAAATATCGTTACTTCTTGATCTGCCTCTTCTTGTAGGTGATTTACTATATCGATCTTGCCTGGGATTGAAATGAGCATACTTTTTCTCATAGGGGTCTAACATGTCCAGAAATTCAGAATAGCTTATCCTTCCATCATAATCTTTATCCAACCTTCTGAGTAAGCTGCTAACCTCCTCTCTATCGGTATATATTTCATTCTTTCTGAAAAAGAAGGCCAGTGACCCACGGTCAATATATCCATGATCATCAATATCAATTGATTGGAAAGCACGACTAGGGTTCCAGTCATATGAACGAAGGACTTCATTTTTTAATTCATTAATGCGCCTGAGGCCGTCTAGCTCTTTTTCAATCAAGAGACCCAACTCCCATTTTATATTTTTGGGTAAGAATTTTGGAGAGTAAAGAGCAGTGGCCTTTCGAATTGGTGAAGAGCGCCGTTCAACGCTAGCAGGTAAAACGAGAGCTAAAAACTCTGTATAAGAAAGTCGTCCGTCTCGGTTTCTATCATATGCATCCAGCAGAAGGTCAATATCTGAATGGCCTCTTGAAAAATTATTGAGTACCAAAAATTCATCAAGATCGTCTGCTCCGAGTTGGCCTTCTTGTGTTGCATCCAATGTGTAGAATGCTGTGTAGGCGTCAAAGTCAAGATTGTTACACAAAGAAATTCGATTTCGCTCTGAGTAAGTTTCAACAACGGCTATCTCTTTAAGGAGTCTTGCGAGTTTGAGTTCAGTTCTGGCGTCTAGCATTTACAGACAATTAAATGTTGGTTCTCTCTGATTTAATAGTAGAACTTTTTTTTCAATTTCAGCTGCCCTTAGGAGGCTAAAGCTCAAATAAATTTAGTGATAATTTTATTGATATCTTCATTCATATCTAATCTTTGGATCATTTGTGGAGGCGGTAGGCATGTTGAGAGTACATTATATTGCACCACTTTCGAAAGCAATTATGATTACCTACATATATTAAATCTCAACAACTATACGTCGACTCTGCCGGGATTTGGACAATTCCTCTAACGATAATACTTTTCTCTACATTATTGAATCAGTGAGAAAAGCTATGGTATGAATTAAAAAGTGCTGAGGAAATGATCTTCGAGAATCCTTCTAGTCTTCTCATATAAAAAATTTAATAACAGAGGTTCCAGCAAGTTTGGTCTCTGCAGATTCCGGGATGTACTAAGTACAAGTATCTTCCTTTGATGAATAAGTAATAATAATTAAAAAGAATAGAGTACTTTAACCAAGTAGATAGAATACTTTGCTGAAAAGTCGTCCTGCCAAGTATTAATTATGCTTGAATTTAACTTCTCTATCTTCCAACTTTTCGGAAAAGAAATCAGAAGCGAATTATTGAGCTAAAGTTGTATTATAACATTAAAGTTTAATTTCGGTGTGACCGTCTTTTGCTATTTTCTTATGGTTTATTATTACTATGAAATGAGTGAGTTACTACATCAATTATTTTTTTTGTTATAAGCTGAAGTTTGAATCCTTGCATTTGTACCCAGTACCAGTCATTAATTTCCATAGGAAGGAACTTTTACTATTCAAATTCAAAATTTCAAGATTTTAATCTTTTCAAACAAGCAAAATCCAGCAAGAGTAAAGTTCACAAAAAAAATTTTAAAAATATATTAATTTCTTTATTGAAATCTTGAATAAATACAATGATTTGAGTTGTCCTCAAGACATTTTCTTGGGTGCATTACTTATGAAAATTCTAAGCAATTAACTGAAGCAAATTGACCAAAACGCTGATAATCACATTCCATGTCAAGGCCAGGCATCTAACACCATATTCTTATTACCCTCTCATAATCATAAATTTTTTTTTGGTCTAACATCGCTTCTGTCATTAAAGACAACTACAATCTACTTCAACAATGCCTTGGCTGAGGAAACAAAAACAAAAAATAGCATCTACTTTTAAATTATCAAATCAGCCATACAATAATACTATTCTAATTGGTTCTGTTTTTCATTCAGGTGACTTTGCGTTTCCGATCTTGAAATTCTATTTCAAAGTTGGCTTATAGTGTCCTAGTTTTATAAGGAATTCTGTCCATTTTCAATGGAGTTTGGATGCACCTATCAAACTTAAGGAGATTTTTTTTTTTTGAAAAAAAAAAAGGACGAATATTTCTTCCATCTTCTTCGCTGCTGTTCATACAGTTTTTTTATTCAATAAGTGAAGTGATTGATCAGTGAAGATTGTGCACTCGTATTAACTATGAAGATAAACGAAATTCAGCTATCACTTTTTTCAAAGTAGACTAGTTTGTTTGATTACTCTTTTAACCAGTCAGATGTCAGAATTTTCCTAGATCAATTTTAGGCATGGATAGAGAGATTGAGAGAATCCAAATCAGGAAAAATAGGTACCGTTCAAATCTTCAGCCAATAAAATTTAAATAACAAGCACTGATAAATAAACACACGAATCTGCTTTGTCGTACTGCTGTTCCTCTGAAAATTATTTAATGAAATCAAAGAGAACACTTCATGAAACAAACTGGCGCTGGCTAGCTCTATTTTTTCAGTCGCTGATGGTTATTGGAGGGTATTATATTGATGACATTCCTCAGGCTTTGCAATCCAAATTTCAAGAACCGCCTTTCAACCTTTCTAACCTGCAATTTAATTTGTTGTACAGCGTTTACTTATTTCCAAATGCAATTCTTCCGTTTTTAGGAGGCATGCTGATTGATAATTTTGGAATAAGACCGATGATGCTTCTTTTTTCCATGATGATTGTTTTGGGGCAAGTTTTCTTCACAATTGGAGTCGACAATCTTAATTACTCCCTCTTGATACTGGGTCGGTTGGCATTTGCTGTAGGCACTGAAAATAATTCAATGGCGCAATCAATCATCACAACAAAATGGTTCAGAAATACGTATTTAACTTTTGCCATCGGAATGAATCTACTTGGCTGCAGATCTGCAACTATGCTAAATGCGTTTTTTACACCAAGACTAGCAGAATCATCCGACTCTTTGCAATGGCCTTGCATAGTAGGGACGATAGTTTGTGTAGTTTCTTTTTTCTGTGCCATGGGAGCCGCCTGGATGGATAAGAAGTCTGATAACTATGAAGTTCAATCGCTTGAGAGTACCTTGCTAGATCTTAAACCCAAAGAGCCGGATAATGTTGGTTTAAAGGACATTAAAACTTTGAGTTGGGTCTTTTGGTTATTTGCATGGTGTGCAGGTCTAGTTTATGCATCAATAACAGCATTCTTGGCTAATGCAAACGACTTCTTAGTCAAAAGATTTGGATTCTCTTCGACTGATGCTGGTAGCATGGTTTGCCTCATATACATAACGACCTTAATTGCAACTCCTACATTTGGTGCTATCGCCGATAAAACAGGTCGCAAATTACATTGGAATATATTTGCAATTGGCGTAGTTTGCATTGCACAGGCGCTATTTACATTCTTACCTGATTCTCAAGAGCCCAATGTATGGATTGCTGGTGTTCCTATCATGTTATTTGGTCTCGGCTATTCAATTTTTTCTACGATCTTTCGAGTGATAATTCCCGAATTGGTTGAAGAGAGACTAATTGGAACAGCATTTGGGATAGCGACTGCTATATTGAACTCTACAGGATCCGTTTTACTTGTAATTGTTGGAATAGTGCAGGATAAAACTAAGGAACATAGCTCGGGGTATTATTATTCAGAGTTATTAGTTACTTGTATTGCCGGTTGCGGATTGATAATTGGGCTAATCATAAATATCCTAGGCGCGAATTATACCAAGACATTGGAAAAAATCCCAAAAAATGATAAAAGCTCTGAAGTAACAGATAACGAAAAAGAATCGGGTCCCAATGGAAGCCAGTATGTAGAGGAGGCTAAGTCAGCAGGAGCAGGCGTAGCTGTCTTAAACTGATGTTTTTTAATTTTAATCATTGGGATGACTTTCTCATTAAAACTTGATATCCATGAAATAGCTAGAAAACTTTGTATTCTTAATAGCAATTTTTGATATAACAAATCCTGGCAACTAAGTTTCAAGCAATCAGACCAAGTTGTTTCTTTCCTCGTTGTTATAGAGCGAATAATTCATATATTTATACTATAGACAAGAAGTAGCCAAAGCAGCAAGTTCTTTTCTGAATAAAGCAGCATCCTTCTGATAAAATGTGTCTATTTTGGTACCTTCAGCTATTTTTTTCAGCCATCCCAACACAAACACTCCACAGTCTGAACCGTTTTGTTGCCTTGAAAGAACCGTTGATTTGTAGCTCCAAGCTTTTTTACATTTCTTAAAATAAGCTTCAGCTAGCTTAGGATTTTCTCTTGTATTTTCTTTCACTTCGAAAGAAAAATAATCATACACAACATCCAAATGACGACAATGATGATATAGCCCGGTTGGAGTCAATAGTGAATCATAAATCAATAGTTCATATTGATCTTTTCTTTCACAATTAATTTCTGCAAGGGTCCAGTGATTACCAATATTTAGTGGGAAAAGAATCCTATCTGCAGTGTCAAAAATCAATGCGCAGGATTCACTGTAGCGAGTAGCCGGGAGAGTGTACTGTCTAGTGCAGTTTTTGATCAGAGAAAGGTCTTCGACTTTTGCTTGAAAGTATTCAGAAATCCAAGTTCCCAGTATTACGATTTTTATTCTTGATTGATTTTTTCGAAGACCCAAGTTGAGATAATCAATATAAAAGTTAAGATTGTTAGAAGAGAGCCATCCAGAATAGAACCTGTCCACTTCGCTCTTATTCATTGTAAAATATTTATAGTATGAACCAATCGAGCCT
>ENA-UOTX01001592-UOTX01001592.1-compost-metagenome-genome-assembly--contig:-NODE-1592-length-15722-cov-3.433941_pt1 | contig 15722 bp, 13 predicted proteins | sample MGYA00238143_ERZ746982 | MGnify/ENA primary metagenome ERZ746982 (study PRJEB28758, sample SAMN06268862) | compost metagenome | isolation source: single cell | place: USA: California, Emeryville, Joint... | reverse complement strand
ATAAAAACGTCTGAATGATTCCAATGTGGTCTAATTTCCATAAGTATTAGGACAGACCAATGTTTAATGCAAAGAAGCTTTTAGCCTTAAAATACTAAATTAATGCCAGTATTAATCAAAAAATAGAAGCAGATCAGTGAGCTATTTTGAGAAGCTCAAAAATTACTTCAACTTTTTTGATTATCTCTCAACGAATTTACCGCTCACATGGAATCTACACGAAAACGCCGTTCTAACCAACCAGCAGAAGCCAAATCGAGCAAGACTAGCCAGCTTAACTTTCCATTCGTAACCAAGCTGCATCGAATGCTCCAAGTATGTTTTGCACTTCACATTCTATCTACTCCATTCAAAATCATTTCCGATTTTATTTTCTTTTGGATTTTTATCGTTGATTCCTTGACTAATGTTCGTTATCAGGATAAGGATTGCACTGACTATATCGCTTGGAGCGCTGATGGCAATATGTTTCACATCATCGATGCTACCGAGTTTTCAGAGAAAGTGCTTCCTAGGTACTTCAAGCACAACAAATATTCCTCTTTTGTGAGACTTGTAAGGTTATCGACGATTCGTTTGTTATAAAATTGAAAAATAGTTGAATATGTACGGATTTCACAAAATCAAGTCTGAAAATGGTGAGGTTTGCTTCTTTCATGATAAATTCAAGAGGGAAGGAAGGTAAAATCTGAGGTTGGTTTTATTCTTATACTTCTTAAGGGAAAATGAGTAAAATCAAAAGACTGAAGTTCAAAAAAGATTCATCAGATGCTGAAAATGACGATGATGATGAAGAATATGTGTGTGGAGGTGCCGAATCTCAGCCTTCTCGGTGGACGGCACCAAAAGCAGAAATAGAAACAATACAAGATCAAATCACGGACATTAATAATAAATTTCGGGGGCTTGAAGACAAAGCTAGTGCAATGAAAGAAATCATTGTCAAACAAAATAATGACATCAAAAGAATATACTCTGAACTTATCCAGCTGAAGAGAGATGAAGAAAGCAAATTTAGCATTCTGCTAAAACAATTAAGATCAGCCCCGTCTAGTGTATTTTGCGACCGCCCAGTTCAAAATGAGCCTCCTTCAAACAAGCCATTCAAGGGCAATGATCTGCAAACTATGGGAAATCTCCAGACAGAGCAAAAGAATGAGGGCACAACTCAACACTTTCAGAATAATGCTATGGTCGTTCAAAATGTTCAGGAAACTCTAAGTAAATGAATCTATTTTTCTTTGAATGATGAAAACCTTTGATAGTTTCATCCCAAATAAATAGCAACTCTGACAAGTCAAAGATCCCGGTAGAGTTTTTAGGGCAGCAAATTAGATATGACCAGCAACCAATCTCAAACATCCATTCAATTGAAAATGAATTAGAAGCAAGGAATCGAAGCGTCCAGAGTGCTTTCCAAATTCAAATGCAAAACTTTGTTGATGTACCAGCTGATTTACAAGAACATCATTATTTTAAGAACGAGGTGCAAACTACAGACAGAGACTTCTTTTCCGATCCTTTCTTTGATGAATCGAAACGATGTGGAGAAAATCTTGGGGAAACTCCTTACAGGAAAGTGCAAAAAAGCAGTTTATTGGATAAAGTTACTCACTCTGAAGCTAAATATCTCTACTCTTAAGTGTTTTTAATTTTATAACGAAATGCTAAGGGACATCGTTGTTCATCCGAAATTCTTGTTAAACGTTTGTTCTTTTTACATGTAATACTCTTTACAAAAGTTGAGGCTTTTGTGGAAATAACTTTAATTGATGAGACTTGACGTATATCCCCAATAATATTCTTCCTTCTCTTGAGAGTGGATATCTTTCAAACGAAAATAAGAGGTTTATGATATTTTTCTCAGACAAAGAAGAAAAATGATACTTCCTCTATCAAATATATTTAGAATTTGAGTAAAGCTATTCAATAAAAGCTGGAGTTCCTATATATCGTTAAGTTCTTTTAACTTTAAAAATGCCAAACATTGGGAGTTTAAGCATAACTACCGATATCGATATTCTTTCTGTTCATATTACCAACAGTAACAGATTATTAATTATTGATTCGGTATTTCAGTTTGATCTAAAGCATCACTGTTAGAACAATGGAAGGATCATCTATAGTTTTGGATCAAAATAATAGACGAGCGAAAGGCAGCAAAAGAATTGAGCCGCAAATTATATGCTTTTCTCTTATCTGGTATAAAAAAATTTCTCTGATGGCGCATGTGGTGGTTAATATCTCGCGCAAAATATCAATCCTATTTCGGCCTAGCAATTAAACAAATCACGAGCCATCGACCACATATAGATATTCGCTTTATTATATATCATTTGATCTGGTAGGAGACGAGTTTCACAAAAATCTCACATCACCAACGCTGAGTTCTATCTTAGCAGATGATTGTCTGACCTTTAGATGATTAGAGTCATCTTATGAAGGCTGTCGAGTTACATACCAACACATTTGAATGAGATCTAATTTTTGCTGTGCCGGTGGCTGATACCATAAGTGAGGCCAAGATTTGTGAAAGATTTCAAACTCAATTAACTATGTTTTACGGCGTTAGAAGGTATCGCAAATGATTTGCATAGCACCCAACTACAAAACAAAGTGGTTACATGCTTAAAATGGCTGATAATTGTTCGAAGTTTTGTAAACGTCAGAAAGGAAATAAAAGGTCAATGAAGTAAATTTCAATCAAATTATTAGAGAAAAGGTTAGTGGAAGAGAATCGCTGGCAGGCTCGTTTTTTAACAAGAATCGACTCTGATATCTCTCTACAATTTTCATTGAGTTGATGACTTGCCTTATCGAGATCTACGCTCGGGAGATATTGTACATCTTAATTTTTTTTCGGTTGTTCAGCTAATGCGTTAAATCTTGAATTTGCCCTACGAAGTTTCATCACTGGATTTTGGGTTTATTCAAATTGTATAAAAACGTATAACCTAACAATTCCTTAGAAGTGGATATGTGTAGACCTGATATTGTGAGGATGTTTAGCCTGGATGATGCTGAAAGTCAAGCTTTCGGTTTTTTACTTGAGATACTGTTTTAGAGTGATGACTCTTGCTATCCTCTTTGACAGAAACTTGAAAGTTCCAGTTTAGAATAACTTGACCAAAATTTTACTATTTGGCAGTATGATATGCTATTAGTAATACCAAGTAATTTTACATTACAACTTATTTATTTAAGAGTATCATTTCTATGTAACTTGGATGCTGTAATTTTATTGCTAATATACCACCTCTAAGTGACAGGGTTTTGAGATCCAAGGATATGATTTCATTTGGAAATAATTATTTGCATACTTTCCCACAAACAGTTTATTTACGTGAATGAAGATAGGATAAATTTAAGTTTTTTCTACTTAGGACCTTTACAATGACCACAACACATTACCTTTATCAATTATTTGCTTGAGACACGTTGCAATAAAAGATTGTTAACTAATAATTTTCGGTTCAGGTTTATTTTTTCACAGAGATATGGATTTTCAACTTTTTTTCTTCAAAAGCAATTATTAAAATCGAAAGTTTGACGAAAATATTTCCAGACCCCGATATAATTAATTCAAGGAGTTGTCAACATTCTAGTGACTCTTGATAAAAGAATGAGGAACTTAGTCTATTTGGTCTTAGCCGATGAATGCAACAATTTTAGTCTAACATTTTTGATAGATTGCGATCTTTGGAAACCTCTAAGCTTTGAGACTAGAATGCCTAAATTCAAGACAAAAGACAGCAATTATTCTGACTCATATTATCCGAAGCTGGATAGAGTTTGTAAAAGCTTTCAATTTCTCCAGCGAGTTCGGATGAAAAGAGAAACAGGAAGTTGACACCCGTTAAGCCTGCATCGACTTTTGAAAACAAAGTGACTACGGAAATTTGATGATTAAGATATTGGTAGTTTTAGATCTTTGTCTCTGAAAACTTCTCAAAAAGAAGCCTGCAAATCTCGAAACGGACATACAATACCGATATTTTCTTTCTTCAATTAAATCGTGATGGAAATGTCACTATTAATTTGAGATAGCAGTTAACAACCTCTTGTTTGAAACTTTGGTTCGTGTGTAAAAAATTACATTATCGTTATACTCTTAATTAGTATATATGTTCTCTCCGCTGATATTTTTTCAAAAGTAAATAACGCAGAAACAAAAAATTAATTCACTGTTGCCCACTACATTCATAGAAATGAGCAAGCTTTTATGACATATGATCTGAACTAGATCGAAAGTAGGGCTTTATTTGCTCACACTACAGTCTGGGGATGAAACACCAAGCAGATTTAGCTTTCGCAGCCTTAACTCGCTTATCAGATTTGATTGAAGATTAATTTTATATTCGGCTATCATTTCTCGAGTAATAAAAGGATGCCCATACTAATCATTTTCTGTTCTGAAATTGCTTAGAAAAATATTTTTTTTGAATTAAACTTATAATTTTTGATTAAAAATAAGATCGTACATAAAGAAGCATATCATGATCATATCAACCTTGACTTGAAAGTATCGGCTTGACTGCTAACTATTGGTATTAAAAGCAAGTAATGGTAAAGATAAAGGAGATTTATTTTTCATATTATTGAAGTGGTAACTTACAGATGAAATGTTCCCTGAAATAAGAGTCAAAGTATATGTTTCACAGAAAACCAGAAAATCATTTCAAGCCACAATTAAATTCTCATTCATATAAACGGCTTGGCTCATAGAATGGAAACATTGATAATGTAAACCAAAATCATTTCTATTCGAATTCAAGTTAGATCCTCGCATTATGGACTTTTCAGTCTGCAATTCTTTGAAACTTTACCTTCATTATTTACACGATAGCTAACTAATGATATATCGGCTTTTATTCTAATTCTTGAGCTCAAATACTTTTTCCAGCTTTCTGATATTTATGCCTGATGTGATAACTGACAGAGGACCTATTTCTGAGTTTGTTATTTCGAGTTTGCTAGGAGGATCTTTTCCGAAACTTCCAAGACCTGGAGGGCCTATCACTACCACACACTTCATCTCATCCGATGGGCCGAAACTGCCCACGCGTATATAGCAGTTTTCGACAAACAAGATTGTGTGCTCATCACAGTTAGGGCCTGTAAATTAATTTGTAGCTTCTGAGAATGAAATTCTAAAACTCTATCTATATCGTATTTTCTTTGTCAGCTTGCCTTATGAAATCAAAGTGTAAAAAGGGACGCTGTACCCTTCTCGTGAAATAAATAACCAATGATCAGCACAAGAATAGCGCTTCAAAGGCCTCCCGGAGAAAAGTAGAATTATTTTTTTTGGCGTTTTATATCACTGTTGGCTGTGGCAATCAGTCCCAATGACCTCTTCATTTCATGATTAAAGGGAAAGAGTTACATTTGCAAGACTTTCGGAAAAACAAAAAATTAAGAATGATTCTCAATAATGTACTGCTTTCAAATTAGTTTTATAAATAAACTTTTCTTTCAAAATAAAAATAATAGTAATGCTCAATTTTTTCTCATCTCTTTACGAATAAAACTAAAACTCCAAATAACTATTGCTTTCTCTCTCTCTGAAAGAAATGCCTGCTAATTCGTTTTTGTGAGTGACGTGCTGCGATTGAAAATATAATAAAAAGTCATCTTTGCTCTTGGAAGAGAGAAAGAAAAACAGTCACTTACTTTCTCAGTGTCTATTTACAATCGGCTTGTTAATAAGCAGCGAATAAATATTTTTCCTTTATAAACCGAATTCATCTGAATTCAATGACTAACTTCATTTTGAACCTTTAAGTTCTCGTATATTATCATTCTATAAGCAAAAAAAAAATAAATAAAATAAGATAAATTTGCCTCTTCAATTACTTCTTAATAAAATTTATGTATACAGACATAACCGGAGTTAAAATGGCAGAAAACAAGTTTCTGACCAAGCCTTTAAGAAACAAAACAGGCCACATGGTGCCAGACAGATCGGTTCAGACCAAGACTTTCCAAGTATGATTAATTTAGTACAACCTGTTTGATGAAATTGAACTATTAGATGGGAATAAAAACTATCTATTACAAACAAAGAGACGAGGTGCCTTCAAAAAGTATTTTGCCTTCAACTTTCAACACCAAATTTGGGAAATCTCAGACAGAAACAAAATCCCAGAACCAATCGTATCATCTCCCATCAAGTTTTCAATGGGATTCTTCATCGCTCATCAAATCTGAAGACCGTGACTCGCACTATGCTTCAGCAAACTTAATTTCGGCAATGCAATTTTACTTGGACTACCACAATCTCTCAAAAAGAAGTTCGAGTTTGGTTGAAAAGGAGGATATCACTTTATCGACTGTTGATAAGAGTCAGACAAAAGATCGAATCAAACGAAAATTTACCCACGATAAAATCAATTTCAAAGAGGTGAAAAAGTCAAGAAAGCTACAAACTAAACTAAAACTTGGCGAAATTGCATCTACTCCTGCGTTTGTAGGCAAAGCAAATCTTAATGAGAAAACTCCAACGATTTTGCAAAAAAACAATACAATAAGCACAAATGATTATGGGCTCTTTCAAAGTTCAACAGCCTTTTTAAGCAAAACAAGTCGTGAATCTACACCCAAATCTTCTTCAAGATTTATTATCCGAAAGCCAAACGGCTCCAGAAGACAATCACTGAAAAATGAATACGAAACAACATCTGTAGAAAGAGAATTCACCAACGCGCTATCGAAATCAGAAGCTCATGCACTGCTGTTTTCTACACCAATATCCGAGACTAAAACATTAGAAAGCCCTGATATTAAACGCAAGCTTTCACTTGAAACTGCAGAAATATCTTCCATAAAAATTATGAAACCACATTCACCTAACGAAGAGGATAGCTCCAAGACAGTTGATAATTCTAATTCAAAAAATGAGGAACAAATTATTTTGAAAAATATGCCGATATTTCCTGCAATAAACAAGAAACCTGAGAAAGAGATAGCTGAAGTTAATCCCAAATGTGGTTTACCTTCCACTGAAAATAGACAAACTGAAAGCATCGAGACTGCAAAATCAAATGTAATAGAGCAACAAATTCAATACAAAGAAGAAGGAAATAGGGAAATACAGAATATTACAGTAGAACTTCCAACACAAAATCAATATTATGACCAGGAGTTCAAGAATGATTTGCCTCCTATTGAGAATCAAAATGTTGAAAGTCATGAGAAAAGAATGTCAAAATTCAACAAACAGCAAATTGAGGATAATAAAGAAGAAAGAAAAAAACAAATGCTTAGCATTTCAGCTGAATCAGCTGAATCCTCAACCCGAAAACAGGGTGATGATGTGGACTCCAAATTTTCCGAAGCAACAGTAAAACAGGGAGTAGATGAGACTTTAAAGAAGAAAACCAAGCTTCGATTCAACTTTCAAAAGGAGAAAACTTTAAATATTAACCTGCTCGAGAAGAATGAGGAAGAGAGTGAAAATGAAGAGAAAAGTTCCAAATTCAATCCAGAGGATTTTAAGAAACAGATGAACTTAATATTAGAGGAGCATTCAAGAGAACTAAGTGTTAATTCAATGAGAATCATGAGATTTATCGATGATATGCGAGCAAGCAGTGAAACTGCCGTTGCATCTCAGAATGATTTTACTGAGTTGTTGCAGCAATACGAATCTGATGACAACATTGCCAAGCGTCATTCCCTAAAAAAGGCCTCTCATCAACCAGAAAATAAGACTGAATCGATGCATTCCCTCGATTCCCTTGACCAATCAGATGAATTGAAATTATCAGAAAGGAACAGATCTCGTACATATGTGGCGCGACTTCCAAAACGAACCAGAAATTCTCACCAGCAGATTATTAAAATTAGAATAATTCCTCCAGAAGAAGCTCTAGAAGACAATAATGAACTCAAAAAAGAAGAGATATTTCCAAAGCAAAAATCCAGGACTGCTAGAGAAGCCATTGAATTGAAGCCAATAGAGAATGTAAAAGAATTTAATTTTTCCCTAGAAAGATTGGAAGAGCTTGAAAACAGCAATAATGAAACTCATTCGACGCAGAATATCATTGACTATTCGACTTCAAAAGCTGATGATATAACCAACTGGGATATATCGAGCCAAGAGCATTATTTCTCATTTTTCTGGGGTCTACTGAAGAAGAACCATTCGGAAAAAAACTCTTCTATAATTTCAATTGAGTCTCCGATTCTTGATGAGAAATATAAATTTATTGACATTGGCATAAGTCCTCTGATTTTCACTCCGAAATTTGAAAGGTTTACTCTTCAAGATATTCAAGTTGAACAAGAGGATATTCAAATGCTTGAACTGATTCTTCAGTTACCAGAAGTATTGCCCAACCTGATAGACGATTATAATTGCAACCAAAATGGCGAAATGATCGAAGATGAGCGGCTATCTTCCACTGCAGACTTGATTCAATTTAATGACGGTACGATTGTAGAGCCTTTGACCTTTGACGGCCCTATTGATAATCCTTCCTCAAATTCGAGCAGCTTACCAGCAGGCTTACTTCTTGGCATAGTGGGCTCGAAGTTAGCAGAAAAATTGGATTCAACTCATTTACCTGACAAAATTAGTAAAATATCTCATCATTTTAATAATAATAATGTTGAATTTCCAAGACATCACTTTCCAAGAACTTTATAAGAGGAATGTAGGTGGGACTGCTCTGTTAGCTGGAGTTTCAAGCCTGATTGGAAATGGAACTGAGAATAATAAAACCTTTTTAGTCAGCCTAGTTCAGAATGAGGAGAAAAAACTGTTAGCAGGATCTTATGAATGCAGGATGCGAATCACTCAGAATGATTGTCGCTTGATTGTAAAAATGAAGAAAGTGTTTTTCATCATTTGATTTTTATTTATTTAGAAAAAAGAAGAGCAGGTGCTAGTTTCTGAGAGGCTGAGTTCAAGTCCATACGAACCAAAGTTTGATTTTGGAGATAACAAAAAAAACAGAGGTGGCAAAAAGGCTACCAGCAGTTCCAGGCAAAACCCCAGATGAAGCTGAAAGAGGAGAGATTCAGAATATATTTCTAAAAACTGTAAGTCCCAATCTGAGATCAGAAGTTGGATTCAGAAGATCAGAAATCAGAAAATACGGATTGTCTTTTACTCAGAGGTCTGGAAAAGGAATACAAGAAGAAACGATTGAGAGCGAGAATGAACCTGAAGGAAATAATAACCTTAGAGTTCCAAGAAGCAGTGTTAGATACAAGACACCAAAAACTTCTACAGGCAGAGAGTCCTTGAAAATAGGAATTCCGAAATCTCTAAGTTCTAATAATGAACCTGAAGTTATCCAGAAAATGAACAGCTCAACACAAGATACCTACGAAAAAATTGAAAAATTCGATAATCTAAACGTGCAGAATACTCAGAGTGACGCACTTCCAAGTACTCCTCAACGAATGACAACAACACAAAGCGAACCTTTAGCTAGGTTTCCGACACTTCAATTAAGTAAGTTATTCTTCAATTTGAAGCAATCAATAAATAAATTCATTTAGAAGACACTAATCTCGGTCTTGAGAAAAAATCTGAGTCACAATCAGTAATGCACTCAAAATAAACTAATTGTCTAATTATTCCTCATCATAGCGTGCCACTTCAAGAAGTCCAACAGAGAGCGCCATAAATGTAATAATAATTATAAAGGAAGTTTTTTTATTAAAATCTCTGTAATAGAAACAAGATGAGCAACCAAAAAGTCCTCTAAATAATCCTCCTCCTATTCGGAAATCTGCGCTGATAACACCCCAAACAGTGCTTAAGTTCCAACAATCGCGTCAATTTCAACAGTTCTTGACCGAAAAGAATCAGGAGGGGTCACTTGAAAATTCTTTATCTCCAACCCCTCTATTGGGCGAAAGGCACTCAAAAGCTCACGTTTCGCAGCTAATGGTGGTTTCGAAAAAACCCACAAGTTTGATCAAAAATAGATTCGCCTCCGACGAGAAAGCATCAGTATTTTCACTCGATTATGTACCTTTTAAAGCTAATTTGAATATAGTGTAAGATGGACATGCATTCAACTCTTATGAGAGTACATATGCAATCAATTGAAAAGCACAAGACAATGAATCCAGTTGAGCAGATGATATCTTGTGTTAAGCAACATAACCTACATGAAGTAATAAAACCCAACAAATCTCCTTTGCTTAAACCGATATTTTCAAGCTCCAAGAACTCTTTATTAAATACCCTGACTGGCTCGTCGATTGTAAAGATGAAACTACAGGAGATACGCTGCTTTGTATCGCTGTGATTACCGGACAAAAAGCAATTGTGAAATACTTATTGGATAAAGGTTCCAAAGTCAACTATCAAAACGTAAATTTACAATAATTTTCCTTGAGCAATCTTTTAACATCTGCTGCTGTAGAATGAAGGAAATACTCCTTTGCATCTGGCGATGGCATTTTCACATCATGAAATAGCTGATATTTTAATTACTCGCGGAGCTTTACAGAATATAAGGAACAGGCAAGGCAAAACTCCTTGGGAAGTTCGTGTATAATAAATTTTCGAGTCTTTTGAGGGATCGATTTTTGACTCCAAAAGCACTGCTGATCATTTATTTGAATGAATTAATAAAAAGTAAAGTTGACCTTGTTTGCCAATATTTCAATTTGAATAACTATTTGCGAAACATTTTATATGTAATTATCTTCTCTTATCATTATAACTTACCAAACAATATCTTAAGATCGGTAATTAGTTACCATAATGATATGATTTTCATACATGTAATTAGAAAAAGAAATGCTCAGATTCATGTAATTTTTCAAGCTGGTGAAATTACTCTGCATTTTCTAGTAATGGGAGACTCAATCTCTCATAGAAAACGTAGAATTGTCGCATCATGATTCGCGTTAAGCATTGATTTCGAAAGTCAGATGAAATCACATTGAAGGTATCACATTTATACCACGCCCATAACCTTTGATATGGCAATTACGTAAGGAAATGTTGCTAAGGTCTAACCTAATTGAGAATTACCATTAGGATATTCTTGGAAATTTAATATGATAAATAAGCAGGGCAACAAACAATAAACATATGCAACTTTTATTATTTATTTTTCATAATAGATTTTGTTTCAATTCTGACAAAATAGAGTAAACTAATGCTTGGCAGCAGCAAAACCTACCGCATCGTGATCTCGATCATAAACTGAATAGTATTTTGAAAGGAAAACGTCACCAAGAATCCAAAGTGGACCTCTTGGTTCCGGAACGTCTAAAGGCATGACAGCAGTTGTACATATACTACCATCCATTTTAAGGACATAGTCTTCAGGTTCCATCGTGTAGGCTTTACTTGGTCCGGATCCCGCTTTCTTAGGGTCTTCTGAGCCTCCTTTCAAAACAAACCTATTAATTATTAATACTCGAATTTCTGAAGGCATTCAGGTACGTTATGTTTGGCAACTTAGATAGATTCCCACAGTCCGAGTCGACATGAAGCATATCTAATCATTTAAAAAATTAGTTATTCAATGATCAAAGATTTTGATACCAAAAAACGACAAAAGTTGATCTGAAGGTCCAGTGATGAAAGAAGTGCCGGTGTCTGCGACTACTTTGCATCCTCCTGGACAAAGGTTAAAATCTTTTCCATTGATTAAAATATTTTCAGCCTCAATCATCCAGTAGTACTTATCAATCACAGGGAAGTATTGCACAGGTTCGTCAAGCACTGACTCGTCGATTCCACCCAAAGTTAACTGCGAGTAGTCTTCACCATCAGTCTTGTCAAAATAGAACGAAAAAATATTTTTGTCAAGTTTTTTTTGATCCATGATCCCGTCGAAAAGTGGTCTGAAACCATAAGCGGCCATTGCTGGATATGCCAAACCCACGATTGCGTCAAATTTTGACTAAAAATGTGTTTATTTTATTTATCTGACGAGAGCGAAAAAACAATACTTCGACAAAGACTCTTCCGACTTCTTCGCTGATTTTCGCAAAATTCTGATCCTCGATGGAGACCGCTCCCAGGTAAACATTTTCAGAGCAAACCTCACCAGAAAGCATTCCGGTGCCGAATTGAACTTCAAGAAAGAGTCCCAGTTTGTTGAAAGTGGTTGAAGTCGTGGGATCGTATTGCTTGTGATTGAGGCACCCTTCGTCAGTGCAATCCACCGAGTTTAGCCACAAATTAGCGCTGCCTTGAATTAAGATAAGATATTATCTAAAATCTCCCTCTATGTTACCCGTATCAAAGATTGCGTTATACTCCTCTGAAGGATGGGCGAAAGAGATCTTCCCAATAAATTGGGTGTTTTGATAATTCGTGAGTCGAACTTGATGAGTGTCTTGAGTACTTGAATGGGATCTTTCAAGAAATATTGCGCCTCCCTTGGGAGAGCTCTTGAGCAAAGTCTGTGCTTCAGATATGAAGTTGAAAACTTTGATCTTGCTATCCTTGCTGAGCTCCTTCCTTTTTAGTGGAATAGTATGAACTTTTGAACTCTCCAGAAAGTCTGGGTTGGCTCCTAATAGCTTTTTATTTTCTCGTCGGGTTGCTCCTTCTGCAAACGAAAACAAAGAAAACAGGAGAATGGCTGACAGAATGAAAACCACAGCTAATTTCATATTTCTTATTGATAAAATAACCGAAATCTCAGACTTGTTTAAATTAAATAAGCAGGCTGGCCGTTCTAATTAAAACGGACAACCCTTTTTTTTTTATTATAGCACCCATCTATAAAAACAGCTCAGATTTCTTAACCAAAAAAAAAAAAGGCAGTCCAATTAAAACTTCCTCAGTCAATAAATACGTTGACCATTCTTGACTATCCCTTTCCTGCCTTCTGAAGGTCTTCAATTGGAAGTCAAGGTGCAGAAGCATTAAATATTAGAAGTCCAGGATCGAACGAAAAAGAATCGATTTCATTGAAGGAACAGTAGTTGCTCATATATATGCTAAAATATGAGGAAAGAAAAAGAATTAATCTCAATTCTGATGCTTTTTCGGCATTGAGAGTTTGCTAATTTCAGATAAATTCAACATTGTAAGATATCAATTCAGTATTTTTGAAAGCGTTTGTATTTTATCTTCTCTCGCATCAATCTATAAATCAACAGACAATCTATTGTTGTTCAAATTTAACAACATAAAGATTGATTTTACTAAGCCTCCTTCTATCAAGATTAAGCATTTTTTCAAGAGAGGGATTGTTTGACGAAGTCATAATTAACACAGAATTCTCATACAATATGCGCGAGCATTATCGAGAGAGAGAAATATATATATGTAGCAATACATTTCAAAAGTAAATTACAGCAGAAGGTAAAAAACAAAACAAAGAACATTGGAAACTTGCTTACAGGAAATTTCCAAACAGCTTATTCACATCATCGTCATCATCTACTGGGGCATCAAATTGCAAGGGATCCTGGCTGACGTTTTTAAATTGATTATTTTCTGTATTGCCAGAATTATCCAGCTGATCATTTGATTTTAAAGAGTCTAACGCTTTATTATAACTATTTTGGTTCGCATGATCCATGAAGAAGATCTCTTTCTTCCCCATATCAACCATTGCAAAATACACATTTGGATTTTGAGGATTCATTGCTGATTTGTTCTCGCTGAAATTCGGTTGTTGGACTTCGCAGAATTGATGGTTGACTTGGTTGCTAGAGTTGGGCATCATCATCATAGGGAGAGGCTGGCACTGAGTTGCCATACCCATTTGTTGTGTACTAAGAGGGTAAGATGGAGGCTGATTCATGGAGTAATTCGGATTCGGATGCCACATTTGCATTACTGGATTATGATAAGGATTTGGTTGATATTGAGGATAAAAATTATTGTTCCAAGGGTTCGCCGGTGGATAAGTGTTGTATGGATTGTATTGCATCGGCTGATAGCCAGCAGCTTGAGGCATTTGTGGCATTTGAGGCATGGAGTATCCAGGATAAGGTTGAGGCCCAGTAACGTTTTGATACATGTTAGGACCAAAGGCCTGAGTTCCGTTAGTAATCGGCGGAGCACTTCCATTATACATTTGTTGTGTAACTTGGATAGGCATTTGAGGGAAATTGTTTTGATTTAGTTGAGGCTCATATGCATTCTGTGAATTTGGAAGAGCAAGTTTCGGATTTTTTTCTGCAGAAGACGCTGGGTTGAAAGATGGTGGCATTTGAAGATTCTGTTGAGATACTTTATTTCCTTCACAATTTTTCGAGCGTTCTGCATTTTTCTCTTGGTTTGAGTTGTGAGAAGGAAAGCCTTTATTGCTCTCGGAGCCAGATACTTGAGGAGTTACGTTCATTTTCTCAGTAATTGTGTTTTTATTATAAAGATTCTTGGAATTAATGGTCCTAGTAGATCTTGAGAGCTCTTGTCCTGAGAGATTAGATTCCAAGGGCTCGCTTGAAGACTTTTTGACAATTTCTCTCTTTGGCTCCTGAGAAGCCACCCCAGAATTTGTAGGTGTGATAAGTTTCTCTTTGCTTTCGATTAATAGTTTGACTATGTGGTTATTCCAGGCATCTTCGTTGTTCTCAAACTGTTCGGCCTCCTTGATCGCTTCGAGGGTGAGATCCGATTTATATTTTCTCAAAAGAGAAATCCACCTATTTTTTACACTATTTTCAGTTCTCCCTGGGAGTTTCTTCGCAATCTCAGACCATTTTTTGCCTTTTTGTAAAAATTCGTTCAGAAGAAGGACATCTTCGTCATCAGTCCATGATCCTTTCTTCAAGTTCGGATCTAAATGATTCGTCCACCGATCTCGGCATTGCTTTCCTTGGCGAAACAAATTACTGCCAGATTTGAGGTTTAGCTCGATCGCAACGTCTCTCCAACGGTCTATGCCCTTCTCTTGGACGATTTTGATCAAAAATGCATCTTCTTGAGGAGACCAAGGGACCTTACTCAAAGGTACCTTCAACATGCTTTGCCATTTGAATTTGAGTTGTTCTTGAGATTTTGCTGGATAAATCTTTGCCATGTATTGCCACGTGCTGTCAACCTAAAGAAAGAGAGTTACATTTCAGAGAAAATAATTCAATGTTACTAAATCGTTATGGTCCAAGGAAAATACTCCGCAAAAGTATGCTACGAAAGAAATCAGCATCTGCACGTCTTCCTCACTCCAATTTTTCCTGGAATGACGCGAGGTTTTGGCAAGCTTAAATAACTGTTTCTCAAAAGAGTCTGAAAGCTCACTGCAACTGAGCACGTTTCGAAAGTTTGAACTCAGATTCTTTTGAAAAAGCGAGTTGTAATGTTTTACAATTTCCTCCTCGTTTTTGATGAGACTCAGGAAATGATAAAACGACTTTCGGTACTCATTCACCTGAGTAGAAAGTTCGAGTTTATTGTAGCCTATCATCTCATCATTGCTTTGGCTGTTTTCGTTGCTTAAGAGCTCCGATGAATCTTTGGTCGCCTCCATAAACAAGGAACTACAACTGAGCTGGTTTGCGACCGTTGAGTCAAAAGTTTTCACTTGATAGAGAACAATCAATTGAGGAGAAAAGAAATGAAGCGTACCTTTTTTGTAAATTTCATCTGTGAGTCTCTCTGAGTAGTTTTCTTCAAAAATACTCTTGTTATTCATTGTTTAATGGTTTAAGTGGCTTTTCTTGCTGCAGATTGTTTTTTCCTCTTTTGAGGAAAGAGCACGCTCAAATTTTGGAAAAATTTTCTATAATTATTTTCTTAACATCAAATGGTTATTTAATTATGGAAGAACCTATAT
>ENA-UOTX01001591-UOTX01001591.1-compost-metagenome-genome-assembly--contig:-NODE-1591-length-15745-cov-14.027508_pt1 | contig 15745 bp, 15 predicted proteins | sample MGYA00238143_ERZ746982 | MGnify/ENA primary metagenome ERZ746982 (study PRJEB28758, sample SAMN06268862) | compost metagenome | isolation source: single cell | place: USA: California, Emeryville, Joint... | reverse complement strand
TCCTTTATTTTCTTGTTGCTATTTTTTGACTTTATGAAAAATCCTTTCTCTAGTTTATTTCACCAATTACTTGATTTAGTATCTCTCTAGAGATTGTTCATTGATTTATAGCGACAGGTACTTATTGGCTCAGACTAACTTTGCAGGTAAATATTATCTTTTCTCTACGTTTTTAAGAAAAAATTGGCTTCAAGCATGTAAACTTTAAAAGATATCATTAATTCAATTTTTTTGTAAATAAAATTGCTTATCCTCACTTCAGATTTCATTTTTTTTTGTTTTAATGAAAACATCTCTTATTGACCATCAAAGTCCTGAACCTGATACAACTGTGGCATCTTGTAGCAACGGATTACTGATTGCACCAGTCTATCCTTTTAGTGCGTTATCTTAGCTATTGATTTCTTCCACTCATGCGTGTGATAGAATCTTATAATTCTTTTTGTTCAACAATCCGTTAGTTTTAAGAAGTATTATTTGATGCATTGATTTTCTTCCTTCTTAATCTATTTAATTATAAGAATAACGGTATTTCTTTGATCATCATGAACGATAACAACTGACAGCAACTCTACTTCTGGAATTGGAGTTGGTTGGGCCGTTATCGCTCTAATCAGCTTGATTACAATCGCTACGTTTGTATTCCAGCTGATCGAAGGATATTTTGTGCTGCGACTATTTATCCCTTGGTTTAATGTAAAACTGCAGGCCGCTGTTGGCTATATAACAGGTCGAGACATTCTCAAAAATAAGAAGTGCAAGAAAACAAGAAACTCATTAAAGAAATAAAACTTGCAAAAGATGACACACAAGGGATGTTATTCCAGAGAATCATCTCATGGATCCCACCTCCACTCTTTGAGTGCCCCAGCAGGATGTCAATTCGGCTGATTCACGAAATACTCAAATTTTATACCATCCTCATGGAACATGTTGCGACTGAACGTCAGCTGCCTGCTGGACAAACCCAATCACTTATGAATGTCGGGATCAGAAGGAGATTCTACTTTCTTCAACGAAACTTACTTGCAAGATACAAACCAAAACCGGAATCTCAATGTCACTCTCATAAAATACCTCAGACAAAACTATAATCCGAATTCATAGGTCAATGAGCTTCTATCTCACCGAAAACCACAATAACAGATTGATTATACATGCAATAATCATTGCCATCAGGTTGATTTATCATGTAATGAACAATATTTTTATTCATAATGAAATAAGAAACTTAAATTTGAGAATTTAATCGCAAGGTCATGTATCTTTAATCTTTTTTCAGTTTAGCCATTAAGCCCATAATTTTCATTCTCAGTTGTTGGCTTCGAAATCAGTTTTCATGCTACTTTAGTAATATTTTAGTAATATTTACAATTGCCTGAATAGCTCATTCGTACTTAATAGCAAGACTTGATTTAACACCAGTTTCTTGAAAAAAAATAATATATTCGTTGCTATTTGAATTCGTTAATGGCGAATCTATCTCATGACTCAACTCAATCTTCTTCTCAGGTACAGCTTGTTTTCTATGAGAGTGATTATGTAATGTCCATTTCAGCAATAATAAATAATGGCGAGGGTTACAGTTTAGACTATTATAAGTCAAATCTTTTTAATCGGTTGAAATCTTGAACTATAAACTTACAGAAATAAAAATGGATTCAAATCAGCAGCAACTACTAAAGTAATCAATGTCCTTCTTACTGCAACCAGCAATAATAATTGATAGTGAGTCTTCCTCAAGTGGGCAGTCCCTAACTCAGTCCCTTCCAACTGAGCAAGAAGATCCAAAATTGGCCCTAATACCTAAAACAGACGAGTTTTTGGAGATTCGCGCAATCGCTGCCAGCGCATTGGCGCAAAAAGCTGATTTTGACGGTTTGAAAAAACATATCGAGATGGTTCGGAGTGAAGAGAAGAAGGATGTTTACGTAGGGTTGATCGGAGTACGAAAAGCTCTCAGTAGAGGTAAGTCTCATCTTTTTCTGAGTGCTAGACATATGGCTTTTATTTAATTAGAAAAGAACCCACCAATCCAAAAGGTGATCGACTCAGGAATAGTACCCCGCTTGAAAGATTTCCTTATGAATGATAAAGAACCATTCTTACAAGTAAGTCATAGATATTGGTGAGATTGCTCAAAAATAAATAAGTTTGAAGCAGCTTGGGCTCTCACAAATATAGCGAGTGGGACTGGTGACCAAACAAAGGTTGTAATCGAAGATCGAGGAATTCAACTTTTTGTAAGATTGTTAGGATCTCCTTATAAAGACATTCAAGAGCAAGTATGAAATCTGTCAACTTTTCGATTGTATTAACAGTCTGTAATCACGGATAGGCGGTGTGGGCATTGGGAAATATTGCTGGAGATAGCGCACAATATCGGGATATGATCTTAGAGAAAGAAGGAATGGATGCAATAGTCGAGTTATACAACAGATTATTCGTAGCGGGTACGGGCAAGGGCGATCAGAGCCTCTTGCGGAATATAGCTTGGGCAGTGTCAAATTTCTGTCGAGGAAAACCACCAACTCAATATTCCAAGATCTCAAGAGCGCTGGTGATATTTGGAGATATATTTCAGAAAGAGAAAGATAAAGGATACCTAAAGGATGAAGAATGCCTTACAGATGCGGCCTGGGGTCTTTCCTATTTGCTCGATTCAACAGGTAGCCTGACATCTGAATCACAACATAAACTGACTGAAATAGATGCCGAAACAGGAGGAGGCTTTGATAAATTCATTGAAATGGGGCTAGTTCCAGCCACTGTCTCCTACTTAAGTGCCTCTTCAGAATCCATTACAATGCCTTGTGTGAGAATAATAGGTACTCTCGCTTCAGCAAATGATAACAAATACATTGAAGTATTGATTGCTTTATCAAGATTACGCTAACTTAACTGTAAGGAATTTTTAAAACTTCCAGGATTTTTGGATGTCTGTGAAGAGCTTTGTAGATCAAAGAAAAAAAACATACAAAAAGAGACACTATGGATGTTGTCTAACGTAGCAGCTGGCACTCCAGGTCAAGCAGCCAGACTAATCCAACATTCTACTCTGATTGATACAATATTCAAAATCGTGAGGCCAGGCGTTGCTAATGATGTAATTTCATTAAGGTAAATGTGCTTGTAATTTTTTGTTAGGTTGAGAGAGAAGGTCTATACATCATATCAAATCTTCTTACTACTGTTGACTACAGTCACATATCGATCTTACTAGGGAAAGGAATAATTGCCTTTTTTAAAGAGATACTTAACAAATTATCAAACGCGAACAATGCGAAAATAGCGTTGGAGGGATTGGATTCTTTATTAGTAGCTGCGAAGAAACAAAGCGCTGCTGACTTTGGGAGTGTGACTCGTCAAATAGAAGAATGCGGAATCCTGACGACCCTCGAGAACTTGCAAACTCATCCTGACCCGAAGGTTTATGAAATCGCGGTTAAAATCCTAGAGAACTTTTTTGCGACTGAGGAAGAAGGGGAAGCAGCCAATCCTTAAATAGAGAACAAAGTTAGCTCTATATAATGATAGGTTGTTATATTTAGAAAATTTAATCAGAGTTGACAATTCCTCAAACTCTTGAGATCAATCTTGTTATCATAGGTTCGCATCTCTCTGAAATAAGATAGGTAAAACACCTTCAACAAATATAATCTTTGAGCCACCTGTAAAAAACATGTTGTACGTTGAAGACTTTCGCGATTAAAGTTTCCTACTAATCGATCCTTAAGTATTTCTTAAGCAAAGTACTAGATATCGGCTGCTCCAAACACCAAAAAAAGAAAAAGTACTTCTTAATAAACCTCCTAACCGATTCTCTATGATAGATCTTTTGAAACTCTATCACTTACATAGAGTCAATTACTAAGTTCAGAAATTCGTCGAGAAAATAAAGCAGAAATACCACAACAATGAGAGAAAGTATAGTCCTGACTTGGCTCTATGACTTTTATTTTGACATGAGAGGAGATGTAAGCGTAGCCCGCAAGGAAATTAATTTAAACTATTATAACTCAAAATTTTGTTAGCCAATTGAGATCTTGAGTTTACAAACATAGAGAGCATAATATGGAGGCGAATCAGCAAACACTACCGAAGTAACGGATTTATATAATCTGGGAACATTATAATTTTTGGATTTTTACCTAGCGACACCTCATCAAGTGGGCAAATCTTCGGAGAATCTCAAACAACAGAAGAAAAACACCCAATCTCGGAACTTCTTCCCAATACAGATGAATTTCTGGAGATCCGAGAGGTTGTTGCCAGTGCGCAGACGAAAAACTATTCTGATGCAACCTTGAACTCATTTATTGAGATGGTTCAGAGCGAAGAGAAGAAAGACGTGTATGCCGGATTGATCGGAGTACGAAAACTCCTTAGTAGAGGTAAGTCTCGTCATTTCCTGAGTGTTAGACATGACCATTCAATTAGAAAAGGACCCACCAATCCAAGAAGTGATTGACTCAGGAATAGTACCTCGTTTGAAAGATTTCCTAATGAATGATAAAGAACCATATTTGCAAGTAAATTTGACCCATCAACCTGCCAAGAGGTTTTATCAATAAATGAATAAGTTTGAGGCAGCTTGGGCTCTCACAAATATAGCGAGTGGAACTAATGAGCAAACGAAGATTGTAATCGAAGATCGAGGAATTCAACTTTTTGTAAGATTGCTAGGATCTCCTCATAGAGATATTCAGGAACAGGTATGAGATCTGTCGACTTTTCGATTGTATTAACAGTCTGTAATCACGGCTAGGCGGTCTGGGCATTGGGAAATGTTGCTGGAGATAGTGCACAATATAGAGATATGATTTTAGAAAAAGAAGGGATGGATGCAGTGATCGAATTATATAATAGAACATTCAGAGAAAATAGGAGCAATACTGATATCATTTTGAAGAGAAATATTTCGTGGACAATGTCAAATTTCTGTCGAGGAACACCAAAAGCGAAGTATTCGAAAATTGCAGGAGCGCTCGCAGTTTTTGGAGACATATTCCAGACAGAGAAGGATCAAGAGTGTTTAGCAGACTCAGCCTGGGGGTTTTCTTATCTACTCGGTTCGGACGGTAATTTTCCTCTCTGGTCTCTCACTCACTTCATGCAAAGGTGCTGAAACTGAAGGGGCGTTCGATAAGTTTATCGAAATGAATTTAGTTCCAATAACTATGAAATGGCTCTCCTCCTCCAACTTGACACTGGGGTGTTTGAGGATTATTGGCTCCTTTGCCTCAGCGACTGATAACAAATATCTTGAAGTATTTCATTTCATCTAAACTATCATCTCAATCTCCTAAAGGAGATTCTAAAACTTCCAGGTCTATTGGACCTCATGGAAAAATTTTCTCAGTCAGAGAAAAAAAACTTGCAAAGGGAAAGTATCTGGCTTCTATCAAATGTCGCAGCTGGTACCCCGGGACAAGTAACAAGATTAATACAACATTCCACTCTTATGGGTACAATCTTCAAACTCGTTGAAAAAGGTTGCTATTTTGAGGTAATATTATGTTATCAAATGTGTGTAATTCTTTTGCAATAGGTCAGAAAAGAAGCCGTCTATCTTGTAGCAAATCTCATTGACGTTGTTGACTATGTTCAGCTATCGACTTTAATTGAAAAAGGGCTCGGAGGTTTCTTTTATGCAGTGCTCAGACAGACTATTCAAGCACAAGAATTGATGAGAATTTTGGAGGGACTCCTGAAATTATTTAAGATGGCTCAGGAGAAAAGTGCTGCTGATGTAAAACGTTTAACTGATGAATTAGAAACTCAGGGTGTGGTGTCTCTTATTCAGGACTTGCAACAGCATGACAATCCTATGGTGTGCGAAATAGCAGTTAAAATAGAAAATTTATTTGAGAGTGAGGAAGCTGAAAACGGGAGCCTGTTGTAAGTTTAGAGACTTCAAGTAGATGACGGTTCTCCAAAATATACATGTTATTTATCAAATATGTATTGGCACCTGAGTAATGAAGTGTTCATTAGAGAAGCCAGTAATTGGTACATATCCTCAACATTGCATCTCAATCAAAAATTTGTTGATCCATCTAACTCATGATTCCCAACTTCGCATCGAATTTCATTTAATAATTATGAATGAGATTCTTTGCAACCCACAAAAAGTAAAATGACCCTGAGCCATAAACTGATAAGCAAGTAATATATCATTTATGAAGGAAAACTCAAACTGCGAACTTCCGTGTCCATTCGCGAGCATTAATTTCATACAGTGGCCGATCATATTTGTATTCAATAGCAATATCTGCCATTAGAGGACTATCGGGGTCTGGTTCAGCCATCAAAGCGTAAATCGATTCAAGAACTAAGATAACGACCTTATTGAGAAGGTCTACTTAGTTTTGATTACTGTTATATATTGTAAGAGCCGGACTCCAACCACAGTCCATGATTGCAATACTCATACTCCCTCTGTCATTGATATTTGGATGATATATTTTTGTTTTGAACTTTATTCTTGGGGGTTTAAATGGATAGTCTTTCGTGCAAGCAATGTCCAAGATAAATTTGCCTCCAGAATACGGACTGCTCGTCTAAGATACAAGAAAAATCCATTAAAGAAAGCAGAGTTATTATTTGCGAGTACAGGCCCAATGATAACTGCTTGTAGTGCGAAGAGATTTGCTTCATCGATTACATCGAAACTTATATTTTCGTGCGACTTGCTTCTGTGCTCATTAAGTTCCTATCAAGCGCATTCTTAGCAATCTGCTGTGAAATCTACCTTCAGAATCCGTTTTTCCATAATAGTCAATTTCATGGAGAGTGCTTTCTGTTCCTGCATAGTTTCACCAGGTTACTTAATTTTGTTCAATTTTATTTTAACTTGTATTTTATTGTGGATAGAACGAAAATCACAATGGAAAACCAAGAACTAATAGATTTCATTTTCTGTTGAGTGAATTTGAGAGAAATCTCCAGATAGATTTCCAAGCGGAAAGCATTCAAATTACATTAATTGATAGAGTTTAATAAAAACAGATATGATCACTAAACAAAATTTTTAACTATTTACAACGGGGATAACAGATTTCATATAGCTAGCTTATTTTCTGAAGATACACTCTCATCTATGGTCGCTTTCACTGTTGTTCTGATGGAGAACTAATTTGCATTGAGATAGTCTTTTTCGGTAATTTTGTTTTGAATAACAACTGCATTCTCATCTTCGTATCCCTTAATAAAATAGCCCCTTTGCTCGCTGTCAAAGTTTTCTCAGCGCTTGTACATTTAGTAGTCTCCTGTTCTGCTTCTTCAGTCGAATTGCGGGTTTCTGGCTGCACGAGAGGATTTTTGTTGCTGTTCAATAACGGATTATTCGACGGTTGAGCCTCAATTTTGAGTGGACTGCAAGTATCCAAGCGGATAGTCGAAGAATCTTCATTGCATTCTTCTTTAGGCGTGTCTTGATCGCTTGGGTTTCCAAAGAAATGGAATGTCGGTTTCTTTGTATCAACCCTTCTGGCTGTTAAACTTAAGAAAAGATTCCTCTTCACCTTCAATAGGATGGGTTCTTCTTCAGTATCAACTCGATCTGTGTTTTTCGTGGGGCTGTCTTGTGTCGTTCCACTATTTTCTCTTTTTAATGCAATTTCTCCCAGATGACTTGGCGAAAGCCCTGCAGTAAGACCGCTCTGTATTTTTTTCGCCAACTCTAAGTTAGAATTGCCTGGATTCTTGATAGAAGTGTTTGAATTCTTCATAGAAGTACCATTTTCTTCATAATCAGTCACTGCTTTTAGCGCATCTTTTAAAAGATTCTCTATCACCTGCTTATGGTACCTCAAAGTTTCAGGCTTGTATTTCTGACCGGTTTTTAGTGTGTGCAGGCCGTTTCGAAGCAAATGCTGCGCATTTTCGAGATTTCCAAGGGCAACGTTCACTTTCTCAAGTTTAACTTCATTGGTTTCCTGCCCTTGGGTGGTCAAACTTTCTTGGTTCAGCATTATTGGCTGTATCTTTTTTCTATTGAGGAGGTGTGATTTAAACACCCTCACACCGAGTTTGATAATAGCAATCGCTTGTTTTGCAAGAATAATGATCGTAATGATGGAGACTCCAAAGCTGAGAGAAATAAACCCCCATCCGAGATTGGTTCGAGTGTCTACACTCATTTTCAAATCGGTTGATAGTTTTATCCCAAGAGCACATAAAAATGCGCTTAGCACCAATATTTCAGCCAGGACAACCGTCCATTGCTCAAAACTAGCTTTAAATGGACGGTACTTGAAAAGGTAAGTCAAGTAGAGCACTTCCATTGTACAAAGCAATGAAATACAAAAATAAGGAGAAGTGTCTGCGATGACTGCACAAACAGCTATCATCGTTATCCTCAGAAGACTGAACGAGATTTGGAATATTTGCATTCGTTTGGTGTTTTTGATTCCCTCAAATAAGCTCGAAACGCTCGGATACGTCTTCAACATTTGTTCAAGGTTTGCAGGATGCTTAGATAGCTTCCAGCTCACCACAAATATCCAAGTAATGAAACCTATACATGCAACAAGACCCACAATTGACGTGGCGAAACTTGCGCTTACAAAAGGCGTTTCGAAATTCTTATAGAAAAGCTGAAGGGTGCTATAAGCGAGAAAAAGAGGATAATTTGAAATAAAGACCTGCACCACTGTATTCCAAGCAAGTATTTTATCAAGTGACTCCCCGAATCTGGTAAGACTTTGCGGGAATCTCTTCGGTTTTCGGAATTGAAGGAGTACTTTGAGGAAGAAAATTACACTCATCTCGAAAATGAAGGTTGATACGATTTCGCAAGCGCCGAGTAAAAAGACCGGAGAAATCTCTTGAGCCTCGAGATATCGAGAAATTGTTATATTAGGCAGCTGTTCATCCGAAGGACTGGGAATAACGCAAATGGGAATGCATAGGTTGCTGGGATCGATGAAAGATTCTTGGAATAGAACCATGACATTAGCGGGCCAGGAGATATCAAGAAACTGTAGCAATTGGATCAAATCAGTAATCATACGGAACTGGATGAGGATTGAAGCAACACCGCCTGAAGTTGCTATCGCAGCGACTTGACCCGCAGCAGTGGTATAGCCAGTTGTTTGTAAGAGCGAAGCAGCTGCAGAGATAGTGTCTCCTTGACTGAGATCATACGAATTGGCCTCAATAATTTGCTTTTCTGCGTATTTTTTCAGGAAATAGAACTCGCTGGTTGGGTCATTATCAAAGTCTGGACCTAAAAGAAGATCGACTCGGAGGATCGCTCCATCAGGCACGTAGTTTCTGGCTAGTATTGTCAGATCAATAAGTGCGCCATCGTGGATTTTCGCTGAAATGAGTGTATTGTCAATGACCGTATTTTGCACGGTGACTCGCAGCTGCGAAATGAAATATTTCAAATAGTATGTTCCAACTGTCTCGGAAAAACGGATCAAGACTTGGCTCGGGTGAATTGTGAGCTGAAGAGATAACTCTACGAGGACTTTTGGAGCACAGATCGGTGCAGCGACACCAGATGGGAGAAACACTTTCGTTCCATAAGTTCCACTCGGGCAATTGAGGAGACATTGTCTATCGAACAGGTATAGACCGTTTTTGCAGAGTGTGCAATTCTGAGGACCAGGACCATCGCAAGTTTGGCAACTGGAATCGCAATCGAAGCATGTGTAATTGGAGCTGTCTATTACAGTTTGAGGGTAAGTAAAAGGCGGACAAGCGATGTAGCATTTGCTGTCATAGACGTAAAGCGGGTACTGACATTCCAAGCAGCCAAAAGTATCACGGTCGGTACAATAGGACGGGTAAGGGACGCATTTCCCAGAAGTCAGATCCGCGTAATGGGTGGACGGGCAGGTTGGTGAACATTGAGAGTTGTTTGGAGCGGGCTGCAGGTAGTTATTGCTCACGCAAGAGTTACAAGAGGTAGCGCTTGAGCAAGTGCCACAGGGCGCTGTACAACCTATTTCATAATAAAAAATTAGAGTTAATGAGAATAAAGCAATCATTGGTTACTTTGGCAAATGTAAGTTGAGCTATCTGGAAAGGTACCTGAAGGGCACGCTGTCGAAGTGACGCAAGTTGTAGCACCTAATAGATAATACCCTGTCGCACAGATAAGACATTGGGTATTTGAAGGGCCAGTGCACGTTTGACAGCTCGCATTACAAAGTTTGCAAGTGTTGGTTCCATTATCGCGATAATATCCTGAAGGACATACGTTCAAACAAGTGTTAGAATTAGGTGGCGGTTGCTGGTAAAACCCTGAGGCGCATTGTATACATTCCACATTGGAGGGACCAGTGCATGTCAGACAATTGGTGTTACAAAGCTGGCATGTCTTCGTCCCATCATTTGGATAATAACCTGCCGGACAGTTATCTAAGCAAGTGTTGCTATCAGGAGCTGGCTGCAGATAGAATCCTGTTGCGCAGAGCAGACATTGATTATTCGAAGGACCAGTGCATGTTTGACATTCAGTATCACAAAGTTGGCACATCTTGGTCCCATCGTCTGGATAATAACCTGAGGGACAGGAATTTAAACAGCTACTGCTGTCAGGTGCTGGCTGCTGATAATAACCTGCTTGGCAACCTCCTGTACAAAGAGTATTTCCTGCGCCAGTACAGCCAACGCAAGCAGGATCGCAGGGTACACAATAAAAATCTAATGAACTCGCATAAGTTCCCAAGGGACATGCTGCCACACAAGTATTTGTAGAAGATGAAAGATATAACTGAGGAATTGAAGCAGCACATGAATAGCATCCAGCCGGAGAAGAAGAAAAGCAGCCATCACAGCCAGGACTGCATGCTAGTACAATTAGTGATGATAGAGAGGTAGAATCTTGAATAATCTTACCTGTGCAGACATTTCCGTTGATATAATGGTTTGGCGGGCAGTAGCACTCTTGGGTGTCCGGATCCATCTGAAAGCCAGATCCACAAGCAGCTGCACATGCTCCTTGGGATCCTACAGTAGAGGAAGGACATTCTAGACAGAACTGTCCTGAAGCATCTATAGAAGCGCCTAACTTGCAGCTAGAGCATGAAACTAAGAAAAATGGATCAGGACGAGATAATCGAAGGTATTATGTACTATCGAGTATGTTTCCGTCTTTGACGATAGCTAAATTTTTCACATATCCATTAAATCCACACACGTAGTCTCCAATGTAAGTTTTATCAAAGAAGGAGAGTCCCAATGAGACTATTGAAGAAAGCACAGTCAAAGGAGAGACTTTCGAAGTATCCTGATAGGCTTTGCAACTTGGACTTGGTGCATCTCCATATGTTGAGCACATGACAATAACATGGGTCGGGGTATCTTGACAAAAAAATATAACAAATTTAAGAGTTCACTAATAAGCTCAATTTTACTAAGTGTTAGGGTTATTCCTAAAGGGAATTCTACGTTATTTATAAAAAGCGAGATGGTTCGACTGCCCGTGACGGCAATACCAAAGACTATCTCTCCAAGTATCTAACTCAGATGAGACATGTAGAAATCATATCACAAATTACTGATTTCCTCTGAATGATTGGCGCAGTGCATAATGGTGCCGAGTTGAGAGTGATATAGAAGCTGACCGTCACCGAATCATCCTCAACAAGAAAGTCCAACAGTGGCAATTGAATGAATTTCGGCGACCCTATGCTGGTAAAATGAATTCCTTTGCTCAAATCCTATAAGATTTCATTTAAGGAAAACATACCAAAGAGCTTACGTCTTCCCAAACTGGATCATTAAAGTCTGGATACGGCGTGGAACCAAGTATTCCAGTATAGCCACTGTTGCTGAAATCAACTGTAACTTGACCTGTTTTGGAGTTAAACGGCATATATAGCAGTACTTTGCTTGGACCACTGCCCTGTTTCTGACCAAGATACTCATACGCAGTGTTAAAATTGCTGAAACTAACTCCCGGCATGACCGCCAATCCTCTCAATTTTCCACAAAACCCTTGAGCATACCCTTGAAATCCATTAGCAAATACCTTAAACCCGCTGGAAGCGAGATTAGGCAAATAATACAGAAGAAGCCAGTTATTGGCATCTGTGACGACGAAACTGGCTGATTGAGGATCATAAATTCCCACGTACTGAAATTGACTGAGAAGTAACGCGCTTTGGCTCCGAGCAGTATATATCCAATACCATTTGTTTAAGGAATACCCAGTGAAATAGGCTTCTTCGTAGTTAAACCGATTTAAAAGACTTGTAATGTCGGATCCTGCAAATTTTATTGATATTCGATTCGGAGGAACCAATTCGATTGAGACTATTTTGCACTCATCACTACTCGCATCATTAACTGGACTATGTTATAGTAGAATAATTAATTTTCAATCGCGCAATATCTTAGTACTTTAAAGTTAATCTCAGCACATAAGCTGTACTTGTTGGGTTTGCCTGTATTTGCATCCAAACCCCCATAGAAAGATGATTCCCGACTTAACACCGTTGATTTTAAAACGAGACACAGGAAATACAAGCTTACCGCCATTGAAAGTCATAACCTGCGTTCCCATGGGATTAATCGCGCAATCACTGAACTCAGCATCCAAGTTGCCGTATGCACCGTTGCAATTTTGAGCATCTACAGTTGAAAACAAAAACAGTTGATTATTCATTCAGTAATTCAGTTATTCTTACATGATAGTTGCTGGATCACCTGGAAACAGAGTAGTATCAAGCCGAGTTTGAGGCTCATTTTGGAAGTTTTAGCTCTCATTTCTATATAGATTATATGAGAATCATTAGAATCAAAAATTTTGTCATTTAATCCATTTTATCCATAAATTATTGATTCTCAAAACTTCGATGGATGCAACATGTCAAAAAACTGAATTCAACCGACATCTTACCCTCAGATTCAAGCTCTTCTGAGGGATTAGCAGGCAATGTGCTGGTCTAATCTTACTTATGAATGCAGAAGTGAAAGCTTATTTTAGAAGCTTTAAGAAAGACCATAGAAAAGAAAAATAATTGGATCAATTTTCCAAAGATCGAGAATTTTAGAATGTATTAGATTAATGTAAAAATTATTGATTAGAACACTTATGAACAGAGAATTATTGAAATACCCGGATCGAAAATGCAATTAACTGGCACGAGAATATAATTTATTAGGAGCAGTTGGTTATGTTTCGCCGCAAAATTCAAGAGAATCCGTGAGGCTATTTATTGGGTTTAAATGGAACAACTACGACTTTATTCAATGCCTTCAGATTTTTGTAAGCCTGAATGTTTGGAGGTAATCAAATATTCGAATAAATGTGAAGTAGTTGCTTGGTATGCAAAGAAAACTTCGGGATTGTTTCTGGATGATTTTACGGGAAAAATGCCAGCATTATATTGTTAATAGAATCGCATTTAATTCGTAGTGTTGCATTCTTCAGAAAGGCTCGAACCTTTGACTCTTTCTATATTTTAGGGGAGTTTCTGAGAAACAATATCGAGTACACTGCTTTGTGAACTCCGCGGTCGTATGAATTTTTTTTGGGAATTAGGTTGAGACTTATTTGTCAGTCAGATTGAGTTACAAGGAGGACAAGGCTCGTCGAGAGTTAAACAATAGAGGAATTTCTCTAGAACGGCTAGTTTGAAGCTAATCTTGTAACATTAATGACTATGCTAAGAGCTTAATACACCTCTGTGGACCAAATGCATACGTTTTAAATGGAGACGCTAATATAGAAAAATTCAGCAATTTTCTGTAGAATGGGACTGAACAACCCAGCAAGCAGAACTAAAAGCACATCGTTGCATAGCAACATCACGCGATGTCAATGAAATGAACTAATGGATTGTTTTCCCATTTCGATCCAAGACATACTCAAACGTTTTAATCCAAGTTCGCTAATTAACTATAATTGTAATCGAGAACTTTTTTTATTCTCATTCCATGATAATTCTTTTTTGTTATGCGTAGCTTTTTGCACAACTTAGCTAAATTACTCTCTTACGTGAATCAGATTTGATTTCTAAATCTCCTTGAAAGCTATGGTGGCTCGAGCAATTCTTGAAAGGCGTCATCAGTTAGAAGGGAAAAGAAAGGATAAAGTTTTGAAAATCTTTAGTGGATAAATCGATAATGCCACATGAATAGGGAGAGGGCAAGGAAAAGCTGTTTAATTAATGAATGTTTGGAATGAAATAGTCGTGGCTGTGATAAATTTCTGTTAGTTGAACCACGGTTAGTCATTGCTGTTATGATTACTATTCGAAGTTGTAATTCTCCTCGTTCATACCGAGAACAAAGTATATGCTGATTGAATACGATGAAGAGTAATTCTGACCAATCAGCAAATAAATTATGTCTGAGCATTTCTTCACTCGCCAAGAAAATATAACGATTAATATATTTAGAGAATTTTGGATGTGTAAAGAGCTCTTCGTTTCTCCAATGATCAGGTAGTTTTGTCTTCAAATCTCTTTGTGGGCAATCTTGATTGTATTTAGAGTACTAAAGAGTTTTTTTTCACAGTACATCGTACTTAATTAAAAAAGAAATGAATTAAAAACATGACGTGAGTAATGGCATGAACTTTGAAAAACAAAACGTAACCTGCTGAATGAGAAAGTACCAAGAAATTAAAAAGAAAAAAACTACTCATAAGTTCCATTCAGTTGAAAACAAGATTTCTATTTTCATGTACATTTTGAAATTGACTCTTCTTCCTATTTTCAATCTCAAATTTTAATGAGGGATAAAAGGGCAAGAATAGTCGCGTCATTTTATGTTGCGTGAGTCTTCCAACTTAAATAATGCCGAAATAGTCCTTGACTTGACCTGGGTATTTATGATAGAGATTGGTCTTAGTACATATTGCCATAAGAATCATATATATTGCGACCGCAATTCGCAATTCGTGAGCTAAATAAGTATGAATGATTCAAGATGTTCCGCCAAATTAATGATATAATTGCAACTCTGCGGGGCTCAATAATGATTGCTAATTGTATTTTCATTTGCTTCTTTTTATATAACGTAGAAAACTACTTCTATACTTTTGTCGGAAAATTACTTGATGCGTTGAATGTGTTGGGAGTATGGTCTAGGCTCATTTGCAAGAGAAGACTGAAAAATGAGTCTTTAAATTCAGTAAAATATAATCTATGAGCTTTCTTGCAAAAAGATTCCATCAAGGAACTTATAGTATCACAATAGGTCCACTAACAACTAATCCACAAAGATATGTCTCAAGTGATTAAAGGAAGTAAGTGCTCTTTGTTTTCATGAACTGTAATTGAAAACGGTGTTAAATTTGAACAACCGCAAGTAGACCAAGCTGCCAAATTGGAAGAAAACATTAATGCCGATTTCATTGGGAATTATAACTAATATCGATAAATTATTGCTGCTTAGGTCTTACACTCTTGAAAACATTTTCAGAAGAAGAAATTAATGTGTTGTTAATTTCATTTTATGCGTATAGACAAATTACACTGCCGGTAAGCTAAAACATAAGAAATCAACAAATCAAATCCCTAGTTAGAGCAGCAAACACATGACATTCCTTAAGATTAAATGTTCATCATTAATTTTTTATCCAGCAGTGCCATAAATCAATCATCGCTCACTTAAAGGTTATGAGGATTTTTCCATCGGACATCGATTTAACATACTCTTCAACTGCCTTAGCGACCTCCTTAGGCTCGGCAGGGACTCTTTTGTTAATCGTCGAAGCAAAAATAGTTTTCATATTTTTCTTGATAAATTCCAGGATCTCTTTTTGTTCTTCAAGAGG
>ENA-UOTX01001589-UOTX01001589.1-compost-metagenome-genome-assembly--contig:-NODE-1589-length-15774-cov-4.949481_pt1 | contig 15774 bp, 11 predicted proteins | sample MGYA00238143_ERZ746982 | MGnify/ENA primary metagenome ERZ746982 (study PRJEB28758, sample SAMN06268862) | compost metagenome | isolation source: single cell | place: USA: California, Emeryville, Joint... | reverse complement strand
TTTAAATGTTTCTCTTAAATTTTAGCGAAATGTTTCACTGTTTCAAAAAAAAACTTCTAAACTCAAATATGAGCTTGGTAGACCAGGTTCTTATGGGAATGGGAAAGCATTATCCATAGATTATGAGTGCAGTTGCTGCTTTTCATGCAATTTTGGAGAATCTCGTTAGAAATCTTAGAAATCCAGATTTAGTCTTCTTAGAAGGATTTTCGAAGTTGGAAAATCAAGCAAGAAGTTTGCTTAATTTGATAGTTTTTTTAGCGATGGCAATAGATAAACATTTTATTCTTTTTCGAATTTTTGCTATTCCTCCAAATTTCTCAGTTAAAATAAATCCTAACACGGATGACGCACTTTGCTAACGTTGTTAGTCTTGAAAAGTTACGTTCTTCCGGAATAGTTCAGATAATTGCAATGTTATTTTGAAGAAATCTGGGGTTAATGGAATAAATACTTGAATAATGAGATTATGAGACCTTATAACCTTCTATTGTCTGAACAGTTATGAAAATTATCTTAGTCTTGAAATGTTCTCAACATAACAAAGCTTTATATGAATGTATTAATCTCTTAAGAGAGCATGAGAGTGAAAATGCTTTCAAATCTGTCTTAATGATTCTTTAAGCCTCTGCAGAAGAATTCAACTCAGAAATAATTTACGTTAAGGAGAGGCATTGAGACTAAAATAAAAACAATGGAGGCTTGAGATCTAATAAAGAAATCATGGGAGGTGCTCTTTCTCACTTCTTAAACCAAAGTACATCATTTCCAATCGATTCAATTGAAATACTGTTTGAAACATATAAGGTACAGATGTAAACAACAATGATGTTAATTCTCAAACGGACGCCAGTTAGAGACATATTTCTGGTTTAATTGCCACTATTTATGAATTCATCTTTGCAAGAAACATATTTATATATACACATTGAATATGTTATTGCTCTGAATTATGAATGTAATTTAGTCTATCTACTCGAGTGTGCAATTGAACGTTCATTAATAATGATGACTATGGTCATGCCCTACTAGCTTATTTTTAAATTTGCTTTTTTCTTTCATATTATGAATTCCTCTGACTCCACCATGTATGTCATGCAGGTCATGTGAGGCGTGCATGGTCGTGCCGGGAGCATGAAATCCTGGGCCACCTATTCCATGATGGACGTCCGTTGGACCCATCAGCCCATGAGTTCCACCATGCTTCATATCATGCACTTTTTCTTCCATACGGTGTTTAGCTTCGTGTAATAAGTGAGACATTTGTTGTGAACTTTGAGTGTTAGATGCTGTTTTGTTCTGAGATAAAATATTTTGAAATAATCAGAGTGGATGCTTTGCAGATTAAATATTAGCTTGCTGCTGAATACTGCAACAAATTTCATACGCGCTAATTCGTTGTTACTGGCGAACAAAAAAATATCATTTGATATTTTCAATTTTTCTAACGATTTGAAAAATATTCATGGACAAACTCAATATTCTTCGGAACAATGCGCGTTATTAGCACACCATGGCGCGAGTATCTTATTTCAAAGTAGGTTTCAGGGTTAAACTAGCGATGGAATGGGTAAAATAGGAATAATGGAGCGATTAGCAGTATTATATGAAACTAATAGATTTTTCTTTTCAAAGATGAGCTCTTCAATGTGAAAGTGGTTGCTCGAGGTTAAAATGAAGGAAGACCTCGGCTCGCTTGAAGTCGCAATTTGTTGAGATGTTTCTAGAAATCTCAGTATTTTTTGGTAATTTCTGTCATATTGTATCGCATTCAAATATGCTGTTAAATGAAACGAAGAAATATCAAAGCATGGCCTAATGATTTCACTAATTAAGAGAAATGGTTAATTCATAGTTTATTCCTCCTATTCAGCCATAACGTAACTAAAAGAACAATCTAAAATCGTTTTCCAAGGTCTCATGGCATTGAACACGTTGATAATAGTATCAAAATCAACATGACTTTAACCTCTGGAAAGCTGGTTTCAATTGCTGGAACCATATTGTTGCATAATTATTATTAGAACATCATGACATGGAGTAAATTTGATACTATTCTTTGAGAGACCTTTTTATTTTTAATTAGGATTTTCCTTTAATTTCCACTTTCTGAGAATATTTATTGGCAATTAAACGTATTATATATCCACAAGGAAACATATCAATTAAACTCTTATTATGAATTATGATTAGATCAGATACTTGCAATTATTATCGTGCGGTGTAAGCAGTCTATTCTAAAGTGGAATTGAACACACTAATTAATATCCGCCATGGCCATGGAGTTTCTCCTTGATCTTATCCTTAACGCTATAAGTGCCGGTTCCAGTTCCACCAGGTACGCCTTGTGTGGTCACACCAGATGTTTGGAGCCCTGGACCAGTCATTCCCGGTTGGACGTCCGTGAATCCTGACTGTCCACTCAGTCCTGTCGATGGCCCACTCAATCCTGTAGATGGCCCACCAATTCCTGCCTGTCCGCCGACTTGTCCACCAATTCCTCCTATGTGACCGCCAACTCCCGCCTGGCCACCAATTCCTGATGGTCCACCGAAACCAGCTTGACCACCAATTCCTGGTTGTCCACCAAAGCCAGCTTGACCGCCAATTCCTGGTTGTCCACCAAGTCCTGCCTGACCACCAAAACCTCCACTGGTCTCTTTGACATCTTTCGATTTCTCATCTAGATGATGGGAACTTTCGTGATAACTGTACGACATTTGTATGGATTTTTCTTCTTTAACAATCAATTAAATTTTTTTTTTGAGATATTAATTTCGGAAACCTCACAGCTTAAATAACGCTACTACACGCCGCAAAGAACGAATTTTCTGATCGTTAGGTTCTATTACTGGCAAGAGAGCAAATATTCCATTATTTACTCGAGCTTCGATATATGACTGGAAGAGTATTTAATTCCTAACCCAAATATCTTATTTAACGCTGAACATTTTAGAGTATTATCTCACTCTCACATGATAAACAAACCTGAGTCAGCTTATGATTGTAATGGTCAGGAAGTCAGTTGTGCGTAAAAACTGGAAATCCAGTACGAAATCGAAGTCGCGTCTTTGCATAGCTCGTTTTCGAAGCTACTCTTCTGGAATGAGCACGATTAGGCGTTGAAAATCAGGCAAGAAATTTGGAGATGAAGGCGTATCATTTAGGAAGCTTCTTAATATAACGATTAAAGTAATTAATTTTTGCCTTTTTTCGAAGTTTATGAATTTCTCAACATTTCCAAAGAAAATGTAATGAATGGAAAAGTTGGATGAAGATCATTAATATTATTTTCTTTCGATATTAGTCAAAAAGGAGAACCTGACCATTTTCAAAGTTGTAATCCTCTAGTATAAGTCAAGATCATAGAAATCTTTTCTTGTAAGTATGAGTCAACCCTATTTGGAATCTATATCTATAATCACTTTTGAATGCCTACATAATGGCCAGGAGTGTCAAACGAGCTTTAGTCTTGCTCTTTCAACAAGGTAAGAATTCTCTCACATGTAAATTAAAAAAAAAAAGAGGCAACTTTTCAAACTTCTCTTTTAATCAGAAGAATAAGAGGTACATTATTTCTACGTTGATAAGAGAGCTCTTAATTTTTCTTCGATAAAAGGAGGCACTTTCTTGATTATTTTGAGAGCTAAACTTTATTTGAAAGGATCTGTTTCTCACACTTCTACAAAATTAAGTAGTGTATGTTATTTTCTATGTTTATAAGAATCATCTATACTACTTTTTAAGAAAATGTGTTTTCAGTTTGATTTCTGTTGTACTTTCGTTCTTTTAAGCATTATTTATTCACAAGAGGCATATTCATGTATCTGCAAACATATGAATTAAACTCTTATTTCTGAATTATGGAGAGATAGATATTATGCAATTGTTTTCCAGTACTTTAACCTTTGTCCTCTAGAGCAGTATTGGCTATCAATTAAAAATGATGTCCATGATGCTTTTCTTTCACAATATGTTTCACTTTATGCTTTTCTTCATGGTGTCCGTGGTGTCCGCCTCCAAATCCGCCATGCATATCATGCACTCCGTGCATGCCATGCATGCCAGGAGCATGAACTCCCGGCATTCCTGTTGCGTGATGAACGTCTGGGCCTAGCCCATGATGGCCATGATGCCCGCCATGCGTAACATCGTGCACAGCGGCTTTAACGTGATGTTTCGCGTCGTGGTACATGTGAGACATTTTTCTTGATTGTTATTCTTTGGATTATGATTTGCTAAGAGAATTTTTTTGAATAATTATATCTGTCTGACGACAGCTTAAATAGTGTTGCTACATACTGTAAAAAACTTCATGAGCTCAATTTCTCATTACTGGCGCTCTGTAGCGACTGATTTCAGATTTTTAACCTGCAGCACGGCTTGGAAAATTACCAATTATTTGACTGAAATGTTTGTACCGGCGCTGAAATTAATTAATTCAGAACTACGGCATTATTTCTTCGAATCGAAGCCCCTGCCCTGGGTGAATAGTGTAATGGTTACCCTCATAATTGGTTTATTTCTGTGGTAACTAGGAGATTGAGAATGGCTTTGCCAACTTTAGTTAAGGTTCCCGCTTCGACATTTGTTAATAATATTCAGTTTTTGGGAAGGATGTTTTAGAAGAATAAGATCGAGGAAGTAAATTTGACTGCCTTGAAATTGGAAATTACTGCAGAGAGTTTCTTATCAACAACGATTAAAATTGACTATTTTAGTTCTTTTTCGAAGATTTAAAATTTATTGGTTTTTTTGTTTTTTTTCAAAGAATGATTATATTATAAATTAGTTCAGTTCACCAAGCAGTGAAAGCAACCCTTTTTGAATTCAGATAATAACAATTCCCTCTCATAAAAACTCGGTTCGGCTCATAGATAGTTAATTTAGCTGTCGCATTGTAAAGAGTGATAAGAATGTACTTCCCCTTGAAAGTGGATCAAAACAGTATTCTTTTACTGGATTTACTTCAAAAACTTTTTGAGATAATTAATTTTACATCCTTGATCCAATTCACCTACATAGAATCAGTCAATGAAGCTCTGAAGAAAAATCCAGTAGCTTTTCATGCTTATTACATAAATCAAACTTGCTAGTCTACAATCCATGTAACATGAGTGAAATAACAAGTGTTTTGAAACGAAAAGAAAGTCAAATTAATTGCCAATAATGAGAGTGATGTAAACTAAACTGAAAACACACTTTAATTCCAAAAGTGGATGAAACCTATTACAAAGACTTTCTTGAATATTTAAGGAAATTCTCTCATCCTTTGGAAAAACATCCATGTTTCAACATTCCGAACACTTTCAGTTCAGTCCTCTCTCTTAGCTAATTTTATAGACATTAGATTTCAATAATTCTCGTGGTAAATGAATTCAGATTCCTTTTGTTGGATTGAAACGCGATCGAATTAATTACAATGCGCATATCCATGGACATCTTAAAGGAAAAACATATGAATTTAGCTCTGATTTCTGAATTATGAATAGGATGGGTAGTTCGCAATCCTAATATAGATGCTGTAGTTTATTCTACCTAATTAAAACATCAATTAATAGGATTTAGGACCATGCACATGCTCTCTTATTTTGCCTTCTACTTTTGGTTCTTTCCCAGGGCTTTTTTCGATGTGTTCATGGGTTTTGGATCTTGAGTCAAAATTCTTGTGATGTGTATCTCCGTCAGATGGATGGCCGAAGATAGCATTCTTCAACCAATGCAATTTCTCAGAGACAACATCTTTCAGTTCGTACAACCAGAAAAAGGCCATTTTGGTAATTGCGATAAATTCGAAGGATTTTTAAAGAGATAAATGTTTTTGTATGATAATTAGAATTACATTGCTGCTTAAATAGTGCTGACATATGCTGCAATAAAAAAAGTTATCAGTGCTAAGTTACATTACTGGCAATAGAAATGCAGCAATCTTATTCGCTAATTTTCGATCGCTCTTTAGGAAAGATCAAAGAGCGGGACTCCAAGATTTTGCACGATTTTAACTCATTAAATAAGCAGTAGAGTTGACTTTGGAAGGTAAATTTTGATATTAAGGGCACATGTGATCTATCTATTCGAGTTTGTATAGCTTTCATATTCTTTTCATTGTTAGTGTAGTGCTTCATTTTCAAGTGCCCTGTGAGATAAAATTATGTCTGAAGATGAACCTCCAGCTTTGAAAGAGAAGAAAGATAATTTGTCGTTGTAAAATCAGGCAAGAAATGCGACTGACTTGTAGTTAGAAATTTATTTAGAAGTTTCTTTTATTTAGCGATTATATTGCAACCTTTCTTTTTTCGAAATTTCTTAATTTTTTCACTATAGCGAGAAAAAGGAAAGAACGATTGTATTTCCATATCAGTCGGAACTTGAAATTTTTCTCTTTTTGATGATCATTGTCCACGTACACAAACTCTCACAACTAATTAATTTAGTGAAATAAACAATTTAATGTATTTGTAAGTGCAAAATCAGTCTTATATTCTTAAAGCCCGTCATAATAGTTGTTGCTAATTGCCGGAACAACTACTAATCCCTTGAGATGAGTGGTGAGTTGGCAGTGCTAATTCTCTTCAACTACAATTTCTGATTTTTGCAAGAAATCGAAATACAACCGTTCTCATGGTTCTTTGAGAGGTTAGACCTTTCTTAGTAAATTAACTAAAGTACTCTCCTTGAAAAAAAGGTATCTCATTAATTACAAAATAATCGTTATCTATCTACCTGCATTTAAACATATTCGCCAACTAGCTTAGTCTTAATAATCTCAGGAAACACTTTTTTCCAAAATTTAGTTGATTAATTTCGGTTATTTAGGCATGAATTACTCACAACAAACATATCTCGATATCTCTATATACACATCGAGAAGGAAAACATATGAATTATGAATAGGTTAATAGATTAGATATTATTCAGTTATTATGTTTTAACTTTTCTTTCCTATTCTAACAACATGGAATTAAACTTCATTGACTAGAAGTATCCATGGTTATGAGTGGACACTCTTTCCTTATGCTTTACTTTCGATACTTCTTTGACTCCTCCACTTACGCCTCCGAGTATGCCACGATGAGTGTTATCCTTGGTATGTTGGTGCACTTTGTGGGTTGAGTCAACGTTCGAAAATGCGCCTCCATGTCCAAGACCCACAGCATCTTTTGCGCTATGTAATTTCTCGGATATAGCGTTCTTTGCTTTGCCCATTTGGTACGACATGTTTGGAAATTGTTATACTTTGGTCTGTGTTATTTAAATGCAAATGTTTTTTGAATGATTATCTCAAGTTTCTTGCCGCTTAAATAATGATAATTGGTGCTGAAACATTTACTTTTTATTGGAGTTGGACCGGTTACTGACTATCTATGAGTCCTAACGCAATTCTCCATGTCGAATTACTGCCTGAAAAAGATTGAGGTACTAACTCTAACTCATATTAATTCAATTTTTTTAACGTTCCAATTAAATTATGTCAAAATTCTCTTTTCCTTTTTCATTCTTCTTAAGAATATAAAATGACTAAACGGGTCTGTACTCAACATATTGCTCAAGGGAGTCAACTCAGTGGTGATCGCGACCCAACCATGTTCTTAGGGGAGAGTGAAAAATAGGAATTTGTGAGTTGATCTTGAACTTTCGTCTTTGACTAGGGCGATTCAACTTGCCGTCTCAAGCAAGAAATTGTACTAATGAGACGTTGTTTTTTTATTTAGAAACTTCGTTTTAGATAACGATTAATAAAATCTTCTCTTGCCTCTTTTCGAATTTTTTGCTGTTAATTCGAAATTTATTTATTATCCAAAAAGATCGCCTTGTAATGCAATTTGTCTGTCTTTGAGCTTCATCCTTACCTCTCATTATATTTTGCGATTATTGCTAGAGTTTCGTCCCTCTCAACAAGATTTTAAACAACTGAATCAATGTTTAAGTATGTATGCGATAAAATTAAATTTACTTGTAGAAAAATCTTCATTACTCACTCACCTTAGTTTGCTCATTTAACTTTTCCTTACAAATAACGTCCTTAAAATCGATCTAAAATAATTCTTGAGTATCCCATTCTCAAAAGATATTTATCCGAGTCATTTTGGCAGAATTCGACCACATCTAACTCGATTAGAATTACAGCAATAGGTCATTTCTAAATTTTAAACTATCCTTAGGTCATTACTCTACAGGAATAAAAATCCTATCATAAAATCATAATGGCAGCAGGGTGGATCTCTTCAATAGTCCAAATACCGACTGTGCTCTAACTTCGCAAGGTCTTCTTTATAGCAATATATTGGATACCACGCCAGTGGTTTCCCTGGCGTTTGAGCGATTAAAGAGTTGGCCTTTTGTCAACCTAATATGACCAGAGAAAGAAATCACACTAATAAATTTAGGCGTAAATATTGGTTTCTTCGAGATTTATCATTCGTAATCTTTTAGTATTATGCTGGATTAACAAGTGAACGTTGCCAGTCTTTAGAAACGAGGGCTTTTCACAGGCCTTCTTTTACATTTCAGCAATTTTTAATGTATCATTTTCGATTCTACTCCTGACTGAGCAATCATAACTTCATAAAATTCCATAAGAAACTCTCATTTTTCTTTCAATTATTGATTCATTCCAATTATGGGAGCATTACATCCTCTCAATAAACTTATATTATTCGTATACACTTACGAAGAGAATAAAGTCATTAGGCACATATTTCTGAATTATGAATAGAGCATATATTATTCGAATCTTGCGAGTTATTATGAATTTCCTATTCTCGAGTGCAATTAAACATCTTTAACTACAGGATTCTGTCCTGATGGGTTGATACTCTTTTTTTATCTTCTACTTTCGTCGTTTCCTTTGCTCCTCCGGTACTGAGTATGCCACCAGCATGACCCTTGGAAGATTCATGCACTTTGTGCGATGCGTCAACATTCGAATATGCGCCTCCGTGTCCAAGGCCCACAGCATCCTTTGCTTCATGCAATTTCTCAGAGACAACGTTTTTGGCTTTGCCTGCTTGATAAGACATTTTTGGAAATGGTTTTTTCTTTGATTGAAGTTATTAAATGCAAATGTTTTGTTGAATAAAGATATCTGTACCCTCGGCCTTAAATAACCAACATGAGTACTGAAACAAAATTATTTTGCCAGCTTTACAATCGAAAAAGATCATTCTATCCGTTCTTCTCGAAGACAACTTGAAAAATGTTCGAGACTAGCGTCATTTAAGATTAATTCGACATTTTGAGAATTCTGAGTAAATCCATTTAATTTTTCATCTTGAGTCATAGTTTTTCAGATCTAACACACCCAGGAGTAGCCGAATCAACCATAGGAATCGGCTCAACGATGACGATAAATGACACATGTGCCTCTCACTATCAAGTATGTTGAGTATTTCTCTTTCGATATTGGAAACTTTAGTTTTAAAGAGAAAAACGCCTGTTTACCGAATCAAGCAAGAAATATAACTATCTAGTCGTTAGAAGGCTTTAGAAACTTCTTTTGGATAACGTTTAATAATATTATCTTTTGTCTATTTTCGAATATTTGGCTATTTCGAAATTTTTAAATGTAATTTCAATTATAGAAATGTTGAAAACTTTTTTCGTATTGGATGATTTTGGATTTCTTCATAGTGTTATTTGAGAAAATTATGATTTCATACCTCTGGTAGAGAACATAGATTCTAGAGGATGTATTTAAATACTCAGATTCCTACTCTCACATTGATTGCTGTCGTTATTTTAGGGTAAATATTTTGTCATTACTTATAATTGGGAAGATTTATTCGTTCCAAATGAACCATCAAGCGAAATATTTCTCTTGAGATGTTGCTTTTATTACCTAGTTTATATGATAATAATATCTTCGGTTTCAGTGAAGAGAAGAAGTCAAATATGTTATCGTCACGACACTAAATCGAGCTGAAGCGATAATTTTGCCTACTTCAAAAGATTTAAAAATTGTTTCTCTACGTTCTTAACGAATTAAGAAGACTCCAAATTATTTGTGTCTTACCTTAAAAATTCTAGCGCCGCTGTCTGTCCATTTTTTGCTTATTTGTTCATACAACCTTTATTTCTGAGAAAAAGTTCACTTTAGAAATTTTCTGAGTGCCGAAGACCGTCTTTATAAAAAATGTCCTACATTACCAGCCTTATTTATTCTTTATACACTGGAACCTGTCCTCTATCGGGATCGGCTGATGGAAGGATATGCTGGAGGATGTCTGAGGAGGGAATATGTAAAATCAAAGTTTTGTTTTGCAAGAAAAGAGGTTTTCTGCAAATTAAGAAGAAATTGCTTTAGAAAGTTGATCAAAGCTAAAATACGAAAAGCTCCCATCTAACAATGTTTTTACTTGAGAGGATATTTTAGCACTCAAAAGAAAGAGAACAATAGATCTCTTTGCCGATTCAGCTATCTCGAAAATGTGTCAAATGGAAAATTCAGAGAGAGAGAAGCAAAAAGTTAAATAAATAAGAAATCACACCTCCAAAATTCATTCATGAATTTCTGCAAAATTACATAAAAAAACTTTCAAAAAAGCTGATGATTACGGCGAATCTTCTTTCTTCTGGCATCGTTTCTGCTCAATGAAATCGTAATCATATCTCAGCTTCAACAATTTTATTATACTAATCTCACACCAAATCAACCTTTTCTTGTAATGCATAGGCAGCTTCATCAAGATCAGATGATGATCGTCTGCCTCACATTTCAGTTTTCACTTAACTTCCACTCATATTTCGTTAAAGTTCCTACTTCCAGCATTAAATGCATCGAATCTTTTTTAACAAATTATACGGTTCCGATTAGTTCTGCGAATAAAAAAAAAATTCAAATCAGGTCTTCATTGCATAAAATATTTCAGCTCTGAAATCCCTCAAATGACTTCAGCATCCTCCCAATTCGTCTAATAACTTGATAATTTGTCTCTCTAATCTTCATCTATTTTCTGTGAACGAGGACTGATGTTTTGTCCATCTAATCTTACCATCTGCTCTTTCCAGTAAAAAAAACTGCTACAAAACCCGTAGCTCCATTCATAAGCATCGAAACGCTGCTCAATTGCCCTTTTGGTTATCGAAAACCTAAAAAAAACCACTCGAAAAAAGAAAGTAATAAAAGAGCTTTTTGCTAAAATTATTTTTCAGCTCAAGATCCGCACTGAAAAGGTTTTTTCATTCGAAAAAAAATCGCATTAAAAGAATTATTTCGACACACAACCTGATGACTACGACGAAGATCTCGCTCCAACTTCAGCTACCAAAAATCATCGAAAGAGATCCACAAGCTCAGCTCTTTCCTGAGAATCCGACTCAGCTTTAAAAACCAATGAAAGCTCCTCAAAAGTTGACTATTCAGGGCTTGGTTAAATTTGATGCATGGTATCAATGCGTCAATCACAATTTGCGACATTCTCGGACCAACATCCAGCCTCCAAAGCAACCTAAAACCTCGGAAATCTCACCAAAGAAAAGATTTTTGATTCACATCAGATCGCCAACCAGCGGAAGCAGCTCTCAGAGACAAGCAACTCAGTTTTCATCACAAGATTTCTCTTGCAAAGCTCAAGAGAACACTCCAAGAAAGCATATGAGGATGGCATCAAACGATCTATCCGAATTTATCAGAGCCAAAATCCCCAATGTTCTGTCTCTACGCAAAACCCATCACGCCAGGAAATCGGCGGATCTATCAATATTCAAGGCTCCTATGGAATCCCCTCGAGGATCGTTCTCAAAACTAGATACTCGAAGATCCATAACAGAGCCCACGGATGAGTATAGGCCTCTAATATCCATTCTAAAAGCCTCTCCCTGCGATGAGACGATAACCAAAAGCAGCAAGGATCTCAAAAAAGTGACATTTGTCTAATGGCTGCCAATTTTTTTTTTTATCTCTCTCAATATCAGTAGTATTACAAGCTTTTAAATGAAAATAAATTTTTTTATTTAACTCGTTATTGTGTCTGAAAATATCATCTTTAATCTCTCTTGTCATGTATAATTTAATGTTGGTTCATGTTATGTAGTGGCAATGTAATGTATCAGCTAACTGAATGCTTTAAATTCTATAGATAATGCAAATTTTTTAAATAATCGAGTTATCGCAATCATAGTTTCTTAAAGAGTAACATTGCCAGCTATTCTAATGTATCCTTTGTCTAGAGAATAGACTCACGCAATGATATATATCTATATAATCGATAGAAACTTAGCCATGATATGAATAATTTAGCATAAACTGCCAAAGCCAAAAATCACCTTAGGATCTTCCATTGTGCGGATAATCGTGTAGAAAGGCATGACTGCGACTCCAATTATAATCGCATAACAGAGCGCAAAGAGCATAATTGATGGTCTCTTGTACTTGTCGACCAACCTCTTGAGAACGAATGAGACGGAGAACGCTCCGATGGCAGTTAACGAGGAGAAATAGAGGAAATCTTGTATATTGAGCTCTCCACCGATCAGAGTCTGAAAGAGCGCCAATGACGATGTAAATACGATAAAGAAGCCTGAGGTCGCCGTTGCTTGCTGTCCATTCAGTCCCATATCGATCATCCTCGTTCCGAGCAGCATCCCTCCTCCAATTCCCAACATTCCAGCGAGAACCCCGGCCAGCAGCGAAACTGTAGATAACGATGTGACTCGGTCTGGCGTGAGCTTGAGATCCTGTGTGAGAGGAGCTCCTGCCAACAAAGCCTTTTCCCTCACTTCAGCTTCTGCAACCAATAAGTTTTTCCCGCGTACGCCGAAATAAAAGCAAATACCCAACGTAACTGCGTATAGTGACCAATAGCCAGGTGTGCAATAGTCGACTCCGAGAATAGAGTGTATCGATTGCGTGCCTCGTAAGACAAGCATGATCATAACTACTGCCAGTAGCATTAGGATTTCCTTGTAGCGCTTCCATGGGAACTGTATCTTATCCTCAAGGCTAAGGAATTTCGCATGAGGCGAACCTATCACTGAGATGTATTCAGCGTATTGAGATGCTCGATGAGTCACATAATGCGGAATCGCCTTATTTTGCATTTCGATTTCCACGGGCTTCTTGCGCGCTTGTGCCTCTGCCGCCACCTGATCGTGCTGTTGTTGGGTTTCTGTTTCGTAGGCCTTCTTTGCTCGAGTCCATAACTTCATTAAAACTTGAACTGTCAGTGTGAAAAGCGAGAGGATTGTGAAGATAGGCGGGAGCCAGGATTTTACTATGACTCCTACCGTTGTTCCGCAGAGAAGCATGGGAATGCAGATAAGCGACACGTCATAATTAATCATCGGTTTTTGGGTTTTAGGATCTCTATTGGCAGCAGTATTGATGAAATTGCCGATTGCGCCGCCGAAAATCATGCCATAGACGAGTCGGATCGCTGGTACGGGGTCGTATTTGAAGATTGTAACGAGGATAGGAGTAATAATGAATCCTCCTCCCATGCCGCCGGCGTTAGCGAGGCCGCCTAAGGTTACTATCAACACGGAGCCTAATATCTCCCGTGGGGTAAGCGGCAGGACGCTCTTATGCTCGCACATTCCGTTTATGCACTCAAACAAAGCAGGACAGAGCTCGGTCGCATTGCAGAGGGTTTGCTGCGCTAGTGTCAAGGTGTGATTCATTCCAAATAAATTTTTCAGAGTTATTGATTGTCCAGTTAATGATCATACAGCTAATGATCGCGCTGTTTTTAATGCTAATTTGAATTGAAGTAAAAAAAAAAAAGCCCAAAGCAGCATATTTTTTTGGTCTGTCGTAGCCGTCCACAAAGTTTCGGATCAGAGTAACGTTCTTTCCTTACACCACAAGAGACTCCAAGCCGTAAGAGAGTTTGCCGGCCTTTTAAAGCCTTTGCATTTCTCCCTAATCTTGGCATATTGTGTGAAAATAGAATTCCCCTTCTCTTATGAACCGAAAGAGTGAACAAATAGAGTTGCGGCAGCTACTTCATAATCTTCATAATTTTAAGTTTATGAATATTGAATACTAAAATTCCAAGCGAAGATTGCTAAATTTTCAAAAACTTTCCAGGAAATAAATTACGGCGGCTGGAATTACGTATTTAGAGATCGTGTTGTACTCGACAGAGTTGTTGGTGAAAGACTAATGATGTTACCGAGGTTTAGTCCAATGCATTAGTGACTCATAAGTACATATAAAACTACTGATTTGCGTCTACGCATCTAAAATCAATTTATCGCTCACGTAGCGCAAGGCGGGATCAGATTGGACCTGAGGAGATTCTTGCTTGAAAAAAGGATAACTCAGTTTTAATTCTTAAAATTGCAAGCAGTTTGGTTGCAAAAATTAACAAATCGATAATGAAATTCGAGGCCAATCTCAAGGACTAATCCTCTAACTGAACAGAGTTTTTCTCTCTCTATTGAGACAGTTGCTTCGACGTTTAATCCCTTTTCATTTGAGTTTTACAAAAATCTTCAATAAAATCGCGAATTTCGAATCAAATTTAAATTCGATTTGCTCGTTAGTGTCAGTGCTCATAAAAAACAAGGCAAATCGTTCATTTGTCTTAAATTTCAAATTTACCTCGAGCTGGCAGTCCAGTTTCACATTCTTAATAGATCACACGTATGAAACAAATCATTAGCGCTACTCGGATCTTCTTTGTTTTTTTTTAATGAATCAGACTTCCAAAACAAATTAAAATCGTTGACTTTATCTTGTTTAAGCATAATCATCAAACTTTATCCCGTCTGGGGCCATAACCAAGTGGACTTGTCCTTTTCGAGGCCTTATATGCTCTGGATTTGAATTTGTAAAACGTGTAGTAGTATGACTAGCCGGTAGACCGTAATTAATTGTTCTAAAATTCCACAAACAGTAATTTCTGAATCTCAACTGAAAAAGAAGGATTTCTCAATCTTCATTCATTAAAAGTTCTCTACGAAATCATTCATTGAGGATTGCTCACTGGAACCACTAAAAGGCGAGAGATCATCAAAGCCGTCATTTTTTTCACTCATCTTCACTCGATGTAGTAAGCAGTGGAGAAAGAGTTTGAGCAAGACACTGGTAGCTTAAACAAGGCGAGCTAATGGATTGGAACTAGCTGAAATGACAATAGTAATACTGTCTTCTTCTGGAAGATTTCTGCACATTGCCAGTTAGTTCATTTAGGATTACAAGATACTGTTTATCAGGTGTCAGAAAATCGCACTTACTGATTTGATATACGTTTAGATTCTCGAGGGGATGAAATTCAAACCTTTGTTCCAAAGAATTTCGTTGGGCATCGAAGAAAACTATTTTACGTTGGGATTGATATGAGTGTAATCGCTCGCTGATAAAAAAAATTCGACTACTGGTAGGCTAGCCTGGAAAAAATCAAGCAATGTAAATCGTTTTGATTTGCTTTAGAGCACTGATCGAAGTACTGAACAAGAATCCATTATAAATTAATCTGCTTGGGTTGGATTTTCATCAAATAATAATTTCCAAAACAAAAAAAATTAATACATAATGAGAACAGTTTTCTTATTATTACTAAGTGTTTGCCTTATTTCGTGCGCCTTCACGAAACAAACCGCGCTTAACCCTGAAAAAACAGAGGCGAAGGATATGAAGGAAGAAAAAGATTTTCTTCCAATGAAGGACGACAAAATGAAGGAGGAGGCTAAGAATTTAACCATTGCAAATACCACTGAGGTGAAGGAGGATAAGCAACAACAAGCTAATGTTGAAGATGATCAAGCAAATGCTGAGGATGATCAAGCAAATGCTGAGGATGATCAAGCAAATGCTGAGGATGATCAAGCAAA
>ENA-UOTX01001588-UOTX01001588.1-compost-metagenome-genome-assembly--contig:-NODE-1588-length-15781-cov-8.446765_pt1 | contig 15781 bp, 10 predicted proteins | sample MGYA00238143_ERZ746982 | MGnify/ENA primary metagenome ERZ746982 (study PRJEB28758, sample SAMN06268862) | compost metagenome | isolation source: single cell | place: USA: California, Emeryville, Joint... | reverse complement strand
TCTGTAAATTAAGTGCGCTTTTCGCCCTTTGATGCAATAACAAGATCACAAACCTTCATTTATTATGCCGATGTGAATAAAATCTTGTGTAACAGGAGCTTACACTTCTCAACCGCCCTTCAATCAAATCAGTTTCAGAGTGATCTACAATCTAGAAACAATATTTTCTCTATGTGTATCAATTGATTAATCCATTGAAAAAAAATCTTGGAAAAATTTAAGAGGTTATGTATCACAACGAATTCAAATTTTACCAGTGTTTAACGAACATAAAATTTGATTTAGTCTATAAACATATATACCAAATACAGTTAATCGCGCAGATAAGCGGAGTTGCTTTCCTAATAAGAAATGTCCACCTTGAAAGACTTTGAAGTGATTAAAGCTTTGGGCTCAGGCTCATTTTCCAGCGTTTACAAAGTGAAACGTAAATCTGACGGCGAAGAATACGCGATGAAGAAAGTCAAGATGTTTCAGCTGAAACCTAAAGAGAAAGATAACGCCCTTAATGAAGTTCGAATCCTCGCCTCCATCTCCGATCCAAATATCGTAGGATACAAAGAAGCATTCATCGACGAAAGTACTCAGACTTTGTGCATTGTCATGGAGTACGCCGGCGGCGGTGATTTGTTGAATAAGATAACTTCCTTGAAGAAATCCGGGGATTATTTCCCTGAAGAAGCGGTCTGGTCGTATCTCATTCAAATGACGAAAGGACTTCGCACGCTTCATAATATGAAAATCTTGCATAGAGATCTGAAATGCGCGAACGTGTTCCTCTCAGCTAATCAGAGTTCTGTGAAAATCGGTGATCTCAACGTCTCGAAGGTCGCAAAGAAAGGTCTTGTGTACACACAGACGGGAACTCCTTACTACGCGTCTCCTGAGGTCTGGCGCGATGAACCGTATGACGGAAAATCCGACATCTGGTCTCTTGGTTGCGTGCTATACGAAATGGTCACGCATAAGCCTCCTTTCAGAGCAAATGATATGGACGGACTTTATCGAAAGGTCCAAAAAGGTATTTTCGATAAAATCCCTTCGCGGTATTCGAGCGAGTTGGCAGGAGTCATCACAAGTTGCCTCAGTGTCAACCCGACGTTGAGGCCAAGCTGTGATCAATTACTGAGTAACCCTGCGGTTGCGAAAAGAGACCCTGAGGGTGGAAAAGCACAACCGTCTTCAGGAAGAAATAATGTGAACTCAGTTAATAAAAGCCATGAGCTTCTCCAAACAATAAAGATGCCGAGAAATATCAAAAGCTTAGGAGGAATACTCCCAAAGCCAAACTATAACTCAATGAAAGTCAATCAATCGTTTGATCTCCAGTCTTCAAACAGAGACCAGCAAGAGGGAGGAGACCTTAAGCGCTCGAATTCAAGTCATTCGAGGAGGTTGAGCGTTGACGGCGGTCGCGCTCAACATCCATCGGAAATTCAGGCAATTAATGGCAAGAAGCAGCCTGTTCGAGGTGTGTCTCTGGACCCAGACCTCCCGAGACCAAAGGCCGCAGAACCCACAATCGTGAACCATAGAAGCAATCCCAGGAACCCTATCCCAAGCAGCAGTCCTAACCCTAAACCTACCAAAGTCGTTGTTCAAAATAACCATCCTCCACTTTATCGCAAATTGTCCGGTAAAGAAAACAGAGAAGCCTCTCCTTACATTCGCGCAGCGAATAACATTCTTAAAGCGGGTAGCAACCAGAATATCCTGCAAGAAAACGTACAAAAACCTCCAACTCCAGGACAGCAGGCTCGAGGACGCCAGGTCGGGCAAAACGCAAATCCTTTTGTGGATCAGGAGCGCAAAAGGAGTCTTCTTTCGAAGATCACGTCGAATAACGTACTTCGATCGTTAGACATCAACAGCGGAGCGGATCCTAAGGTCAACCCTAAAACTAGGGTAGCTGACAGCAGTCCTGCCCGTAATAACTCTCAGGGGAAGATCCCCGGCAGGTATTATGTTCCTCAACAGAAATCAAGCAAAGTGGAAGATTCAAAGCCGATTGTTGTCCAAAACAATAAAGCAAAAGTGCAGAAGACAGGAAATACTCCTAAAAAGATTTCGAAACCTGTCTGGATGATCTAGTGATAAAGTGAAAAGCGGAAAAGCAACAATGAAAAAACACGAGTATCAAATAATTCTTGATTTTTGTGGTTTTTCAGACGTTTTTGTATCTAACTTGCTCAGCGACCTGTATCATATTTTGCCATTTATCTTAAATTCCATAGAGAATACATTGTGAGAAAAAAAAGTATTAAATGTTCTTTGGTATATGGTTTTTCCAATCATATTACATCGGAATGACAATTACTTACACCTCAGTATAAGAAGAAACTCCTTTAGCAGTGATAAGGATTATATTATTAAACAGGCTGAAATCTTTTCGAATCAATATGAATAAGTCATCATTCTAGAAATCTGACTTGCGAATTTTGGCCTTATTAATTACGGTAATTATCTTAAATTCTTTTTCATTACATTAGATAGCTCGCAAGACGAATATAGACTCAAATTCCTGATAATACTCTCAGAAATTAAATTCAAGAGAAACGCCCAAAGGTATTGGGACTGTTTTCCTGGCGTCATAGAATTGGTCTGGAGTTTGAAGAGGCATCTAAACAGCAGAAATAAAGATTTTAAGAAATGTAATGCGAATTTACATAAGTTCCGACGTTCAATCCGATGTGTTTGCTCACCCTATACTTTGCAGCTAAGCAGAGGTCCAAATTGTGGTCAATCTAACCTTTGTTAGAGACCAGACATTCAAGTTAGCTTTACCTTAGCTCGAACAGTGGTATTCGAGTCTACCATGTAAACCCCTCCGGCTTCGAAGAGGACTTTTTCATTAGGCTGATCCCACGAGATTTGCGCAGCTCCTTGGAAATTCTTCTCTCTGTAGGCTCCAGTCAGCTTAACCAGGCCGACTCCGAGCTGATCCAGCAGTTTTGGTTCTTCTCCAGGAGGTACTCGTTTAGTGTGGTCATGAGAAGAGGTGGCAGTTGGCAACGTAGTGGCAGCTGGATTGGTAATCGCGTCTGCGAGACCCACATGAGGCATTTCCTTTGGTTTCAGAGTCTCACTATTACATAATCGCCTTGATTTGGGAAGTTAAAAGGTGGTTTACTGTTCGGCGTAGAGCTGGAAATTCTTATTGAATTTGTAGCCCACAATCGCATTGTAATGCGTGAATTTAAAGTCGTTAAGGTTCAAATCGGCATAGACTCCACCCCAGAAGTTATCTTGGCTATAAGTCAGTTTTTGGGCGAGGCTAACTGACTTTCCTTTCTCTTTCACTTGCACTCTTGTCTGTAAAAGTTAAATATGTGGAAGGAATTTCAATTGTTACTCCAGAACCAAAGGAGCTTCCGGCATAAAACGCCGTCACAGACCCTTTCAATTTCTCGAACTGGGTGTCTCCTTTGAAAATGCTAACGAACTCGAGCGGTTGGCCGAGGTCCTGAGAAATGAATCTTCAATTATGCCTTACAAGAAAATAGCTTACGTAGATGCCCCAGTTAGTCCAGAATTTATAAACTCCTTTGTGGTTGAAACTGGCTTCGGTGCTTGTGCCATTGGATGCAGTCAGAAACGACACTGAAGAAGATCTGTGGCACACTTCTTTGACTCCTGGTAGTGTAGTAGTTGAGTCCTTGAGTCCGAGACCAGCACCCACAGCAGTTTCCTCAGTTTTCAAAGTGCAGCTTCCTTTAGCGTTTACGGTCTATATAGAATCGTTTGAAAGAGACTGGTATTGCGTTATTTCTTACGAAATCCCTTCCGACTCCTTTATATTTCAACGTGAACAGCTTCTGGTGGGGGTAGCCATCGAAAACCTCTGAGGAGTAAGATAAGCATTCAATTGCTAGGAAAATATTTACTATCGTGAGGAAGATTCGCAAAGTTTCTGAAAAATTCCTTAGGAGGAGCGACTTTCTTCTCAGTGATTGTCAGGGAAGGTGAACCCGCGGCTGGAGTAGATTTTAGGGTTGACATAAGATCTAAAGAAAATTTTTTTGATGGTTCTATATGATTGGAAAGTTATGGCTCCAAATCAATTAGATATTTTAGCAGCCAAATCGAATTATCGAATTTTGAAAAAAAATCTAATACAAAAAACTCGTTATTAAAATATTCATTCATCAATATGCTATCAGTTGACTGTTGAAAAGTGGCTTAGCAAGGAGAATCGATTAAATGACTGAATTGCAAGCCTCATGATCTCTGAGAAGGATCAACAGAGAATTTGTGAAAGAAGGCACAAATTTGTACGAGTATCCATTAGAACGGATTTAAGATCAGAGGAATTAAGGCGTTTAAAATTCTAATTAAAGCCTTTCGTCTCCGCTTCTTGGCGATTTAATGTCCGTTAAACCTCTAACATAGAGGAATACTTATGTGAGAGACTATTGTGTTTGAATTATTTATCGTACGATTAGATCGTTAAACTCTTTGCGAAAAAAAAAATGGAGATGATCCAACGTAAGCCACTTTGCGTCATATAGATTGGATCAAATAAACAGAATTTTATATCATTCCTCCTCAAAACACCCCATTAAATCGAGTGACCTGTGGAGTTCACATCATAAGCTGAATTGGTGTAGCTCTGGAAGTCTATACTCAATCTGATTATCACACGTATGAGAGTCTCTATAATCCTAGTCCACAGAATATTTTCGTAATGCCGAATATCTGATGATTTTGAATTCACCATTGTAGATACGTGAAGATATGCTTTTCGATTTCAAAACGAAATACAGCAAATAAAGCCAATTTAAATTTTTAGGAAAAATCTCAATGGGAAACGCCTGTGGAAAAAACAAGCCACGCAAACAAGATAAACCTGGGGCTCAGCCTGGAGGCTCGAAACCAGAACCCAGCCAACCTCACGTAGATCCTAATTCGGTTAATGCAGGGCAGTACGGCGCCAACCCACAAACAAACGCCCAGCATGGCAGCATTCAAAATCCTCAAGATCCCAATCTCAACATCCAGGGTGGCAGCGGTTTACAACAGGTTAACGGGCAACAACAATTCCAAGGTGTCAATCAGCAATATCAGACTAACCAGAACGTATCACTCTTTCCAACAATATCTGGAAACACAGATCCTAAAGAAGCTGTTCACCTCGCTAACCTCTATCTCTTCGGTATTGACAGCGACGAGACCTCTAAAATCGTCAAGATCAACCCAAAGCTCAAATCCGTTGAAACGATTCACCCGCCATCAAATCTCGAATTATTCAATTTAAGCGGCATCGTTTACCTCAACGATAGAGAAATCTTCCTCACTGGCGGCCTCAGCTCCACCCTGAAAGCCTCCAACAGTGCATATCTCTATAACGCTCAATTGAACACAGCTGTCGCATTGCCGCCATTTGCCATCGCGAGATACTCTCACGTTGCGATTATTTTCAAACACAAGTTGTTTATCATCGGAGGATTCCCTACTGACTCCGACGACAAAACCATCCTCAGAAGCGTTGAGTTCCTTCCTCTGAATAGCCCTACACCAACCTGGACCAGCACCGGCGACCTGAACCATCCAAGAGCCTGCGGGTTTGCAATGATTTACAACGATAGGCTCTATGTTGCTGGAGGCTACGCTGGTACCTCTCGCAGACCCAAGTATTTTGAAGTTTACAACGAGGAGACAAACAGATGGGAAATCACTGATTTTAAGCTCCCAAGAGGTGTGGAATACCCTATTTTGTCAGCAGCTGATAGAGATGAGCTGCTCATTATCGGAGGTAACGTGCGAGGGGCTGTTATTCGTTCGAATATTCAACTCAATCTCAAAACGAAATCATACATTTCCAAGAGATCAATGCATAAAGAAAGAGTCTTTCATAAGGCTATTCAAGATGGCCCTGAGATTTGGGTGGTAGGCGGCGACGAGAAAGACACTGTCGAAGTCTATGATTCGATCCGCGACGAGTGGAGATACGAAGACCTTGACTATAAAAGACATTTGAAAGATATTCGCTCTTTTTCTGCGGCTTTGGCGCCTTTTGTTTTGACTTCCAAAAAGGATTTACCAGACCTCGAAGTGTCAAAGAGCAGCAAAACCGACATACGAGCCTTTTTATTCGGCGATGACATAACTCCATTTATCCTCGAAATCAATTTCACCAAGAAATTCACAAAGGAAAAGCCAATCCCTGTCGGATTGAAGCTGTTCGCCTACCAAAACATCGTAAGTCTCGAAGACGGAAGATATTTCCTCTGCAATGGGCTTTCCCAACACGGACAACACCCTGTTTCGCATGCATACATCTATGACCCTGATAAAAACGAGGTGAAGAAATGTGCCAAGTCCAAGATTCCTTCATACGTAGGCAATATCGTGAAAAAGGGCAATCATATCTATTTGATTGGTGGTCATAGCTGGAAGGACGAGAATGAGATCATTCTGAACACTTGTGAGAGGTATAACATTCTCACGGACACCTGGGAGATGCTACCTAATTTGAATCATGGAAGATGCAGTGGAATGAGCTTCGTTTTTGGAGATAAAGTGGTTGTTATGGGAGGATTTAGAGGCGAATATGAACGTTGGGGCAATGCTGAGGTCTTGGACGAGGCTTTGGGCAGATGGCAGGTCGTGAATGTCTTCGGCTTGCCTCCATTGGAAGGAGCTGGTGTGCTTAGAGACCCTATTGATAAAACAAGCATTCTCATTTTCCAAGGAGTTACCAACGAGTATGATGCTCAAAAAGTGTGGAAGATGTCCCACGATTTCAAGTTCCAAGAGTTGAAAGGCAGCATTAAAGAAAAAAGACACTTCGCGAAGGTCTGCGCCGTTGATGGTGGCGTTGTCTGTCTGCTTGGAGGCGAGCGACTGTTGGTTGAGTTCTTTGATTTACAGAAGGGTGACGATGTGCAGAATGACTTCAGCATGGAAATTGAAAGTGCTCTTACAAAGATGCTTAGTATTGAGGGACAAGCTGATAAGAGTCTTAAGAGCCTCGGTTTTGCATAAAGAGAGGAAGGACTGGAGGAGAGAAATAAGCAGGCGAAATTTAGTTTCTAAATAACGGTTCTTTTCGAGGTTTCGCTGTAAAGTTTATAATTAACCAATCTTTAACAAATTTCTGAAAGTCTCTCAATTCTATAGCAAAAATTTGTTTGAGGAAGAAAGATATATTTGAAAATTTTATCCATAAAGGACTCTGATTGGATTGTGTTGAAAGCAAAAAATGTGTTTTTTCATTCTCTAAATCTCAATTCAGCTATCGTCGGGAACTATCTATTGGTATATAATACTAGGCGCATATTAATGAAGCTCTCACACAAATTGTAAAAGCACTACCTAGATAACCATTCGAATCCAATTTGTTTAAAATGTGAATCGAGTGTGAAGAGAATTTGAATATTATAAACCCGTCAGGCTTATCTCTGCTAAAAGCAAATATTTCATGTCAAAAACAAAAATGCCACGAGATTTCTGCATTATTTCCGATGTCTGAAGTCTCTCCAATAGTACGACTTTTTTTTTTCCTCCGATGATCATTCAAATTCAGTATTGTTGATCTTGAGGCGACGCTTTAAAAAGCAATAAATTGCATCTAATCTCAGTGGAAAAAACATGGTAAGAGTCTCCTTGACCTCACTATTTCTCCTTGCTGCCGTTATATACTGCGCCTCTGCCCAGAACGCCGTTAATCTGGAGCCAGTGATAGGAATCCTTGCTATTCCATCCGATTATTCGCAATATGCAGAAAAAAGTTATAATTACATGGCTGCTTCTTACGTGAAGTACGTTGAATCTGCTGGAGCACGCGTCGTACCAATTCAATGGGACCTCCCTCTTGAGAACCTCACCTCTATCATGCGCAAACTCAATGGATTCTTACTGACCGGAGGATCCGCAGATCACGTTAAGGCTGACAACAAAACCCTCACACCTTTCGGAAAAGCAGTCGAAAACGTTATTAACAACGTCATTCAATTCAACAAAGAAGGCACTTATTATCCTCTTTGGGGCACTTGCATGGGCTTCCAACTCATCTCTTGTATCATCGCCGGCCAGTCCAGCGGAAATTACAACTGCCTCTACTCGCAACCAGGATTCTTGGCTGTTAGAAAAAATATGACCTTCACTCAAGAGGCATTGGCTCATCCTATCTTCTCTAAAATGCCTGACGATATCCACAAGTCATTCGAAACTGAAGGCATCACTTTCTTCAATATGCACTACACCGTGCAGCGAAACCTATGGGAAGAGAACTATGGTCTTTTGACAAACTTCACTCGTTTGACCTACGTTTCAGATGATGTTGGAACAGACTTCGGTGTCCTTATCGCCGGAACCAAATATCCAATTTTTGGCTCTCAATTCCACCCAGAAAAGAGCGCGTTTGAATGGAATGAACAGCAGGACATTCCTCACTCTTATGAGGCTATTGTCGGTGCTCAGATTTATGCAAACTTCTTCGTGGATGAAGCCAGAAAGAATTCCAACAAGATCACCAACGCAGATTTCGACGAAGTCAGCATTTACAACTACAATCCGATCCAGATTCCGAATGATACGTTCGATCAGGTCTATATCTTTCAGAGAGTGTCAAAAGGATCACCTTATCGACAAATGGCTGAAAATGGCGACATTGACACCCAAGTCGCTCTTGAATTCTTGGATTACTAATTTGTTAAGGAAATTTGCTTTGCAACTATATGTGTCGTTGTTGTTCCTAATAGCCAAGGCTAAAAGAAATTATCATTATGATATGAAATAACTCAAATTCTCAACAATAAGAGATTTTCAATAACAAACTACAACCAAATACAAGAATTGATTGTCTAATTCAATTTAACGATGAAATGATACTGTTCAGCAAATGCAGCTCAACGCTTGCCTTTTGTATTGGTAATTTAACAAATAAATGAGAAAAAAATAGCCGTCAGCCAAAATATGCAATCTTTCAATAGGAATTTTCTAAGCTATTTAGTTGTAACCTTCTTTTTGCAATAAAAAAGAAACAAGGACTAATCATAGCATAGCACTACCTTTCATTTGGATAGGAAATTGGGCATTTTTTTACATTTGGGTTGAAATTTTAAATGCTTATAGTTTAAATGTTATTTTCCGCGATAATCCTCCTTTTCGAGCTCTTCGCAAAACTGATTTTCAATAGCTTCCCTTCAATGTTGTAGTTGTGATAGAGTATCAATATCGTTACGGCTTCTTCGACGCTGGAAGTTTCAATGATAGCCATCGTTTCGTCAATTGATGTGAATTTTTCGATTTTACAATGGTCCTTGAAGAGCTGTTTGTAAAACTCTTCGTCTTTCCCTGCACATAAGTTGCTTAGATGCAGCTTATTTGATGGTGGGGTGATATTCTTCGTATTCTTTGAACCTTCCTTAATGTACCGATGCTCCCGAGATTGCGTAAAATCTCCAAGGAATTCATCTTCTTCTTTTCCCTTCAGCCGCGACGTATCCACTACTACCGGTTTTTTGGGCAAGGAAACAACCATGTTCTTCCCCCATAAAGGACAGTCATTAAGATTATCTCTTGCGCATTTCGCTTGGTCTTCCGATTGGAACTCAACGAAAGCCTTTTCTTTGTTACTGAAGTGGATTTTGACTCTCAGCACATTTCCATAGCATCCAAATAACCGAAAGAGCACTTTAGGCGTTACAATGTACTTTGGCACCTCTGTGGGGGTAGCAACTGGCAGCTGTTCCACAACAACGACAGCGCAGGGCGGCTCGTTATAATTGGAGACTTTGAGAGGTGAGAGAAGGTTCAGTTGAGTCTGAAGAATGGGACCTGAGGTCAAAGAATGATGTGTGTGCCTTTGGAAGCGCACGCCGAGATTATCTGCGCTTATTCTCGGTGGAATCATCTCATTTGTCTGATTGATAAATTGCAGGCCCCTGCTAGTTGCGGGTTGATAATCCCAGCGAGGTGCGTTCCATAACTGCGGCGTAAAATCAAGGGTGTTTGGGTTTAATTGATACATATTAGTGTATGGCATACTTCCCCATTGACTTCCTGGCGAAAGGAGTCCATTTGCCATTGGGCTTAGATCATCCTGCAAAGACGTGACTGAAGGACGAGGCTGTTGAACTAACTGAATTTTGAATCCTCCTTCGCAGTATTTTTTTTCGTTGATGTAATACACTCTAACCTCGTTGCTGTTTCTAAAGATTTCACAGGCTAGCACCGCTGAGTAGATATCAGCGGCCTCTACATGCGCGATAAGGCAACCCTCAAAGCGAAAAAGAACGTTTAGGATCTCACATGGTTGCAGCATATTTTTCACATATTCTTGGTCAATTCCCTCAATATGCACTAAAAACTCCATTCTGAAATACCTTGAAGGCGTTTGCTCGTTTTCATGCTTCTTTATGATCTTTTGCCGTCCTGTGTACAACGCAGTCAATCGTTTTGAGCCTAAGAAAACCGGACTCAGCGTAAAATCTTCATAAACCTGCACGGCTTGCTCTTTTGTCTAAGCTCAAGGCAGAACATGAGATAAATATGCTAAGAATAATAGGTTTTTTTACCTCGAACTCGACGTAGCAGCAAGGTTTATTTTCCAATATATAAATATCTCGCATTTTGCCATATTTGCTAAGAGTTAGGAGCAAATCCATCTCTGAATAACCTGCGGGTAATCCAGTGAATAGGAGGACCTTGGTAGCTTCATATGATCGAGGAATGAGCTCTTTCGAGGGCAATGGTTCGATAATTAGATTTTCGGTGCTTTCTTTGCGTTCCTCAGGCTTCTCAGAAGATTCTTCTGTCTTTACAGAGTCGCCTTGAGTTAAGGTGGGAGAGTTTTGAGTGCTGTCTTTGGATGAGATCATAAAGGAGTGACAGAGAAACCCGAATGATATGTTGAGAAGGCTGAGCTTTAGATATACTAATTTTAAATAGAAAATACGAACATCGTTTAATATTTTAACTTCCTGTTGCTAATATTGGCATTTTGAGGGCAATTCGAGAGCAGGAGGCTAAATGGTATTGTACATTCAATTACAGCTCGAGCTAAAGCTGGATAATAGACTTTGACGATTATTTAAGAATTCGGGCTTGAATTAGAGGAGCTCATGAGTTGGTAAATAATTTTAAATAATAACCTGGACTCCTTACGATTCGGCTTTAATTAATTGGGACAAAAGACAAACCGGTTCTAAAGAATTTTCAGTGAAACCTTAGTAAGGACCAACGAAACTTATAATCTGAGATCCTAGGGAGATTTAAGTGCATATGTATTTGTTTTCTAAATGAACACCTTTTATCACTTCAATAAAATTGGTGTTATTTTCAGTACTATCCAGTATTTTATTTGATTAAGAGCGGTTTTGTAGGTATGGTAGGTGGGAACGACAAAAAGGTAGTATTAGCGCGCATATACTCCTATACTTTGATCTTGAGCTCCAATGGGAAGAAAAGTTTGATATCAATGTGAATTTTATCCATCTCTTTCTTCATCTGAGCAAAACATTCAGAAGTTTCATTGGAATCTATGGAATTAATTATAGACGCATTTTCAATTTATTACTTGTAGAAAGTTCAGTGTAAACTAAGCTCCACTCTTCAACAGCAGCTTTCAGCGATTCGAATTCCGGTTGTTACGTGAATTTGATATGAGAAATTGAAATGTTGCTAATCGAGCATATAGTGTCGATTTAATTACCTATCTTCTATTTTGAATGCTATCTGTGTCTATATAGACCTATGAGATGCGTTTTCTGCTAATTAGAGTTAATATCAGAGTCCCCTTTCTTTTTTGTTTTTTCAACTAGCATCTACAGTGAGGAATTCGAACAAGAAATATCAAATTAAAGGTACACTGCCGTGATTTCAGTTCTATGAAATCTAAGAGACCGAAACAGCAACTCAAAATTAAATTATCATGATAGCCAATGCAAAATATTCATAACAGCCTAACGAGGGGCACTACCATTTTATACAAGCCACTTCTTTCTTATAAAAACATTCCTTGGTTAACTCCTTAAAAATTTCGTTAATTAGCAGGGATACAGACTGAGAAGCATCAGATGATTCCGAATTTATTAACAAATAAATTATATAACTCATAATATTAATATGAACTGCCTTGGAATTTAGAAATTCTGTTTTGATACGTTTTATGAGCTCATAATCAAATTACATGTCCTAATAGAAAATTTCAGAGCGTAGAAGAAAATGCACTTGCTTTACTGGATTCTGATCTATGCAGACATCTCCTTGATACCTCATTAGTCAAGGCAGTTGTTACAGATAATGCTTTCCTTAGATCTAGAGATCGAAGAGTTTTCTAGTCAAAGCTTAAGAAACTACGTCGATTCTGATGGTTTGGCGACAAACCAACTTGAAACCGGTCACGTGAGGCAGAAAATATTGAATTCAGTGAATTTTACAGTTTCAAAAGGTTCAAAGTTTCTTATAATGTGAAATTCACTCTTTCCTGGCAGCTTCACCTCGGTTAGGATTCAATAAAAGCTTAGTCATTACATCGTATTCAAATTCGCAGAAATGAGATGGTTAGAGGCTAAGATCCTGCAACAACGAAGAAAATTGCACATATCATAGGTAGAATGTGATGTGAAAAAAATATATATCCATATTGTATGTTTTCTAGTTTTTTTGTTTTTTTGAGAAACAGTAGGTCTTGACGTTCTCTTAGTTTGCTGCTCACATAGGACTTAAAGAGACTTGGAATCCCATAACTAACGGATAAAGTAATTATAATGTTAAATAGAAAGATTTTTATTTGTTGGAACAATTAATATCTTAATCTCTCAGCTTCTATAAAATAACGGCCCTTCAGATAAAATGAGCTTTTTGGACTCACAATAACAACTTCCACAGAATTGAAACAAGGGCTCGCCTTTGATTAACTTCCTCTTGACCGAGGTAGCTTATCCTATCCATCATTTCTGAGAATGTTTTCAAATGGAAATTTTAATGAAACTTTTTTGTTCTAAAATTAATTATGGGTGATAGGAATTAGATCCTGGCAGTAGCAAATAGCTTTAGTATTTCTTCGCTTTTTCAAAAAACGTTGTTACTTCCTCCAGCGGTCATTCTTGAACTCTGCTGCTGGCTATAAGAGCAATCTAGGATTCTTTCTTCCCATTTTACTTGATATTGCTTCTTATGAAAAGATTTAAAACGACCAATGAAAAAGATTTAACTGGAATTTTACCGAACAGACCGATAATATAATAATCTGTTAATCGTTAACCTGTGATGATTTGGAAAAAAACATTGATTTATTAGCATAATGTCCAGTAAGATATTGACACCTGATGCATTGCATATCTTTTAAATTCAGTGAGTCAGACTCACTTTATTCAACAGAAAATTCTCAGTCGCTAATTTCCAGTAACTGTTACGACTATAAATAGATATGCAAAGAGCATGAATTATATCTAACATTTGAAAAAACATTTTAATAAGAAGAAACAATGAAAAGAAAATTAGTAATCGGACTTTTATTGGTCTTAGGACTGGCGACGACTGTAACTTCAGTTTCATTGCGCAAGCAGATTGGTCGTGGTGGAGATGGAGGAGTAGGTGGAGCTGGTGGGGCTGGTGGCCTGTTTGGTAATGGTGGAGCTGGAGGAGCAGGAGGAAGTGGCGGCTTAGCAGGAGCGCATGGCACAGGTGTAGGCGCATTCGGTGGTAACGGTGGAACTGGAGGAAACGGTGGAGCTGGGGGAAATGGTGGTATCTTTGCCAACGGTGGTGTCGGTGGAGCTGGTGGAAAAGGCGCAACTGGAGGAAACGGTGGTTCAGGTCTGCTCGCTTTAGGAGGAACTGGTGGAGCTGGTGGAAACGGTGGAGCTGGGGGAACTGGTGGCGTTTTCGCCACTGGTGGGAATGGAGGAGCTGGAGGATTAGGCGCAACAGGAGGAAATGGAGGCTTAGGTGCTCTAGCCGTGGGCGGAACCGGTGGAGCTGGAGGAAATGGAGCGGCTGGGGGAGCTGGTGGCGTGTTCGGCGCTGGTGGCGTGTTCGGCGCTGGTGGAAAAGGGGGAGCCGGAGCAACAGGTGGTTTGGGAGGAACTGGTGGATCCGGTGAATTAGCCTTGGGCGGAGCCGGTGGAGCTGGAGGAAATGGAGCGGCTGGAGGAGCTGGTAGCGTGTTCGGCATTGGTGGAAATGGTGGAGCTGGAGGAATCGGTGGATCTGGAGGAAACGGTGGCGCAGGTTTTGGATCAATAGGTAACGCCGGTAGAGCAGGAGGAAACGGCGGAATTGGTGGAGCCGGTAATATCTTTGGCAACGGCGGCCTCGGTGGATCTGGAGGAAGAGGCGCAACAGGAGGGAATGGTGGCACAGGTACTCTAGCCTTGGGTGGAGCTGGTGGATCAGGAGGAAATGGTGGAGCTGGTGGAGCCGCTGGTATCTTTGGCAACGGTGGCCTCGGTGGCATTGGTGGAAGCGGAGCAGCTGGAGGAAATGGTGGAGACGGTGATGAAGCCATGGGCGGAGCTGGTGGATCAGGAGGAAATGGTGCGGTTGGAGGAGCTGGTGGCTTCTTTGGCACTGGCGGAAATGGAGGAGCTGGAGGATTCGGTAGAACAGGAGGAAATGGTGGATCCGGTGCTCTAGCCTTGGGTGGAGCTGGTGGATCAGGAGGAAATGGTGCGGCTGGAGGAGCGGGTGGCTTCTTTGGCACTGGCGGAAATGGAGGAGCTGGTGGAACAGGCGCAACGGGAGGAAATGGTGGATCCGGTGGTGGAGCCGCGGGTGGAGCTGGTGGATTAGGAGGAAATGGTGCGGTTGGAGGAGCTGGTGGCTTCTTTGGCACTGGCGGAAACGGTGGAGCTGGAGGATTAGGTGGAACAGCAGGAAATGGTGGCACAGGTACTCTAGCCGTGGGTGGAGCTGGTGGATCAGGAGGAAATGGTGCAGCTGGAGGAGCGGGTGGCTTCTTTGGCACTGGCGGAAATGGAGGAGCTGGAGGTCAAGGCGGTTCCGGAAACAACGGAGGCACATTCACAGGTGCTGTGGGTGGAAGTGGTTTAATCGGAGGAAACGGTGGAACTGGAGGAGCTGGTGGCATATTTGGCAGCGGTGGAAACGGTGGACCTGGAGGATTAGGTGGAACAGCAGGAAACGTCGGCACAATGCTTGCATTGCCGGGGGCAGGTGGAGTAGGAGGAAACGGTGGAAATGGAGGTGTTGGTGGCTTCTTTGGCACTGGCGGAAATGGTGGAGCCGGAGGATTTGGAGGGCTTGGAGGAAATGGTGGCACCGGTTTGTTCGCAAATGGCGGAGCGGCTGGATCAGGAGCAGCCGGTGGTAATGGAGGAGCCGGTGGGTTGTTTGGTAACGGTGGACTCGGTGGCTTTGGAGGCCAAGGTGGTAACGGAGGAAACGGTGGTGGCAATTTCCAAGCAGGTGGACAAGGTACATCAGGAACACCAGGTGGTAACGGAGTAGATGGTGGCGACTTCACTGATGGCGCAGCTGGCTCTAATGGAACACCGGGCACCGATGGAACAAGCTTTTAAGGATCTTTACCTTGAGAAGATAAAAACAACAAAAGGAAGTATTCAATTTGAGAATATAAACATTCAAAACATATAGGAATTTTTATTCTCAACTTCATTTGAAAGATTCATTATCTTTGTTTCATGTTCATTAGAGGATTGAAATTGTATATATATATGTTCATCTGTCCACTATCTGATAGGATTTGGTTTCTTTATATCATTGCATAATCTTCAACTGATTTGAAAAAAATAAAATGAAAATATATCATAGCTCATAGGATTATACACATCGACCTGGTAATTCAGGAGAG
>ENA-UOTX01001586-UOTX01001586.1-compost-metagenome-genome-assembly--contig:-NODE-1586-length-15792-cov-18.127649_pt1 | contig 15792 bp, 9 predicted proteins | sample MGYA00238143_ERZ746982 | MGnify/ENA primary metagenome ERZ746982 (study PRJEB28758, sample SAMN06268862) | compost metagenome | isolation source: single cell | place: USA: California, Emeryville, Joint... | reverse complement strand
GTTGAAGGATGTATTCAATGGAGGAAAAAAAAGAAATTAGCTGCACAGGCAAAAAATGAAAACAAAATATTGCAAGAGTCCTCACGAGAGAATCAAAGCAAAGCCAGAAGGCAGATCTATGTCGGTCACAAGACTAACCAATCGTCTGCTACTATGATAAAATCCGAAAATTCGAGAGACAAGAAGAAGAGTACAAGTGCATTGGAGCTTCAAATCATTGACTTAGAAAAAGAAAAGTCGTTCTCAATTGCTTCTGAATTGCCTAAACGATATTGAGGCTCTAAACATTTCCTTATTTTTATGGATCAAGAAAGGAATTTTAATTTTATTATTCAAATAGTTTGGACAAAATGAAGCTTAGCCTTAACTTTTTGTTTAGTATTATTCCATCATGAACACTGATCTGAAAGTCTTCTTACTACCCTGTTGAAGAAAATTAGGAGCTTACAACAAACAAATGAAGTGCTATAGAGCAAAAGCAACCTGTGCTGATCTCATTTAGAAAATCGATCGATAGCTTCATGTATTGTCTTCCTCCAACAATACATATTCGAGTTCTTGATTGAGATTTTTAAAGACGTTAGAGCTATTAGTATTTCATTAAGTCGGTTTATTCAAAAGCTTATTCGCAATGCAATAGGTGGTTCTTATTTTAATTGGGTCCACATTTAATACAGGGTGCAAATCGAATTAAAGAGAAGATGGAGTTCAAATTCTTTGTTTGAGATTCTTTCCAGAGGTTGTTAATAGAAAGCAATAAGTTATGCAAGGAATTTTGATAGCATGATACTCAGAAACTGTAGCCTACTTGGGGAATAATTTGAAATAAAAAGCAAAAATTGTGTGATAATTGAGAAAATCGTTTGGAGTTTTCATTGGATTAATCCATTTCAACTAATTTTCGATAAAATAATGAGGAAGGAGAACTTGAATCCTCAAAATTTAGTGTTGTTTATTCTCACTATCCTGGGACTGATGAAGTTATATTTTAGAGCAAATCCAATGAAGTGTTTCCAAGTATTGTAGTAAGAGAATATTGAACTTGTGAGAAAATTTCGATTTTACTCCGCCTTTCTCAAACATCTTCATCATATTTTGTTCGATAGTTCAGGATATAACAAGATTCTGGATTCGAAATCGAATTTTGATTGGGTATGAAGCATTTCCTTTTTATAAAAAAAAATGTTTCTGGTCCAATGTTGTTAGTTTTAGAAGAGCCAGGAAGATTAAAGCTCTTTACAATTTTTCTGTTCATTCTCAGGATAAGACAATTTTACTAGAATTATGAGGGTTAAAAGAGAATTGAAAAATATTGAAAAGAATGTTATTATCTCTTAGAAGCCTGTGCCTGAAGTAATTATCTCTGTGAAAAATCTGCAGAAATAAAAGTGTTCGCTTTTCAAAACAAAGAAAAATGTCCCTATGCTTGTTGAATTGCGAAATTAAACATTTGCTGGTTTATTCTTCAGTCAATTCTCAGAAATATTTGAAATTTTAATTCTACAATTATCGAAATATTCCTGTCTATGATTCTCATATATTCATCTGCATTAAGCCCGAAAAATTAGCACCAAATAAATAAATAATCACACGTGTAAGTATAAACCAGAATATATCTCCTTCATGAGCGATAAATACGGAATAGACGATAAAATACGATTCCTTGTCCTCTATCTAGACGCCAAGTTATGCGCTCGAGAGATAGCAAAGGCAATCGATCGACCTGAGGGTACTATTGAAGGTTGGATAAAAAGAACCAAGAACGGAGAAGACATCAGAATCGTCAAGAAGAGAGGTGGTGTTAAGAACCCTATCACTGAAGAAACTGAAAACAAAATTATACAATTGCTAAGAGAAAATCCTCAAGGCTCGTCTCTCAAAAAACTCGCTGTTCGTATCGGGGGAATTTCAACCACATCAATCAGACGAATCCTTTCCAAGAAAGGATTCAAATATAAAGGGTTCGATAAAGGGATAATATACACTGCAGAAGAAAGAGTTAACCGTGTGGAATTTTGTAAACGAATGCTCTTGGATGAAGGAAAAGTAATCTATCAGACATTTTTCTCTGATGAAATGTCAATCGAGCTGAATAGAGTTTACCAAGCAAAAACCTGGCAATTGCCTACAGAAAATATCAGAATGAAGAAAGCAACAGAATACGTTAAATTGAATTGCTGGGGTGCCATTTCAGCACAGGGAGCAACATCCTTAGACATCTACGAAAAGAGTCTGAATGGAAGTCTCTATCAAGAACTCATCAAGCGTCATACAGCAGAAATGGAGAAGATATTTCCTGATGGAGAGTTCTATTTTTTGCAAGATAATCATCCAGCGCATCAAAAATCTGAGGATTGGGTGAGAAAGGAGCAAAAATTGAAACTCATTGTGCTGCCTAAACGATCTCCTGATCTAAATATAATAGAGAATTTATGGTCCGCTCTAAAGGGAAGAGTAGTAAGTGATTCACCAACTAATGAGAAGGAAATGAGGACAAGCTTGCTGAAAAATTGGGAGCTGCTTACAAGAGAGGATAGATTACTACCATATTTTGAAGGGTTGCATAGAAGATATATGCTGTGTATTGTGAAGGAAGGTCATAAGTTTCGATATTAGATTGATAGATTGCACTTCTTTGGATCACATGAGCAAAAAATACTTTCACAAAGGCAAGTATTCATTGTCAAATACAATGCCGATGAATAGTGAATTCATCCTTAGTGTAAAACTATAATAATTCGTGTGTGTTGTCTATAAAAACATGTTTTAATAGCGGTTATCTCGGTATAAACGTGGTCAGATGTCATGATGTTATTTCGGCCCTATTCCTTCTGGATTCCAATTCTTTTATATCACTATCACATTTACTGAGTGTTAAAACATTAGATTCTTTTAGAAATTAATTTCGTAATCTAATAATTTTATTTCAACAAAAATTTATCAACTAAAATGGGAAACACAAACTCAAGTTCAGCAGAGAAAATGGAACCAGTTACCAGAACAGACATACCAAACTTTCAACCTTCATCTAGTCGCGTTCTCGAAGAATCCAAACACTCCGAAAGCATCATTAGCAATTTCATTTTCATGAATATTGATATTCTTACTCAACTAATCTATCCTGGTTAGCAAAGACCACTCCCACATCTCCAAAGTTACCTGCTTGGTCGACTGCGAACAAGATCAGCATTACCGATCTTGATACAAAAGAACAATATGCGGAATTTGATGGAGTGAAACTCAGTACCATTATTATTTTTCCAAATTACTTTTAAACTAATGGTGATAGAGAGCACGACATATGTGAAGGAAATATCGAATACCAAATTACTTGTGTCCCTCCAGCATGACTACTTTTCATTCAATATGGGAATATTTGATCTCTCAAAGAAAGGAAAAACGAGAAAAATCTACACATTTGGAGAAACTAAAGGAAGTAATGGATCGCTAGCATGCTTCCAATAAAAATTGTGGTCTAGATATTGAGACTGGAGAGGTGAGTTATAACTCTCGAAGAGGTATTCTTGGAGCACTGCCTATCACAGGGAAAATAGGCGGCCATTTGTTTAGTATTGGACATTCTAAAAACCATTGTTGTGTTACGCTCGGAAAAAAATTGAAGTGGCATTCACAATATAGCAATGATGGAAGAAGTAATTGTTAGGAGTCTTTTCATAAAGCTCATCATCATCTCCGCTTCAAGGAGACAAACCGATTCAGAGTTTTGATTTCGATCCTACTGGAGAGATGATGGCGTCTACTACTGCCCTTGACGCACGCTTAATATCTGATTTGAGCAGTGGCAAATGCATCTATCGATTTGAAGAAGATCTACGTGGTAATTCAAATCGAAGAAACCATTTTCTGCTTCCAACAATTCCTAATTTTTCAATCTATTCAAACGTGTTAATTAACATTCTTCTTATGTATATATATGCTGGTATAGATCCATGGAGTCGCTGCAGATGGACCACAAATCCTGGCGAACCTTTATTATTTCTCAAATATCGTGAATGTTATCTCAACATACTTGATGTTGAGAAAAAAGCTCTGCTTCTGGGAAATTCAGTTCAACTTGCAACGATATGTAATAACAGTTTCTCTTTTTTTTTTTGTTTAGTTTCTTTCTCTCTTTAGATATCCCATTTTGGATCGATGTCTGCCAGGGTAATGGAAACCTGCTAGTAACAAGTAGTTATGGGGATATCATGGTGTTTGATAAGAGAGAATCGAAGATTATCAAAACCTTTAGCAAAATTAAAAATGGCAAGATTCTCTCATGTGGTGTGCCTTAAATAGTCTAGGGCATACTTTCTGTGTGCGCTGGAGTCCAAGCGGGGATGTGATTGCAAGCGCTTCCCAAGATGGTACAGCAAAATTGCTGGACTTTAAGTCTGGAAAGGTTATTTACACGGGAAAAAAAATGGGTGGTAAATTTTAAAACATTCTTTTCTCGACTATTTACAATTATCAGCTGAAGCGAGATCTGTCTGTTTCGTATGAGCAAGGATAAGAAAGAAAGAGAGAATAGCGTTGAAAGAATTATCGATGAAACCTTTTTAACAATAATGAAATAGATTTGATAGTTTAATTTTGTAATTTCATTGTGCTTACTCTCTTTTTTGTACTAAAAGTATATTCGACAAAACCTTTAAGTCTTACCAACCCAGGAATTGAGAATTTGTTAACAAGATTATTTTATTTTTTTTCATCCCAGAAAAAATTCAACTCAGATTATCAAACTCAGTAAGCAAGCTTTTTCATCAGAGATAACGAGTTAAAGCACAGAGGACACCCATGGCAACTCCAACGGTGATTTTTTGATAAGGAAATAACTGATTGAAAAGCCTTTGTTTTAAACAGAGCTTACCTATAGAATGAGCTTCAGTGAGTTATAAATGACTTTCATTCTTAAAATTTGCTTTCAGATGTAGAATTACCACGGGAGGGAATCATAGTTTCAGCAATGTGTTAAAAAAATAGAAGAACTGGAAGAAATCTGCAATACAGGTGGAAAAAATTTTAGCTGTTGCATTATTCATTGATTTGCATAAAATAGTGTTAATCGTATGAAACACCACAGGATCTTTTCATCGCTCTTCTTGAACTACATTCTAAGGCAGAAAATACCATAAACTAATTTCACGCTGTAAACTATGTGTGGATCTTTCAAATCAGCAAATGTGTTTAAAAAATTCCAAAACTCTCAAGTCATATTAATATTTAAAATCAACTTTCTCGAAGCAACTTGGAAAACGCAATTAGCATAGATTTCGCATTATTGTAGTGCTCAGAATGAACCATGAGTGAAATTAGATTTGTTATTACCGTTTAAGACCTCTGATTTAGAGTAAGTATGCATAAGTAGTGATTGTGGAATGGTAACTTAGCAACCCAAAAAAATGGAATATGCATAGTAGATCTTCAAAATTTGGAGCCTTCGAATTATGAATTCAAGATAGAGTTTGCGAAAATCCAAATAGTTGTTAACAAGAAATACATTGAGCACATTTCACTGATGTATCTCCTTCAGGTTTCCATCAAAGCTTGGAATAAAGAGTCTTTGAAATGCCCCACGAACGTCGCAACCAATCTATAATAACCACCACTGTTAAGTAGAGGATTGCTATGGCTTCATTTTCCTCTTTCAAGTATGAGTTGAGGGAAAAGTCATTCGTTCTTTCTCTTGCGTTCTAAAATGCTCTTTATTTAAGTTTGGCGCGAAAAATTAATTTGGAACAGAATTCGACACGTGATTCCTTCTCGATAATTTCTTTTGCTTTTATTTATCAATGTTTGGATTCGAATCTCTGTCTGAAATACTCAAGAAATAAGAGTTAAGAAAGAGGAATGTGAAGTTTCTTACTCTGTGAGCAAAACATTGATGAAGCCTCTTTTCTTTTTTGTCAGAAGGCTGAATATTAGTAGGACTTTAAATAAAGATTCCAGGATAAAGAAACAATGAATTATGAGAGTTTGGAACTTCAAACGAACAAGAGTAAATGAAGCAGCTTCGAAATTATTTGAATGCTTTAATCAAAATAGTTTTTCGATTAATTTGCACTGAATGCAAAAAATTAGCAAAGAGATATTCTTATACTCTATTATTGCACGAAACGTTTCCAAACTATCCTTTTGAGGCGCATGGTGCCATAATTTCTCTCTGATTAAGGCTATTAGCAGGATAAGGCTTAAATTACCTACAAAAATTTTCATGAGGTGATAAGACTTGATTTTTTCAAAAGGACAGAGCTTCAGTCCGAGGAGAAAGTGTGCTGCCTGCCTTTCTCTAAAGGTTCATTTAAAAAAAATGTGTTGCCAATAACGTGTTTCTATTATATATTGGAAAAGAATTTTGGAGTAATTCAAAATTTGATTCATTTAATAACTTTGTATCTCTCAAAATTAAACAAATTTATTTGGATGAGAAGCGTTCAGTCAACTTCGCTGTTTGCACTCACAATCCTTCTTATCTGCGTCAAAAGTAACATTATCTATAGAAAATGATCTGAATTAGTTGTTAGGCCAGTATATCATTCAAGATGTCTGGGGAGAACCACCTTCACCCATTGAAGGATGGACTACTGTTCCTGCTGGAACCCCTACATCAATTTGTGGTGGGCAAACAATCATTGGAGGTTATAACAATTTTGGAGGAGGTGCATCTGCGAAGAAAACGTACACTGGGCTACCGGGTCATTATAGTGTGAACATTCAATTCGACGCATATTTTCTGGATACTTGGGATCCTGGTGAATATTATAGACTTATGGTGGACGGAGTTAATAGGTATGAGAAAGAACATAAATTTGGAGAAGATGGTGGCACGACTAACATTTGTGGCTGGTATCCTGTTGATTGGGTCACCACTGTGAACACTGGGACTTTTCTTCATAACTCAACAACGATCGAGTTAAGGTTCACAGCTACCATTAACGACCTTGCGACCAATGAGGCTTTTGGATTTAAGAATATACAAATCACAGTTGATGGACTTTGTACTGCAGCATGTGCAGCATGCTTTGGGGATGATATTTCGGAGTGTTACTCTTGCAATGATGGCTGGTACTTATCTGGGACAACCTGTGTCACAACGTGTCCAGGCGGCTATTGGAGAGATACCTCAACTAATACATGTCAGCCTTGCTATAGTAGCGGAACAGGACCAAATTACAGTTGTTTGACTTGCTCAGGAGGAGAAGCAGAAAATTGCACTTCTTGCTCCAATTCGACTTTTCTTTATCCAAATCCCATAGGAATATGCGCAGCAACCTGCCTTGATGGATATTGGGCAGATATTACTGATAGCATCTGCCAACCTTGCTACAATAATACCCTGAACACCTCAATTTGCGCATGTAAAACTTGTAATGGACCTGAAAGCAATCATTGTTTATCATGTTTTAACGGGAGTTTCTTACAACCAGACAACGAAGGACATTGTCTCAATACTTGTCCAAGTAGTTATTGGAGAGATGCTTCTTTAAACAAGTGCATAACCTGCAATGTCACATGTCAAAGTACATTAGTTTATTCCTTCCCTATCATCATATTAAAAAATAAATGCAATTATAGATAGCAGTTATGAAGATTGCTCCAGCTGCTTTGTTTACCTTGCTCGAACTATTGATCCAGTCGCATCCCATGTAGCCGGAGTTGCCAGTCAAGTCGCTGTTTCCACAACAGCAGCTGCTTCTGCAGTTTTATTTGTGACATCTCAAGGAGCAGGTGCAGCATTCACAAGTCTCATGACACTAAATTCTCGCATATCCTTGCTAAAGTTCATTAATATCAACTTTCCAAATCCACTTGCCACATTCTTCGAATATGTCGATTTTAAACAATTTGGAATGCCAAATTTCTTGAAAAACATTCTGCCCGATGAATTAGTGTCTAGTAATAACAACGACAAGAGGGTTCTCGACTCAGCATCTTCTCAGGAGGGTCCAAGTGTCCCATACAACCAATATTGGAATTACTCTTACAATACATTATTCTTTGATAATTGTGGAGGTATATTCTTCTCCACCCTCCAGGTTCTCGGTCTATATATCGTTTTCAAGTTACTTTTCAAACTCACACCTGCTAAAAAGCAAAAGATTAAGCATTACCTGAACATCATTGCTACTCGTTTAGAATTAAAGATGCTCGCAGTCATTGTGACCACCCGCCTGCTTCAGATATATTTTGGAGCAATTCTAAACTTAAGATATGCTACTTTCGGGACTCTATATCAGAAAATCAGCTTTGCTGTTGGCATTTTATATGCTCTCATATTGTTGCTTCTGGTGACAGTTTGCTTAATTGATTTATCTCTCTCCAAGAAGGGCAGCACAAATAGAAAACTTAAATGGATAAAATCCTTGACAACTGCTATCAGGCATCTCAGTTTCTCATATTTGCCTTCTTCAAAAGTGGGTCGATTCATGCCACTATTGACCATGTTTATCTCTAATTTTCTGATAACAATCATAATCGCCCTCCTTACGCAGTGGCCTCTGCTTCAACTGACCATCATATCATTGGTACATATAATTGTGATCTGCTTGTCCTTGACTCCTAAACTATTCAGAAAGAAAACTGAAAAAATTCTAGCGTTAGCGACAGAAATTGGAACGCTCCTTTTTTGCTGGATTTTAGTATGGATCCATCTCTTGGACTCCGAAGCTCTTTCAGCAAAGAAAATATTATCTTGGGTGGCCATTGCGCTTGCTCTAATTCTGATGATTAGTGGGATTATGAGTAAAGTAGCAGAGGTATACATCCAATGGAAGAAAAAAAAGAAATTAGCTGTCTGCGCTAAGAATGAAAACAAAATACTGAAAGAGTCTTTAAGGCGGAACAGAAGAGCTAGAAGGCAGATCTACATCGGTCAAAGTAATGACCAATCGCCTGCTTCGAGTACAAGGCGCGAAAATCTTATCGACGGAAGTACAAGTGTTGTAGAGCTTCAAATAATCGATTTAGAAAAAGAAAAGTAGCCATTGCAGTACTCAAACGATGTGTAAATATAATATTAAGTTTCAAATTTTGAGAACAAAGAAGGAAGTATCCATCAACCTTTTTATTTAAATAGTTAGGATAAGATATGGTTTTAGTTTTAACATTTCTTCCTCACATTATTACATAATAAATTCAAATCTGGATCTCCCTAATCTACCTCTCTGGAAAAGAATTACAAAAACACACAACAAATAAAATTAATGCTTTGGAATAGAAGCGAGGTGGCTTTCCGAAGCTTTTGATTTGAATAGAACTCAGCTGTATGATCTTCAGAATGACACTGTTAATTCTTGATACGACAATCATGAATCTTAAGTTTTTGAGTAATTCAAGTAAGATTGAGTTTGATTATCAAATAAATTATATTTCCATTCATCTGAACTTAGCAAAGATCAGGATATGCTACAGAAAAATGAAAAACAAAGTGAAAAGAACCTCAGTTCTACAGTCCTTGAAGAATCAAAGCAAGTCCAAACTGCTGAAAAGATCGGCGATTTACCACAAGTCTCCATAGCAGCTGGTACTCTTACTTTCATGCATAAATTCCTATGTAGCCTGACTTACCAACTTAAAATCCTATTCCAACGTCTCTCATCGTACAATACTTGACTTCAACTTTGATAGATGAGGCGAATTCTACTTCTCAAACGTTATTAGCCTGGTGTTCGTCGCATGGGAATAACATCGATGTCATCAAACTCGATACAAAAGAAGATTATGCAACGTTTAAAGGAGTTCAATTAACAAAAGGTATTTAAAGGTTTGCGAGGCTAAGCTTTTCTGTCTGTAGGTGATTGGACACACCTAATGGCAATTTCAAATCATCCGAAATTGCTGGTCTCACTCAATCACAGCCATGATATTTCAGCCAATCTGGAGATATTTGACATCTCTCAGAAAATAGTGAAGAAAATTTATGCTTTTGAGGAAGTTCATGGAAGTAATTAGATTTTATTGAGCTTCTTCCTTTTATGAGGATAAATCTTCTTCGTTAGTGGTTGGTTACGGGGATTTGACTTACAATTCAAGAAGAAATATGCTCGCTTCTATTCCTCTTCGAGGGAAAGTAGCTTATCATTTGCATGTGATTGGATATTCTGGGAAGAAATTTAGTAATAGTATCAATTTATTACGAAAATCGAAATGCCACTTCTTACAACTCGTTGATAACGGTAGTTGGGGTAATTCATAAAATTTATTTATTTGCCCTCTCATTTCGCAGGTTCAGGTTCATGGTACGAGAACAACAACTATATCACTAGCTTTGATTTCCATCCAACTGGAGAGGCTATCGCAACTCTCAACTGTCTTGGAGTTTGCGTAATTTCAGATGTGAATACCGACAATTACAGGTGCCATCTCAAAACAACCAACGATTATGGTAACTCATATTTCCAAATATCTACCCATCAATACTTGCTGTTTTAGATGAATACAGTCGTTGCAGATGGAGCACTGATGCTGGAGAATCCGTACTATACATCAAAAATGAATATAACTGCCTCAGAGTGTTGGATGTTGAGAAAAATACTCTTATTTTGAAATATTCAGTCAATCTTGATTCAGACTGTAATTCGAGAAACCTTTATTTGTTTGTTTTTTCCAGTTTCTTTTCTAATGAGAGTTTACATCAGTGAGAATTTAAGTAGAGTTAATCGTTCTTTTTCTTTCTTTAATATATGATTTCTTTTTCATGCTGATTTGCTACTATTAGATGACGTTTTTTGGATTGATGTCTGCCCGAGGAATGGAAATGTGCTGGCATTGGGGGATAGTTGTATGACCCTGAAAATATTTGACAAACGGCAATCGGAGATCGTCAGCACCTCTGAAATTCATTCGTGTAGAACTCTTATTTTGATTAATAAATATATATAACCAATTTGAAACTCGTTTAGCTGCTATCCAATGTGTAAGATGGAGCCCAAGCGGAGATATGGTTGCAAGCGCTTCTAGTGACCAGACAGCTAAAATATGGGACTTTAAAACTGAAAAAGTGCTTTATACTGGATCGGCTTCAGATGGAAGTAAGTTAATTTGAGTAAAGAAATATCTTAAATGTTTAATTATTAGATGGCGCTAAGTCAGTCTGTTTCATTTAGACTATGCTCAACATTATAGGGCATACAGGAAGGATGAATCCATCGAGGAAATCTTTGAAGAATTATGATTTTGGCAGAATAAATAGTTAAGGAGATTGAATGATATTGCATTTTACCCACAAATTTCAACCTATATAATAAGGATAGGTGTAAACCTTCTCAGAACAATAGAATAACGAAAGAAGATAAATGGCTAACATTCTTTCTAGTATTTCAAATTACAGTCTGGCTATTGAACGCTGCTTGATTATTAACAATCATATCGCAAGTTCCCAGCATTCTGTTTGCTGCTTAAGAATTTTAATGGTGCTATCATACAGTTTCAAAAAAAGAAAAACAGAAAGTTTTATCGTAGCTTATGAGAGTATTTGTAAATACCATATTTGAAGAGATATATATACACACAGTAAAACAAAGGTAATACCGTTATGTAAGATATTCACGTTTTTTTGGGGGTACAAAGCAGTTTTTCTTGACATGTGGACACAGGTTTTAATGAATAAAGAGCAAAAATCCAAAAAAGAAATCCCATATATCGGTTGTTATTATATCGAAAATTCTACATGGGCAAAAAATGGACTAATGATGGAGCAATAAAGCCAACAATTGGTAATTCTACCTAGTTGATATCTCTTTCACTCGACTTTCAATACCTACCTAATGTGGAGATTCGAAGGAGACATGGACAGTGCTGCTTCTTTCATAAGTTAGAGATTGTGGTGCAAGAAAATACTAAACGAATTTATCAGACCGAGCGAAGAGTGGTGTGCAAAAGATGAAGCCGAAAGCGTCTACAGAAATAAGTAATTTTCTTTAACAGTCTGCTTGTATATTTCTGTTAAATTGCGGAATCCTAACTTTATTTAATATTTCTCTCTTCTAAACAAGTTCTCACGCATTTGTCAGATTGAGATTAATTTAAATAAATTAAATTTTTTCATTCACAAAAATGATCTCAAAAAGTGATTCAAATAACAGTGAGGACCCGACTGCTGCAGCCTATGAAGACTCAAAAGCCAAAATAGACACACAAAGTAATGACTTGCCTATTAACTCGCTAAAAACTGCTATTAATGCTTTTTTTCATCCATCTGATTGATGGGTTTTCTAATTTTTTCCACTTCTAATACTGTTTAACTTTGGATAGACGAGATATCTCCGACATCTCCAACATTACTTGCCTGGTCCTCACCAGTGACTAATAAGATTAGTATTGTTGAACTCGAATCGAAGCAAGAGTTTGCTCACTTTGAAGGAGCTCAACTAAAAAATGCCTCTAGTAATTTCCAGTTTCTCGTATTTGATTCAAATTTGACCTCTATACATGCAGCTTGGTCCTGGCCTCACTTGAAAGGGATCGCCAACACAGGACTCCTAGTTTCTGTTCATCATTGTTATGACAAGTCTGCCAACTTAGAAGTATTTGATGTTTCACTAAGAGGGCAAGAGAAGAAAATATTTTCATTTGAAGAAGTTGTTGGCAGTAGAATAAACTTAATATCATAAATGTCATCTCATTTAGTGACAGGAACTGGAGATGTGACCTATAACTCAAGAAGGGGTATTCTTGGTGCTATTTCTGTTGGAGGAAAGATATCTTATCATCTTTACAGTCTCGCCACTTCGAAAGCTGGTGATATTGTAAAACTCATCCGAAAATCGAGATGGCACTCTCAATATCACGCTAAGGAACGTAATAAATTTTTGACTACCGCAGACTCGTTCATCGAATTTGCATCTAGGCTTTCTCGAAGGCTTTGATTTCAATCCTAATGGAGAGATTATGGCAACGATTGACCAACATGGAACATGCTTAATATCCGATGTGAGCACTGATAATTATCGCTTTCATTTGAACATGGAGAGAAGTTTGGGCTGGACATGTATAATTCTTACAAACTTTACTTCCTTTTTGCTCTTTTCATACATATTTATTTTTTTTTCATTTAAAGATTGGAAGTATTGAGATTCCTCTGGTTCTTATCATTACTAGACTATTGTACCAGCTGCAGGTGGAGTACAAACCCTGACGAACCTCTATTATACGTCAAATACGATGGAAAACAACTCAATATTCTAGATGTTGAGAAAAATGCTCTTACTTTGAAGAGTCCGATTCAATTGGATAGAGGTAAGTACAGCTCATTCTCCTTCTTCTTTCTGGTCTCATATGATCAATTTCCAAATAAATGAAAGGAGAATCATGTGTTCTCTTTCTAATTAGAGAAAGAAAGTGACTCTTTAATTTTTATTTTTTTGTTTTCTTTATTAACTCAATTGTTGTGTCTGATAGGAGTTACTTATTCGATTGATGTTTGCCAAAGCAATGGAAATTTACTGGCTTCAGCTGGTGGTGATCTTAATGTGAAGATATTTGACAAACGAGAATCAAAGATTGTCCAGACTTTCAATAAGATGTATAATAGTAATATTTGTTATTTTATCTCATAACTCACTCTTGACATCTAAATCTTATTATCTAGATCCGCTCTATTGTGTGCGGTGGAGTCCAGCCTGCGATATGCTCGCAGTTGGTGCATCTGATAAGACAGCAGCACTTTTAAACATCAAGACTGGAAAAAAAGTTTATACTAAAAAGAGCTCAGACGGAAGTAACTTTTTACTGACTGCTGAATGCAGCGATTTTAACCCAATAATTAGGTCCGATAATGTCAGTCTGTTTCATTTCAAATTAAAATCAAGCATCATATGCAAAGAAAGTTGTGACAAGAAAATTTTGAGAGAGTAAAATATTGGAGACAACGTTCGTATTGAGAATCATTTATAAACAGAATCATATTTTATTCTCATCTGATATAAGTCTGGGCTTCACCCTGCATTCCCCCTATCTCTATGAAAAACAATTAGGATGTAGAGAAAATCGAAAACTAAAGCAATAAAACAAGAAATTAATCACATATAAATAATCTTCTGTAGTTGGAGACACTGTGCTTGCAGTTAAAAAGAACTTCAATTTATAATTTTATAATACTATCTTAAAATGATGACAAAAATAGCCGACGGTACCACAAAAGCCCAACATATGCTTCTCTTTGAGCATTTATAAATTGAATGACAAAGCGATCAAAATGAAAAATATAAAAGAGAGCAGATTTAATTTTGCTGGGATTCGCGATAACTTTACTGTATTCTACTTCAAATGATTAGATATAGCTTGTAGCAATTGCAATCTGTTGATGATGATACTGATATGAGATCATAATGAAAAGAAGAAAATTAAGTTTCAAGTCATCACATCAAATAAGTATCAGAGGCCGCTAGAATCCAGGGTTCCTTTATCACTTTCATGACAAAATACTCTATTGAATCAAGAATATCTGAAAGATAACCAAAACTTCCAAGTGAAGATGCTCAAACTCGTTTTTTTTTGTTGGAAGAATTATCACGGTAGAACCATAACACAAGTTACAGTGTTTTTTGTTTTTTTTTGAGTTACTCGTCAGTAGCTTAAGAATTTGAGGTAACGTAAATTTACTTTCAAAAAATCTTCTTAATGAGAGCATGAATTCTAATTTTAATCCGATCCAAAAGCGGAAGCCGGTCAAAGAGTTCACGAAATAGGGAATAGAAAGTGACTACCTATTTTACAAACAAGATATAAAAAACACAAAATTCAGGAGATCATGCAAAAGAAATATGTTGATCACGTTCGACATTTCACAGTTTGCCCAAAATAATTGAGGAACTCAAGGAATAGAAAGTCAAAACGAATTGTCTCATTTAATGTGCTAAACAGAAAGGAAATATTCAATCTCTTTTCCTTTGGAACCAATTTTTCCCCACGTGAATTCGAAATAAAATTTCTTTTCTTTATTTACAACCATTTTTTTACCAGATTTCTGAATTAAATTCACAATAGTTATTAATTTCGTGTGAAAAATACTCTGTAAATACATGGTGAACTACTCTTCCCTTCTTGACACCAACCTTATCAAAAAAAGAAACGGAAAAGCTAACAGCACAGATAAGCAATATCGGAATAGTCTTATAAATTGCTAGTCTCAAAAATATGCAAAGGAATTGTATCTATTGCTGAGGATCATTTAATTTTTTTCATTTTCGTAATGCTTTCCTTGAAACAGTTTCGAAATCTAACTAGTAAAGATCAAGAAAATCAAGTGTGTGTTTTTCACTGATAACGATTGCTCCTTCTTTTAAATTTTGTGACTTATCAGGATATTAGAAAGATATGTCATGAAACACCATTGAAAAGCCATTTTAGAAAGAAAATACAAGCAAAAATAAACGTTGGAAAATTGAGAATTCTCTTAGATTCATTCTATGTGATTCAATAAGAGCAGGAGAAGAAGTTAAATTTTCGAGTTTAATTCTAATGAGGATCAAGCATTGATTTGAAAGTACTAATAAATGCTAATTGCTCCAGATTCTTGGTCAGTGCATGGGCCAGTTCTTTCTTCAAACTCAAAAAATCAGCGGTCTGATGACAACAAGAAGACTCAAGAAGACTCTGCGGGTAAGAAAATGGCTGATGTGAAGTAAAAGATTGCGAAGAGTTTTGGAAAAGGTATGAGCAACTCTCCTTGAAAAAGGGATTTCTCATTGTAATCTGCTTTGCGAGGCAGAATCAACACAAAGATTAGTAATAGATTCATTAATTTCAATGGAAGGATCCGTAACTTAATAATACATCTACACCATCTCAGGC
>ENA-UOTX01001585-UOTX01001585.1-compost-metagenome-genome-assembly--contig:-NODE-1585-length-15794-cov-27.372908_pt1 | contig 15794 bp, 9 predicted proteins | sample MGYA00238143_ERZ746982 | MGnify/ENA primary metagenome ERZ746982 (study PRJEB28758, sample SAMN06268862) | compost metagenome | isolation source: single cell | place: USA: California, Emeryville, Joint... | reverse complement strand
CCTTAAGCCGCTTAACTTCGGAGTTCGAATGGGATCCGGTGCTTTTGGCTTAGTATGGCCGATAACAAGATATATTAAATTACGGACCTTTATAAATCCTTGGGTTTACCAAGCATCGATCGAGTCAATTTAGCCATTGGGATAAATGCTCAAGTTAAAATTTCAAGAACAAAGGCGCGTTTGGAATAATAAAAGAGGATAACCAAAACCATATGCTGCCTATTGATGGCAAGGAAACTCTTGCATTTTCATAAGATAGCAGGATCTCTGCTATTAAATGAATTAATGACAATGGACAAAAGTTATTGCAGTTTGCGTTTTTTCTGTCAAAGGTCGCATGCAGTCGATTCGCTGAACAATAGAAGGCATGTTTTTAGCAATGGCTACAAGATAAAAAACAAAAAAATAAAAAGTTATCAGCACGAGGACTTCCCAAGCGGTCCCCCACCTTAGTACTAACCTCGCCTTAAGCCGCTTAACTTCGGAGTTCGAATGGGATCCGGTGCTTTTGGCTTAGTATGGCCGATAACGAAATATATTAAATTACGGACCCTTATAAACCCCATAGCCTACGGACTAGCATTACTTTAATCCAATTAAGGAAGCCTTTCATAAATACATATAACAATACGACCATATCCTTTCGTGTTTTCGTTTAAGCACATGTAATAGCTCTCGGGGAGGAGGGGAAGGAAGAAAATCCTCTTCAATCGCTTCAAATCGTCTAGATCGAAGATGCAGAATTTAATAATTGTTGATTCAAAGGACATGATCCTTCGGGTCTTGAAACTAAGCTAGATCTTCATAATGAATGAATTAAATCCTCGTTTAGCCATTCTTTATCATGCAAGCAGCTGTACTTATTTTCGCCAGATGGAGCCTGACAAATTGTAAGAAATTACAAAAACAATTGCAATCGGCTGATTAGTACTATTACCATTACTTGAGTTATTAGTTTAACTACTTATTCTTAAACTTACATTTAGTTTGGCAATACTAACAGCTTCCAATAGTCTCTAACTAATTTACTCATAATTAAATTTTCTCAATAGTACTGCTCTATGATTTGAACGTTTGTTAATTTGCTAATTGAAGCTATGATATTAGTATTATAACTAATTATCATTGTTACAAATAAAATGAAAGAATTGTATTAGCAAAGTATTTCAGAAGTGAATCCATATGAAAATTGTGAATTATGATAACTTGTTTTCAAAACTTTGAATATATTTGAAATTTAAATAACTTAAGGAGTTCTGTTAGAAGATCATTAATGGAACTTTAATAATGAGATATAACCATTCCCAATACTTTGAGAAAACGAAGATTTGTGAATTAATAGTAACCTGTACACTCATTCTTCACAATATTTCACTCTTAAAGTTAAATAGCAAGCGATTGATATGAACTAAATCCGAAGAATTTTGAACAGATACCATGAATATGGAAGGAACCGAATTTGAAATAAATAAATCTGCTCTTGAAACCATCAGCACAATACTCAAAAAATCCAAGAGTTCTTTTATAACCACTTTGTATTGAACAAATCCAAGTCAAAAAATTCAAGTGGCTCAAGCAAGCAGATTCCATTTCTCAAATTTTATCTCAACAATCAAAATTTTTTAATTTGATTATAAGAATCCTTATTTTGAATCTGTAAATATTTGCCGGTTTTCAATCAAACTAATGTACATGAAATGAGAATCCTTTCAACTCAACCTGAACATCATTGCTTTTACAATGGGATGATGGCAATTTTGATCACTGCAACAGGGCGTAAGAATTTGAATTTCCAACACTTACACATACAATATAGTCAGTCGACGTTAAGCTTATCATATCATTATTGTATTCATTGGATTTCTAAGGTAACCTAATTTATTGGAAATGAGAATATTGATGAGAGTTAAATAACTCTCCATTAAACTTCACTTCATGAACACATTTCTATACAATGAAAAAAAGCGAACTCAGAGACAAATTATACAAAGCCAACGAATTGTACTTAATGAAAAATTATTTCCCTTGTGATTTAAGTACGGTTTCAATCAACTCTATCTCAACGGCATAGAGTTCGTGGTCTTCTTTTCCCACTTTCTTCAGTGCCTCCAGCAAATTCGTCAAAGTTGAAATCAGTTTCTAAAAATCAGAATGGTTAATACAACATCGCAATCAATGTTATATTACCTCATCGAGCTTCAAATTGCCGAACCTTACCAAGATTTCAAGAATCGAAACGGCTGCGCTTCGTAAAGTCAATCTGTTTTTCAAATCCTCGGTAGTCAGATAACTGCAGATAGTGTCCACGAAGCCTTTCTCTATAAGCTTCTTCTTTACGATATCCTTATAGTAGCTCAACGGCTGCTCTTCTTTCTTATCTGATTTTTCATCTGATTTCACGTCGACCTTCTCAGTCGTTTCCTTCTTTTCCTCTTCTCCCTTTGGTTTATCCTCCTTCAATCCAATGTGTGTCGTGGGTTTGCCCTTGTCATCATAAGTCATAACTGGCATTTCACCGCTGACTTTGGTGTAAGTGATCATGTCTTCAAACTGGAGTTTGTCATCGTAGTATATGAAGTCTTGAAGAAGGAAGAAAATCTTCGATTGCAATCTGACCGAGGAGTATTTTTGTGGGTCTTGTAGGATTGAGACTAAGAATTCGATGCCGTCCCAATCGATGAATCTTCTCTTTCCTTTCAAGTTTTCGCCTCTGAGAAAACCTATAAACAAGATTAGTCATTTTGTAAAAAACTAATGGAACTTACTGCTTAACGCGGTTACTGCACTCTCTCTATTCTTCATGCTCTCCTCTTTGAGGATGGAGTTCATTATCAAAGGAGCTCCCAGTCTGGTCGCTTCCAGTTGGAGCCAAGTGTTGTTTTGACAGCAGCTCGCGAATACGAGGTAGGCTTGGTTGCGAACTTCTTCGTAGTTAGAGTAGAGAGCTGTATCAATGAGGACGGAAAATCCGCCTATCTTGTGGAGGTCGATAGCGTTGCTTAATCCTTCCACTAGATCTTCGAGTTCTTCAAGCAGAGAAACTCTCTTTTCGCAATCTTCCTTGGTCTTCTCTTCTGGTTTAGCTAGTTCTAAGACGACTTCTTTCATTCGCTTGACTTCGTCGAAGGTGAAAGCTTCCATAGCTTCAGTAAGCCATTTTCTTCTCTCAGCATCCATAGGGCCGATTTTTTTGTCGGTTGTGCCATCTAAGGTAAGGTTAGAAAAGATATGTAATTCAGAAGGACTTACCGTGAAATTGGACACTCCATTTGAAAAGTCCGGGCCAATCTACCATTAGTCTTGCTGTTTATTTTGATGTTTAAGTGAGATTTTTCTATCTTTGAAATCGATCTGATTAAATAGTCGAGCTAAAGTTAAGTAGATGTTTTATTGAGTTAACAACAATATGGATAAAAAAAAGCCTGTTTTGCTTATTTCTTAATCTAAAACATGGTTTTCCGGTGAATGCCAATGCCTGCACTTGCTAGAGGAGATAAAGAAATGGTTGGGATGAGATTTGAGTCTGCTTTTGCAAGGAAAAAACTGAAGAACATGAAAAAAGCAAGAATAGCGGAATAATCTCGATAATTCTCACAGATATTCCAGAAAATTCTAGATTTTGGCCCTTCTGTGGAGAGTCAAGACGGCCAGAAGAAATGTTCAAAATTGGTGAAAAATATAAAAATCCTGAAAAGGAAAGGTGAATTGCAGAGTTGTCTGAATATCCGTTGAAGTATATATGAAATACATAGCATAATAATGAAAAGCACTTCTCTGGTTAGTAAATATGCATATGCATGATACCTAAGAAGTATCTCATGTTCAATTTGCATACATCATCAAAAAATTCCCATTAAATTCATTAAAAAACAAACAAACAAGTAAAATGTATCTCAACATGAAAAGTACTCAAATCGAATCGAGATATTTGCCATTTTCTTATGAATCAACTTGTTTACATTAATCAGATAAATTAGTTGGTTGCTTATGCACAAATATCTTTGTAAAATATCTTATCCGCTCGCCTAATTGTCTCCTCCGAAGAAGCTAAAACGTTTCTTCAGTTCATGAGATTTATCAGCCTCCGGCAAAGAGATGCTTGAGTCTGGTAGCTGATAGTCCTGCTGATTCAATGGAGAAAATGTCATATGTTGTGGATCCAGCAACCTATTAAACATCGAAAATTATATTTCTACCATCTCAACAATTGCTTACTTCGCCTCAATAGTGCTAGCTTGCATGTGAATGAGCATCAAAAAATCGTTTTTATCCATTCCTGAATTAGAACCACCAAGTAATGGAGAATCCACTGAACACATCAAGTTAATTGGGGAAAACATTACAGTTATTACCATTGTCAATCGAAGTGGGATGACTTTTATCTTTAAGCCTATGTAGAGTCCTCTCGAGCTCAGCTTTATCTCGAAGCTGCACATGAAGCAATTATTTTCACCATAACCCAAGAATTCTTACTAAATTATCGATCTGCTGCTTGTACAGCTGAACATCTTTGGCCAAGCGACTAGATTGCGGATTCGAGTTTTCTGCTGCTCTCGTTTGGAGTCTTGAGAGTTGAGTCTGAAGTGCTGAATTTTCGATTCGTTGGGTCTCAATTCTTGAGGCAAGAATCTCCTCTTTCTCCTTCAAATCTTCTATCTCAGCTCTGAGGTCGCTGATCAGTTGTTCCTGAGGAGTGAGCCTATCTTTTGCGCCTAATGTTTGCCTCCAATCTTTAGCGACTCCAAATACTAGCGAAAAACAATATTTCAATAAAACTTCCACAAAAGGAAGGGGTACTCGGCGGGTTTGATGGCTCTTCGTGCTGCTCGTCCTCATCATAGAAGCTCTTCTGACTTCTCTCTTCAAGTTCTGCGATCTTTCTCTCGTATTGTTTGATAATATCTCCGAATGATTCTCCAAACAACTCCTTGATCAATTTCTTCGACTCTTCGTCCATGCTGCCTGATCCACTCTGTTTACGACAATTTTATCAAGCTCAGAAAACTATGAAAATGAGTGCTACCTTCGAAAGAATTGCTAATGACAGCTGCTTCAAAGCTTCATCCAGTTTCTTGTTCTTCATGAATTTCTCTTTCCATCGCTCCAGCTCCTCTTTTTGTGTTTTTGTTGCTTCAAGTTCAGCTTCTTGCTCAATAATTTTCTTTTCCATGTCTTCAAGTTTCATGCCTTGAACAAACTTGGAGCTATTCGCTCGTCCAGATTTGCTAGAATTCAAAAGCATTCAGACCAGAAATAACATGAATCATTTACAATAACTCACAGTCTAGATCGTTAAGATACTCCTTCAACCCCTTGTTTGGATCGTCTCCGTATCTTGCTCTCAGCGACCTCAGCAGAGCAGCTTTTTGTTCCTAGTTATACTCAATAAGATATTCAATGCAGGGATTTTTACCTCAAATTCCTCTTTATCTTTCGAAAACAATGCGATTGAGTCTTTAAGCTCGAGATTCTCTCTTTGAAGAGAATCAGATTTCTTTTGCAGTTCGATTAACTTCTTGACGTTATTCTTGAGTCCATCAGGAGCATTATTGATCGCTCTCATATAAGCGTTTTCTAAATCTACGTTTAGTCTCTCGTTGTTTTTGATCAACTGATCGATCTGTTGCTGCTTTTTCTCATTCTCTAGCTTCGCTTTAATCAGTTCATCTCGAAGTTGTTTCTCATTGCTGATAAACTGTCCTTCTTTGATTTCACGCATTCGGTTCATCAGCCCGTAGAGTAAATCAATAAGGCGTTTTAACAAACTCTCATTATCAGATTTCAGTGACGCGATAGCTTCCAACTGCTCGTTTGTTTTATCTAATGTTTTATTCTTATCTTTTGCAAGCTCATCGGCTTCTTTCTGAAGCAGCTTCGTTTGTCCCTTCGGCACCATCTCAATAGCAGCCTGCCCTAATTGACTGTACTTGTCTATTAGTTCTTGCAGATGCTCATCATTGGCGGACTCTGCGATGAAAAATTTCCCGCAGATCGTCATATGCTTTTTGATTTCCTCCAGCAAATTCGTCCATTCTTCGATATGGCTATCAAATAACCCATTAGCAGAGTCTAACCGCATCGCGAGGTTATTCTTTGCGTTTTCAAGCTTCTCCATCTCTTGCTTGAGCAGTTCCTTCTCTTTTTTCATCGCCTCTATTTTGTTTTTTGCTTCATATAGTTCGTCTTCCGTCATCTCAAGCAGAGCCTTTAGCTCATTGGGCTCGATATTATCTCTGGCAAGAATTTTAGATTCAGCGTCGTCATTGAGACCTGATAGTATATTATGCATTGAGCCTTCATGCGAGTCGGGAGATTTTTCCATAGCAGTTGAATTACCGCGACTAAGCCATTTCTATGGACAGTGTTCAAATGCATTACAAAATTGAGGAATTTACATTCTTTTTGCCTGAGTCTGTCTCAACATTGCCTTTTTTACCCGGTTGATAATGCTTGCAATGCTGGTCGTGTGGGAGATGAGAAGCAGGGTTCGCGCCTGGTTTCTTGGGAACAAGGTATTGCCGTTTCAGCATTAAACAATGAGCGCAAGTATGTCTTTGCTGAGCCATCTCTTCAAGGACATTGGGAGGCAGCCTCTTTCGGTTAGGGTCCTTCATTGAAGCAAGGTTACCAAAGCAGAAAAATTGAAAGAAATAACTCTATGCATTTGATTGATAGCACTTTCAGTGATTTCTTTGTTTATTATTTTGAAAATCGGGTCTTTATCGTAGGGATTGTCCTGAGATTTGGCATTCGCTGTGATCTTTGGACGTATGACGTCTTTTGCATACACTGAATTCTTTTCTTTTGGGCGGTTTGGATCTTGAGGCTGCTTGAAGCTCCCTTGGCTTTTTGATAGGTTAAGGCGCTTGGAATCCGTTGACCTATCGCTGCGCTGGCTAATACGTAGACTCTTATCATCTGCATAGGTTCCTCCTATTTAGTGGCAAGCTCTTAGCACAGTACTCTTATTAATAACTCTCTCACCACTCTGTTTATTGTTGGCTCGGCCATTACTGGTGTTCTTTTGCATTAGCGGTGGTACTATCTGATTCGAGTAGCCGGATCTCGTTTCGGGCTGCATAAATCCTTCAAAATTCGCTGTTACTGGCTGATTGGCTAAGCTAAATTCACCTGCTTCTCTTTCATAATAAGAGTCTGGGTAGTTGCTACCTGAATAAGAAGGAAATTCATCTATCCCAATTCCACTCCGCTTGGGCGTGTTAGCATCATTTTGAAAATCCTCATATGATTGGAACAGTGCAGCTTGGTCAGATTTCGATATAGCGGGATTGCTTAGAGATCTCCGTGGCATTCCTCTTTCAGCACCATGATCGGTGGAGACTCCTCCTGGCCCATAGAAGTTTGTGTGTGATTGCAAATCATAATCATTAACCAACTTTTTCAGGTCAGTGACGAGATCATAGTCCTGCCCACTCCCAGGTTTTATTCGGACTTTTTGAGTGCCAGAACCCGCTGTGATACTCTCTCTAAACTGAGGTGAAGAATCTTCTGAATGGTCGTCTTGCTCGCTGATTCTCTAAGTATGAGAGTTAGAATTGCGCATTTGAATTGAAAATTAGATGGTCAAAGAGACGATGAGAAACTTGAGAGGTATTACTGAAGGGATGGTTGTAACGAGAGTGTTTTGCTTTCTTTCCATACTCTTGTGTAGGAATTTGAACTCACAATCGATATTCAATAAATTTTAACCCAAACGCTAAGCGCTTAACAAACCTATCGTGACGAGCAGAGTCGCAATAAGGAAGAGGGAACTTAATCGCCCCTGGCTTTGCTAGATAATGAATAATTAAATTTACAATCGCCCTAAGCTAGTCGTATTGGAAATTCTCAATAATGAAAAACCATCCGCTAAAAATTTACTTGATACATTCATTTGCTTTTCTTCATCGTCAGAGGTGGAGCAGGCTATACTGTTAAGCTTGCGGGAAAAGAAGATACTATCTATTCATTAGGCAGTTTATGTTCAATACGCCATTGATCATTTGATTTTCATATTTTGTTGACGATCTAAGGACAATGCTTTTTTATGTCTCAAGTCTCCGATTAGGGATTTTTCCGTCATTGGAATTGCAATATTAGCTCTGCAAACAGAATTATTGAAAGATTGTTATGTTTTCCTAGGCAGAACGGACAGATCTCAGTAATATGAGGTCCTAATCTGCCGCTATTACTTTACTATTTGTGATCCTCGAATATAGCACAGTGAAACAGCGTTTGGTTTTTCTCAGAGACCAGAGCCATAACATTTGGAAGCGTCTGTAATATTAGCCTTATGGAGTCCACGATTAAGTTGAAGGGTCTTTTTTTCGAAAAACAAGCCCAATTGAAGAATTAAAAAATTCAGAATAAAATTTCTGAGACGAAAAAAAAGTTCAAATTATGAGAGGATCTGCTAAAGATGATGGTATGGGATGCTTTTTGATTCAGTCTAGATCTCCCTTAGGGGAGCCTTCGCGCCCTGTCTTGCTGTTTTAAAGAATTTTTTCCGTTTCTATCTGATTTTTGATTTCCCTCCTTTTTCCTTATCCACGAAAAACTTAAAATCATGCGCATTTCCATTCCCTCTGGCCTCGATTGTTTACATGCCGCTTTTAGAAACAACTGGCAACGAAGCTGACCTAAAGTCTCTTGTTAGAAATCCTAGAAAGTTCGACATCCCGCTTGAAGACTTATTAGTAAATAAAATCGCTGTTTGTCTTTGAGATTTCCTCTCAATTTGATTACACTAAGACTTGAATTAATAAATTTTATTTAAGCAAAACGAAGATATCTACTGTGACATATGCTTCCGTATCCACGACAAGAAGTGCGAGCGCAAGACTCCAGAATACGATCCAGGTAAGTCCTCATTGGATAATCATTCCCTTTGACTCTCGCGCCTTCAACGCGTTCTTTTCAATATAGCAATGAGATTCATGTGGTGCTATGGCTGCTTCACGCCCGTGCATCTTGTGTGTCATGGGATCGATACACCTCACGAGGACATCATAACAGATTATAATGATGAAGTTACGATGTTTGTTTGCGATCGATGCCGTTACCTAAGTTCATTCAACAAGCCTGTAAGCATTTCAGCCTCATAATATAGAGAATAACTCTCTCAATGGATCAATTTTAGAATTGCGCAGTGTGCAAACTTCAAGGAGGACTTCAACGCAAGACCACTGATAGCAAATGGGTGCATATTGTTTGTGCGTTGTATAGCGACGAGTGGACCGTGTATGATTTCAAAACCATGGAGATTGGTCCGGAGATCGAAAAGGACCGACCAGGAAAGAAAACCAGGTCTCAGAGGAAGAAGTGTGACTATTGTAAAGGCGGTGATAACGTGGTGCAGTGCTTTAATCCTGACTGCGGACTCTATTCCCATTTTTACTGCGCGTTGAAAAACAAAGTGCCTTACTTGCTCCAGGATGAGGAGACTCGTAGTGGTTGGACTCCTTATTTCGAAACGATAAAGGTAGAGGACATATGGGCATCGTTTGAAGCGGACGAAAAGCTAAAACATGAGGTGTTTGAGCTCTACAAGCAGTGCGAAAAAACGATTAATGGACTGGAAGAACCGGAGCCTTTGAAAAATGAAAACTCAATGGTAGAAGAAACGAAGCACGAAACTGGCAATAATAAGAAGAAAGGCGGTGCAGCTGCCAAGAAAAAAGGAACTAAAAAAGCTGGCGATAGCTCTCAGGCTGAACAAAAAGCAGAAAAAGAAGAGGTCAAAATGGACATCGAAGAGCCCGCGAATCCTGAAGCTGCAGATGACCCTCTGTTTATCGAATTATATGAAAAATTGCAAGCTCGATTGGCAGAAATGCTGGCGAAGAGAACGAAAAGTTCGAATCTTCGAGGTGGAAGAGTGTATTTTGAGTGTCCAATGCACCGTTCTGAAGACCTGTTTTGTTTATGCAAAAAACCGTATGACCCGAATATTTTTATGATTCGCTGTGACTGCTGTGCGAACTGGTTCCATAGCACGTGTGTTGGAGTGGCACCAGAGGAAGGAGAAGCGCTCCCAGAATACTTTTGCCAGAGTTGTAGAGAGTGGTATCGTTATAAACTAACCAGCCTCTCGCCTTCAACCGTAACCATACAGTCCGTTTAGCTGAATATTTTAATGCTTTTTTCTGATAGGAGCATATGGACGTCGAAATTGACCCTGCAAAGCTGGTTCCCAGCTATGTCTACAGGTTCTACATCTCAGATCTCATCGAGACTGCAGTGATACTCGAAAAAAAGGTCGAAACTATGGTTGTTTCTCAGCCAGACCTCCTTGAAGCGGCAAAGCGATTGCCTTTGAATATCCAAGGGATTATTGCAATGTCCTTCAGGAAAGCCATACTCAAAGAAGCAACTGATCTCATAATTTCGTTCCTCATTGAAAAGAAAGAAGACGAGTTCGCTATCCTATCAATATATGACAGCGCTCATAATAAGTACCGCTAGAAATTTTTCGGTTTATAAGGAATTGTTCTTTAGGATCGATGAAGAAGTGCTCAAGCAGAACGTCGAAACGATGGAGAAACTGCAGAGAATAAACCAAATTTACACGAAAAACAATATTCAATGCTCAAAAATTCAAGAAACTCTCGAGAAAAAATCAGCTAAGTTAAACTGGCTCAAATCTTTTGCCGATGTTCTCACGAGAAAGTCAACGTTTGAAGAGGTTAAAAGTCTCATTGAAGAAGCAGACAAGGAAGGCATGTCAAATTCTCCAGAAAAACAGCACTTAGAGTCAATGATTCAAGCCGCGCAGTCGTTTTTTAACCAGCAAAAGAAGGTCCTTGAAGAAAAAGCAGACAATATTAATCATAGCAGCGACTCGTTACAGAGCGAGTTTGATCGCGTTGATAAGTGCGAGAATTTCGAAACCGCCGAAAAACTCTTCTCTCGGGCAATCACGAGCGCCAAAGAGTTGATTCAGAAGAAGTTGAGCCTCGCTGAGCTCGAAGCTCTGGCAGAGAGAGGAAAGCACCTCGAAATTGATTTCTTGGAGGTGACATCGGAGTTGGAAGCTGAGATTCAAAGAGTGAAAAATTGGCAGAGTTTGACGCAGCCTGGAAAAATTTCGGAATTTATTGAGTATATCAGAGAAATGTGCTCTTTGTCCGCTTTCCTACCAGAAATGCTCCAGAAACTCGATCTTTTTGAGAAATGCAAAACTCTGCATCTGCGTCTGCTTTACTTCCTTAAGGCTGCTGAAAACAGCACTCAAAAAAAGGAAAAAGGAGCTACCTCTGCTAAAGCGGATACAATGGTCGATGAGTCTGAAGAAACTAATGAAGCGCCGAAAGGCATCAAATTGCATCTGCAAGAAGCGAAAGAGCTCAAAGAAACGATTGAAAATCAAGAGTTGACGTTCGAGGACGAGTTCCAGCAGCTTAAAGACAAAATAAAGCACTGTGAAAACCTGCAGCAGAAACTACAGAAGCATTTAGATGTTCAATTAGACCCTGCGCTCCTAAAATCTCTGCAGAAAGATGCTGATAAAGCTGCCTTTACCTTCAAAGAGCTTGAAGATATCCAGCACAAGGTAATAAACTTCTTGAATGATGTTTTAATGAGAATATTAATTCCTATTCGATAGATAAACATCTACCATGAATTAACAACAATTTCGAAGAAAACGGCGCTTCTCTCTGCAATGGAAGAGAAGCTAGAATTAGGAAAAACGATGTTTAAGCCAGACGCGAGTATCTTTAGTGACATCGAAGCGAAGATAGGCAAAGGAAAGGCCTTGCAAGAAAGAGCAAACGAATTACTGGCTCAGAAAGAATTCAGCAAAGAGGATATCTCAGAAAAAGCCCAGGCGATAATAAACGATATCAAGGCAGCCAAGATCGAGATTCCTCAGAAGGAGACGCTTATTTCGTTGGAGAAATCGTACAAATGGATGGAAAAATTCTACAATTTTTGGCAGAAGAAGCAACCTGCGATTCCTTACGACACCATGGAGATCGAAACGACAAAATCCAATATGAAAGGCAAAGAGCCATTCACTTTGGATCACTCGTGCAGAGTTTGTCTTAATTCGAGTGTTTTCGAGAGTGATTGGAATAAATACGGTCAAGATCTCTCTCAGATCGTGAAGAACGGCCAGGGAATCGAGCATAGCGATGTCCGGATCAGAGAGGTGTTTTATAAGTACGCTCAACTCGTTTGGAACAAAGAAGCTGCTTTTGCTCTCAGCAAGATATCGATCACACCAAAAGAATTACAAACGCTTGTGGAAACGGCACAGCTATATCAAATCCATGAGAAAAACCCAACTTTAAGTGAACTGAAAAAGATTGAAGCGGAATATCAAGAAGTATTGGACAGTTTTCAAAAATTCAAGAACAGTGATGAGTTTGCGAATTTAGTGGAGCAAACTAACACTGAAGAGCTATCTTCGAAAATAAAAGAGCTAAGAACGAAGCTGCAAGAGGTTCGAGTTCGAAACGACGACGTGATACAGACCATCGCGAATGCAAACCTCATTATCGAATGGGTAATAAAAGCCCGAACTATTCAAAAATTGCATGAGCAAGGGAAACGCCTGAACTACCAGTCGCTGAAGGAGATATTACATATGGGTTCTCTGTGCAAGACCCCAAGCGATAATAAACTGTTTCTATTTATAAGAAATTTATTAGATTCGCTTTCGGCGGTAATGGACCAATATAATAAATATAAGAAAAGTCAGAGCGAATTTAACGAGGCCCTCAAATCCGTCAATCAAACCCAAGATGAAAAAGCCAAGAAAAAACTGCTAATGGGAGCTAGCCAGAAAAGACCCACGGTCAGTGAGTGTAAACGACTGCTGGAAGCGATAAAGACGTCGAATATTTCCATTGAACCGTCAGAGATTGAAAAGATGGAGTCAGATCTCTACGCAGCCGAGGAATGGCAGAAAGAGCTTCAATCATTCCTTGAAGCGAACAAATTGGACACAAGCACCTATAATCTAACTCCAGAGAAAGCCACGGCTATCTCTGGGAAGCTCAACCCTCTCAAGAACCAGCTGAAGCTTTTGCAGCTTCAAATAGAAGACGCAGATGAGAAGTTATTCATTTACGAATGGAACTTCCACGCTCTAGCGAAACTCAGCAACTCTGGTGACAAACATAAGGGAGGGTTTAAAGAGTGGACGAACCTCATAAAGAAAGCAGATGCGGTCAAGCCACGCCACCCAGAGCTCCATCAATCAAATCTTTACAAAGACCTGAATGAGCAAATCCAATTTAGCTCAAAACTGTCTGCTCAGATTAACGAATACCGCGCAGTAGAAGAGAAGTTATCAACTATGGTAAAAGCGACGTCTCATAGCAAAATAGACCAGTTAGTACAGTTCCGCAAAGAGTTAAAGACCTCTACAGACCTCAAAAAACTTTATGACGAGATCGCGGCTTGTAAAATCGAGATGACTGAGGAAAAAAGATACATTCAAGATATTTTAACAAATGGGAAAAAAGCCTTGGAGTTGTATAATCAGTTGTGCATGGAAAATGCAGAAAAAGGAATCAAAGAGCCGCTCAAGACTTTTCTTACCTTACAAGATATCTTTCGAAAGCTGCCGATATCGCATGGCAACGAGGAGAGAAACCTCAACCAGCTGATCCAAAAAGCTCAGTCGTTCCAGAAAGCATTGGAGGACTGCAAGCGTCAATCTAAAGACGGAAAACTCGTATTTTACTTGATTAAGCTCGCTGTCGAGCAGTATATGCAGTCGCCTATTGCGATTAAGGAAGCTGAGGCGATTCAGAAAGAGTACACTAAGTCAAAGGAGATTATGGATGAGGTTTCGAAGAAAGCAGAGCAGCTGAGGAAGGGAAATGAGCTTGATTTCAGCGAAGTAAGGTTGTTAACGCAAAGAATCGATGAGATAAACCTGGATATGGGAGAAGAACTCGAGGACTTAAAATGTGAAGTCTGGAATCTGCAAGTGGACAGCATTCGCAAAAACGAAGAGAGCTTTGATCGAGGAGCCTCTGAGGTACCTAAGATAACCTATTCAGTGCTAAAAGCCCTGTTGGCCGAGGGTTACTCTCTGTTGGTTAGCAAAAACGCAATTGCGAAATTACGGGAAAATATCATTTACGCAGAGCAACTACTCCTGAAAGCAGAAGCTGAATTAAGAGATTTATACAATATAAAGAACGTTGAGATCCTCGAGGCTTTTCATTCGTCGCATCAGAGTTTCGTTGACATTAAGGAGGAAATTATCGAGTATAAAGTTCAGCTGGGACTTGACCCAAGTCACCAAGCGGCAGTTGAGTCTCAAGTGAAAAATATCTTCCAGAATTCGGACGAGCAGATTATCAGCATGTTAAAGGCGGAGAAAGCGCTGACGGCAGGAAACAGCGATCAGGCGTCTGGTTCTGAGGCCACTGTAAAAAGTAAGAAAGACAAGAAACTAGCCGGAAACGAGTCGTTGGAGAAAAAGCCCAAACCAATTCAACGAGAGAGAAGGAAGATCAATCCAAGCAAGCAGCTAATGGACGACAGTTTCCAATATGAACATAAATTTAGCCGAATGTCTCCGGAAGATTCACCCAACAAAGATGACGGTGACTGGAAGCTGAAAAAGAAAGTGAAACTTGACTCAAGCGGACAATCTGCTGACAAAGTCATTGAGAAAAGTAAAAAGGATAAAAAAGTGCCTCCTCCAGAAACAAAACCCAAAAAAGTGACCGAAGATGTGCGACAGGAAAATCGTAAGAAATTTGGAGAGACTATAAAACAGAACACTTATTTTGGGAGTCTTTCAGAGGAGCAGATCAAAAAATATTCAAAGGACATCGAAGTTAACCTCTTTAGTGAGTATCATGAAAACTATGCTAAATATATGCATAAAAGTGAGAAAATAAGAACCTTCTTTGATAAAGCCAAGAAATTTAAAGCTCTCTCGAAAATGATACTGAGCAAGCAGTTTGCCATTGAGGTTTTGAATGACTTGGCGAAAGCAGATGATTCGAAACTCTCCGAATTCGACCAGAAAGCGGAGCGATTGAAGGCGAAGAAAGCCAAACAGGCTGCGGCCGCAAAGAGCACCACGGCTTCGCAAATAGATGATTTGAAGATGCTCCTGGGAGAGAAAACTCAGGAGCAAGCGCCTTCTCGGTTCCAATCTCTTGTTACACAACCGAGAAAAGAACCTGAGAGAAAAGAGGTTCCTACGACTCTCAACAATAGGTTGGAACCACTGTCACCTGAAGAAGATAAGAGCAAGCATCCACAGACGTCCAAATTCTCAGACGAACCTGCCGCTTTTTCTGACGAAGAAGCGGACAATAGACTTCAAAGGGAAGTCAGCAAATCGAAAAATCTGACAGGAGACCTTGAAATGGAAGAAATACATCCAGAAGAGGGTTTGTCAAAGAGCAAAAAAGAAGCTATTTTGTTCGATCCTGACGAAGAGGAAGGTGAACCAGCAAAAAAGATTACAGCCCCGACAAGCTCATATAATCCATTTAGTGTGGACCTTTACAATCCTGTTGTCCCAGAACCTTATTATAAAGCAGAAACAGAGGAAGTTGACTACCCAAAAGGCTCGGTTTTAAAGGCAATTGCACAGTTTCATTGAATCAATTCTGAAATTTTTCCTATTAAATAGATCTTTGAAGGTCCATTTAAGAATACCATCAAGAAGAAGAGCACGCAGGTGTTAGACGGACTGATGCTGCTCACAACAGATGACTGCAAACTCGTGAGACTCTTCCCAAGACTTCCTGATGAGATTAAGGGTGAGGGACGTGTTCCTAGCTACGAGGCTATCAAATATTTAGAAGAGGTAA